>Ga0049082_10000247_pt1 | contig 14280 bp, 35 predicted proteins | sample GreLakmeHU45MSRF_FD_66718 | JGI IMG/M metagenome (GOLD analysis project Ga0049082, IMG submission 66718) | Freshwater lentic microbial communities from great Laurentian Lakes, MI, USA - Great Lakes metaG HU45MSRF | ecosystem: Environmental > Aquatic > Freshwater > Lake | place: Great Lakes... | reverse complement strand
TTGTTATGTACATTGTTTTGCATTTGTACACCAAAAAAGCAGTAGATGGTTATCACCAATATGGCATTACTCATAAAAAGAAGAAGGATGTATGATGTTACCTATGAAAGAAAAAAGCACTATTAACAAATCTGAGTATCAACGAATTAACAAGTTGTTAAAGGACTTGACAACTGAATTACTTAAAAAGCACACCAGTTTAGAAGACCTTGCCAAAGCACTGGATCTGTCACTTACAGAAGTACGCTATGAAGGTATTGAAAGCCTATACTATTATTGCAATTTGCTAGAAAAAGAAAACGCACAATTAACAAACGACAAAAAAATGTATGAAGTTAAACTAAACCAAATTATTGCTAATCTTGAAAGTTCCACAAATCAAATTATTAAAATGTCCAGAGATGTCCGAAACTCTTCTGATACGTTTTAATTTTGATAAATTGGCGTGAAAAATCTTTGTGTGTAAATAAAAATCTTGATTTTTGGTACCCTCCATTAGAAGTTTCAAATCAAGATCAGTATTATGCAATTGCTCGTGAAGTATGTCATATCTGTCCTGTTTGGGAATCTTGTTTAAATGACGGAAAAAATGAACAATGGGGAATGTGGGGTGGGCTTACTCCTATTGAGAGAAGTGTTTACAAAAGTACACCTAAAAAAACAGCATTAAAAGCGCATGGAACACCTATAAGATATAGGCAAGGTTGTAGGTGTACCAGTTGTGAATCCGTACATAGTATGATTATTAAAGAAAAAAAAGATTTAAAGTATGTGCCAAGCGGTGACATAGATATCAACTCAGGACAGGTTGATTTTGTTACGATATTGTATCGGTTGCTTCAATAACCTGATAAACTAGTATGTAGAACGTAACACCCAAGACGCAAGTCAGAATTGTTACGTTCTTTTTTTATATCCACCGAACAAGGAGAAACGTTTGTTGCGACACTGGATTTTTTCAGCCTGTGCACTATTTGGAACAATTATCACTATAAAAACCACCACTAATGAAGCAATTGCTACTCAGCCTAAAGTAGCGATTGTGATACCTTCAGGACTTCCTGAAAACTTACAGGCACCTGTGGAAAAGGCAACCACACAAAAAAACGACTTAAAAAAAGATAAGCAATCTTGCCCACAGTTTGAAGAAACTTTCAAACAGTACGGGTTACTACCAGTAAGCACGTTTTCATACATAGCGTGGAGAGAAAGCCGTTGCAACCCAAAAGCAATAAATGCTAAATGGGATAAAAATGGAAACATAACTTGGACACTTAACAAAAACGGAAGTTACGATAGCGGTTTATTGCAAATTAACTCATCTTGGAAAACGGTAACTAAAAAGGCTTGTAAGATGGATATACCAGGCTTACTGGAACTGGATTGCAACTTAAAAGTAGCAAAATACTTGTTAGATAACGGTGGATTAGGACACTGGAACCTATAACATTATAAACAAATAAGCAACACAGGAGAACAATATGTTAATCAATTCAGAAAATCTATGCGGAACAGCAGAAGCAGCAATTGTGTTGGGTGTTATAAAACAACGCATTCACACATTGCGTAAAAGAGCAGACTTTCCACCAGCAGTAATAAACTTGGCAGCCACTCCAGTTTGGGATAGGGATGCTTTGTTTGCGTTCAAAGAATCGTGGAAAAAGACGACCACACAAATTGAAGCGCCAAATTCTCTTTAATAATGAAGTTGGGCATCAGTTCGGCTGAAAACCAGTTCGGCGCAAAAACCATAGATGGAAAACCACATTGGGGAGGCGCTGGATGGGCACGTATAGGACAATACCTAGATTTATATAACGTTGAGGTAGTTGTTGGAAAACTTGTATGGTATTACGATTGTTTTAAAGTACAAGACAATAACGAACAAATACATGATGTTGATGTTATTTTGCTTCAACGATTAATGAATGAAGGTTTGTACGTGCATGTTCGTCAAGCACGTGCCATTGGACAGGTAGTTATTAATGACATTGATGACTGGTATTGGGGGCTAGACCCATCTAACAATGCGTGGGCATCATCACACCCTAAAAATAGCCCATTGGAAAACACTAAGCATTACAGGGACATAGTGTTATCCAGCAGTTTGATTACGGTGTCCACACCATATATCAAAGATCAGTTGAACAAATGGAATCCAAATTGTGAAATAGAAGTGATCCCAAACTACGTGGATACTAAACGTTTTACAAAACACGACCACACAGATAACCAACCATTAGTAGGTTGGGTTGGGTCTACCGCACACCGTAGTAAAGATTTAGAAATACTTCGTGGTATTTTGACGACCACACAAAATTACAAGTTGTATCACGGTGGGCATGCTGTTACAGCACCATTGTTTTCTGACAAAGTGGGACTGCCAAAAACTGCCGTTGCAACAGCACCGTTGGTGTCATCTAAAGATTATCAAAACTTGTTAATTATGGACGTAGGATTAGCACCATTACGTGATTGTTCTTTTAACAACGCCAAATCGGATATCAAATTGCTGGAGTATTCAGCAAGTGGTATCCCTTGGATTGCGTCACCTTCGCCTGCATACAATACGCTTGCGCAGACATTTAATTATCCAAGACTTGCAAAAAGACCAAAAGACTGGTTGAGGCATTTACGTGAACTCACAAGTGACGTGCAACTTCGTCGTGATGAGGGAGATGCTTTGTATGAACTCGCAAAGTCTCGTGACATCTCTGTTGGTGCTAAAAAGTGGAACGATCTTCTTGCCAATGTGCTGAAGTAGTATTCTGTGTAGATGTTCCACGTGGAACATTTTGAGATCACGGACAGCGTGTGCTATTGTGGTACTAGGACAAACAACAGGAAAGGTGGGTGGCTTGAATAACGTTTCAACACTTCCAAAACAACAGGTACAAATAAGGTCTTTGCTTACCTCACGTTCCCTACCGCTAGGTCTTGTTGAACATCAGGTGGATGACTGGATTAAGGACAACAAGTTAGAGGACATCACCTATGCAGGCGCAGAGGCTCTCATTAACTACTTGTCATCATTACCTGTTACACGACCTGCACAACAAGCGCACTTGCCTAATAGTTGCACTTCTATTCTTGTAAATAAGAGAAAAGGGTTGTGTGCACTATGCCATGAAAGTGTTTCTGCAGGTCTTGGCTTATCAGTCTTTGACAATCGTGGGTGGGAAACGTATCACCTAAGTGATGATTGCCCTAGCGTTACTGTTTTGCCAAAACTGGCTTGGGATAGTGACAAGTTGATGAGTGGCTTGTTGAAGTTCATAGATAAATTAGAAGTTTTGCCACAGGTCATAACAAGCCAACCCGATCTATTGGAGTTATCCAAAGCCCATGATTATCCTTTGGGCTGGGACTTATCAATACCTTTACTACCGTTCCAACGTGCAGGTGTTCAATACGCCTTGCAAGCACGTAGGGTATTGCTCTGTGACTCAATGGGGCTTGGTAAGAGTTGTCAGGCGATTGCATTGGCACTTGATACAAAGAACAATGGTTACAGGACGCTTGTGGTAATTCCACCGCACCTACTTTCACAATGGGAAAAAGAGTGCAAGCGTTTCGCACCGTCCCTAAAAGTTGCAACTGTACGGGGCAGAACTCCATATGCAATACCAAAGTGTGATGTGTTGTTAATCGGAGACAGCGTAATCAACGCATGGGCAGTAAAACTAACTGGTGTTTTTAATACTCTCATTGTTGATGAAGCACACTCTCTAAAAAATGAAAAGGCTGGAAGAACCAAAGGTGTGAATTACCTTGCGTCCAGTATTCCAAGTAATGGCATGGTTGTTTTGATGAGTGGCACAATGACCCCTAACAGACCTGCAGAGTTGATCAGTCCATTAAGAATTATCGGCAGACTCAACAATGTGTTTGGCTCTAGTAAGCAATTCCAAATACGTTATTGCGACTACCGCATTATCAATGGATACCCAAATAAAAATGGTGCAACCAACACAACTGAATTGCACAACATCCTACGTGGTACTTGCATGGTACGCAGACGCAAAGAGGATGTGCTACTTGATCTTCCACCAATGCGCAGAGCGCAGATTGACGTAGAGTTGAGCGCACAAGAGATGCAAGTGTATCGCTCTGCAGAAGATAACTTTTTGACTTGGGTATATACCAACTACGGACGAGATGCTTGGATACGTGCAGGCAAGGCAGAGATCATTACTCGTATGAATAAGTTGCGTGAGATACTTGGTATAGCAAAAATACGCATTGTTGCTGATCATTGTAAGTCATTACTAAGTGAGGGCGAGCCAGTTATTGTGTTTGCGTATCACAAGAAAGTGATAGAGGGTTTGAGGTTGGCACTACAAGAATACGGAGTGGAGATCGTGGCTGGTGGCTCAACTGCATTAGAAAAGCAGGAGAGTGTAGACAACTTCATGTCAGGTAAATCAAAAGTATTCATTGGGCAATACCAAAGTGCAGGTAGTGGTCTAAACCTTACCGTTGCGTCCAACGTAGTTCTTGCAGAGATGTGCTGGAGTCCAAGTGACGGAGTGCAAGCAGAGAGTAGAGCGCATAGACACTTACAAACCAAGCCCTGCACCTCATGGTGGATGACCGCAGTTGATACACAACGTCCCACGATAGACATGAGATTGTGGTCATTACTCAATACAAAAGCAGAGAGCGTGAGCGCAGTATTAGACGGTTGGGCAGAGAACCTAAACGCTGACGCTGGCACAATGACAGCACAACTCTTGAAAGACATGCTAGAGGATTACTAAAATGTTCCACGTGGAACAATTACCACGTGTGCTACGATACAACTAGGACAAACAAGGGAGAATAAAGATGATCAAAAAAGAAACACAAGGAAAAGAAATAGGATTTAGGGCGTATTGCAACACAAGGGGCTGTGACAACAAGGGAGTTAGTGCCTACACTTCAAGATCAGGACTAGTAGAGGACATGACTCGTAAGAACCCACATACGGGAAATTGGAAGTTTGAGGCATCAACAAGCACAAATAATCCAAAAGCGTATTGTCCAACCTGTAACAAACAACAAGCAAAAAAGGAGAAAACATGAGTAATGCTTACTGGAGAAAAATGGTTAAAGATGCGATTAAGTGTGATGACGCTTACGCAGACATCTTGCTTAAGTTTCAATACAAAGTATCCAATGGAATAGACTCATCAGAGGCTACTACACGTGAACTGAATAGGTATTGGAAAATGATTGATTGTGACTACAAAGAGAGTCAGAGTAATGGCTGAAGTAACTCTTGAAATGGAACAGGCTCTTGACGCTTGGGAAAAGAAATACAAGCCTGTCAAAAATCACCTTGTTAAAGATGCAAGTTGGGACGGGACAATGTATGAAACGTATGGCGAAGAATACGATTACATTATGAAAATGGCAAGCGTACAGCCACACAAAGTATGGACATGGGTAGACGGAGATGAGGGTACATACCTTATTAACGGTTGGTGTATGGTCAATCGCATTGGCTATTTTGTTACATCTGTACCTTGCAATTATGATGATCAAATTGAAATACAAATAGATTTTTATGGAGATGAAAATGAGTAACGAGATTGTAGTTAAATGGTTTGCAGATGACATCCAAGCCATGTTTCCAAAATGGAATAGTAAAAAGTGTGATAGAGCATTTGAGGAAATACAAAAATATGCTCATGAAAGAATTGTGGAATTGGGCAACGAAGTCATAGAACAAATGGCATGGGAGTGGAATAACTAACATGATCAAAGTATTTGATGATGACGCTACATATTTAGATTGGTGCAAGTTGTTAGAGTTAGACCCAAATGATGATGAAAACATGATCTCATGGAGTGAAATGGTGAACAACAAATGAGTAATGAACCAATAAAACTACCGCAAGGTATTCCTGCATGGGATACAACAACGTTTGTAAAATGGACACAAGAGTTAATGACCAAATATAAAAATCTTCAACAGAAAGAAAAGGGTAATGGAAACAGATAGTGAGAAAGTAATGAAAGAGTGGACACGCAAGCAGAGCGATATAAAGGCTTTTGTAGACGCTAAAATAATTACATTGGCAGACGCTTTACTGATGTCAATTATGCTTAAGGATAAGTTTGATTGGGCGTCTCCTGTAATTACTAAAAGTGATATAAGTGATATATTTGATGTCCAGTATGGTCGTAAAATGACAGACCACGAGTGGCTCATATTTACACAGTCTGTTTGGTGGAATATGGGCGAACTAGACCAAGACCTATATCAAACAGCATCATATTCAATTACTATGGCATTTACACAAATCTTTAAGGACATGCCTATTAAGTAAAATGTTCCACGTGGAACAATTTAGAATTACCGACACCGTATGCTATGGTGTTACTAGGACAAACAACTAACAAGGGAGAAAATGATGAGTAAAGAAACCATGAAGAACCTACAAAAGAACCAGTTAATCGGGTACACCGATAAACGTGGGATGGCTTGGCATTATCGTAAAGATTTGCAAGATGGCGAACCAAACCATTATCCACAAGCAGTTCCAGTAGAGGACGTTATTAGACGCTTGTATTCGTGGGAAGCCCAAGAAGCACCAGTCTTTGTACGTTTCAATGACACCTACAAAGAGCAAGCAGATCGCAAGGCAATCGTTAGATCAGACAACGGAGATGTGTTGGGCATGTTTAAGGACACCTACGCTATCCACCAATACAAGGATTGGCTGTTGGACTCTGTTTCACATCTCATTGATGATGATCTAAACATTGGCTCGGCTGGAATACTCAAAAATGGTGGAGTAAGTTATGTCTCTATTGAGATGCCTGAAAGCATTACTATTTTAGAGGGCTTTACTGTACGACCAATGCTCTTGGCTTGCACAAGCCATAATGGAAGTCTTAGCACCACCTTTAAGAAGATTGCCACACGTGTTGAGTGTGACAACCTACTAGCGTCTGCACTACGTGAGGGTAGTGAGGATTTTAGGGCACGACACTCTAAGAACAGCACCTTTCGCTTGCAGAGCGTACGTGATGCTCTTGGCTTTGTTCACACAATGTCAGATGATCTAATCGCAGAGGTGAACAAGTATGTCAATGTAAAGGTATCAGATCGTGAGTGGGAAGCAATCGTACAACGCTTGATGCCTATCAGTTCAGACCTGTCAGTTGCGAAGCAAGCGATCTCACGTGTTGAAAACAAGCAAGAGCGTATTCGTGAAATGTATAAAAACGACCCACGTGTTGCACCTTTCGCAGGAACAGGACTAGGTGTAATCCAATGCTTTAATACTTACGCACAACACACCATTGGCAAAGATGTAAGCCGTGTAGAGCGCAACATGTATAACGCTTTGACAGGGAAAATTGAAGCCTCTGATCGCCAAGTTATTCAGATGATTGAAGAATTGGTAATGGTGTGACAGAACAGGTAACAGACTTACCAATTCTTGATCTAAATGATTTTAAGAAAGACTTTGCTTGGCAAGATTATGCAAAGTGTAAAGATCAACCTTACGAAGTGTTTTTCCCAAACGTAGGTACTGGTGGTGTCTATAGGCTAAAGAGGGCAGTTGCACATGCACAAACAATTTGTGCAACTTGCCCAGTTGCCTATAAATGTTACACAAGTGCTGTGAGGCGCAAAGAGCAACATGGCATATGGGGTGGAGTGAACTTTAACTTTCCAACCTTTACAACTATTCCTATTAAGAAAATAAAGATGAAACAAAGGTATAGAGAGTTCTTCTATAAAAAATGGGAGTGGAAGTTAAGGGATGTAGGTAAGTAGCAAATGTTCCACGTGGAACATTTACCACGTGTGTTAGTATATAAACAGGACAACGGACAAAGGAGAAAACATGGGAGCAGATTTTACACTCGCATTGTGCGAGATTGCAGTACCAAAAAGTGAAAGCATACGAAGATTGAAAACATTTACCTTAGAGGATTATTCAACATTATTTGATAATGCTTGTGAATATCATTTTGACGAAACAGGAGATGATCTTGTTTTATCACAATGTTACGACTACGTGTTAAACGCATTAGAAGTTGTATGGAGTTGCTACAACGAACAACACCGTGAGGCTATGAGCATGTCTTTGGATGACAAATGGTATGTAGTTACTGGTGGCATGTCTTATGGTGATGACCCTACTGATTGTTATTCTTCAATAAACCTCATAGATACGTCTGACTTGTGCCAGTTCACTTTTGGCAAAGTAGAGTACAAAAATTATCCACCTAGAATAAAAGAAATAGAATAACCATGATTACACGTTACGTATTATGTATTGAGTGCACCAAGAGAGCGTCTACAACAAAACGCTTGCTACTTACTTACTTAGCCAATGGTGGCAACAACATCAAACTTGCTTGTCAAAAATATAATCATACTTTGACTAATGTTGCTGTTGGAGAGGCTAAAGGAAAAGCCCCTGAAGATGCTCACGTGTTCACAGTAACACCAAGTTCATACAACGAGTGGCTAGGTAAGATTGAATTGATCGTACCAAAAAAAGATTGGAAAGCATTGTGACAGACACTCGCACACCAATAGGTGCAAATGCACTTGTCATGTTCTTTGAGGACTCTATTAGAACAGAACCAATGAGTGTATATATCTCATTTGGTCAATGGATAGATGACGCAGATACAGACGAGTATGGAGTAGATGATAATTACATTTTCTACTACTGTTACGAGGGAGTATTGGAATTAGAGGGATTGAGATTAGTTAATGGTAATACACCAACTGAAAACGATTTTCACGTGGTGGACTACGAGTTAGTGTACCAAGAATAAAATGTTCCACGTGGAACATTTACCACGTGTGCTACGATATAAACAGGACAACGAACAAGGGAGAAAGACATGAGTGAAGATTTAGAGGGACTAGAAAGAGTAAATGTCATGAGAGTTGTATCTTATGACGTAGAACATGTATTAGAAGAACTTAAACGTACTACTACTGAAGTGATTACTTTAGATGATGTTATGACTCTTATTGAAGATTGGGCAGAGAGAGAGTTTGGTTGCGACTCTTGTGGTCACAAACAAAGGGTAGGCGATTTGATATTCCAAGACCAAGACGGAGAAGATTTGTAATGACACAAGAACAAATTAAGTATGATGAAGTTACTTTTGCTGTAGATGTTTGGATATCAACTGGATACACCTTTTATGTTCAGGCATCAAACGCTATGGAAGCAAGAGATAAAGTGCAAAATGGAGATGTAGGCATAGATTACACAAGGTTAAAAGAAGAAGCGTGGTGGGACTTTGGGCACGTGCATGTATCGGACACTTATGAGGTAAAGGTTTAGTTCAAGATTGACAGAGAAGCACACAACATGTCCACTAGGATAGTCATGTATCCCCCGAACACGTTATACGCAAACTCTGAAAGTAATGAGTAGCAGAATTACTTTAGTGGGTACTCTCGCTACAATAATTACGTTTCAATCTTGAACTAAGTTTTTACACAATCACAAAAGGAGAATAACAATGGTTAAGGGAATTACGCATGGTGACATCATTATTGGTAATGGTAATACTGGTCGTGGTGGTCGTGGTGGTGTGAATAACATCAATACTGACGAGATTGGTAGAGATGTTATTGCATTGGCTAGGGCTTATGGAAAGTCAGATGCACTTGCCGATTTAGAAAATTACAATGCTTTAGATCAGTTTGTTACTGTAGAACAACAAATGGATAGAGTAAAAGCATACATTGATGACAAGATCAATGACAGAGTATTACCTTTAATACATTTTCCATTGTCATCTTATGATTTACGCAGTATGGGCATGCAGGATTGGTCAAGGTTAATGATCACTACGTATGAAGTATCATATGCTTGCACGTGGTTGTCAGAAGAAAACGGTGCTCTTGTACGTAACCTTTGGGACGAGGGAATATACAACGGTGTTCCACGTATTACACGTGATTTCATACCGTTCCCCGTTAAGACCACGACCACATTACCACCACCACACACATATTAGTATCTAAATAGGACAAAGGAGAAAGACATGACAAACAAAACTGTAGTAAGTTATAGTTCTAATTTTACAAACTTCCAACAAGATAGTGCTTTTTATGTAGCAGGTGGTGGCAACTGTTGGATTGCAACAGTAACGCACAATGGGCTTACAACAGACATTTGTTGTGACGGAGAAATGCGCATACATGTTTGGAAAGACCCTGCATTTGTAGGAGACAAATACTATGACATTTGGAGATATACAGAAGATTTAATATATGCAGGCATTGACAAAGACGCTAAGTTGCTTGCACTCAATGAAAGTGGACGAGTTGAGTGGGTAAATAATTCTTGGTTTGATCTGTATGATACTGAAAGTGGAGAACACTTAGATTGTATTACTCATACATTGGATGAGGCAATACACGCCTGCATGACGAGAGATGAGTGGACAAGTTTGTAATTGTTCCACGTGGAACATACGACCACGACCACACCATATGCTACTATGTAACTAGGACAACAACTAACAAGGAGATAACATGCACGTACCACACATATTACTAATGCAAGAAGAAAGTCATGACGAGGCTCTATCATGGGCAAGCACATGGGCAACTAACAATGCTGATTGGTCAGATTGGCACGAAGTAGGTGGACGTTGGGCTAATGAGTTTGATGACAAGTCATCTATTTGCTTTGCAGAGAACCCAGTATTGTTTCACGAGACTTTGACTAAGTATCAAGCACACGTTGTGTCAGAGTTGGACAGGTATTTGGAAGAAGTTGGTGATCAAACGCTACAAGAACTTTGCGCCGACTCTAGTGATCTCTTTCACCTCGCACGATATCAAGCCAAGCAAGCCCTGAAAATAGTAGGTGGTGAGTATTGCTACAATCAACAAGTTTGGGATATTGCTGATTACACCAATAACTTAGACGGTTTCTATAAGCGCATCATTGACAAGCCTAACGAGCAGTATCTAGTCATGGTGGACTACCACTTCTAATTGTTCCACGTGGAACATACGACCACGACCACACGACCACGTGTGATACATTGTAACTACGACCACAACTAACAAGGAGACAACATGACATACGAGGATAAGCAAGCACACTTTCTATGGGTAGATAAAGACTCTGGAACGTATGGTGGTAATGCCGATAACATTATTACTATTGACACAACAGAGTGGTCAGACGAAGATTGGGAGACATTTGATCAGGCAACTGACAATGACAGAATTGACTATGCTATCTACGTGCAAGACATATTGGGCACAATACAATCCACCAATAAGCACTACATCATGGATACGCCTAACACGTGGATACTGGAACACCAATGATGACAGAATTACCGATACCACCAAACACAACTAAGTTATTAGGCTTAGGCGTGGACATCATGGATATTTTGCATGGACACCTGAAGAACTTATTGTACGAGGCACAAGGAGACAATGAGGACGGAGAGCCAACAGACTTATATGTACGAGGAGTGTTGGACACGCTTACTGAAATGTATCGCCTAACCTACGGACTTATCTTTGCGAAACAAGATTACATGGGATTACCACACAAGACATATGAGTAGTAAATGTTCCACGTGGAACAATGACCACGTGTGATACATTGTAACTATGACAACAACGAACAAGGGAGAACACATGACAACGATCAATGGGTATGACTTCAGAACGGAGTTAGCGAAACTTATTCCTAACTACAGCATGGACGTAGATAATGAGGGGCAAGTTATTATTTACACTAATCTGAAAGAAACAGCCAAAGACAACTACAAGGAGATGAACTAATGTTCACGAAAGAGCAAGCCGATTACTACAACAGTCTCACGCTGGACGAGTTGGTAGACAATATGATCGCCAAGTGCGGTCACTACGACATTATGGGCTACTTCACTCATACACCTTGTATAAAGTGTGTACGTGAGGCGCACAAGAAAGTGGTAGGACAATGAACAACACACACGTAATCACGCTAGAGGTAAAGATCACCATGCACGAAATGGAAGGTACGCACGATCAGTCCACACTACTTGCTATGGAATTAGTGCAGGACTTGGTAGGTAATTGGTGGGGACACGAAGATGTATCTGTCACAGCATTAGGAGATACATTGTGACCACAACAACAATTACACAAGTATTGGAACAAGCCTACACAACTGGAGAACTAGTAATGATTGCAACCGAGTGGTCAGAATACGAGGACGCTCTAGTTACTTCATTAGGCGATACAATGGTGGGATTTACTGCAATTCATCCACTCAAAGGTGGCGAGTACGACTTTGAGTTCTACATTACAGGCATTAGGCAAGTTGAGTTCCAATGAACACACAAGAACAACTATTCGTAGACTATTGGAGTGTTGTCATTGATCAACTTGGTGGCTCGCCGTCAGAGAGCGAGATGTTGGAACTTACGCACGAGACACAAGTAGCGTTATTCAGTTGGTGCAGTTGCGAGGACAACGAGGGTAATGATAATCCATATGAGGATTGTCCACCACATGGCGAGCCAAGATACATATAAACACGACCACAGTAATGTTCCACGTGGAACAATGACCACACGTGCTACGATATAACTATGACAACGAACAAGGAGAACGACATGACAACGATTGAGAGACAGACGAAAGGCGTGTTGTGGGGCACAGTTACTAATACCTGCACCTGCACTACGTACAACGAGGACACACGTGACTGGGAAGATACTTCCGAGTGTTACGGTTGTTGGGAAGAAATGGTAGAGGACTTCCGCACAGTAGTTGCGCCATTGTTCACCAATGGAGAAGACGAGCATTGTGTCAATGGAGATTACCGTTGGGGCTATAAGTTCGTCATTGAGGGTATCGGATTATGGGATAGGACTGTAGGTGGAACGGTTGTAGTGAAAGACGCAGAGGAATTGCTACGTGCCATGACTGTCAATGCGGATTACACACTTCGTTGGAAGTTTGACGAGCCTAATTTGGAATTGAGTGCCCGTCTAAGCCACCACGACTGCCCAATGGGAAGTATAGTAACGGTAACACCAACCGCATTGTTCCACGTGGAACAATGACCACGTGTGATACATTGTAACTAGGACAACGAACAAGGAGAACACATGACAACGATCAACAAGAACGACCACGTGGATACACATTGTGAGAATTGTGTATGGGACGGAGTTGCCTATTGGGACGATAATCATCAACCGATAGCACAATGGATATCGTGCGAGACATGCGACTGGGGTAACGACTAATGACAACGAAATTGATCAACAGACAACTGCAACAAGGTTGCGCCGATCTCATTACTACTGCCTATGAGGCAGGGTATTTGGGCACAGGAAGTTGGGCAACAGGAAGTGGATACACATGGTCAGATACAGATCATACGTGTTCTGTAACGCTCTACGAAATGCTAGATGAAGAAGGTTACGAGGGCAAGACGTTTGACGCAAGTGAGGGTATGTATATCAATGAGACTATTGTCATGGAGTGGGTCACTAAGGCTTGCACGACTGGCATTGAGTACGCAGATGACGTACCTACCTACGCAAGACTGGGCAAGTCATATATGACAGAAGTAGTTGCTCTCTACCATGACCTAGACGCAGACTTTGACGCTATATCGGCAGACGCAGTATTGCAGACAATCCTACTAGGGAGACTGGTCTATGGCTAATTGTTCCACGTGGAACAATTTGGAATTACCGACAACGTGTGATACGTTGTAACTAGGACATCAACAACGAGGAGAACACATGACACGCAAGGACTACGTAAAGATCGCAGAAGTATTGCGCAAGAGGCTAGAGGTTACAGAGAGCGTTCTACAATGGGTAGGCACATGCGTATCCTTTGCAGACATGCTACGTCAGGACAACGAGAGATTTGACGAGATCAAGTTCTACGAGGCTTGTGACTTTGACATGGCAATCGGGCACTACGACTGGAGAGCAGACTTCAGACAGGAGAAGTGCGCATGACACGCAAGGATAACAAGATGTGCCCAACTAATAATTGCCATAACGACAGAGAGTATGGCGAGCAGATTTCTTATTGGAAGGATCAATGGGGCAACGTAAGGTGTAACGCCAAGATGTTAGACCTATGCTTATTTTGCAGAATTGAGAGAGACAAGAAAGTAAAGGAGAAGTGCGCATGAACAAGGGACAAGAGAGACTATTAGAGAGTGTGCCTGCATTGGGCTTGCTAATCTATACCAACGAGTCAGGTAAGCACGTAGTCTGTGGTAACGAAAGTGAGATCAGTTTCGGTACGTGGAGTGA
>Ga0049082_10000246_pt1 | contig 14290 bp, 12 predicted proteins | sample GreLakmeHU45MSRF_FD_66718 | JGI IMG/M metagenome (GOLD analysis project Ga0049082, IMG submission 66718) | Freshwater lentic microbial communities from great Laurentian Lakes, MI, USA - Great Lakes metaG HU45MSRF | ecosystem: Environmental > Aquatic > Freshwater > Lake | place: Great Lakes... | reverse complement strand
CCGGGAATGGACGGCGTTGCGCTCTGCCGTGCAATCCGAGCCGAGTCGCAGATCCCTGTGATCTTGTTGTCGGCGCGCTCTGACCCGATCGATGTGGTGCTGGGGCTCGAGGCGGGTGCGGACGATTACGTCACAAAGCCGTTCGAGCCAGCGGTCTTGGCGGCTCGTCTGAGGGCTGCCTTGCGGCGCGTGACGCCGACAGATATCGAGCGTGCGCCCTTCGAGCAGATCGGTTCGCTCGTGCTCGATCGTGAAGGGTACGCCGTGACCCGCGATGGTGAACCGTTGGCGTTGACGCCAACGGAGTATCGCCTGTTGGTCGAGTTCATCGACAACGTCGGGTTGGCCCTCGACCGTGCGGTCTTGCTGGAGCGCGTGTGGGGGTATGGCTGGGCAGGAGACACGCGGCTTGTCGATGTGCACGTTCAGCGGCTCCGCGCCAAGATTGAGGTCGACCCGGCGGCGCCCGAGCTTGTCCAGACCGTGCGTGGTGTTGGCTATAAGTTGGTGCAGCCGAGCGAGGCTACGTGAGCCTGCGGGTCCGGCTCGCTCTCGCAATTGCGATCATCAGCGCCCTCGTCGCCGGGGGCATTAGTGTCGCGGTGTACCAGCGGAGCACGACGGATCGAGTCGATCGTGCGCGCGAAACGGCGGCTCGTCAAGCGAGGACGGCTGCCTCGATCGTGCGGTTGCGATTGCCGGGTGGTGCGACGGTGACACCGTCTGGCTCGTACGTCGTGACGCAGGACGGTGCGGTTGGCGACGCCTCAATCGGCCTTGGGCTCCCGGCGCTGCTGCAGGCGCGTGTCGAGAAGGCGCCTGACCGCGTGTTTACCGAACCGGTCTTGGAGGGAGATGACGCGGCCGTGTACGCGGGCACCCAGTTGTCCGGCTTGGCGTCTGTCTACGTCCGACAGTCCTTCGTAGCCGATCAGGAAGAACTCAGTGCGCTGCGCGATGCTCTGATTCGACTGACAGCGGCAGCGTCGGTGATTGGTGCGATCCTCGGCACGCTCGTGGCATCCGCGTTGTCACGGCGGCTGCGACGATCGGCGGCGTTGGCGCGCCGCTTGGCTGCTGGCGATCTCGATGCGCGTCTTCATCCACGCGGGCGCGATGAGATCGCTCAGCTTGGTCGCGCGCTCGACGATATGGCCGAATCCCTTGGTGCGACGATCCGAGAACTCGATGAGGCAGCCGAGCGTGAGCGGAGTTTCTCTGCCGATGTCGCGCACGAGCTGCGCACGCCGATTACCGGCCTCGTTGCTGCTTCGTCCCTGCTCGATGACACGCCGGAGGCGATGATGGTCAAGGAGCGTGCAGGAGCGCTCGCCCACCTTGTGGAAGACCTGCTCGAGGTCATGCGGCTCGATGCGGGGGCAGAGACGGCGATGTCGGACCAGTTCGACCTCGTTCGACTGGTCGGCGATGTCACGCGCGATCGGCTACCCGAGGCCGAGATCACGCTCCCACTCACGCTCCGCGTGCAGTCGGATCCTCGCCGGCTTGAGCGGATTTTGGTCAATCTGCTCGAGAACGCTCGTCGCTATGGCGCTGCCCCGTATGCGGTGACGCTGGATGCGGACACGATGACGCTGACCGTGCGGGATAGCGGCAAGGGCTTTGGTGTCTTCCTCGATCGAGCCGCTGATCGCTTCGCGATGGCGGCGGTCGCGCGCGGTGGTGGCTCGGGGCTCGGTCTGGCGATTGCTGAGGGTCAGGCGCGGGTGCTGGGTGGCACGCTCGAGTTGAGCGACGATGCGGGCGCCGTGGCGGCTCTGCGCCTGCCGCCTGAGGCTCGCGTGCCGATTGGAGCGGCCGTTGTGACAGGAGGTCGTTCATGACCCGCGCGCTGGCGGTGCTCGTGTGTGCGTTGCTGCTGGTGGGCTGTAGCGGTGCGAACAGTGCAGTCCGCGACGAGGGTCCCGCAGCGGGGGATAGAGCAGTGGTCTCGCCGGCAACCGTGACGGAGCAGACCTCGACTCCTGCCACGCCGGCTGCGCCCGCGCCGGGCGTTGCCTTTATCTATCTGCTGCGGTACAACCAACCAGAGCCAACGCGACGTAGCGTGCCTGTCGGGATTTCCGTACCCGAATCGAGCATGCGTGAGTTGCTTGCGGGACCGTCACAGGCGGAGGCGACGCTGCACTACTCAACGGCGATCCTGGAGGACACACGTCTGCTCAGCTATTCCCGCACCGGTCGTGTCGCGATCGTCGACATCTCAGCCCTGCCCGCAGTGCAGGGAGACAATGACTCTGAGGCGCTGCTTGCGCTGTATCAGATCGTGTTCACCGTGACTGCCGCCGGGGGCGTCGACGCGGTCCAGGTGCGCGTCGCTGGGCGTCCGTACGGCCTCAGTTCGCTGACGGGTGGGTCAAGCGCTCTCGAGCCGCCGTTGACCCGAGCGGATCTCAGTTTCGTGGTCGCTGCCGAGACCCTGCCAGGGAGCACAGGCTGTGCGGTCGCGAAGCAGGACGCACCACCCTACGATGGCGCACCGACGCTGACGTTGGCGCGCCCCAAGAGTGGCGAGACGGTGCGTGGGACGCTGCAAGTCCGGGGCGCGCTGCAGAGCAATGGTGGGCCGATCGTAATTCGACTTTTGCAGGACGAGTTGGAGGTTGCGAACCGCATCATCGACGAGCAGTGCCGTGGCGGTTTTGCGGCGACAATTCCGCTTCCGCGCACCCTGATCGGCTCGGTCGATGTGGAGGTAATCGCTCCCGGGACCAACGGTGAGCCGGCGGCCTCGATCCGTGAGACGATCACAGTCGAGGGGTAGGTTGCCAGCGACGCGTACGATGTACGTATGAGCGGCGAGGGCGAACGAACGATTGCGCAGAACCGAAAGGCGCGCCACGAGTACCACCTCGAGGACAACCTCGAGGTCGGCATCGTGCTGACCGGCAGCGAGATCAAGTCGCTGCGGGCTGGATCTGCCAGCGTCAATGAGGCCTACGCGATGATCCGTGGCAGTGAGGTCTGGCTCGTCGGGGCGACGATCGAGCCGTACGCCCAGTCGGGCATGCGTAATCACGATCGTCTGCGGGATCGCAAACTGCTGCTGCATAAGCGTGAGATCGAGAAGTTTCGTCAGCGCGTCGAGCAAAAGGGCTTCACGCTGGTGCCACTGCGGATCTACCTCAAGAATGGTCGCGCCAAGGTCGAGATCGCGCTCGGGCGCGGCAAGGACACGATCGACAAGCGCGAGACCGTCAAGGCGCGCGAGGCGAAGCGCGACATGGATCGTGCCGTCAAGGAACGCGGCTAGTCGTGCGACGGTCGGGTTTCGCGGTTGTTGGCGGCGCGATTGTTGTGGCAGTTGTGTTGGTGGCAGGCTTTATTGCACTCGGCGGTGCCGAACGATTGGACACCACCCAAACGGCAAGTGCGGCAACGTGTCAGACGACCAGTTCGTCCAGTTCGCAGGGCTCGGCGGCCGAAGCTGAGGCGTCGCAGATCCTGCTTGCCTCGCTGCAGGACGCTGCCTGCTCACTCAAGGTCTCGCGTGAGGATCTCGTGCTCGCCTTGGGGCGTGGCACGGGTATTGCCGAAGCGGCTCAAACGCTCGGCGTTGCGCCAGACGCGCTGACGACGGCTGTGCTCGGAGCGATCACCACAGCCGTCGACACCGAGGAGGCTGCTGGCAGGCTGACGCCGACCACGGCTCTGGCCGTGCGAACCTTGCTCGAGCTCGTACCGCCAGATCAACTGCTTGCCGCAGTGCGTGGCGATCAGGGTGCCTGTAAGGAGTTGCCCTGGAAGGCGACCGGCGATCTCGACGAGATCGCAGCAGAGATTGGTGTCAAGACGGGGCTCGGTGCCGCCTGTGCGCTTGAGGTCTCGCCGCTCGAGGCGGTCGCTGCGTTGGCCGACCCTCAGGGGCTCGAAGGCCTCGCAACCCGCGCTGGAGTGTCGCAGGCGACGGTCGAAGCGGCTGTCCGGGTCGCGATGGAGCAGGCGATCAACGAAGCCGCGGAGGCTGGTGCTCTGTCGGGAACGGAGGGGACGGTGCTGGCGGCTGCTGCGCGCGTCGCCCCAGTCGACCGAATTCTTGCGATCGTGCGCGGCGACGACGATCCCTGCGTCGCGTTTCCGTGGCCCGGTTCGACGAGTCGGGGCGAGACGCTCGCAGGCGTTGCGTTGGTGGGCGTTGTTGACGCCGCCTGTCAATTGCAGGTGCCGACCTTTGACATGTTTGCCGCGCTCGCCAGCCAGGCCGATCTCGATGCGCTGATCGCAAGTTCCGGCGCGTCAGAGGCAGAGATCGAAGCGGCGCTTCGGACGGGACTCGAGCAGGGGGTCACCGAGGCGCAGGACGCGGATGCGATGTCGGGTATCGAGGCGTTGCTGTTGCGCGCAGTGCTATCGCAGGTCGGCATTCTCGATCTGCTCAGCAACGTTGCTGGCTAAATCAGCCAAACGGCACAGAAGACTGGCGTTCTGTATCATTGGGCTGGTCCACAGGGGGCGTCATGGTTTCGACGTGGTCGTCTACAGGGATTGGTTGCGAGCCGAGGATGTCGGTTGGCCTCGTTAAAAAATCCGGCAGTATGAACTGCGAAGTCTGATACTGACATCGCTTTCGCCGCCTGATCCTAGGATCACGTGACGAACGTCTTTGAACCCTGGGCCCGTGGGGTGCAAACGGCGTAAAACAACGGGCTTGTTCTCCGGCGGAGTGGTGTGCCGACGGGGGAGACCTTATGCACCTGGCTCGAAAAACGCCGGCCCGCAGAGCCGCTTTCGAGTGAGATTGATCAGCGGGCTACGCTCGTAGACGCCTTTTCCGAGCGGTCGCGGACCCGGGTTCGATTCCCGGCGCCTCCACTCTAGGGCTGCAAGGTTCCCCTCTCTCCGGAGAGGGGAACCGTTGAATCCCGCACACGCGGTACGGGTCTGAATGCAGCGTGGCTACGAGGGTCGCTGGCGCTTTCGGATAGCGGGTGCAGCGAGTAGGCTTTCGCCATGGCTATCGCACCGCGCCCCGAGCTGAGTTCCCAAGAGCTGGAGACCTTGGCCTCAATTCAGCGCCGCGTGCTCTGGCTCGCGACACGCATGATCGACTACGCCAACCACGAACGACCCTCGGGTGACGCGCTCAAGGTCGGCGGCCACCAGGCCTCATCGGCCTCGATGGTGACGGCGATGACCGCGCTCTACTTTCACTGGTTGAAGGCCGGCGATCGCGTGGCCGTGAAGCCACACGCCTCGCCGGTGCTGCATTCGATCAACTATCTGCTCGGGCGTCTCGATCGTGATTACCTGACGAAGCTCCGCGATTTTGGTGGCCTGCAGGCCTATCCCTCGCGGACGAAGGACCCCGATCCGATCGACTTCTCGACTGGCTCCGTCGGTCTTGGCGCCGCCGCACCGCTCTTCGCCAGCGTCGTCGACCGCTACGTGGGCGCGCACTTCGATGTCCCGCCCGGCCGTCGGTTCGTCGCGCTACTCGGCGATGCCGAACTGGATGAGGGCAACGTCTGGGAGGCGTTGGCCGATCCGGCCGCACGCGGGCTTGGGCAGTTGACCTGGATCGTCGATTTTAATCGCCAGAGCCTCGATCGCGTGATTCCTGGTGTGCGTTCGCAGGAATTTACCCACGTCTTCCGCGACCACGGTTGGCAGGTCGAGATCGTCAAGTACGGTTCGCGCCTCCGCGAGGCCTTCGCCTTGCCTGGTGGCGAGGCGCTGGAGCGCCGCATCGACGGCATGCCGAATCCCGAGTACCAGAGCCTGCTGCGTAAGAGCGGTGCCGAGATTCGCTCGCTCGTCGTTGATAACGCACCTGCGGGGGATCGCAAGGCACTCGCTGGTGTCTTCGAGGCCTACGAGGATGCAGCGCTACCGGCCCTGATCGGCGATCTCGGCGGCCACGACCTCGGCGACATGATCGCCGCGCTTGAGCGCGCCGACGCGGATCCCGAGCGACCCACCGTGATCTTCGCCTTCACGGTCAAGGGCTGGGGCCTACCGATTGCCGGCCATCCGATGAATCACTCAGCGCTGCTGTCGACCGCGCAGGTCGACGAGTTGCGCGGCGAGCTGGCCGACGCCATCGACGAATGGGCGGGCTTCGCTGCTGACACCGCGGAAGGCAAGCTCTGCCTCAGCTCGGCCGATCGTCTCACCGAGCACAATGCCGCTGCGCCGGATCGCGTCGACCCCTATGCGATTCCACACGAGTTTGGTCCCATCACAACGCGACCCGCCTCGAGCCAGGATGCCTTCGCGCGCGCTCTGCAAGATATCGCCAACGTCGATGAGGTCGCGCGCCACATCGTGACGACCAGTCCCGACGTCTCGATTTCAACAGGGCTTGGTGGCTGGATCAATAAGCGCGGCGTCTTTAGTCCCGAGATCGAAGCGGTCTACGAGATCGAGGATGCCGGCCCACTCAAGTGGGAACCGACGCCGAAGGGCCAGCACATCGAGCTTGGCATCTCGGAGATGAATCTCTTTCTCTTGCTCGGGCAGCTCGGTCTTGGTGCCGAGCTCCACGGCACGCAGCTCTTGCCGATCGGCACGGTCTACGACCCGTTCGTCTGTCGTGGCCTGGACGCGTTGATCTACTCGGTCTACTCGGGTGCACGCTTCGTGTTTGCGGGTACGCCGTCGGGTGTCTCGCTGTCGCGCGAGGGCGGGGCGCACCAATCGTCGATTACCGCCTCGATCGGTATGGAGCTGCCGGGGCTGACGATGTGGGAGCCCTGCTACGCGCTCGAGACGGAGTGGGTGTTGCTGCACGGATTGCGCGACATCGTGCGGGTGGATGGCGAAGCGCATTATCTGCGTCTGTCGACAACTCCGGTCGCTCAAGATGCCTTTATTGCACTGTTGGAACGAGTCGATCGCGCGGCACTGCGCGACGACGTGCTGGCGGGTGGCTATCGCCTCGTCGAGGCCGAGGCCGGTGGACCGGGCTCGCGGGTCGTGATCGCAGCGTGCGGCGCGATGATCCCTCAGGCGCTGGCGGCGCGCGAGTTGTTGGCAGCCGAAGACATCGGCGCCTCGATCGTCAATGTCACCAGCCCCGACCGGCTCTTCCGCGCCTTGCGGACGCGCACCGGTGCCTTGCGCAACGGTCGCCTCAGCGACCCGTCGATCCTCGAGCGATTGACGCTGCCCGAAGAGTGCGGCGTGCCTCTCGTCACGGTGCACGACGCCGCGCCGCATGCCCTGGCCTTCCTTGGCTCCGCCTTTTCTTCGCCGCTGATCCCACTGGGCGTCGATCGCTTTGGTCAGTGTGGCTCGCAGCCCGAGGTCTACGAGTGGCTCGACCTCAGCGCCGAGGCGATCGCAGAGGCGGCTATTGCCGGCCTCTGGCGTCCCGACGCGTGAGCGAGCTCCCAGACCACGTCGCGAGCAACCGGCGGCAATGGGATGTCTGGGCGGCCGATTTTGTCGCCGAGGGTGAGCGAGCGTGGACGCAAGAGCCCAATTGGGGCCTCTTTGGCATTCCAGAGACCGACGTGGGCGTGCTGCCGGCTGCGCTCGATGGTTTCGACACGATCGAGCTTGGGTGTGGCACGGGTTATGTGTCTGCCTGGCTGGCACGTCGCGGCGCGCGACCGGTCGGCATTGATAACTCGGAGCAGCAATTACAGACGGCGCGGCGCCTGCAGGCTGAACACGGACTCGACTTTCCGCTCCACTTTGGCAATGCCGAGGCGACGCCGTTTGAGGACGACTCGTTTGACCTCGCAATCTCCGAGTACGGCGCCAGTATCTGGTGCGATCCGTACACGTGGATCCCCGAAGCGGCCCGCATCCTGCGCCCGGGCGGTGAGCTGATCTTCCTCGTCAACTCCGTGCTGTCCGTCCTCTGCCTCGGTGATCTCGAGACGGATGTCGCCAGCGATCGACTCTTTCGTCCGCAACGGGGCATGCATCGGTTTGACTGGCCCGACGACGACTCCGTCGAGTTTCATCTCTCACACGGCGAACAGCTGCGCCTGCTGCGCTCGTGCGGCTTCGAGGTCGAGGACATCATCGAGCTCTATGCCGATCCGTCGGACACGACGCGTTACACCTACATGACGGCCGAGTGGGCCGCGCAGTGGCCTGTCGAAGAGGTCTGGCGCGCACGCCTGCGCGCTTGATCTACGCCAGACGGCGGACGAGCACGACGGAACTTGCGGCAACCACGGCGAGCATCAGCAGCGATACCTCTGCACCGATCGAGCCGTGTACGAGGCCTCCGCTGATTGCGCCGAAGGCGGCAGCAAGACCCCAGAACATGTTCATCAAGAACGTGCCGTGGGCAGGGTCGCCGCCTAGCTCGCGGACGCCATCGCCCACGAGTGCGAGCCCCGGACCGGCAATGGCCAGCATGAATGCGCCGGCAATCGCAATCAGCACAACCGTTGAGGTCTCAATTGCGGCGGCAGCGATCAGGGAGATCGCGATGGTCGCGACGATCAACGCGAGCATCAGCGGTTTGCGACGACCAAGCCGATCGCTGGCCTTGCCGATGCGTGGCGCCACGAAGATGTTGATCACAGCGATGCCGCTGAAAGCGATCGCGATGATCGTCGAGCTGGCACCGATTTCGGTCAGTCGATACGTGCCGGATAGCGTCAGAACACCGAGCGCGAAACCGGGGACCGAGGTGATCCAGAGGCCCGTCCGAACCCTCTGCGACGACAGGTAGTGCCACATCACGCGCATTGGGGCATGGTCGGTGTTGGGCACGGTAGGGAGGCGCGACACGAATGCTGCGACGACTGCCTGGCCGGCGGCGACGGCCGTGAACACGGGTCCACGCCCGAACTCGACTGCCAGCGTACCGATCAGTGGGCCGACAGCCGAACCGGCCGCCGAACCGCTGTAGACCGTGCCAATCGCCATGCCACGCTGGTCGCTGCCGGCCATCGCGCTCGCTGCTGCGAGCAGTCCCGTGTAGGCGATCACGCTGCCGGCACCGACGAGGATCCGCGCGGCCATCAGCACCGGGAATGTGTCGGCAGCAGCAAAGCCCAGCGTGGCGATGGCCACGCAGCCGACACCCGCCGCGGCAGTGGCTCGTGGCCCGAAGCGCGCGGTCAGTCGATACGCGGGGTAGGCGCCAAACCAATAGCCGATGGCATAGCCGGCAACGAGCAGACCAGCCTGTTCTTCTTGGAAGCCGAGCTGACTGTCGAGATGCGGCAGCATCGGCGCGAGCGCCGTGTAAAACAGCGACTCGGTCAGAGCGCCGAGGGCGCAGATGAGGATCGCCAGACGAAGGTTCGTAATGCGCATGTGCAAGGATAGTAGAGGTCCGCGCTACCGTAGAGACATGAGCAGTATCCCGGCCCAGTTTCCCCGCGAGACCGACCAGCGGGGCTCATTCGTCCGGCAACCGAGCCGCTTTCTCGACCACGTTTGCCCGAACGGCACGACCAACTATCAGGCCGAGGCAGGACGCTACGTGCTCTACGTCTCGTATGCCTGTCCGTGGGCGCACAGGGCCATCATCGTGCGTCGTCTCAAGCGCCTCGAGGATGTTGTCCCGATGGTGGTCGTCAATCCGTATCGTGACGAGCGCGGGTGGGGCTTCGGCGATCCCGTGGGTTCTGAGGCCGAGCCCTTCGAGGGGTTTCGGTTTCTCTCAGAGGCCTATGCAATTGCGGATCCAACCTATGACGGGCGCGTGACGGTGCCGACGATGTGGGATCTCAAGACACGCACGATCGTCTGCAACGAATCCGCGCTTGTGTTGCGCATGCTCGACAAGGCCTTTGACGCCTTCACCGACGTACGCCTAGACCTGCGACCCGAGGCGCTGATCCCCGAGCTCGACGCACTCGAAGAGCGCATCTACGACGCGGTCAACAACGGGGTCTACCAGTGTGGCTTTGCCATCACGCAAGCGGCCTACGACGAAGCCATCGGTGCACTCTTTGGCATGCTCGACGAGCTTGACGAGCGGCTCGCCACACGCCGCTACCTGATGGGTCCAGCAATCACCGAGGTTGATTGGCGTCTCTTTACGACGCTGATCCGCTTCGACCCGATCTACGTTGGCCACTTCAAGACGAATGTTTGTCGCATCGCCGACTACGCCAACCTCGGTCCGTATCTCCGCGACCTCTACCAGCAGCCAGGTATTGCAGAGACCGTCCGGGTCGACGAGATCAAGATTCACTACTACACGACGCATCCACAGCTGAATCCGAGCCACATTATTCCGGCTGGCCCGGTGCTCGACTGGGAGCTGCCGCACGGTCGAGAGCGACTGGTCTAGAAGATAGAGCTAGAAAACGAGAAAGCCCCGCCGGAGCGGGGCTTTCAACAGAGCGGATGATGGGGCTCGAACCCACGACCTTCGCCATGGCAAGGCGACGCTCTAGCCAACTGAGCTACATCCGCGTGGCAGTGAGTATAGAACAGGCATTCCGCAGGGGACGCGATCACCAGCCGAGCCGGACGTCATCAACTTTGCTTTGGGGTCAGACCCTGATGCAAAGTTGAGGTTTGGTTGGCGGGTTCGTCGATGTTGATCAACTTTGCTTTGGGGTCAGACCCTGATGCAAAGTTGAGGTTTGGTTGGTCGGGTGGCCGCGCTTGGCCAACTTTGCATCAGGGTCTGACCCCAAAGCAAAGTTGATCGCCGGGGATCAGTGCCCGGTCAGCCAGTCGACGATCGAGCCGGCACGCGAGGTCTTGGTGCCCGTCTCTTCGTTCTGCTCCGCAATCCGCAGCAGCTTGAGGGAACTGTTGGCGGCGATGTAGCGCAGCGGCTCGGGCTCCCAGTTGCGGGACTGGTGGTTGACCCACGGCAGCGACACGAGATCTGTCTTGCGCTGCGTAATCAGGTCGGCGAGCGTACGGCCTGCGAGGTTCGTGATCGCGACGCCGTCGCCCACATACCCGCCAGCCCAACCCATCCCCGTCTTGGGGTCGAGTCCAACCGAGGCGTTGAAGTCGCGAGGAATCCCGAGCACGCCGCCCCAGGTGTGGGTGATCTTGGCGTGGGCTGCGGCCGGAAACAGCTTCGCGATGACACCCTGCAGGCGGTCGTGGACGGGAAGATCGTGGAACTCGCGTTCAAGCTTGCTGCCGAAGATATAGGGGTGTCCGCGGCCACCGAGGGCGATGCGGTCGTCGGCCGTTCGCTGCGCATAGATAAAGAGGCGTCGCCCGTCCGAGAGCGTCTCGCGGTCGTTCCAGCCGATCTCGTCCCAGATCGCCTGCGAGAGTGGCTCGGTAGCGACCATGCACGAGGCGAATGGCATCAGCCGCCGCTTTTCGCCCTCAAGTTCCGGGGTAAAGCCCTCCGTTGCGCGAATCACGTAGGTGGCGTGGATCGTGCCGCGGTCGGTGATGACTCGGCCAGGCTCGAGGCGGCGCGCGTTCGTGCCCTCGTAGATGCCAACGCCACGACGCTCGACGACGTCGGCAAGTCCACGCACCAGTCGTGCTGGGTGGACACGGGCCGCGTGTGGGCTGAAGACGGTACCGAGGGCGCCAGGCACATTCGTGCGGGCCAGCGTGTCCTCGCGCGAGAGCAGGCTGTAGTCCGCGTCGGTATGGCCGAACGCGTGATGCGCTTCGACTGCTTGGCGGGAGTGCATCAGGCCAACCTGAGTCATCGCCAGCGTCGACCAGCCACCCTTGTGGAAATGCGCGTCGATGCCTTCCTTTGCGAGGGTCGCACCGATCACATCGACGGTGTCGAAGCAGGCGCGCTCGTAGCGCATCACCTCGTCGTGGCTATGCGTCTTGAGAAATCGCTGACGACTGCCGGGTAGACCGCCGAAGCACCAGCCGCCATTGCGTCCAGATGCGCCAAAACCCGCGATGTCGCGCTCGACGATGACAATCCGCAGCGACGGGTCGATCTCGGTCAGCGAGTAGGCAGTCCAGAGACCTGTGTAGCCCGCCCCCACGATTGCGACGTCAGCCTGGAGGTCGCCCGGCAACGGCGGCCGCTTCGAGAGCGTGCCGGGCACGCTGTCGTGCCAGAAACTGGTGGTGCGGTAGTGGGCGTCCTCTGCCTGGGCACTACCGGACAGGGCGTCACGTGTTTCCGTCGTAGCCATAGCGCGAGTGTACCGGGGTGACGCTGCTCCCGCGACTGGGCAGGGTGGTGATTGCTACGGCGTGAGGGCAGCGGCGCCGCGTGTTGGCTGCTTGATATCCAGCTCGATCGAGCCATCGGCGCAGGCGCGGGCATTCCAGTCGCGCCAGCGTGGTGCAAGCTCGGCCAGCGAGTCTCCGCGTTCGTCGAGGCGGACGGCAGGAATGCCACCGGGCTCGACGAGGTAGCGGTACCACGACAAATCCCAGACGATCGTGATTGCCGCACCGGGTCGGCGACCACCGAAGGCAACGACGCTGACCTTGGCCTGTCCCAGGCTCTTGGCAATGCCTGAGACGGTGCCGCGATAGGGGCTCGCATTAAAGGTCTCGACGCTAATCAACATGGTTGTGGCACGCGCGAGGTCATCGGACGTACCGAGACCATGCGGAGCACGAATTGGGTCAGCTAGATCGAGTTCGGGTGGGGTCTGCGAGCGCGTCAGCATGCGCGAAAAGCGGCTTGGCTCTCGCTGTGGGCGCGTGGGGGGTGGCGATGAACGACCCTCCTCGACCCAGCCATCTTGACGAGCGCTGGAGGCACAAAGACGGCAGACGGTGCGCGATTGATTACGGTCCGTAAACCGCAGTAGCACCTCGCCGAGCAGGATCGTGCGCTCGCAGATCGCACACGCGAGCAGGCGATCGGTCGAGGTGAGTCGTTCGTGTGCGGTCGCCATTACCGCCAGATCATACGATCGCTCGGGCGTCATCGCGGCGCTCCTAGCCTTCGCCGCGTGGATGCGCCTGAGCGTGAGCGTGGCGGAGGTGGGGGAGCCCTAGGTGCGTGTAGATCTCGGTGGTGGCGAGCGAGGCGTGGCCGAGCAGTTCTTGGATCGCGCGCAGGTCGCCACCGCCCTCAAGCATGTGCGTGGCGTAGGCGTGGCGCAGCGCGTGTGGGCCGTGTTGCTCGAGTCCTACGGCCTGGAGGCGTCGGTTGAGGGCGCGGCGGATGCCGGAGGTATCGAGCCGTTTGCCGCGGATCGACAGCAGGAGGGCAGGTGGGGAATCCGCGGTCGCTACCTCGGGACGACCGCGGGCGAGCCAGGCGGTGACGGCATCGGCGGCTGGGTCGCCAATTGGCACGAGGCGCGTCTTGCCACCCTTGCCGATCACGCGCAAGGTGCGGCCCTCGAGGCTCGTGAGGTCGAGCGTGCAGGCCTCAGCCGCGCGCAGCCCGGCGCCATAGAGCAGTTCGAGCAGCGCGCGGTCGCGAAGTCCGAGTGGGGTATCGGGCCAGGCGACGTCGAGCATGCGCGCGGCATCGCGAGCGGCAGGGACGGTTGGCAGGCGGCGAGGGCGCTTTGGGCCCGGAATCTCGGCGGCCGGGTCGGTCTCGCCTTCGCCCGCCAGGCGGCGATGGAAGCCACGAACGGAGGACAGGCGACGCGCGCGCGTTGAGGGCGCGAGCCCACTGCTGGCGAGGTGAGCGGCGTAGGCGCGGACGTCGCTGCGCGCTGCCTGCGTCGTAGAGGAGCCACGCGTCTCAAGCCAGCCGGCATAGTCGGTCAGGTCGGAGCGGTAGGCGCGGAGTGTCTGCGGGCTTGCGCCCCGCGCACGCAATGCGGTCAGGTGTTGCTCAATCGGGTCCGCCACCAATGCCATCGTTGAGCATTCGCCGCGAGGCGCCCAAGTCTTGCCGCGCTCGACCTCACGCTGACGTATCTACCTCAGCGTCGTAGGAGGCCATTCAGCGCCATCCACCCCATCCATCCCGCAAGCACGACTGCGCCAATCGTGACCACCGCGAGTCCGCCCTGCCAGGCCGACCAGGCGATGACGAGGAGCCCCAGAGCGATGATCCCGAAGAGAATGCGCATGCCCATGCGTGCACGTTGCCATGTGGGCGGGCAGACGTCCACTCGGCACTGGCCGATAAACGGTCATAGTGTGTGCACGTTATGCGTCGCTTTTTTCCTGTAGCACTCGTGACAGCACTCGTCACAGCGATGGTCCTGATCGCGACGGTTGTTCCCGCACAGGCCGCGTCGCAGCAGACACGTGTGGTCGGCGGCTCGCCGGCCGCGATCGCGGAGATGCCATGGATTGTTTATCTCGAGGCGAACGTCTCAAAGAGCAATTCGTGGGCCTGTGGAGGCACGATTGTTGGCACGCGCTACATCCTCACGGCAGCGCACTGCGTCGTCGACAAGGGGATCACGATCCCCGCCACGGCCCTCTCGGGTGTTGCGGGACGCGTCGACTTGCGTGGCGAGGACGGGAC
>Ga0049082_10000242_pt1 | contig 14427 bp, 19 predicted proteins | sample GreLakmeHU45MSRF_FD_66718 | JGI IMG/M metagenome (GOLD analysis project Ga0049082, IMG submission 66718) | Freshwater lentic microbial communities from great Laurentian Lakes, MI, USA - Great Lakes metaG HU45MSRF | ecosystem: Environmental > Aquatic > Freshwater > Lake | place: Great Lakes... | reverse complement strand
CAGTAGTGTAACATTAAATGCCAGCAATGTTGATGTATCGACTGAAGATGCAAATGGTGTCGTAACATTCCAAAAAACTACATTTACATTCCAGTCTCCAGTTTATCTCTCAAGCGCCACAGAGTATTGCTTTGTTGCATTGCCTGGAGGAAATGATCCTGGATATGAGTTATGGGTTTCAGAATTGGGTCAAAATGAAGTAGGAACAACGACAAGAATTTCAGAACAACCTAATGTTGGTGTTCTGTTCCATTCTGCAAATAACAGAACATGGACCGCTGAACAAGCAGAAGACATTAAGTTTACTCTGAACCGAGCAGTCTTTGACTCAAGTATTACTGCAAATGCTGTTTTTGACAATCAACCTGTAGACTTCTTACAGTTTGACAATAAAACCTTTGATACAATTCCATTTATTTCTGGTGACAGACTGCATAGTTTCAAATTTACAATTACCGCTGGTGGTAGCTATACTCTTGCAGGCGTGGTAATTTCTGGTACTGCTGGTCAGTTTACCTGCACTGCGACTAGCCTGGCAGTTAATGATACTCTAACAATTACGGGTACTCTTGGAGGCACTGGAACAATTACTGGTTACACAACACCAACCTCGTATAAGGTTTCTGCTGTTACAGGTTCGGTTGGTGCTGTTACAGGGTTTACTCTTCAGACAACAGCAGGTGTTGCCATTGTTACAACCGCAGGTACACCAACAGGCTTAACTTATACAAGCGCACCAACTGTAACTGTGTCCGGCGGCGGCGACTCGGCCTCAGGATTAGCAATTACTGCCGTACTAACTAGTGGTGTGGTAACATCATTGACTGTTACAGATCCTGGTAAAGACTATACGCAAGCACCTACACTAACGTTCTCTGGCGGTGCTGGCTCAGGCGCAGCAGCAACCGTAATCTTAAATGTTGGTATAGTTAAAGATGTTGATGTCTTTAATGGTGTTGCAAAAGTGTACGTAACAGCGGGTAGTTTTGCCGTGGGTCAATATGTTTCTAGCAGTTGGTCGGGCAATACGCTTCTCGCTATTGAAGATAAAGTAATCAATGCTATTCAAACCAATATCAAGCATATGGATTTTGCCAACACTACGTCTACTTGGGCAGTCTCTCCAACATTAACTGGTGCGGCCGCAGTAAATACAGTCTACGAAGCAATTACGTTTAATGATACATACGAATTTGATGCCGAGTATAGTATCTTGTCTTACTCAAACGAGCAAGCATTGGCCACACCAGGAAAATCATTTAAAATCAGATCACAATTTAGTTCTCTGACCAACATGATATCTCCAGTAATTGATGTTTCGGGTACTTCTGTTATTGGTATTAGAAATGATGTGAATAACGATAGCACCAACGAGACGACAAATTCTGGTTCTGCATCATCAAAATACATCTCCAGAAGAGTTGTTCTTGACGATGGCCAGGACGCGGAAGATTTGAAGGTATATCTAAGCGTACAAAAACCCACGGGTACAGATGTAAAGGTATATGCCAAACTTCAGAACGGAGTAGACGACCAACTTTACGACAATTTAGATTGGGTAGAAATGGAAAACACTTCTGCTCCATCAAATGAAACAGAAGTTGTTTCGTATGCTGAGTATGAATATGACTTGCCGGACGCAGTAAAATCATCTAGCATATATACCTATACCAAAGTTGGTGTTAGTAGTATTACAATTACAACTGCGGGCAGTGGTTATACCACGGCACCGGTAGTTACAATAAGTGGCGGCGGTGGTTTTGGTGCTACTGCAATTTCCAAGATAAGTGGTGGTGTTGTTTCAGAACTTATCATTACCGATCCGGGTTACGGATATACAGGTGGAACTCTTGCCGGCGTGGTAATTTCTGGTATTGCTGGTCAGTTTACCTGCACTGCGACTAGCCTGGCAATTGGTGACACTGTGAGGATTACAGGTACTCTTGGTGGTACTGGTTCAATTACCAGTTACTCAACGGGAACCACATATAAGGTTTCTGCTGTTACTGGTTCGGTTGGCGCTGTTACTGGATTCACTCTTCAGACAACATTAAGTGTTGCGATTGTTACAACCGCAGGTACACCAACAGGCTTAACTTATACAAGCGCACCGGTTGTTGCCTTCTCAGGTGGCGGAGGTACATTAGCAGCAGGTACCGCAGTACTTGGAACTACCACGTTTAGCGGATATAAATCTTTTGCTGTGAAGGTTGTACCCCTTTCGGACAACACCTCAGTTGTTCCTAAAGTTAAGGAACTTCGAGCCATAGCGTTGCAGGTGTAATATGTCAAAACTTAAACTTGTAGATACTAATAAATACGTTAGAGATACCCATTCAAAGGGGTTGATTTCAAGTGATGTTAAAGCATTGCAGGCATATAAATTGAGTAGAGAACGTATGAATAAGATTGAAGGGTTTGAAACTGATATAAATAACATCAGAACAGAATTAACCGATATAAAGAATCTTTTGGAAACTATTTCAAAATCTTTATATAAGACCAATAGGGTATAAGAATGTCAACAGTTACAACAAGAGCAGGTAAAGGTTCTCCCCTAACAAACATAGAGGTTGATACCAACTTTACCAATCTCAATACTGACAAGTACGAGTCTGGAGATAACGCATCTCTTGGCACTCTAGCGGCAGGAAATACGACTCTTTCTGGTACATTAAAACTATCAATCAGCGCAACGGTGGCCGCCGCAGGTACCACTCAAGGTGCCGGTACTGTATTAACGGCGACAACAAATATTGTAACTTCTTGCACAGCGAGTAGCGCGGAAGCAGTAGTTCTACCTGGCGCCGCGGCTGGTCTGTTCATCAAAGTTATAAATACAACAGCAGTAGCAGTTAAGATATTCCCTGCTTCTGGTGACAACATTGATACCGGATCTGCAAATGCGAGCATAACCTTAGCGCCGTATACAAGCTATTCGCTTTCGGCAAAGGATGCAAGCACATGGTATCGCGAAACAAACCCAATTGTATTTGACTCCAGTGGGAACAGGTTAAACTAGTATGCCAAATCCATTAAGAATTAAAGCGTCTGGAAGTCCCGTATCTTCCACAAACTTCCTTGGTCTGCAAACCATGACGGATGCGGAGGTCAAGAACTATGTTGCAAATATTATCACCACAAAGTTTGCAACGGTTGCCGGCAACGGCACTGGTACCGCAGACTTAAACGTTGATACTGCGAATGCTTTAACTGGTACTTCAATTGGTACCTTTGTAGACACCACTCGCCCGTATTCAATAGGAGAACATCCTGTAGACAGCGGTAACGTTACCACAACAACCTATTACGCCAAACAAATTGAAACTGTTGTTGGCGGTTCTGTAACAAATCGTGCGGTTGGTTGGACAAATGGCACCAAACAATTAACTAACGACGAAATCGGTACAAACATTCTAGATTTGTCAATTGCAGCAATGGTTGCTGAGACATCATACACCGCTGGTCAGTACAGACTACAGGCAACCGCGCCAGCAGGTGGCACATGGGTATCACGTTATACACTTACTGACACGGCAATTGGCGGCAACACAACCACGTATTTGTGGCAAAAAACGGTTGCAACATCTTCTGCCGACACAGATTTAAAACCAATTAAAACTCACACAACCGCCAGTCTAAAAGAAATGTCTTCAGCAGAAATTGAAGAAATGGTTCCTTTATTCCGTGATCGCATTATCAGTACAGGCATTGGCACCTATAAACTACAAACATCCGCGCCAGGTTCTGGTACTTGGGTTCAAATGGGCAACTCACACTCTAATACCATAGAACAGGTAAACAACGAAACTTATACTGGTTTTTATACCGGCGCATATACAGGCGCATTTACCAATAACTTTGCTAACAACTTTACCGGCAACTTCGCAGGCAACTACGTAGGCCCAAGAACCTATACCGGTAGTTATTCGGGAACATATGCTACAGCGTTTACCGGCAACTATGCTACAGCGTTTAGTGCCGCCTATTCAAGTAACTTTGCCGGAACATATACTCTTTACTACGGTGGTTTCGTCGGCGGTAACTTCACGGGCAACTACACTGGGTATTTTACTGGCTTTTATACCGGCAACTTTACTGGCTTTTATACCGGCAACTTTACTGGTAACTACTCAGGCAACTTCGTAGGTACAGACACGTATTCCGGCACTTACACCGGGTTTTATTCAAATACCTTTACTGGTTACTTTACTGGTTTTTATAGTGGTGCTTATACCGGCAACTACGTCGGTGCTACTGTATCAGCAACTAAGGATACCATTTCAACTGTTGCTCTTTGGGTAAGAACCGTATAAAAACAGTTGACATTTGTCAACATATATAGTATGATGTTTGTGTAATAACAGTTTAATTATTTGGAGAATGATGTGAGTGAACTTGAAATTAACATTAAAGATGCAGTAATTTTAGAAAATACTGATGCACAAGAAGTTTCAAAAGAGCGAATAATTGAAAACCCTTATTGGTCAAATAAGGAAGACCGACATCTAATTGTCGAGTTCGTGTATCCAGCCACAAAGCAACGAATGGTTGCTTCTATTAAAGACACTGATGGTAAAAATCCAGACTTCATAGAAGTTATGGAGAAGTTTACCATAGAAGAAATTGATAAGAATACTCAGGTTCGCATTGACCATCGTAATCAGAAAATCAAGCATCAGGTAGAAAGACAAAAAGTTAATCGTATGCGTATGGAGCAAGAGGCCCTCTTTGCTGCCAAGTTGGACGCTTTTGAAATTGATAAAATTAAGAACTCAAAGAATAGAGAACTTAAGAGCAAAATTCGTAAAGCGAAGACGGTAATGGAAGTTACCGCTTATAGCGTATTATTAATTATGAGAGAAGAAGAAAATGTCCTCCAAGAAATCAGCATCGAAGAGTAATAAGAATAATGGGTTTTTATACGTTGCTTCATTAAAAAGGGCGTATTATAGAGCAGCAAAAAATTCTGCATTATCACTACGAGATTATTGGCCCGATGCCAATATTTCCATCTTCACTCATCCGGAATGGGTAGAACCCGGTGACGAAAACATTTTTAATAACATTTTTACGGACAGTACTCCTTATCATAAACGCGCAAAACTTTGGGCGTTGGATAAGACTCCCTACAAATTATCATGTTATATTGATTGTGACACCGAAATAGAACATGAAGATATCCAGAAAATTTTTGATCAACTTCCTGATGACAAAGACATTATTTTCACAGCAAATAGACCTTATAATGCGGCATTAACTAAGTTGTCAAACACTGAAGAAATGACCGAACATTGTGGGCTATTTGTTTATCGTAACAATGAAAAAACACTAGCACTTATGGCTTCGTGGTGGGGAGAATATCTTAAACAGAATGAACCTGATTACGACAGGCAACATTATCCTAAATCTGCCTTGCAGTGGGATACCTTTACGATGTGGAGACTACTGACCTACGGAAAGACTGGCGTTAGAGCAGGCAGATTTCCTGACCCAGATGCTCGCTGGAACTTTGTCGTTGGTTATAAAGACGAAGAACTGCAAGGTACAGAGCGAGTGATTTATCACTATACACTTCCGCAAGGAATATTGGATACCAATTGATGAGATTTACCAATAAAATATCAGACGAATTATTAAGTATTTTAACGCCATACACTGAATGGTTTTTTCAGCAAACTGATCATGATCTTCTATATGAAAAGGATCGAACCGATGGTGAAGATTATATCACCGCGGTGTCAGACGAATATCTCAAGAAAATTTTAGAAAAAGATGGCGCGCACGTTGGTTTTCCAGAAGTTGCTCGGTGCTGCGACATTTCGCAAGTTCATAATATACCCGATTTACACAAAGAAAAGCAAAGAGAATTAAACGCCAAATTGATTAGATTCTTGGGCGCAAGAAATGTTGCGGTACACACCTATTACCCACCCGAGGGGTTTATGGGGTGGCACAACAACTGGAATGCCCACGGTTATAATATTCTTCTGACTTACAACTCGGAAGAGAATGGTGGATTTTTTAGATATTTGGATCCTGTAACCAAACAAGTGAATACATTACCAGACCCAAAGGGTTGGTCATGTAAAGTTGGTTACTATGGAAGAGGTCGTGAACGAGATAAGGTTTATTATCATTGTTGTTCAAATACGGCAAAAAGATTAACTCTAGGTTATGTCGTACCACATCTAGAAATATGGAGATCAATGATTGAAGATATCTCGGGTGAAGACGCCTCAAACTTCAGTTGAATAAATCTTCGCAAATTTTAGTCTGACAAAAGTCTTTCTTGCAATAGCGATTCCGGTAAGAATGATAAAATTGGTAAGGGCAATTGCAAAAGGCGCCCAGCCTATTTCTGTGCAAATCTTAATAATAGCATAACTTAAAGGAAACATTATAACGGCACCTATTAGAGTGTCATATATTGCTTCATGCATTGCTTTTTTTAGTGCTGGCGTCATTTGGTTCCTATCGCCATATACTTGTCAAAGAAAACTTTGCCTTCCCAAGAATAATACGTCTGCTGAATCTTTCCTGTATAGGACGGATTAATAATACCTGTGTTTTCCAGGTGCGACTCAATACTATCAACGCAGTTAATGCCATACATCTCTTCGATTATATTGGAAGATTGTAGTGCAAAGACTGCATTTTTATTGCCTGTAGTTAAGTCCTTTAACGGATACATTTGCTCACACCCGGTTGAAATTACAATATCCGTGTCCAAAGTATTAATGTCATGAAAAGCAAAGGGTATGTCCAACTGCAAATGGTTGATATCAATATACGCTTCTGTGGTATAATATTTGTTAAACACCTTTGATAGTTCCAAGGCCTCTTTGTCAATATCAATCAAGTCCATATGATTGACTTTTAGGTTCTCACAAAGAAGTGGCACTAAAGGAAATCCCAACCAAGAATTCAGAACAACTATATTGTATGCTTTTTCTGGTGGGAATTTACTTTCTAGAAAGTTCTTTAGTTCTTCAACCAACCAGATCGCGGCGTCCATTGAATTTGGATTTAAAGACTGTCGAAAATCGTCATGCTTATGTGGCATCTCATGATTGATTTTCTCTAGCGCAAGACCCCAATGTTTCAGGTGGTGCAGAAAGTTAAAATTTAGATTAGTTTTTGACATCTTGTGGTCTCTCCATGGAATCAAATAAACAAAAATAAGGTACGTCTCTTTTAACAAATTCTTCGGTGTCGGTTGGATACAAATAACCGTAGTTGTAACTGTACGCCCAGCCTGTTGGGAAAAATCTTATCTTAGCAAGTCTTTCTCTTCGGTGCCCAAACATATTGTCCAGACCTCTGTAGTACCAGAACAATTGTGAAGGATAATCTTTTACAAATTTGGTGATCTTGTCAATGTCCAAGTGATTGTCATTCCAACGTAGAACGCTGGAGTTAAGGTCGGTAAATTTGTGAGGAATATGTCTGGTTTGTTTGTACTGTGACTCTAGATCGTGCCAGTCAGTTTTCAGAAAACATAAGAAATTCTCGGTTTCAAAATCAACAACTACATCGATGTTCTTCTGGATGATTACGTCCAAATCAAGAAACATTTTTTCACCAGTTCCCACAACAACATCTTTATCAAAAAGACATAGTTTGTTCCACCATTTCTCGTAGTAGTTATTTTCGGGAAAGGGTATTACTTTAATGTCATCATAAATTCCATCACCATTTTCTGTTATACAAAAGAATTGAAACTCGCGGGTAATATGCTCTTTACATTGATCGTAGATTTTATTAACGTGTAGAGCAGAATACTTTGTTCCCCACTTTACTGTGTAGATACTAATCATAGTTGTATCCTGCACTGATTAAAAAGTACTCTTTCTGCCGTCAGGTTGTTCTTCTTGCAGAAGTCACCTATTGCCTCACGAACGCCAAAGTGATTAATATTATCTTTTGAAACATCGTCCAAAAAAATAGTTCCCTTGGTTTTTACCACGTTCAGCGAATCTGTCAAATCGGAAATGACACCATCATAGCTGTGATCTCCGTCTATGTAGATCCAGTCTAACTTTTCGTCATTGTAATTTTTAAACCACTCTGTAGATGTCATTCGATGAATTGTCACCGGCAAAGATTTAAATTGTTCGCAAATACTACCATATAGATTATCGTAAAAAATTTGAAAGTCTTTTGGATCTTCCGATCCAACTAAACGAGAATATCTCTTTAGTATACCTTCGTAACCTATATTGTTCCAGTCTGTTGATTTTTCATAAACGTCAATATTCCAAGGATCAACCATGTGCAAATGTCGTGCCTTCTTCAGGAAGATTTTAGAAGACGCGCCTCGCCACACACCAATCTCAGCACCTAAACTATCTGCGGGAATATAATTTTCCACCAAAGGTGCAACATCGCTGTTGCCGCCGAGCATCATTGCCAATGCTCCAGCAGGTTTGCGTCTACCAATTCATCTTGTTTTGTATGACCGCGACTTTTATCTTCGAACGGTAACAAGTCTACATTAAAGACGCACAGAATGCACCCCGGCCGATAGATTCCTATTGTGCAGTCATCATCGTCCCATGAACGCCCACGATTGTATGAATAAGCATACTCTGCCGGGAAGTGATCCCACAGTTTCTTACCCCAATCACCCCAGCGCCAACTGTGATAGTTGTCGGTACCATCGGTGAAAGTGTACCAGATTAAGTCTTGATTTTTAAGAACATCGTTCCAAATAACTTCACACTGGTCATCACTCCAGACTTGGCAACTTCCATTGGTATAGGCGCCATGTGATAGTTTAAATCTACGAGTTTTCATTGGGCGAGGATCTTGCCAATGAGATTTTAATTTTGTTGGTCTGTCTAAGTTGTACGTTAAGATTGGATCCAGGTCTTGCTGAATAACAACGTCTAGATCAAAGAAAACAAATCGACCAGTAGGTTTGTCTTCTGCAAAGTTATGCGTATTGAAAACAAACGTCTTGGGTCGGTCCCAACATCTTGCCATACCATACTTAAAGTCTTCGGTTTCAAACCAGTATTTTGGATGAATGTTGGGGATATCAGGAAAAGGAATTACTTTAATATCTGGGTCCAACCCTTCAGCATCGTCAGTATAACAATAAAAATGTAAGTCATGAATCTTATTGGTATGACGCTTTGTCATATTAAAAAGTTTGTTAACAAAATGAGGACCGTACTTTGTACCCCATTTACAGCACACATAGTTTACTCTCATGTTTCAACTCCATTCCAAAGATTAAGCAATCTCTGATCTTTTAACTCATTAATTTTTATCTGCTGTTTTGCTGCCGGATCCGGCGTTAAATCGCTATTGAAAATACAGATTTTTGCATCTTCTCTATACTTAAATTTTTCAATATCGTTAGGATAATGCTTACCTCTGTTATAAGAATATGCCCAATCACTAGGTATATTAGACCAAAAATCTCTCTGTCTCCAGTAGTGATAATTATCGCTACCCTTGAAAAAGGTTTTAAACACAACCTCTTCGTTAAAGATAACATCCAAATAAATGTTTTCACACTGGTTGCCTTTCCACAACATCATACTAGAATTGAAGAAAGTTCCTCTAATGTCTATGAAAAATCTTTCATGTTTCTGTGACTCTGGTTGCCAGCGAGAATGTAGAATTCTGGGTTTTTCTGCTAGTTTGTCTATCTCGTCAATGTTACTTTGGATGATAACGTCAAGGTCAAAGTAGCAATACTTGCCCTCATGCGGCAACCATTTGTGAGAATTGAACAATAGAAACTTAGCGCGATCCCAGCAATAGTTTTCTATACCAAACCAGTACTGAGGATGCAATACACCATCGTCAGGAATACCCCTAGTATCACAAATTAACCCATCAGGTTCATCGGTGAAGCATGTAAAGGTAAATGGCCTTGTGTAGTTCTTCATTATCATTTTGTAGAGATTATTCACGTATTCTGGAGAATACTTGTCACCCCACTTAATGCATAAAAAGTTCATCATATTTGTTTGCTGCATTAGGAAATAGGTCCGATCCGTTTAGTAAGGCAATAATGTATGAGCGTCTTATCAAGAATTTAGTTCGGTCAAGTATGTCGGCACCAAAAGTAAAAGAGTAGATTAGACCTTTGGGGAATACGTTAAAATTTAGATTTTCGTGCCATAGAAACCTGTCATCTCCATAATATTTAACCATGTAATAGTCGAGATTACTTTCAAAAAGTTCCCATATACCTTTGGTTGTTCCAGATTTCCAAAGCACTACGCTAGAATTGTAGTTGCTTAAGAACCTCATAGAATGCTTACCAGGATCCAAGTTTGGAAACTCATCATCTTTCCAGTAAGTATAACAGATGGTTGGCACGATGTCAACAAAATTAAACAATTCGGAGACGTTTTTCTGTATTCTTACGTCTAAATCTAGATAAATAATATCACCAAGATTATCTAAAGAATACATCCATAGTTTATACCAATGGCCATCCAAGTTCTTAGGAAGTGGTATGGTCTTGATATTCGCATTTAATCCAACAGGATTGTCCGTGATGCAAACGTGATTATAACCGGATTCAATTGAATTATAAATACGATTAACGTCTTCCGACGAGTATTTTGTTCCGTATTTTAGTGTCAAGATGGTTTTCATTAAATCAACTTTTTTATAAATAAAAGCATAATAACAGGGTATAACATGGCCGCCGTACAAAACCTTCAGATTGATCAAGGAACTACATGGTTCATTACGGTAACCGTAACTGATGAGAATGGAGACGTAAAGGATTTAACAGATTATACTGCCACAGCGCACATGAGAAAGTCGTATTACAGCACTACTTATACTAACCTAAACGCTACCATTCCGGCACCCAAGACAGATGGAGTTGTTAAACTGGCTTTATCGTCCACTCAGTCTTCAGCGGTGACATCAGGCAGGTACGTTTACGATTTGGAAGTTGCGGATAGTAGCATTCCAGAAACATTGAGGGTTATAGAAGGTATTGTAACTGTAAACCCGGAAGTAACTAAATAATATGGCAAACATTAACGTAGAAATAGGTGGCAACCAGACGATTAGTGCCGCCGTTAACACTCAACAAACACTTGGCGCCAGAGTTAATACAGTAAAAGCTGGCGCCAAATTAGAAAATATAAGTAACGTAGCGATTGATGCAGCAAGTTTAGAAGATGGTTATACTCTGGTTTATAATAGCGCAAACGCAAAATGGGAAGCGTCTCCCGTGTCTGATGCGGTAGGAAACGTAGACGGCGGAACTTTTTAGATAACACCACAACAAGAGGATTTACCATATGTCAACAGTAATTCAAATTAAAAGAGCAGCAGGAGCTACTGCACCTACTACGAGCGATCTAGCAGAAGGCGAAATGGCATATGCCGAAGACGCCTCGAATCTGGGCGTTTCGGCAAAACTCTATATTGAGTCGGTAGAAGACGGCAGCGCCGCGATTCACGCAATTGGCGGTAAGTATTTTACCGACAAGATTGAGGCCCTCTACGACAAGCCAACAACCACTGTTGGTGGCAAAGTCAATTTTCTTGAAGGTACAAATAACGGTACCAACAAGATTATTGTTAAAGCCCCAAACACAATAGCGAGCAATGTAACATTCACGCTTCCTTCTGCTGATGGATCCGATGGACACATTCTACAAACAAACGGTTCAGGCGTACTTTCATTCTCGGCACCTGCTTCGTCGTCATTCACAATTAGCGACAACCAAGGAACTCCAAATACTGATTCCTTCTCGACTGGTGGAACTCTATCTTTTGCTGGTACTGCTGGTATCAAAACAACTATTTCAGACAATTCAGTAGGTATCGTTGTTGACGTAAACGGAACCACGGCAGTAGAGACTCTTGCTGATTCAGACGAATTCTTAGTATATGATGCCTCGGCAACAGCAAATCGCAAATTAACTGCTGAAAATCTTGGCGACTACATCTACGCTGGTCTTTCAGGAGACATTACAGTAACCGAAGGTGGTGTTGTTTCGATTGCTGCCAACTCGGTTGCTCTTGGAACTGACACAAGTGGTAACTACGTTGCAACCTTAGCGGGAACTGCAAACCAACTTACCGTTACAGGTTCTGGTTCTGAAACTGCTGCTGTAACTGTTGCTCTTACTGAAGATGTTACCCTTGTCGGCGACCTAACAGTCGGCGGTAATGACATCAAGATGAACGGCGGCGGTTCTGCTCTTGTCTTCTCTGGTTCAGGCGATGTTAAGACTAACGGTGATCTTATCGTTGGCGGTCAAGATATTAAGTCTGCTAACGGCACAGTTGCTCTTACTCTTGTTGATACTACAGGTAACGTAACTGTTGCTGGTGATCTTAAAGTTGGCGGCAACGACATCCTTGCTTCTGATGGTGCAACTGCACTTACACTTGTTGCCGCATCTGGTAACGTAATTGTTGCTGGCGATCTTAAGATTGGCGGTAACGACATTCAGGCATCTGACGGTACTGTTGCAATCTCACTTTCGGGTGCTGACGTAACTGTTGCTGGTAACTTAACTGTTTCAGGCACAACAACCACTGTTAACTCAACCACATTATCTGTAACCGACCCAATGGTCTTTGTTGCTAAAGATAATAATGCAACCGATGCTGTTGATATTGGTCTTTACGGTCTGTACGATACCAGCACCACACAGGATCTATTCTCTGGTATTTTCCGCGATGCGTCAGACGATAAGTGGAAAATCTTTAAGAGTCTTCAGACTGCTCCAACGACAACGGTTAACACAGCGGGTACAGGTTATGCTGTTGCTACCCTTGTTGCAAATCTTGAGTCATCATCTGTTGCTATCTCAGGCGGTACTATCACAGGTATTACCGATCTAACAGTTGCCGATGGTGGTACAGGCGTAAGTACATTTACCTCAAACGGTATCCTTTATGGCAACGGCGCAAGCGCCGTTCAAGTAACTGCTGCTGGTACGGATACATACTTCCTGAAATCAAACGCTGGCACACCTGTTTGGTCAAATGTTCTTGATGGTGGTAGTTACTAAGAGATTTATCATCCAAATTAAACGAGAGTTAAACGAGAGGATGGTAAATGTCAACTCAAGTACAATTTAAACGCGGTACAACAAATCAAAACAACGCCTTTACCGGCGCGGCTGGTGAGATTACGGTTGACTTAACGAAACTGGCAGTTCGGGTCCACGATGGGGTTACTCAAGGTGGATTCGAACTTGCTCGCGCAAACATGTCCAACGTACCAACATTAGATGCTGGTGTGGTAACATTTACTTAACTAAATAGGAATGCGATTATACTATGGATAATACTGACTTAATTAATGAGTACATTAAATTGTTAATGGCACAAGTAAATTCTTTAACTACCGAAAATCTGTCACTAAAAGCAAAATTTAATGTGATGGAAAGGGAAAATCAGAAGTTACAATTGTCAGCGGCACAAGAGGCACCTAAATTGGTAGAACTGAGCCAACAATTTAATGCGCCGCCGGCCAATATTCCGCCGGCGCATTTTGTTGAAGTTGGTGCAAAAGTTGAGGAAGTTAAAAAGATTGATAAAAAGTTGCCTTCAGCGGATAAAGATTTGTCATCCTTGAAATCTAGACTAAAGGCAAATGAAGTACAACTCGCAACATACACTGACGCAGAAACCAATTAAAAGAGAAATTAAATGGCAGCAGTAATTAAATTAAAAAGATCAGAAACATCTAGTTCGATTCCAACCACAGCACATCTTGAGGTTGGTGAAATTGCAATAAATACTTCCGATAAGTCAATTTATGTACGCGATTCATCGGACAATATTGTTCAGGTTGCCAATTATGCTGTTGCTGATGCAACACTAGTATTTCCAACCGGTGATTACGGTGATTTGACAGCACCAACTGTAGATGCTTTTGGCATCGGTCTCACGGTTTCTTTTGACGCAAGCGTAACGCCAACCGGGGCGTTGAGCATTACCGATCTAGGCGCCCTCACATAAATTTTAGGAGATAAACGATGCCAACACAAGTACAATTAAGGAGGGGAACAACTGTTCAGCACGCCACATTTACGGGTGCTGTAGGTGAAGTAACCGTAGATACTACCAAAAAGACTGTAGTAGTGCATGATGGTTCAACTCAAGGTGGACTTGAAGTTGCTAAGGCAGATTTGACCAATACAAGCGCATTAACTGCGGCCAGCACCTCAACTCTTAGCAATAAGACAATTAGTGGTGGTTCAAATACTCTAACAAACATTGGCAATGCTTCTTTAACCAATAGTTCTATTACAATTAATGGTACGTCCGTCTCTCTAGGCGGCACACGTACTGTTACCGCCGACAACGTTGCTGAAGCTGTTTCGCCAACAAATAAATATTTTACAGATACTCGCGCTAGGGCTGCTGTTTCTGCAACAGATGCGGGCGGCGATGGTTCATTTTCTTATAATGATGGCT
>Ga0049082_10000238_pt1 | contig 14481 bp, 11 predicted proteins | sample GreLakmeHU45MSRF_FD_66718 | JGI IMG/M metagenome (GOLD analysis project Ga0049082, IMG submission 66718) | Freshwater lentic microbial communities from great Laurentian Lakes, MI, USA - Great Lakes metaG HU45MSRF | ecosystem: Environmental > Aquatic > Freshwater > Lake | place: Great Lakes... | reverse complement strand
GTTGATTCGTGCTTGCTTATTAATCATACGAACTAACAGTTTTGCATGAGCTACAAACAAAACCGGAATTACAATGCAGTGATTAGGATTTTCACGCAGGTCTTTGAATATCTGTCTGACTATCAAAATATTGCGTTCTTTGTGTTCCGAAGTCCACATGCAGTGCTTGGTGTAGCCAGATCGGCCTTTCCATTCATACTTTGGCAGCAACTTAGTGTAGTGCAACTTTACTTCCGGGTTCATAGCACGATTATCGACCGATGCTACTACGTCACCCATTGATTGCTCAACTAGAAACTGAGCATTGTCTTTACGATCTACTGTAGCAGTCAATCCGAAATTGTATTTACAATCTATTCTCGTAACAAGTTTAGAATATGTCAGGGCATTAGCACGATGAATTTCGTCAATTATAAAAAGCCCGAACTTTTTGCGGACATGCTTGTTAAGGCGTTTTAGTCCTGTCTCATTACGGATGAATTTTTGATACGTGCATAGCACAACATCCCAATTCTCGTCCCAATCACTTTCTTTCTGAATAATACCAACAAGCTTTCTTCCTGTAGACTTTTCCACGTCTTTAATATCAGTGAACTGTCGAACAGTGCGAATAAATTGTCGAAGTAGCTCACGCTCATGTGCTATAACAATAGTGCGGCGCTTGAACAAACATATCAAACGCACCGCAATTACGGTTTTACCAGTGCGAGGCCGAGCCAGAATAAGTCCGTTCTTAAACTTCCAAAACTGTCTAATAACTCCAACCTGATTAGCCTGCTGAACGCCATTAATAATCTCTGTTCCGTTGTAAAGTTTTTTAGTGAATGTGAGAGGATGTTTGGCCTTAACGTCTGATCGGCGATCATCTATTTCTTCTTCGTGTAGATCGATGCCTAAGTTCTCTTTAATCTGCCGCCAATTGCCTTTAGGCACACCTATATAATCACGCCCTTTGATGGTTTCTGCACGCCATGTCTTATAGAACCCATTATAGGCCGGGCATGTAGCACAAATGTCATTGAAGCGATCAGGCTTATTGTCACACTTTTTACAGACAGATTCTGTATAAAGATGACGTTCGTAATGCTTTTTTACAGTTGAAAGTTTTACGTCAGCCTTAGGTATGTAGACCTGATCTGCTACAATGATTTTAACCATTCTAGTTAGGTTCCTTTAAGGGAAAATACAGCAGTATAATCAGGTATAACATCACCATCTTTATTGTAAGCGGGGGTTCTAGTCACTGCCCCTTTCACATAGGCCAAAACACCCTTTACGTCAGAGTTTAAAATGTTACCATAAAATACATAACGTGCGCCAGGGTGTATACCCTTGCTACGGTATAGACGATTGAAAACCACCACGTTACTTATTATTTTAGCATTAAAAATACCGAACTTAGCTTTGGCTTTGTATGCTTTAAGACGTAATTCTCGGTCAAATAACTCTTCTTTTTCTGTGTTAGTAGAAGACTTTTTATCTGTGTCAATAGACTCCGACATAATGCTCACCTAATAAGGATTACTTTACATTATTTCGTATTGTTATCTGTCTCTTTTTCCTTTTTGGGTGTATCTTCTTTTGCTACTGGAACAGGTGTCGGAGATACAACCGCATCCCCGGTTACTTCAAAACGCCCATCGTTAGTCTTAGTCATTAACCTACTCCTTGTTACTTCATATAGACAAATTGGTTCTGAGACAGGTTGTGTAATTTTGGCAAGTTAGATAGAATATCCTGAAAAGCCATAGCAGTTTCTTGTTAAAAATAATCCATTGTCACTGACGACATTGTTCTTATCCTTAGATATTGCGTTCTTTCTGGAAAGACATTTGGAGCATATCCACTGTGGCCTTGATTGACCAAGCAGTAGAATCCAAATCTCCAATCAGCATGTCGGACATATCCATAACGGTTTTAAGTTTGTGTTGTAGTGTGTAAAAGTCCTCCAACACGTATTTGACCGCCTGTTCACGTCCTTTGATGGTTGTGTATTCCATACGCAGCATGTCTGCGTATTTGGTCATAATGTATGACGTTGTTCTGGCTAAGTGCTCCTCAAGTAGTTTGAAGATACGAAAGCAACGCATTTTGATAGCTACAGCGCGTGATCGGTATGCACTGTTCTGCAAGGATGCTTTAATCATCATGCGCTGTGAGTTTTGTAGCACGTCATTCAACTCATAGGCCCTGAAATCACGAGTCTCGTGCAAAGACTCTAGTTCTCTCAGAAACCTATTAGTATCAATCGCATAAATGCCGGTCTCAAGCATAGAACGAAGTCGAATTATACGCTTGTTCTTATCGACCATCCTTAGAAAATTACTTCGCTTGACGACCGCCATAGCAGGCTCCTTTATATTTTATAGTATGGCGTTAACTGCGTCCACAATAGCTTTTTCATTTCTCTCTCCTTACGCTATTAACAATTTTGCTACACCTGAATCTTTTATTCGCTTCTTAGCTATTTTAGCATAGTCTATGTTTAATTCACATAACACTGTATTAGCTTTGAATCTAGATGCTACAATTCCAGTAGTTCCAGAACCCCCAAATGGATCAAGTACTGTAGAAAGTGCAATGTCTGCTTTGCAATTACAAACTGCTTTCCATTTCCATTTAGTTTTGGTAAGCATAGAATCAAGCATACGTTGCTTACTTTTAGACGGATTTTGACTTTTTTGACGGTCAACACTTTTTAAGTTTTTGCCACTATACTTACCTTGTGAATCACCTCCAAAAAATCGTGATAGTGCGGGATCATTTATTTTTTCAGTGCCCACTTTATAGCGTGCTAAAGGCGTTTTGCATTTAGCACATACTCCTTTAGCAGACAGCGACCCTTTTAAACACGCCTCAACAAGATTTTCTGGAAACATAGCTGTATGATTTAACCGAGATTTGGATGCATTTATAGTCCACACACTACGTTGTCGAACTTTAATTAACAGATCTGTACCCGAACTTGCAGCACTTAAACTAGGAACTTTAGACGACTCCACATCATAGTAATATTTTTCAGATTTAGTAAGTAAAAATACATATTCATGACTACGACTAGGGCGATTTTTTGCTGATTCAGGCAGACCTGACTGTTTATGCCATATAATATCTGCACGAACAAACCAACCGTCTTCTTGTAAGGCTAAAGCCACTCGCCAAGGCACTCCAATTAAATCGGTTTTCTTTACATTGATAGCGGTATCTGGCTTTTTGGCGTAAGAATCGCCTAGATTTAACCATACAGTGCCGTCATCACGTAAAACGCGTTTAACTTGTCTAAATACCTTAACCAATGATTTTATGTAATCTGTTACTGTTTTTTCTTGACCTATTTGAAGTTTTTCATCGTTGTAGTTGCGCAAATTCCAATAAGGAGGCGACGTTACAACTGTATGCACGCTACTATCTGGTAGGGATTTAAGTGTTTTGCGGTTATCCCCTACCAGTATTTTTATTGTTCGCATCATACACTATTTATCCTTTATTTATAGCCTGACCTCGCTCGCGATTTGCTTGCCCAACTGCCAAAGGGCGTTCTCGATTGTGCCGATCTTGGTCTGGTGGTACAGATCGAGCATACGCCGGACCTCACCTTCATGCTTGCCGAGCTTGCGGGCCAAAGTGACATTGTTCAAACCATGCTCACGCATTGCCTGATATAATGCGAGTTTGGCGGACGGGAGCATTGGGACAATAACCGCCGGACCGTCGATGGTTTCGGTTGGTCGGGGAAGATCGCGCTTGAGCTTCACCAGGCCACCCAGCGCGGCCATCAAGGCGTCTGGCGCAAGGGCACGCGCCTCCGCCTCAGTACCGCCTTCCGTCAATGCCTCTCGCACGTCGGGGAAACGGACTTGCCATGCGCCGTCTTCGCTTTGATAGACTCTATAGGGAAAGATGAATTGCATCGTGTACTCCTTCGGCCCCGTCAAACATCCGTCAGGGCAGATCGTGGTTTTGTATTGAATTGACCATCTCATGCATATCGTAGGTATGTGGTATCTTGACCAGTTCTACACGACTGCCCCTACCGCCCAAGCGTGTGTTGGTATATGGTACCCATGTGTATGGCACATTGTATTTTGGGGCAGAATAGCATTGACCTATGATACGTTCAGCTTCACTATGCCAGCCCCAACCGGGATGGCAGTTGGCTCGCATGGCTTTGCCATTGTGTTGAACATATACCCAATATACACACTGATTCTCTTCCACACATTCTATCTTAGCCTGTTCAATGACTTGGGCTAGAGTCATTTTGAACGTCATATTCCACTCCCTCCCTTTAATATGTCAGCGTTCAATTTCTCAAATCGCGCATTGAACGCTACCAAACTAGCACCGTCTTCGGAGTGAAACACCGATATATGGGCATTTTGCATAGCCAACGTAGCATCCTTGAAGTCAGGTTCTTTACGCGATCCTGGCCTCAAAACGGTCACACAATTTGACATGACTTTAACGATAAAGCTGGGAATTTCTATAAGATACCCGAACAATAACCCGGCCGAGTATATGTAATACAGTGTAAGCAAGGGCATTTTTACAAGGTTTTCTGATATGATTACCGAGTTTAGTGCCACAGGCTCCGATATCTTGACCAGCACGTATTTTGCGTTGTTAGGCTTGTTCAGACTAGGAACCAATGTTGCAACCTCAACAAACTCCCACGGTTTAATATGTTGAAACAGAGGATTTAAGTCTGTAGTCAGTTGCAACAAAGATGGCATATCACTTTTCCTTGGATTTCTTATTAGTTGTGGTATCTTGAATACCTACAGCAATATACTTAGCTCTGGTATCACTTGTCTTACTGTCAAGGAAAATATGTTGTTTATTGAAAAACCTGACGTTACAGCTACCTTTGATCTTATCCAAAATGTCCTGTATAGTGCTAGGTTCCAACTTAAGTTCTGCCTTATCGGGGCCGCGATTAACTACATCGATTGCATCAGAGATAGAGCCGTGCTTGCTATCCATGTGCATGTGGAAACGGTTATTGGCGATCCTTACACGCAATTCTGATGATTTTTCGATATCTTTAATACCATTCATATTGTTCAAGCATATTTGAACGGCATCAATATCCACATCAAAATTCGCGTCGGGCTCTTGCTTGCTAAATCTAGTGAAATACTTTTTAATAGCTTCCATATTGATAGATTCAGAAGACATATCCATCAAGGGCAGGCTGATGCGAGTAGTATCATTGTATAGATGCAAATGCGCTTCATCTAACAGCATGTCGATCTTCGAGCCTTTAGTGAAGGCCGTTGATATAATCGAAACATACTTGAACGGAAATGTATGAGAGGCAGACTTAACACGCTTCTCCTTGGTTTTATCTATAGTGCCTGATTCGGCCAGAGCAGCATGAAAGTTATCAGCGGCGGCAATACGAATAACAGTGTCTTCAATATCAATGAACAACATCATGTCCATTGACACGAACATAGGTGATAATGCGACAAGCGGGAATAGCTCAAATAGGGCAGACTTCAAGTGCTGAGACATAGACTTGGCCGCTGACGTATCTATGCTAGGAAATTCGATAGGGGTAGTTTCTATGGTTTCAATATGGCCTTTGTAGCTACCGCTCAATGCTGTATAAGACAAAGAACCACCGCTCTCAGACGGTGTGAATTGTAATGCGGTGCGCTTCTGTGCGATAAACGTCAAACGATCAACTGGCACGCCAATCTTGAACTTGCCTTTCACATTTACAGCGGGAAAGTCGTGTGAAATATACCGACTATCACCATACCCCTTCAAAGACAATTGATTCGGTTTAGAACTGTTATTGGACAGTATAAGAGATTCTGGTGTCTTGCCAATTACCTTTACAACGGTAGATATAGCTGCGGCTAATACGTTACCATCAACCAAAAAAGACATAGTGCTGTTCCTAACTTATAATAGTGAATTTAGACGATTGAAGGCGATTAGCTGCTTTTTTCGCTATATGCTTTCGCTCGTCGTCATTGACGGTTGACCATACCGTGATCTCCTCTTTAGTGCGACCGCAACCTGCACACATATCTGCACTGAGCATAAACTTGCAAACCTTGGTGCAAGGGGATGGGTAGGGCTCTGGAAACAGATTGAATTTATCAGGCATAAGTATAGTTAAGACAGAGATCACTCATTGATGTTCTCCTATGCTGGTAAGCCTATTTTGAAGCCAAGTTTACGCGCATTTTCAGGTGTAATCAACATAATCTCTGAGGGCTTCTTAGACTTTACAGCTTCTTTAAGCTCGCGCTTACGAACATCTGCAATAATTTTCCAATTATCACGAGCGATATCAATGTGCTTAAAATCAGGCTTATAGCCAAGCTCTTCTTTTTGCCACTTCATTTCCGTCTCTATCTTAGAGAATAGAGCATCAGCCATGAAGTTCCACTTGCCAACACGATCCATGCTAGCGCCAAGCTGAAATTCTAGCTCCAACCCAACAGTCAATTCATAATCGAATATCTTGCGGTAACGGCGATGGATTAATGTTGTGGAAGCATGTTCGATCATATACAGATAAATCGGGATCAGATGGTAAGCGGCTTCGCTTTCCACGCTGTCATGAACATAGTTTACTGTAGAGCGCCATTGAAAGGGGATGTTGTGCTTAGTAAACATATGCCAGATCAGCTTTTGCATGATCCGAATGCTACTAATGCCGATCCACGAAGCTACGCCTTGAACAATCGAATTTGGACCACGACGGTTCATAGCGTTAACAACACCCTTGCGATTATGCAAGTAGCCCCACAAATGTCTTTGTGTTCCTAGGGGTGATTCAACATACAGATGCTTTTGACCGTGACGTTCGATCTGTTTTAGCCATTTACCACCGACCGGAAACTTCTCGAACAGTGTATCTTGCAGACTTTGAGCATATTCTTCGGTTTTTCCCAAACCTCTAGCCAAACCCGCAGCGGTTTTTCCATACACAGTGCCGAATACCAATGCCTTAATATCTTGACGTTGTTCCGGGGTAACTTCAAGCACTGGTGTCTTATAGAAAATCTCGCAATTGAGTTTGTGAACATCGCCTTTGATTTCTAGCTCAAGCTCTGCCTTTCCGATGGCTTTAACGATCTTGTCGTTAACCATACCCAAAATGGCAAGCTTTTTGTCGTATTCTTTTATGCTAAACCAGCCATTCTTCTCTTTGTGTGTTGTCCAATTAATAGCTTGTTCAGGATAGCTGTAGGCAATCAAACGCAAATCCTGCCGATACTTCAATCCAGCATAAAATGAAGATGCAAGGGCAGTGTCGTGCGATTCATTAGCCCAGTCTCTAATCTCGTGGGCAGAATAATCGTTCTTGACGAACAGACAACCCATAGTAGCTATAAAGAGCCGTTTAATTATCTTTGCCAAGACACCGTGGGCAGGGATGTTCTGCAAGTTCGGGTCTGATGAGCTATTATGAACACACAATCCATTAGCTACAAAATTGTGATGTTTTGGTATGGTTAGATCGTAAGTCCATCGCTTACCCTTATTACGTTCAACCTTTACGATAGTATGATTATGGTCATAATTGGACAATAGCTCTTTGGCTTTGTAATAGCTAACTTTCAAAACTCTTTTCGCGTCATGTAGATTTGTAGTTTTTGCTGCCTCGGACAGCATCTGCTTCGTGATACGCTGGTCGTCTCCATTATACCGGCTACGCTTCTTACGCCAGTCAATATTATGTTCTGCCAATTTTTGGATTACTGTCGCATAATCCATGTTGTATTGTTTGCAAAACACCGTAGGGTGCCACTTATCCTCTTCCATACCTGTGTATGTAAGGTAACGATATTCAGATTTAGAATATTTACGCTCTAAAGCCAGAATACGGTCGCCTGGCTTCAATTGATCGGCTCTGCGGTATTTCCCATTACGCAGCCTTAATCTATGACAAGGCGTGCATACTAGCGTCTTGTAGCTACCCACATCCGGTTGATATGTAATAGTGACAGTTTCGGTGTATTTGGTTTTTCCAGACCATTCAACCTGTGTAGCAACCGGCTTTAGGTTCTTATCGAAGGACCATACCCAATCACCGGCTTTGATTTTTTTGATAGGAACAATTCCACGTTTATCCAAGACATAGATAGGTGTAGCGCCATCCAAGCACGTCCTCGATGTAACTACGGGAGTGTAGCTGTATCGTGACCGGATATTGTTGTCTTTAAGCGCGTCCCAATCGTTGCGCATTTTAAGATAAATGCCATTGACAAACGTATCACGAAGCGTCTTGAGCTTCTGATATTTGTTGTAGGCAGCTACCTCATTGACGTTCTTATACTTTTCTTGAAACTCTTTTCCTGTCCTGCCACCACCGTCTTTCTTCACATCGACAGGTTGTAGTTTCAAAGCGTTAAAGAACAGCAATTGCAAATGGTCGGGCTTATTAATATCAAATACCCAGGTAGAATTGCCCCACAAGCCACCGCCTTGTGGAACACCTTTCCGATCCATAAGATAACTGTTGACCTTATTACATGCTTTGGATTCTCTAAACTTCTTAGCTTCTTCCTCAATCTGTATGGAAAGGGGGCCAGTCCTAGACTTCAAAGTAAACAGATAACGCTTATCGACATGGTATCCACTGTATTCCATCTGCGAAAATGCGTGTGATGCATCACTCAATTGCTCACAAACGAACAGCATGAACCGCTTAAAGCCACGCGCCTTGGCTTCGGCTATCTGAGCATCAGCAAGATGCAAAGGCACCAGAACGTCATAACATCCGTAAATAACAAGATTATTCTTGCTGCTTTTACGTTGTCGGTCTTTTTCATCAGGCAAATGTTGTTCTTTGATCGATCCACGATCACCTTTGGAAAAGGATATGTTGCGATAGATAGTGCATCCACGTTGTTCGGCAATAAAATCCAAGCTATAAGGCTTAACAGCTAGTATCTTCTCTAACAGCTTTCGATTTTCGTCAAGCGCAAACTCTCCACCTTGTATATCATACACACGATGGTTATTGTAGCGCACACCCATGCCGAATAGCAAAGACATATCAAACTTACCGTTCTGGTAGATATGATATTGGCTTTTGCCGCTCTCGAAATAAGCACATAGCTTGCGCTTTATGTAACGCAGTTCTTTAGCAGAAAATGGTGTCTCTGGATGACCCATAGGCAGAAAATACGCTTTATCTAGTTCCCAAGCAAACTGGATAGATAAAAGCGTAGAATACGCCCGTGCAAGAGACGTTGCCTCGGTATCAATCGATACCCGTTTTTGGACACACAGTTTCTTATAGAATTTATTGAATTGTTCAATGGTATGAATGTAGGCAAATGTTATGTCTTTTTGATCGGGTATGTCTACACTAAAACGGTTCTCACCGTTCATAGCGGTGGCAATACCGCGCCCTAGATAGCCTAATGTGTGAGGGTTAGTTTTAGAGTATTTATTGTCCCAGGATATCGGTCTGAACAGGTCAATAGTACCCAACGTGGGGCAGGTATGCTCACCCCATTTGACGGGATATACTCTGTTGGCATAAAGATTATGTGGGGCGTGACCAACCAATTGGTCGAATACGTATTTATACATATCAACGCCAGCCAGAACTATTGAGTCTGGCTTCCAACGCTCTACAAATCGCCTCAGACGTGCGAAATATAGGCTCTTAACGTCATCCGTCTGTTCTTTATTCTTATCGTTCTTTAACCAAGCAAACGGCCAGTTGAAAGCAACAACTTGCTTTATTTTAACGTCGGGGTTTTTGTCGTTCAATGCCCAAGCTAGTAGATTATCGTATACACCTACCTCGTTACCAGAAAGGAGTGTACCTTCATCTATATCTTGTTTAGCAACCCTATCAGTAACGATAAGGATGCGCTTGCCTTTCGTGCCATACTCATTTGCAACTATCTTGAAACCATCAGGGAAAACTGATGCTTCCATGTGTTCAAGCTGTTTAACAGCCTTCGGATCGGCTCTAAATTTGAAATAAGTTTTGCCGTCCGGCATCGGACCTAATTGCGGCATAGTGTGTCTCATTGTTTTTAGGCCGCACTAATGCGGCCTAATATTATTATTACACTTTACCGTTTTGCAAGTCTAAAGATTAACTTCTAATGTTAATCTTGTTCGGCTTTATGGAGGGTTTATGGGTGTTTGTAACGACAGGTGTATCGGATTTAGGTGTGGATACGTTTTGCGCTATTCTCAAAGCGTCAGCAACAGACTTCTCTCTTGCTGCTTCCATTTCAGCGGATTCTGCATCTTGTAGTTCCTGAATTTCCTCAGGAACTACAACCGAAGATTCTTCCTCTTTTATTCTCCGTGCTTCCGTCATGTTTTCAGGATCACTAGATACTATTTCTGGTGTGTGATCCTTGACCAAAGCAAACAAGGATTTGTTTACTGTGGAGGTTATTTTTAGATCAGCCCCTTCACTTTGCTGCAAAACCTCTTCAAAATCCAGCCAGAATTGCATCTCTCTTTTTCTGTCTGGTTCCTGAATACCCATATCAGGGGTTTCTGAGAACTTAAAACCCTTGATACCACAAAAACCCATCCACGCACGCTGCGATTGGTGGTCCCACACCTGAGTAATGGGACCAGAATAACAGTTCGCCTCGTCCATTTGGCGTTTTATTGCCATTAACAACAAATCACCACGATTGTATGTTGGCACTATCTTCTCCTAATAACAGGACGATTTCTTGGGTTACGCGCAGGGATATTAATCTCTTCGTCATGTTCTTCAACGATTGTCGTTGAACGTCTATCAGGCAGCCTAGGAGGATTGGCCGGTGCCCGTGCAGCAGGGGCCGTTCTAGCCCTAGGTGTTTCAGCCGGTGGAGTACGAGTTACCTGTCTAGGACGAGTGACTCTTACTTGGGTTTCTTCCGGTGCCGCACGCGGTCTATTGCGCGGTGCTGGTGCTTCTTCTTCATCCTCTCTATCCATTTTGGTCGATTTAAGTGCCCGCAAGAACTTCAAGGTCTCATCCTGATTATCAACCTTGACTTTCTTTATGATATCGTGGAGCACTTTGATTGCCGCAGCTTTATTGCGGAACATGCGAACATGCACGCCATCTTGCAGCGGGTTTTCGAGAGATTCAACGCCCGCTATTCCGGCAGTCCGACAAACACGCAGGAACATACCCGACGATCGGGTTTTGCTCTTATCCACTGCGATGTAAAGCCTGCCACCCCACACAATCGGGAATGGGCGAATTTCACCGTTCGCTGCCTGATTATGATTGTCGATACGGAAGAATTGCAGTGTCTCTGCAAACTGTGCCGGATCGTGCTGTCCCAACTGGCCTGTACGCATCATGTCAATGTAAGGCTTGAAGTTGTCCAGCAACACTTTCTTGATAGTGAAATTTCTTTTCAAAAGATTGAGTAGCTGGCTCAACCCTCTTGCGGTATTGACCTTTACCGCGTAGTAAGGTGCGATGGGTTTGAAACCGAAGTGATCCACTAGAACTTCACTGTCGGAATCTTCGGCCAAGCAAGTCAGAGCGATCTGACCATCAATGATTTCAGCATACACGTCGATTTCATTATCGAAATCTGTAACGTCTGCATCCTTGTCATCATAATGTTCAGTCTTTTCCGGCCGCCTGGGTCTAGGCGGTTTAACACCACCACCGCCTGTCTTTGGCGAAGAGGCATCCTGTTCTTTGGGTGCAACCGGCGGCTTTGCTCCGGGTGCCTGTTCTTGGATTTTCTCTTCCACAACAGCGCCAGGAAGTCTTGCCAGACCTTTTTTACCAGCGGTACGCAATTGCTTCTTTAACTTTGCAGCCATTTCCGTGTTGGTAATAAGCCACGTTGCAGCCTTTGAGACCTTAATATCGTTTTCAATGCCGGGGATATTAACAACAACTCTATCGTTTAGGATTTTCTTAATAAAACCGATACCAAATTCAGTATCAACGAGATCATTGATATTGCAAGCATTAACTTCCCGAATAGTGAGAGTTTCACTGTCCTCTTCATCCTCATTTTCGAGAGCCATAGTGCTTTCAACAACGGATATTGGTTTATATCCAAATTTACCCTCTGGATCAATGATATCAGGATCGACACCTTCAATACGAGGCACCCACGCAAGTTTAGCAGAACCCTTAATAGAGACGTGAGAACTAGCAGGAATATCTACTACTTTAGCCCATTTCTGATTCTTTTGCCGATCAAACTCTATGTTCTCCCAATTGGATATAAGAGAAAAAGTGGCAAAGTATTCAGTTATTTGTGAAGCACGACGAAGATTTTTCAAAGAATCAATATTCATTGATATCAATGGCAACGAAAGCAGCATGTCATTGACAGGAATACGTTCATCTATGCTAGGGATGCTCCTTCGCAAACCTTGCTTTAATCTGCTTTCTGGAAATTCAAAAGGTTGTTTAGAGAACTGCGGGGATTCCTGCCAATCGTACTTCATCTTATCCACGATCTTGGATACGATGCGTCCGATCTTGGCTACTTCAAGAGAACCATCTGTAAAAATCCAGTCAGAGTATACAATAGGACGTGCGTTCAAACCTTTGAAATCAGGACGCCAAATACGAGCCAACGCCTGATCTTGATCGCCAGGAGACCACAAGGTTTCCATGCGAATAAGACGACTAGCGATCTGTAGATTTTGTCCGGTATTAATGGATGTTTCATTAGCCACCAAGATTTTCATCTTGGGGTTCTTTAAGAACGATTCAAGCGCTTGGAAATCACCTGCGACGTAATGCACAGCCATTTTGCGGAACTCTTCCGGCAAATGGCGCATAATATGTTCAGATTGCGGCTTACGATAAGAAAACACCAGCACTTTATGCTGCTGTTCCGTCATTTTACCAGTCTGAATATCCTTTTGTGGTGTGAAATGCGTTTGTAGCAATTCAACCAATTTAGGAATTTTAGGACTTACTTTGTCGGCCTCATCTATATCGTCTAATGCCATAAATCCTTCGTGGGTATCTGGTGCATAGACGAATTTTTCTAGTTCTTGGAAAGCAGGATCTTCTGTTAGTTTTTTGATGATAGCTGATTGTTCTGCCTCAGTCATTACTGACAATTTAGCGCGTAGTTTAGGGTCGTCTAACAATTGCCCTAAAACTTCATTCAAGGTGTCGTCATAAAACTCTTGCTGTTTCTCAGTAAAGGGAACTGGATGGAAGTTTTCTTCCAGTTTCGGAAGAACGAAAGCCCAACGCTGGCGCTTATGTGTAACGCGCTGCATGTAAGGCTTTGCATCGTCGATCATTCTTTGTGGCGCATCGGCTTGCCAGACAGTAACCGTTCCTGAGTTACCGTCACCATACTTTGCATTAAACTCTTTAGCACGCCCGTATATAGCTGGATTTGCCATAGCAGCCTGACCAACAAGATCGGTCAGTGTGTTATTAACCAACGTACCTGACATCATGCGGACGTATTTAGCAGCAGAAGTCAGAATAGCAGTAGCTTTGGTTTGTGACGTGCCTAGGTTCTTGGCTTTGTGTGATTCATCTAAAAACACCGCTTCAAAGCCAATATCACGCAACGCTTCTGCCGCCAGATATCGGCTGATATCCTTGTTGGCGTAAAGAACGCTTTCAAGGTCAGAACGCAGGAAATTGTAACTGGTGATAAAGAGGGTATTTGGCGGGCAATCCTCAATAATAGCCTTCATCAGGTCATAACTGACTGGATTGCTTAAGTTCTTGTAGTCACCCACTTGCAAAGCCTCTTGCAAACGACGCATAGAACGCAGAGTGATAGCAAAGGGATTTACCGCACCTTTGCTGTAATGGTTGATTTCATTGATCCAGGAACGCACAAGATTGCTTGGCACAATAAACAACGGGCGCTTAATACGAGACTTGTGGATCAACTGCAAAGCTTCAAGAGTTCCAATGAGTGTTTTACCACCACCCATATGAATATCAGTGAAACATGCCGAAGGTTCACTTGCCATAACCGTAAAGGTTTCAACCTGATGCGGCATCATCATCTGCAATCCAGGCAGATTTACAACCGGGACTTTAGATACATCTCCATATCTCTCTGCCCGTTCTTGATCGGACATGACTTCTGAACCAAGCCTGTTTTTGGCTTCAATTTCTGCCGAAATCTTCTTATACTCAGCGTGCTTTTTGGAATATTTGAGAATGAGCAAGAAATAATAGCGCATAGACATGCGTGCTTGATAACCCATTTCCAGGGTATCGAAGTTCTCATACGCATCTTCAAGAATTTCTCTTATATAACGACAAACGACTTTCTCAACGATATACCGATCAGGTTCATCGGTATCAATGGGCACACCACCGATATTAGCTGGTGTAATACCCACCAAGCTACCGATAAGCATGTTCATTAAGTCGATGACGTTTCTTGCAAGGACTCTAGAATGTGCCGCGTATTCAGGATCGGTTGCCAAAAACTCTTGAGAATTATAAGCCTTTTTCGGTGTGGCGTATTGAGTAGTAGACATTGGATCAGTCTGAACAAACTTGTTCAGATA
>Ga0049082_10000237_pt1 | contig 14483 bp, 11 predicted proteins | sample GreLakmeHU45MSRF_FD_66718 | JGI IMG/M metagenome (GOLD analysis project Ga0049082, IMG submission 66718) | Freshwater lentic microbial communities from great Laurentian Lakes, MI, USA - Great Lakes metaG HU45MSRF | ecosystem: Environmental > Aquatic > Freshwater > Lake | place: Great Lakes... | reverse complement strand
CTTGTCCTTGTGGCGCTTGTCCTCTTGGTGGCTGTCCTTGACCTTGACCTTGTGGAGCTTGTCCTTGTGGCGCTTGTCCTCTTGGTGGCTGTCCTTGACCTTGACCTTGTGGAGCTTGTCCTTGTGGCGCTTGCGCAAGAGCCTGAGAACTAATAATTGCTAGAATAGCAGAAATTTTGGCAAAATTTTTCATAATTTTTTTTTGAATTAATTATTTCGGACTAATATCCCGAAGTTACTTAGTAAATTATTTTCAAAAAAAAATCATGCAATATTTTAGATTATTCTTGTTTCAAAATAATATTTTTAATAGTTTATTTTAGAATTTTTTAATAATAAAAAATCCGCAATTACGCAAGCCATCATAGCCTCTCCAATTGCAACTGCACGAATTCCAACGCATGGATCATGTCTTCCTTTGGTAATTATTTCACAATTATTGCCAAAAATATCGACAGTTCTGCGGGGAATTAAAATTGAACTTGTTGGTTTAACGGCAAATCTAACGATTACATCTTGTCCCGAAGATATTCCGCCCAATACCCCACCAGAATGATTAGAAGCAAATTTTATTTGCTTATTTTCTTCCCACATTTCATCGCTTAATTGCGATCCAAATTTACTGGCACATGAAAAACCTGCTCCAATTTCAACACCCTTAACTGCGTTAATTGACATCATTGCGCTAGCCAATCGCGCATCAAGCTTATTATATATTGGTTCACCTAATCCAACTTCAACATTACGGGCAACAACTTCGATAATTGCTCCAACTGAATCACCTTTTTTACGAACTTCAGTAAGATAATCACTGAACTCTTGAACAGCTTTTTTATCGGGACAGAAAAAATCATTATTATTTATTTCATTAAAATCAAAATTCTCGGGATTAATTTTCTTTTCGCCAATTTGTGTTAAATATCCAAAAATTTCAATATTTTTTTGAGCAATAATTTTTCTTGCAACTGCTCCAGCGATTACGCGCATTGCAGTTTCTCTGGCGGATGATCGACCTCCTCCACGATAATCACGAATACCATACTTTTTAAAGTAAGTATAATCGGCATGAGATGGGCGAAATTTATCTTTAATTTCGCCGTAATCTTGCGATTTCTGATCTTGATTGTAAATAATCGTACTAATTGGCGTTCCAGTGGTTTTACCCTCAAAAACTCCCGAAAGAATTTTTACTTGATCCAACTCCTGACGTTGGGTTGTAAATTTTGATTGCCCTGGACGTCTCTTATCTAGGTATTTTTGAATATCATTTTCATGAAGATCTATAAGCGAAGGACAGCCATCAACCACGCAGCCAATTGCCTCACCATGACTTTCGCCCCAAGAAGTAAAAGTAAATATTTCACCAAATTTATTCATGATATTTTTATTTATATTAAGTTATTTTTGTTATAATCAGTTAATTATCTTTTATTTCAATATTAATACTGGATTTATAGTAAAAACTAAATGACTGCCATCTTCGCTAATTTTTAATTGTCCCGCCGTAATTTTACCAATGTTTCCTTCTGCAAAAACATCTTGTAAAATAATTTCATTGTTACTTTTGTGCATTGCTTTACTTGCCTTAATATTGTAGATGTCATTATGGTTATATTGTAAAATAATTTTTGGATTTGTCATTATTTTTTCACTAAGATAATCATCCTTATTGGATTGAAAATCATTAATTAATTTTATACTATTTTGTTTACTTAATCCATGAAAAACATAAAGCATAATTCCACAAAAAATAGTTACGTAACACAAAATAGTGAGAAATTTTTTGATTTGACCATAGCGCTGAATATTGATTAGAACTTGCCTTGTATTAAGATCCATATTTATAATAAATCAATTATCTCGAGTTTTTTCAATGCATATTGCGCAAGATCTCGCTTCTTTAAAAATATGCATTTTATCAATTTCAATTTTGATTTTTAATATTCTTAAATCAAGCATAATTAAATCGATAATTTCTTGCGCCAATTTTTCAATTAATTTAAATCTTTTGGTACTTACAAGATTTTTTATTTGATTATAGATTATTTCATAATCAACAGTATCGTCAATAGAATCTGAATATAACGATTTCGATTCCCCTACATCAATCTCGAGATTTATTAAAATTTCTCTTTCAAAATTTTTTTCCCAGTCGTAAATTCCAATTATGGTTTTTAATTTTAAATCTTTAATTTTTATTTTCATTTGTTTAAAAAAATATTTGAAAAAAATAATTTATTTATTTTTTATTTAAACGCAATTTGTTTTAAGTATTTATGTTAACTAGAAATAAAATGTTATTTTTATCAATAATTTTAGCCATTATTTTTGGCTTAGTAATTTGGCAATTCTTTATTGAAAATTATAGGATTAACGATGTTGAAATTCCAGTATCGCAAAATATCACTTTCAACAATCAAATGCCTCAAAACATTGATTCAAAGATCTTAGAAAAAGAATTTGAAAACAACCTTAACAAACCAATTTTGCTTTATTTATACACCACTTGGTGTCAAGTATGCAACAAAAATTTTGCCACTATTAACGAAATAGCTCGTGAATTTCAAAATACTGATTTGCAAGTTTTTGCTTTAGCAATTGATCGCAATGCTGATAATAATTTAATTCAAGATTATTTTAAAAAACTTCCGGAGGTTTATTTTTTACCAAGAATTTTAGAAAATAGAAATGGTTTTTTAGAGCTTCTTCAATCTAAACAAGTAAGGTATAATAATCGCATACCATACACAATCCTATTTGCAAGAGATGGTAGTGTTTTAGCTAAATATTCAGGAACTAAATCAAAAAACTATCTGCGTAATAAAATTATCAAAGAGCTCTAGATAATAAGTAACTATGACTATTAAAATTAAACTCTATAATACACTTACAGCCTCTAAAGATGAGTTTGTTTCTTATGAAAATGATTTGGTAAAGCTATATGTTTGCGGTCCAACTGTTTATGATCGCCCTCACCTTGGTAATGCTAGAAGCGTTGTTGTTTATGACTTACTTTATCGATTATTATTACAAAATTATTCCAAGGTTATTTATGTTCGCAACATTACTGATGTCGATGATAAAATTAATGCCAAAGCCAAGGAATTGGGAATTCCAATTTCAACTTTAACAAATGAAATTACTGATTTTTTTCATGCTGATATTTTAGCTTTAAATACACTTAGTCCAAGTCATGAGCCAAAAGCTACCAAGCATATTTCTGAAATGATTAATTTAATTGAAAAACTCATCATCAATAATCATGCATATATTCAAGATAATCATGTTTTATTTGATGTTACTTCATATAAAAAATATGGACAATTATCACGAAGGAATCTTGACCAAATGATTGCAGGATCGAGAGTTGAAATTGCAAATTACAAAAAAAATCCCCTTGACTTTGTACTATGGAAACCTGCTGATAATCATGATGATCAATCTAGTATTTTCGATAGTCCATGGGGTAAAGGACGCCCAGGATGGCATATTGAATGTTCAGCGATGAGTTCAAAATATTTGGGTGATAATTTTGATATTCATGGCGGGGGTGCAGATTTACAATTTCCGCATCATGAAAATGAAATTGCGCAAAGTTGTTGCGCCAATCCCTCATCAAGCTATGCAAGATTTTGGATTCACAATGGATTTCTGACAGTCAATGGCGAAAAAATGAGCAAGTCCCTTAAAAATTTTATAACAGTTTTTGATTTACTTGAACAAGGAATTTCAGGAATCGCAATTCGCTTAATGCTTTTAACAACTCATTATCGCAAGCCATTTGATTTCAATTCTAAAGCACTTAGCGATGCTCAAAAAACTCTTGAAAAATTTGACAAAATAATCACCGAAACGCTTGATTTATTTGGCTTAGAAAAAAATCTTGAATATTTTTGCGATAAAAATTTTATTTCAAAAGAAATTCTTGCAAGCCTCGCTGATGATTTAAATTTTTCAAAAGTTTTAGCTAATCTTCATCAACTAACAAAAGATGTTAAAAGTAATTTTAACGATGTTTTACCGAGAGCAATTTTAATCTCAAGCCTTAATTTTCTTGGCTTAATTGCCAGAGATAAATAGTCTCTAATTGTTTTTTTAGACTCGTAAAGAAAAGCAAAAGTCAAAAATAGCATTACATTTCTAGATAAATTTGCGTTAGCAAATTTATTTTTCGAAGATAAGTCTATAAAAACAAAAACCTATTGCGCATAGGGCAATTCACTTGCCGTGAAGCAATTCAACTGGAAGCTAAATTTGCGTTAGCAAATTTAATTAATTCTTTAGTAAATTTAATTTTCGAAGATAAATCTATGAAAACAAAAACCTATTGCGCATACGGCAATTCACTTGCCGTGGAGCAATTCAACTGGAAGCTAAATTTGCGTTAGCAAATTTAATTAATTCTTTAGCAAATTTAATTTTCGAAGATAAATCTATGAAAACAAAAACTTATTGCGCATACGGCAATTTACTTGCCGTGGAGCAATTCAACTGGAAGCTAAATTTGCGTTAGCAAATTTAATTAAGAAGCAATTCTCTTGGAAGCTAAATTTGCGTTAGCAAATTTAATTAAGAAGCAATTCAACTGGAAGCTAAATTTGCGTTAGCAAATTTAATTAATTCTTTAGCAAATTTATTAAGCCCCTAGGTCAAACCATTCACCAATTAATCTATCAATTGTTTCCTTTTTAACTGGCTTAGAAATATAATCATTCATACCAATTTTTTTACATTTATCACGCTCAGATTCTCCGGCATTTGCAGTTAATGCAAAAATGATTACCGGTTTTTCGTCATTATTATTTTTTTCAATTTGTCTAATTTGCGTTGTTGCCTCATAACCATCGGTGATTGGCATCATGCAATCCATTAATATTAGATCATAATGGATGTGAATAAATTTATTAAGCGCCTCTTGTCCATTTTCAGCTTTGTCAATATCAAATCCAAAACTTTTCATTATCGTAACTGCCACCTTCATATTAACCTCATTATCCTCACATATCAAAACCTTCAATCCACGCTTTTTAATTTGATCTTTTTTGGAGTATTCTAGTTTATCAGTCAACCCATTTTCTTGATCTTCGCAATTAGGGTTAAATACTAAAAATAAATAATTAAGCAATTGATTTTTTTTCACCGGCTTAGTAATAACATGGTCAAAAAGCTTAAAATCTTCAATTGGAAATCTACTTCGATCATAAATTGAAGTTAATAGAATTGAAGGCTTTTCTCTTAAAATATAATCATTTCTAATATCCCTTATTAACTTCTTGGCATTTACACCAATTTTGGAATTATGGCTTATTAAAATACAATCAAGATTGGTTAGTTTTTTCAATTCATCAATTATTATTTTATTGTTACTATCATCTTCTTGATTAACATCGCTAAGATCAATTATCGAGGTTTTAAGCCCTATCTTTTCAAGATAACGACTTAGGAAATGTGATGAAGTTTTGTTGTTTTCAATAAGCGCTAAATTATTTCCAGAAATTTCTTTAATACGCTCAGATTCTGCATTATCAACAACACTCTCCCCTTCATGATATTTCTGCATCGGGATTACAAACCAAAAATCTGAACCCTTGCCTTTTTTACTCGAAAATCCTATTTGTCCATTCATTAAATTAACTAGTTCTTTAGATATCGATAAACCTAGCCCAGTGCCGCCATACTTTCTGGTTGTTGACATATCACCTTGGGTAAATGATTGGAAAATTAAACTAATTTTTTCTTTTGGTATACCAATGCCACTATCTTTTATTTCAAATTTAATGAAATATTTTTCATTTTCAATTCGATCTAAAGTAACATGGATAAGTATTTCTCCATGATTTGTAAACTTAATTGCATTGTTAACGAGATTACAAATAATTTGCCTAATTCGCCCTTGATCAGAGATTAACGAACTAGGTATATCGCAATCAACTTCGCTAACTATTTCAATACCTTTATCATTAGCGCTGGTTGATAGTAAATCAGAAATATCATCAACTAAATCAAATATATCGAACGCAATGTTCTCAATCTCGATTTTCCTAGCTTCAATTTTAGAAAAATTTAAAAGATCATTTAAGATAACTAGCAATGAATCAGCTGAACGATAAATTGTATTTAATTGATCACGCTCTTCACCCGATATTTTATCGGAATCCTTTAATGCTTGAGTCATGCCAATAATTCCATTCATCGGAGTTCTCAGCTCGTGACTCATATTTGAAAGAAATTGACTTTTAGCTAGATTTGCCAATACGGCTTCGGTCTTTGATTTAATTAGATCCCCAACAAAGGGAATAATTACTTTTTTTCTAAAAATATAAAGCATCAATAAAAATAAAATTAATAATCCAACTGATGTTCCTCCCGATAATAAAATGAAATCGAGATGCTGGATGTTTAATTTTCGACTTTCATAACCAGAGATAATTAAAAATCTTCCATCACTTGTTTTGCGATAAAAATTAAAAATACAACTATCTATTTTTAAATCATCTATTTGGCCTTCAATCAATAAGTTTTTTGATTTTTTTAAAATATTTAGATCGTTATTATCTTTTAAATTATTAATTTTAATGTCATCTTGCAATAAAATAGCTTGGGATAATTGCCTTTCTTTTAAAATTTTTTTAGCGTTTTCGATTGAAGGAAAATTGGCATCTGAATAAGCGATTATATCATTATTTCTATCGATTGAAATATAACAAAGATCCTTATCATCAAATACTCCAGAAATTTGTTTTTTAATTACTTCTACAGGAAATTCTGCGGTTAAGACCCCGTAAATTTTACCAGATACATCTTCTACATCTAATGAAATAGGAAGGGCATCACCATCAACAATATCATCCTCAATTGGAAATGGCTTACCAATTTTCATGGATACAAAAATGTTATTTTCATTTTTTTGTTGACTGTAAAAATTATCGTCAAAATTATATTTTGTAGATATTCGTGGTTTTTTTAAAACACCCTCCAATGTTGTCGCCAAAACCTCTTCATTCTTTGAGAAGCTGATATTAATCCATGTCGCGGTATTTCGCGAATACATATCCTTACTTCTGGTTCTTTTAATAATTTTAGCAATTATATTTATATCATTATAAGCTTTGAAATCAATAATACGATCACTTGCAATTGATAAATAATTTTCTGCATCGTTAAAGGAATAATTTATTGATTTTTCTACAACTTCAGCTTGAAACCTAACCTGTCGACCTATATTTTTCCAGAAGTTATCTTTCAAATTTTGATACATGAAAATAATGTATAAAACAACCAAGAGCGATATAAGTAAAGCAAAAATTATGTAGTATTTGTTAAGATTAGGTTCTTCTAAATTATTATTTTTCTTCCTAGAAATTTTTTTATGTTTTTTTAAAATTATTGGGAATTTTAAAATATAATTTGGATCTATCTTGGTTTTGGTTTTTATTTTTTTGTAATAAGAATAATATTTCAATTTACTAAAAAACATAAATATGAAATTAGTCTTTGAACCTAATAAATTATTAATAAAAGATTGTTTAGTTTTAAATAATAATTTCATTTTAATTTTTTAACATACAAACGGTTTAATCCTAATCATAAAAAGCTAAAATAATGGTTGAATTATAAAATTAATAACGCTTAAATATTATTGTTAATAAATTTATTTTTTGTCATTTTTTTATAATTTAAATTAAATTAACAATTAAAAAATCTTTTAACAAATAATTATTAATATTAATATCTTTTATAAAGTCAATTTAATTAATTTATAAAAATCTGCGCACTAAGAGGTTTATATAGATTTAAAAAAATATAATTGATTTTAATTGAAGAACCTAAATTGAAATCCCCATGAATAATATACAAAAAAAAGTTCAAGAATCTCCAATTAGAAATATTGAATTTATATTCACTAAAGATCAACAATATTTAAATCAATATTATCAACTAAGACTTGATTCGTATCGTAATGATAATGGCTGGGGCGAGTTTGAAGAACTTGAAAATGAATTTGATAAAAATTCAAATATCGCAATTGCTTTGGATAATGGCAAAGTAGTCGGTGGAATTAGAATAATGCTAGAAAATGAATGTGATTATTTTTCAAATGAAATTCCTAATACTATTTATAAATATAGAAAATATTTAGAATTTAAAAATGAAACAACACCTGAAAATACAATTGCAGAAATATCTTCTTTGGTCGTAAATAAAGATTATCGCAATAATGCGATAAACTCAATTTTAGGAAATAAAGCAATAAATTTTGCTAAATCAAAAGGCATTAAATATATATTTAGCGTCGCTTCCAAGTTACATTGCCGAATTCATAGATTAACCTATGATCGCATTAACTACAAAGCAACTATGGACATATCATACCCTTGGAAGAAAGAAAAAAAATATTCCAACTCTGAAATGTTTTTGATTTACACTAAATTTTCTTAAAAAAAATTTTAATAAAATGTAATTATGCGACCCTTCAAAAAAATAATTTTAATCACTGTATTTTTACTTTTTAACATTAACTTTTTGTATGCACAAGATGCCGAAGATAAATTAAACTTGGCTTTTAATCCACAAGTTTTTTCAATATCAAAAAAGAAAGAAAGTTCATTTGATTCTGCATCAGCAATTTATGTTTTATCATCTGAAGATATTCGTAGATCGGGGGCAACCTCCATTCCTGAGGCTCTCCGATTAGTTCCTGGAGTTCAGGTTGCAAGATTAAATAACAATAGTTACGCAATTACAATTAGAGGTTTTGAGCGTCAATTTTCCAACAAGTTATTAGTGATGATTGATGGCAGAACAATATACAACACCTTATTTTCAGGAGTATTTTGGGATGAGCAAGATTATGTCCTAGAAGATATTGATCGTATTGAAGTAGTTAGGGGGCCAGGTGGAACTATATGGGGGGCAAATGCCGTTAATGGAGTAATAAATATTATTACCAAAAACTCTGCGCAAACTAAAGGTTTTTATGCATCACAAATAGTTGGTAATAAAGATCGCTCAGTTACAGAATTAAGATATGGCGCAGAAAATAAAAGCAAGGATAACTATCGTCTTTACGCTAAAACAACTTATCGCAAAGGTCTTGATCAATATGGCAGTAATGCTGATAATAATGACGTTAACTTTAATCACCGAACTGGATTTCGCTACGATGTCACCTCAATTAAAAACCAAACCATTTCACTAAAAGGCGATATTTACAAAAGCTTAGCTAAAAATTATTTTATCAATCTTAATAGCTCAAACGAGAATAATAAATCATCCGATGGGGCAAATTTACTTTTTGGCTGGGATAGTAAAATTTCAAAAAAATCTAAAACAACCCTTAACAGTTATATAGATTATCATCTGATTAATACTTCTTCGATTAAAAGAATCGCTAAGACACTTGATATAGACTTCCAGCATTTTTATAGCTTATCTTCAAAAAATCAAATTACTTGGGGTTTGGGATATAGACAGATGCAGGATAATATTCAATTAGATCCTTACTCCACAACACGCTTAATAAGCTATTCTTCGCAGTGGAGAAATGATGAACTTTTCACGGGATTCCTTCAGGAAAAATTAACTGTAAATGATTTTATTTTTATAATTGGCTCAAAATTTGAGAAAAATGATTTTACAGGTTTTGAATTTCAACCAAATGCCAAATTAATTTATTATCCTTCACGTAATCAAACATTATGGACTTCTGTTTCTCGTGCGATTAGAACGCCAAACCGCGGAGATGATGATGTTAAAATTAATACCTCTGATGGCAAGACAACCATTTACACAGGAAGCGATACCTTTCAAGCTGAAAATATGATTGCATATGAAGCTGGTTACAGAATAAAACCTACTTATAAAAGCATGATTGATGTTTCAACTTTTTATAACAAATATAGCCGACTTAGAACTTGGGAAGGTCCAAGTAACTCTTCAGCAATAGCGGCAAATATGGGTAAAGGCAATTCTTATGGATTTGAAGTTAGCGGCAAATGGCAAGCTACCGATAAATTACTCCTAGAGATGAGTTATGATTATTTAAAATTAAAAACTAGCCTCAGACATTCATCAACTGATTCAACATCGATAACTAGTTCATTTGATTCGCTAAAAATTAGTGAGGGTCAATCTCCAAAAAATCAATTACGTTTTCGCTCATTCTTCAATATTACATCAAATTTAGAATTTGATAATATGTTTTATTTTGTTGACTCACTGCCAACAGGCGCTGGAAATAAGGCTAATCAAAAAGGCCTTCCGTCATATTTAAGATTTGATACTAGAATTGGTTATCAACCAAGCAAAGCGTGGGATTTAAGTTTTGGAATTCAAAATCTTTTAAATCATCGTCACCGTGAATTTAAACCTTCAATGTATAACAGACAAATAGAGGTGGGCAGAATGTTCTACGCTAAAATCGTATGGCAATATTAACACCTTGTAAATTATCAAATGATTAATTTTTTAATAAAAATATTTTTAATAATTTTTATCCAACTATTTCCAGTAAATAGTTTTGCGGATTCAATAGATAACGACATGGCCAATGCCTACGCAGAATTTATTGACTTGCTTAATCAAAATATCATTGGTATAAAAAAAGGTAGATTTTGTATTTTTGGTAGTGACGAAATTTCAAATGCAATTTTACTTCGAAATAAGGATTACCTTAGAATTGAGGAAGATATGAAAAATGTTGAGCTATGTAATTTAGTTTATATTGCCAATGACCGACAAAAATCTTTTAAATTTATTGGTAAAAAATTTACTGAAAATAAGATAGTTACCATTGCAAATTATAGTGGTTTCGCCATTAATGACAATGGTCTAATTGAGATTCAACTGGGAAGAAGAAATTTTGAACTAATCATCAATAAGAAATCTCTTAAAGTTAATGGCTTAAAGCTAAATCCACTGATTCACAGTTTAGTAATTAATTAAATTTTTATGACAAAAAAAAATATTTCACAAGTTCTTGATCTTGAATATCTCAAAAGCATTATTGATGAAGATAAAGAATTTGAGCAAGAATTATTTAAAATTTTTATAGAAAATTCGCAAAGAAATATTACGAAATTAGAAGAATCTATCGAAAGTAATGATAAGAATTCTTGGTATATGGCATCACATGCTTTCAAAGGTGCATCAGCTTCGATAGGTGCATTTGAATTGGCAAAAATTCTAGAATATGCTCAAAGAAATATAGAAGATTCAAATGAAAATAAAAAACAATTGCTCGACAAGATTAAAGAGGAATTGGAGCTAGTTAAAGAATTTTTAAAATCAGGAATTTAGTAAAAATAAATTTTACAACAAAAAACAATAGCAATAGTTAATTTCAATTATAAATAGTTAATTATCACTTTACCATACAGAGTTGCTACTTATTTCTAATAATTAATAAATCCAAGAAATTATTTCATGTTATTAGAGCATTTCGCCAATTTTTTTAGTCTTTAGGATTTCTCGAGCTTTTTGATATTTTTCATCATGCCAAAAAATTAAACAACCATTGCAACCCTTACCGCAACAACCTTCCTTGCCAATTCTCGGTGTTTTTTTAGTTTTGATTTCATTGGCATCATCAAGAATATCTAGCGCCAATGCTTGAAAATATTTTTGACGCTTTTGCTGATATTTCTCTTCGCTAATTTCATTAGCTTCTAAACTATGAGAAAATTGGCGAGATTGCACTTTTAATTCTTCGGAATTACTATTTAATTTTTCTTTTCTAGCCAAAGTAAATTCGGGCAATAATTTTTTAATTTCATCAACATCATAAAGATGAAAATTTTTGGCGTTAATACGAATTTTTGGCTTTTGTCCGCCATGTAATTTATCGGTTATTTTATTATCTTTAAGATGATGAAATTCATAAATACGAAGTAAAATTGGTGCCCTTTGTAATGGTGATAAAAACTCCAAAACATCTCCCGCTTCAATGTAATTTTTTGCTTCAAAAATTAAATCATCACCTTGCCAATCAACAACTCTTCCTGCATATTCATGAGCACTAGTTGAGCCTGTACTTTCATAATCATGCGCAAGATTAGTTAGACGTGAATTATGAAATGCCAAACTATATCCACGATTGGCAATGGCATTTATTTCATCCATATAATCATCAGCATTCCACTCAGTTGGATTTTGACAATAATCGTCAATTGCCGCACGATAGACGCGAGCAACACTTCCAACGTAGAATTCAGTTTTATTTCGCCCTTCAACTTTAAATGAATCCAATCCTAAATCGATATATTCATTTAACTTTGGAAGTAAACATAAATCTTTAGCATTAAGAATATAAGATCCATGCATATCTTCTTCAAATGGCATTAAACTGCCTGGACGGATTTCTTCTTCCAAGAAAAAATCAAAAAGATCTTTGTTATTTTCATTAATTTCAATTTCATGCTCAGTATTGTCCTTAAGTTTAATTTTTAATTTATAGGACCAACGACATGAATGTGCACAGCTTCCTTGATTTGCACCTCTTTCTGCCATGAAGTTAGATAGCAAACATCGCCCCGAATATGTCATGCACATTGAGCCATGTATAAAAGTTTCAAGTTTGATATCTGGACATTTTTCGCGAATTTCTTTAAGTTCATCAAAGCTAACCTCACGCGCCATAACAACTAGTTTTGCACCTTGCTTATGCCAAAAATCAACCGTTAAATATGAGCAGACATTTGCTTGCGTTGAGATATGTAACTCTAATTCGCTAGCCAATTGCCTAACAAGCTGAAAAACTCCAGGATCAGATACAATCAACCCATCAGGTTTTACTTTTCTTATAGCTTCAATAAATTCAGGAAGTTTTTCAATATCCTTATTGTGAGAAAATAAGTTTAAAGTTAGATAGATTTTTTTTCCTCTTTGATGCGCATATTCAATTCCCTCAATAACCTCTTCCAAAGAAAATGCTGATTTAACTCTCAGAGACATATCAGGTGTTCCAATGTAAACTGCATCAGCACCATATAAAATTGCGGTTTTGAGTCTATCAAGATTACCAGCTGGAAGGAGTAATTCTGGTTTTTTCATAATATTAATTAATGTTTAATATTGCTTAAGTTTAATAATAAATAACTTATTTAATATTAATTGTTAACTTTTACTTAAAAGTGAGTATTTCTATTTTAATTCACAAATAGAAATTTGCAAGATCTTTACAGTTAAAATATTGCAAGGCTATTCATTAAAAGTTTGTTGGTATTTTTTTATCATTTCATTACTTTTACCAATTTCACTAAATTTACCTTCTGAAATTATCGCCACTTCATCGGCAATATTTTCAACAACCTCAAGATCATGGGAAATAATGATGTAAGTAATTTTTTGATGATATTGAATTTCATTTAGTAAAGACAAAATTTCCTTTTGCGTAACAAAATCTAACGCAGAAGTTGGCTCATCTAAAATCAAAATTTGTGGATTAATAATTAATGCTCTGGCAATTGCAATACGTTGTCTTTGCCCTCCAGAAAGTTGATTTGGATAGCTATTTAATAAATCAAGATTTAAATGTAATTTTTTAAAAATTTTTGTAACTTGAATTTCAATATCGCTTTTTTTTAGGCCAGAAATTTTTAAACCTTCAGAAACTATGTCCTTGGCAATCATCCTCGGGTTTAAACTTGCAAATGGATCTTGAAAAATAATTTGCACTAATTTACGCAGTTCAAAATTATTTTTTTGCCAATTTTTTTGATCAAAAAATTTAATTTCACCTTTTATATGAAGAGTCGATCTAAGTAGATTCAGCAATGCTAAAGCCAATGTTGTTTTACCCGAGCCACTTGCACCAATAATTCCTAAATTACATCCGCTTTTAACATTAAAATTTATATTTTGATTTAAAAAACTTTTCTTATTTAAAACGGATAAATTTTTTACCTCAATAATCGTTTTATGATTATTATCATTAATTTTTCTGGCATAATTGATATTTGAAATATTATTTATTCTAGAGCCAATTTCAATAATTTCATCAGCTAATTTAGCAACTATTTTGCGATTGTGAGTAATTAATAAAACTGCTAGATTAAAATTCTGAGTTAATTTTTTTAATAAATTTAAAATTTCATTTTGAACCCTGCTATCTAATGCTGTAGTTGGTTCATCGGCTATCAAAATTTGTGGATTATTTGCAAGTGCTATGGCAATCATAACCCGTTGTTTTTGACCACCTGATAATTGATGCGGATAACAACTTGGCCTAGCAATTAATTCTTCTAGCTCAACCATTTTAAACAATTCTTCAAGACGTTTTTTTAAAGTTATTTTATTAATTTTTGTTTGATGAATTGTTATTGCTTCACTAATCTGATGATGAATTTTATGGAGTGGATTTAATGCGCTATTGGCATCTTGAAAAATTAAAGCAATATTTTTGCCACGAATTTTTGCCAATTCTTTTTGGGGTAATTTTAATAAATTTTGCTTAGCAAAAATAATTTCACCATCAATTTTTGCAT
>Ga0049082_10000236_pt1 | contig 14484 bp, 16 predicted proteins | sample GreLakmeHU45MSRF_FD_66718 | JGI IMG/M metagenome (GOLD analysis project Ga0049082, IMG submission 66718) | Freshwater lentic microbial communities from great Laurentian Lakes, MI, USA - Great Lakes metaG HU45MSRF | ecosystem: Environmental > Aquatic > Freshwater > Lake | place: Great Lakes... | reverse complement strand
ATAAAAAACGTACTGGACAAGGAGGCCTTAAAGAAGTTCCCGACTGGCAGATTCCCGCCTACCCCGCAGCAGGTAGCCCTCGGCCTTCCCGGCTCACCAGCTACTGTCAATCGCCGGCACACCCTCGAGCTAGCGCGCACGTTCAACAAACTTAGCCAGAGGGCGGTTGATGAGGGAGTCCCGATGTTTGGCCGGAATCCTATGGCTGATTTGGCCGGCAGCCTGCGAGGGAGAGAGAGGGCCATTGGCCGCTCCACTATCCTATACGATCGGCTAGGAGCTACGGCCAAACGCACTAACTTTCAGAATGTGGCCGGCGGCGGGCATGTGGGCCTGCAGGCGGCGCTGAAGTCGCTAAGGCTGAAGAGCACTAAAGATGCGGCAGGGAATGTAGTCGGTGCGCGTGCTCAACTACTAGATCGTCTGGCCCCTCGGTTCCCCGGTATTAAGCTCGATGACCTGCGAAACGTATCCATCCCTAATCATGTACTCAAGAGCATGCAAACCATTGCCGAGGCCTACGATGTGCCCGGAATGCACCACCAGATAATTAAGACTCTGGATGACGTTACCAAAATGTGGAAGGGCAGTATCCTAGCTTGGCCCGCCCGATTCTCTCGGGACTGGATGAGCGGTATGTTCTCAAACATGCTCGAAGTAGGCAGCCCAATGCAGCTACGCAGCGGGTACAGCATGACGAAAAGACTTATGCAGGGCGAGGTCGATGAGTTTTCAAAGCAGTTGGCTGGAGTGCCAAGATATGAATCCCTGTCGCCATCTGACAGGCTAACCCAATACCGTGTGGACCTTAGCGGCACTGGCCTGCTGCAAGGCCGGCGTATCCAAGACGTAGGCGGTGAACTAGACGAGTTAGGCTCGGCGGCTAGCCTGCAAGATGCTGTGATGCCCGGACATAACCCGCGCACCACTCTGGGTTATCAGGTTGGAGACGCATTAAAGCTGAAGACGCCCCTCGGTCCTCAGCATGCGGCCTATTCTGAGCTAGGGAACTTGGCTAACTGGCAGACTACTTTCGGTAAGCTGGCTCATCCGATCAAATCCTTGGCTGATACAGATGTGTCCCACCCAATCCTGCGGTGGTCAGCTAAGCTTGGCGACAATACCGACACGATCAATAGGATGGGTGGATACAACGCCCTGCTGCTGCAAGGGGTGACGCCACAGATTGCAGCGGAGCGTATGCTCAAGAGCCAAGTTGATTACGGAAACCTATCCGTAATAGAAAAGGAGTATTTTCGTAGGTTAATGCCCTTTTATAGCTACACTTCTCGAATTTCAAAGTACGTCGCTGAGCAACTAATCAACGATCCAGGCGGCCGGTTGACCCAGTTTGGTATCCGTCTACCCACTGCACTTAGCCGTGGCAGCGAGGACAACTCCTACGTCCCTGCCAGCATCCAGCAGAAATATGGATTCAGCCTTGAGCCCTACCGCAACCCGCTAATCAATGCCATTGCACCTAGTCAGCCTGGGGTAAAGTCGTGGCTATCTGACATAGACTTTCCCGGCATCGACCAGATCAACCAGCTAAAGCTCCAGCGAAAACTGAATGGGCAGCTAGATCTAAGCGATTCTGCGTGGTCTACATTTCAAAACATTGTGGCCGGCAATGCCCATCCCCTCCTAAAATCTGGCGTCGAAGCCCTTACTGGTCAGGATCTCTATACGCAGCGGCCGAAGAAGCAATCACTAAGCACACTGCAGGCAATTGGCAGAGGGACAGGGCTGACCGAAGAGAACACCTCGGGCGACCAGTGGCTAGGATCTCTGGACCCGCTCGCCCAGCTTGTGCCATTTGCACCACGGGCACTACAGCTTGGCCGGCGACTGGCAGACCATGAGAAGGTGCCTGACCTGACGGCGCGACTCCTGCAGAATTTCATCAATGCTACCACTGGAAACAAAATCCAGAACATCGGTGACGAGAGCCGCCGTTACGATGTGATGAAAAAGATCGACCAAGCTCTGGCACAAAGTCCTGCCACCCGATCAATGGAGATGACCTATATCCCAGCAGCCGCTCTGTCAGGCGCAGACCAAGACACCCAGAAGCTGTACGCACTCAAGCGCCAGCTAACTCGAGAGGCAGCAGCAGCCAAGAGGCAGCTAGTCGAAAGCAAGACCCGCAAGCCTACGAGGAGGCGCATCGACCAAACCGCTGAATCGGCTGCTCTGTACAATCCACTCTATTGATTACCCCTCTTTGTGTGTAGCCCACTCCCTCCCCACTGAAGGGGTATAAAAATGCGGGGTGGTTGTGACTGACACTCGGCGCAGGCGCGAAAACCACGGGGATTTTGTGGTCTTGACTTGAATAATTGTTTCGATAGGATGTCGCCAACCACCAGATCAAACTACAGGCGAATGGGCCTCGGCCGAATCAAGGAAGAATCAAGATGCCAAAAGCCTCCAAAGAACGGGCTACCCTAGCCAGCCCTCTCCCGCACTCTGCCGACAGTAAATCGCCGTCTTCATCTACAGAGCAGAGCCGTGCCAGTTCTGAAAGGGATAACCTCACCGTAACACGCGGTGAGGCTATGGCCGACTACCATTCAGACAGACAGTCGCTGGGCAGCTCCGACATCCGTGATCTTATTTCGCGGCCCGTCGCATATCGATCTTATGGCAGCACCTTGCATGATAGGGCTGACACCGGAGCGTTGACAAGAGGAACGCTTGTACACGACCTGCTAGAGAGCGGTGGACTTGAACAGTTCCGCGCCAAGAGCTGCCTCATACCGGACGAGCATCTCACCAAGGGCGGCATCGTCAGCGCTGCGAAGGGCACGACCGCATGGGTTGAGGAGCGCGAGCAAAGTGTCCAGTGGATCACGCCCGATGACTCCCGATTCTTAGAGACAGTCTGGCGGGAGCTTCAAGCAAACCGAGCAGCCCGCGAACTGTACGAGTCGATCTCCGAGGTGGAGGTCTCTATCCGCTGGACCCGACCGTGTGGCCAGAAGGTCAGGTGCCGACCCGATGCCATTACCAGCGACGGCCAAGTGATCGACTACAAGACCACTCGCCATGCCGACCCAATCCGAGAGTGGCACAAGAGCGTAGGCGACTACCTCTACCACGTTAGCGATGCCCTGTACTCCGAGGGCACGGCACTAGCAGGTTTGAGGACGCCGACCCTGCCAATGGTCTACGTCCTGATCTCTACCAGCTACGACTGCACGGTTCAGTGCGTGACCCTTCCGCAGGCTGTTCGAGATGAGGGCAGGCGGCTGCTAGATGCGGCACTGGTCGAGCGTACAGCACGAAAATCTTTTGGGCTGGAAGACCCGGACGGATACGGCTCGATCTCCGAGCTACCTGTCCCGGCATGGGTACTAGGAAAATGGAGACACTACCGATGAGTATGCCTGTTATGTACGGCGAGAGATCGCCACACCAAGATCAACTGTTTGCGGGACTATCTAAGTTTCAAGGGGAGATTGGCAATGTCGAGCGCAATGCTGATGGCCAGTATGGCCGGTATCTCGATCTTGCTGGCTTGTGGGAAGCCGTTCGTCCGTATCTTCCTGGCGGTGGCCTCTGCTTTACTCAGCTACTTGTGCCTTATGGGCAGGACGGCAGCATGGCGATCCATAGCCTGCTCGGACATACCTCGGGTCAGTTCGTTTCGTCTTGTTTCCCGTTACCGGCGTGGGAAACGCTTGATGAATTTGAAGCCACCCAGCAGCGAGTGAAGCGGATCGTAATGGCTGCCATGCTGGGGATAGCCCCCCTGCGTGATGCCGCCCATGACAGTGAGCAGGTTGTGGAAGCTCAGCCTGCAGCGACGGCGACAGTGGTGCTTGCTAAGTACGGTGCGATCGCCAAGCGATCACTCGAGGATGCCGAGCCAGAGGACAGGGCGGCCATCCATGTACGCATACATGATCACGTTGCTGCCGGTCGCATTGCACCACAGACGCAGAGTGATCTCCTGTCCCAGTTTCCTATCCCAAAGCCTCGGCGTCAGGAGGTAGCCCGTGCTTAGTGACTCACAGATTGATCAGCTAGAGCGACTGTTTTGGGACAGCACTCTTGAGGAGTTCCCGACTGTCCTTGGGCGGTATCTGCCAATTCTTTTTTCTGAACTACGGACAGTTCGACTTCTCTACAACGACAGGGTAGATGATTTTTTTAGCTCAAACACCACGGAGGATACGAGTCATGGAGGACCAGCAGAAGACAGCCGAGATAATCCTGCTCTACGAGGACGGGTTCAGCTTAACATCCATCAAGAGGATGAGGCCGGATTGGGGGGTAATGGAGATCCGCGCAGCATTGAACGGCCGGATCAGGATCAAGCGGGTTTCTTACCTGCCAAGCGCGGACGAGGTCGGCCAAAGGGCAGCAGCCGTAAGGGCAAGCTGGTCTCCCGAACAAACAGCGAGCAGGTGGGTGGGGAGATACTGCCGGCGGGCGATTGAAGATCGGGGTCAGATCTGGGGTCCATGCTTGCGTTCAATCGCCAGAACGGAGGGGGAATGACGCGCAACGTGCATGACCGTGACCTCGATCACATGCCTTTGTTTGATGACAGCCTGCGCGCGTACCAGCGCGAGGCAGTGCTGGCTATCAGGCAGTCCTACCGCGAGGGGAAAAAAGCTGTGATGCTGTGCCTCCCTACTGGCACGGGGAAAACTCGCACATTCGTGTGCCTGCCAAAGGACGGATCTCGGGTGCTTGTTGTGGTGCCGCAGATCGACCTAGTGGCACAGACCGTAAAGGGTATCCGTTCGCTAAGACGGATGGCGGCGGGCATAGAGCAGGCCTCCAACAAGGCCCAGCCAGGCGATCCGTGGGTGGTTGCCTGCTACCCCACACTCCAGAAGTCCTACCAGAAATACGTTGGGCAGGTAGATCTTGTGATCGTAGACGAATGTGACAACGCATTCTCCACAAGATTCAGGGAAATGATGAAGGAGTTTATCGGCGCCGGGGCTAGGGTTCTGGGCGTGACAGCTACGCCATTTCGCGGGGACAAGTCGAGCCTATGGGGATTCTATGAGAGTGTGCCCTATTCAATGGAGCTACGGACTGCGCTCGATCAGTCTTGGCTGGTGTCCCCACTGGTCCATGTCCACAGGGTCAAGTCGGTAGATTTCTCGAAGATGACCAAGGTCTCTACGGACTACTCACCGCAGGAGCTTGACCGCCTGCTGACCTCTGAGCAGGTGCTGCACGATCTATCTGCTTTGATCAGGGAGCACATGCGACCCGCCCATAACGTGGTGTTCACGGGCAGTGTGCTGCAGGCCAGACTGATGCGAGACCTGCTAGCGATCAGGCACTGTATCCCTACTTCTCTAGTCCATGGCAAGCAGACTCCAGAAGAGCGGCTTTCCGAGATGGATAAGTTCCGGGGCGGCGAGAATAAGGTCATCGTGAACTGCAATGTGCTGGGCCGGGGCATAGACATCCCAGAGATCGCGGCCATATTTAACGCCCGCCCAACGCTCTCCAAGTCACGGTACATGCAGGTACTGGGCAGGGGCACAAGGAGTCTGGACGATGTTCTTAAAGTGGGCATGGATGCGGGTCAGCGGAAGCTGGCCATACTCCAGTCGGCCAAACCTAACTGGTCGATGCACGACATCACATCCACAAGCGAATACCATCAGCCCATCACAGCGATCGACATCCTACTGTCTGGCTCTAAAGAGATCATCGATGCAGTCAAGGCGGGCAGCGGCGATAAAGGCAAGTCTGTTGAGGAGATAGATGAGGCTATCCTAGAAGCCGAAGCTACCCTGCGAGAGCACGACAAGTTGCGCCGGGAGGAAGAGCGTCAGCGTAGGTCTGGCATGGTAGTGGGAGTTACTTTCGACAGTCACACCCGCGATCTATTCGCCTCACCTACGGCCAAAGGTCCCAAGCGTCAGACATTCCGGGTTCTTTTCGGCAAGTACAAAGGTATGCCTCTGGATAGCCCGGAGGTGCCCGACCACTATCTGGACTGGGCCGTAAACCACGCACGGATGAGTCCATTCTGGAGTCAGGTATATCGCCGTGAGATCGAGCGCAGGGCAGCAGGCCCCCTGAAAGCCCAATCAGCAGGTGCAAAGCCCTCCAAGCCCAACGTCGCGGGCTGGGGAACCCGCAGAAAGGACGAGTGCCCATTCTAATGTAGTCCAGTCCATACAAGGCAGTTCATTTTCTGGTCAAGCCACTGCCCAAAAGAAATAAACAGCACCAGCCTAAATAAAAACAAGTAACAACAACACGAAACGCAGGCAACGAGGCAGTAGTGAATCTGCCATACACCGAAGCGTCCTGCTCCATATGCGAAGACCAGAATAAGGTTGTTGAAGCTAGGCACAGTCGCCACATCGAGATGCTCACCCATCTTCGCAGGGGACTCGGTTCGGACATAGGGTATGATTAGTAATAGGATAGTAACACCAAAAGGAGATTGAAATGAAGCTGATTAGTACGTTTTCCAATGTGACAATCGAGGTAGAGGGCGTGTCACCGAAGGATGTTTTCGCGCAGATGGCCGCTGCCGCCGAGGTGCTGGGAAACAATACCTGTGGTGCCTGCGATAGTAAGGCCGTGATCCCCACTGTCAGGGTCGTGGACAGCAACAGTTACTTTGCCATGCGATGCACAGGCTGTGGGTCAGAGCTTAATTTCGGCCAGAAGAAGGCTGACGGCAGTCTGTTCCCCAAGAGGAAAGACAAGGACGGTAACTGGCTACCCGGAAACGGTTGGGTCAGATTCAAGCGGGCAGATACCGCCGTAGAGTACGAGCCTACATTCTGAGTGCTGCAAGCTGGGGGTAGGAGGACATAACTAGGGCATGTTCTCCTACCGCCTAGCTGCCGCATGCCTGTTACTGTCGTGGGTCATTGCACCTCTATTGCGGAAGCCCCTGCCAGATAGCAATCGCAAAAACAATTAGCTGATTAGCCCATCGGCCTCCAATTTTTTTCTGAATTTTGAAATCGGGGAGTGCGTCATGGCCAAGGCAAGGCGATCAGATAAAGAGACCGCATTACAAATGCTCGGGGTATATGCAGAGCAAAGTGTGCGATGCGCTGTCTGCTACTGGAGGAAGTACCGACCAGGCAGGGACTGTCACTTGCACCATATAGTTGGAAGGCGTGGAAAAAATCCGCACCACCACCGAAATATAGTAATGGTCTGCGACCTATGCCATCTAGGCTACCACTCTGGGGGTCAGCGATCACTGACGCTAGGGCAAATACTGCAGGCCAAGCTCGAGGAGGACGGCGAGATTGACATTACATTTCTTGCGGGGCTGTGCGGAAAGGTAGGTCTGCGTGATGACCCAAGCGCGCTACCCGCATGGGCAACGGACGAAAGGATATGCAATGCCGGTAAATAGCAGGGCCAAAGGGGCGGCTGGCGAACGGGAGTTAGCACATTTTTTTAAGGAGCAATTCGGATGGACAAGCCGAAGGACACAGCAATTTTGCGGGGATGCCGGCGACTCAGACGTTACAGTCGAGCAGCTACCCGACCTGTTTATCGAGTGCAAAAGAGTGGCCAAGCTGAATCTAGCCGAGGCAATGGAGACAGCCCTGCGTCAGTGCGGACAGTCACTGCCGGTCGTGTGTCACCGGACCAACCGGGGAGACTGGATGCTGACAGTGCCCCTTCATTTGCTGGTAAAGCTATCGACAATGGTCTGCAAAGTTACCCCAGTGGAGCAGTCCGATCCAAGCTAACTACGCGCTATGACCTGCTCCCGGCGGCAGGGTTGCGGCGGGCTGCCGAAAGCATGGCTCGAGGGGCCCTCCGGTACGGCGAGCGCAACTGGGAGCAGGGTATGCCGATTAGTGAGGTGTTAAACCACGCGATCGCTCATGTATATTTGTACATCGGCGGCGATAGGACAGAGGACCACCTAGCAAATGCGTCGTGTAACCTACTAATGGCAATCGCGTACGAGGAAAAAAATGAGACTAGATGATTATGAGGTGGAGGGGGCGTGGAGAAGTCTGTGCTCTACTATGCTGTTGCAGTCCGTGCAAAGCCTAGAGGCAGCCAGCAAACTTTATAGATGCTCGCGCGCGAGTGTAACTGGTTCGTCACGGGTGCGTAAGGCAAATGCTAGGAGGGATGTGCATTCGAGTAGACAGAGAGCCGTTGCTACAGAGTGGTTTGCCGGCGGCGTAGGGACTGTTACCTACGAGGACTGCTGTGAGGCCAGCGGCCTAAACCCGGAGGTCATGCGACATAGGATAGAAGATTGGTGCAAGCAGCGAAAGCGAATGCCTCACTCTGGTTTGAAACGACAGAGGCCTGTGCTGCGAGACCAAGACAAGTACCACCGTAGGGTAAGGTGGCAGCCGAGCTAATGGCCAAGCGCAAGGCTGTTACCAAAGAGCCCAGCGAGAGGTGCGAGTGCGGCAGGTTGGTTGTGTACCGCGTGGATGTGTACGGTGTGCCAAGCGATGTACATAGGTGCAGGGAGTGCCACGAACAGGCTTGCGCGGCAAGCATACGGGAGGACACTGCAATACGATACGGGAGACGCAGGTAGTGGCAGTGGTACGCCCGAAACTTACGCCTGCCCAGCAGGATCTGGCAGCGCAAGCCGCCCAGCTAATCCCTGTATGTTTGAAGGCGTTCTACTTCGGGTTCCCCTGCCTTCGCCCAGTGGCAGAGCTATGCGACCTAGAGTCTGCTGCTATGCTGGCCGTGTGCAAAGCAGCCCGGACGTATGACCCAGGCAAGAGTGGTCTGTCTGCCTATTTCTCGGTGGCAATCAAACACGCCTGCCTTCGAGAGGTGCAAAAAGAAATTAAGTCGCAAGCCCACAGCCACTACCGACAGCCAATGAAATCTGTTGACCTAAGAAAAGAGAAAGTAGTGAAGAAAAATAGCGGCGAGGTCTTCAAGGCGATGAACAACGGGCTGACCGACACTGAACGGCAGTGGATCGAGGAGTACGTTTTTGACAAGACTAGCTTTCGGGCGTTCGGCCGCAAGTACAATCGAGATCCGAGGACAGCCAAGCGACTCCTCATGTCCCATCTTGACAAGCTGCGAGAACTGATTGCGCCAGAGCACGATTACGGATAGCTGCTTGCCATTCTGTCCGAAACCCATCTCTGCCTGGGTATCCGGCTTTTCTGGCAGCAAGACCGCAGTAGAGCCAGTCCAGCGTGTAGGACTTTCCGTTAGTCCGCTTGGCCTTAACCCTAGCTAGCTCTGTGACGCAGCGTTTCAGCGTCCAGTGCCTCAGTAGTCGTTGCTGCACGACCCAGTCTAATACCTTTCTCTCTAGGTCGTTGTGGACCCAGTCGTATATCGGAACACCCCTCGAGTTTTTGCCAACTGGGTTAGTCCCCTCCATCCATCCGGTAGGTGGCCGATAGCGACACGGCTTGCCCTTTCTCACGGCTAATGCTTCTTTGGTTCGCTGGCTAATCCAGCTACGCTCCAAGGACGCCAGTAATACGAGCAGGTGCAAGACGAACCCACCCAAAGCAGTGCTGGTATCTAGGGCTATGTCCAGAGAGTGGATGCTGACCCCTTTGTCATTGAGCAGTCCAATCGTTTTGGCCCCGTCCTTGATGTTGCGGAACGCCCGATCCAGCTTTGACCAGACGATTGCGTCACCGTTTACCGTGGAAGCAAAGGCCGCCCGCCCACCAACCCGCTCCGTAAACTCCGTGGTGCCAGAGGTAGCCTTGTCCTCAAAGATCTCCCCCATCACAAATCCCTTGGGCTTTAGGGTGTTCTCAAAGTACGCCAAGATCGCAGCCTGCTGCACCTCATAAGTGTATTGCTGACCCTGTGTAGAGGCCCGCATATAGCCATAGCACGTTGGCATTACTCAATCACCTCCTTCTGTGTCTAGATCTTTCTCCAGCCTAACGCCACGCAGGCCAGCAACATGGCGGCAAGTTGCTAGGCATCCGCTATTGAAGCCGTGAAACCACATGCCATCCTTCTGCATTAACTTAGCGCACTCATCGGGATACTTACGTCTTATGGCGACTGACTTCTGAAACCCCGGATATCCCGTAATGTCTCTGTGAGTGTGACCAAGACTTTCGTAGTACCACACCAGATCTCTATACTTTTCTTCATACGCCCGAAGCAAAACCTTACGCGTTGATTTATTTAACTTCCTCTTCTTGATCACCTCGCCCGACGAAACCGGCCGCCTTTTTCGCCGCCACATTCGCACTGCCTCCTCTGCGACACAGCATTGCTCCACTGTCTTTGCCGCCAAAGCAGCAGCCTGATACTCAGTGAGTGTCCCTTGCGCAGCATCCAGAGGAGCGGCCATCCACTCCCGTGGTGTACTGTGGGCAAACCCATTCAAGTCAGTGTAGATACCTTCACCGAACTTCCCGAACACCGACTTGTGAAAACTACTCATCACTCACCTCCTTCTAAATTGGAAACATCCGGGTCATACAGCGTCACCACCATGATGACTAAACCGCTGACCGTCACAGACCCATAAGCTGCCATCAGCTCATGCCAATACTTCTCTTGAGCAACCCAAGCCTCTGCCTCGTCTCGATTCGGGAACGGCCCCCAAGAAAGTGTTCCGTAGGCAGGGGTCTGAATGATTACGCAAGCGAGTGGTTGCTTGCCCGAAGACTTCATCGAACTAACCATCACTTGCCTCCTTCGGCTAAGTCTTCTGGGTCTCGGTTCTCAGGTTCAAATCGCCCGTCTTCAGGCACCCAATCAAGGTTGCTTGCTTCTATCTTGTTCTGCTCGAACTCGTCAGCGTTGTCGCTCGGTAGCACCAGTAGGCTGGCGACCCTTGCGTCAATGTCCTTAGACTTGAGAAAAGCCACCCTGTCAAATGCCTCTGGCAAATACATATAGTGAGCCGGCAGATTCAGGTACTCATCGCAAGAGTCCACGATCCACTGGGTAGTTCTTGGCAAGCGGTAGACCACACAGTGGCCGTACATCTTGAGCTTCTTAAAGTTAGAGGGGACTTTTTCTTGGCCGTCTTCAAGCATGGGTATGCTCCTATGGGTTAAGGGTGGGGCTAGTACATGGGGATCGCTTCGATGACGTACTGACTTCTGATCTCATCGAGCATTGTGGCTGGGCTGGCCTCAGTTACGGCCGAGTTAAGGAACTTGCATTTCGTTGCCGTGTCAGTCCCCTTGATCTTGTAGAGACCGCCGATGACCTGTGGTAGTGATTCATGTCCCTCAATCTTGCCAGAATAGACAACCTTTGCCACATCTCTATCCAAGAAGGGGACAAGCTGTAGCGAGAACCCATTCGTTGCAAGACCACGCTCTCGACTGAACCCGTCTCTCTTGTGGGAAAACTCTGGGTCATTGCTCTGCACCCTGACGTTGCCAAAGTCTAGATGAAGCACTGGCCAGTCAACATACAGGGGACGCATCGCATCGATTCGGCTCAACTCCATAGGCAGGATGCCAGCAGTCCGAGACGCCTCAATGTCCTCCATCTTCCAGCCTGCCATGTCTTGGACGTAGCGGTCATCTCTCGGAACCCAGAACGCACCATCCGAATATCCTGCAGTCACACCCCAACTCAGTTTAGTCTTGACCCAATCGCCTGTCCCTATCTGGAAGGAACCATGCCTACGCTCAGCAAACCAAGCTATGCTTCTCTCATGGTGGCCAGGGTTGTAGTAAGCAGGCAGGTCGAGCAGGTGTCTTAGAGGCATGTACCGAACGAACATCTGCAAGCCATCGCACTCCCGTTGGGTCTTGACTAGAGACTCAAGGACTTCGCCGGCCAATGCCAGTGTGCTCTTAACGTCCCAAAGCGGCCTAGTCTCACCCTTACGCTCAAACATAGGAGGTGAAGCCAACGATCGCAGCCAACCCTTAACTGTGGTTTCACCAGCTAGGAATCTAGGGCCCCGCTCAAAGTATTCTTTCTGGCCATCGTTCCTTGCGCATAAAAAGTCTTGACTGTCATCTGCCTTAACATGATCTCCAATCTTTCCGGTGGAATCATCCATAAGAAGCGGGCACCCTTTATCCTTGTCCCACCCAGATCCGGTACAAAGCTCCGTCTTGCCTGCTGGAAGAAATTTATCCTTTGCACGGTAGATGACGTAACCAGCATGGCTATTCCAACTCCTATTAGCAGAACTTACAGTAAACGGCAGGTGCCTAGTGCAAGTTCCTCGCAGTCCGGTGACTACCTCGGTCAACTTATACATCGTGTAGACCTTGCCAGCCCTTCCAATAGGCTGGATCTCGAACTGCGGTGCAGTGTAGCCCGTGTCACCTCTGTCGTAATAAAACGCACAAGAGGGAATGTGATGGACATCTCCGTACTCGATATGGGGGGCATCGACATCAAGACGGACACTCATCCCCTTAAAGATCTTGAGAGACCCTCGGGGGTGTCTCGTTGAGTGATTCCTCGCTGTCAGCTTCCGGTACTCATCCCGGTCGTTGTCATAAAACCACCTAGCAACATCCATTATCCAAGTCCAAGTGGGGACTACGTCATCCCCAAACAAATGCTTCTTCATAAACCGTTTCTCCTATGGGTTCTCTGGGTCTGGTATTAAAACTTTCACTGCCCAAGACGGAACTTCGCCATCTTGGGTTGCCGCCACAATCAACTGGCCCTTCATCTTCTTGTCAGGCCAAGGCGTATAGGTGTCTGTGACTAGCACAACCACATCGGGATGGTACTTCTTTTCTGCATAGGCCAGAGGGATACGCATATCCGTACCGCCACCACCGCTGAATTCAAACGACTCGCCAACACTTCTCATAACCTCGTCACCTGTAACCGCTGCATCGCAGCAGATCACTGGCACTTGCCCCAGTACCACAAGCCCTTGCTTAATCACCACGACAGCTTTGGCTAGGCAGGCCGCAGACATACTGCCACTGGTATCCACTACCACCACTGCCGATGGGCTGTACTTCCTAGCCCCCTTCAGCCGTGGCATATTTGGACTGGCAAACTGCCGGCGATTCACCCTTGAATAGGTGTAGTCCGGGGCCCCTCGGTGGTTAGCAATAGCCTTGGCAACAGTGGCCCTCAGTCTGTCCCAGGGATTGGGTTGTGGCCGGAGCTTTGCATCAATGGCAGACTTTAAGCCGGCAGGTGCATTACCTGCGGTGTTCTTCTCCCACTCTTTAATCCGCTCCTCCATGTCGCCAAGGAGTTCGTCCTCAACGTAGGCATCCCAAGTATCACTGGGTGGGTCTTCGTAGTCATTCTGCTGGCCATCAGCAGCCGACCCGCCACCAATGGGCTTGAAATCAGGCTTGGAGTCTGCCTCTTCTTCTCCTGCTTCTGCTTCCTCCTCCTGCTCTGCTTCTTGGGGGGAGTCGCCCTGACCTTGGGATTCGCTCTTGCCCTTGCCTTTACCCTTGCCCTCTCCATCACCCTTGCACTCGCCTTCCGACTCTTCTCCTTGGCCCTCGCCTTCCTCCTCACTGTCTTCGCCTTCCCCCTGTGGCCTTTCATCCTGTTCCTGTTCCTCTTCCTCCTGATCGTACCTTGGCTTCGGCTTGCCTTTCCCCTTGGGCTGCGGTGGGCATGGAGCATTGATGATTCCGTAGAGCGTCTCCCCTGTCATGTTGGGGACGATCTCTGGCCAACGCTTCATGCACTCTTCCAGCCTGACACCTCCTTCTGGAGAGTGCTGGGCAATACCCTCGAGCATCTCCCAGACAACAATATCTACGGCGATATTGTAGTTATACCGCTCTTTAGGGGCCGCCTTGGTTCCAAACAAAAGTCGGGCTCTGTCACAGTGCCGTAGCACTAAGTGCAGGGCCTCATGCAAAACTACATAGGCTCCCTGCTCACAAGTCAGCGTCTCACAGAACTCTGGGTCATAGTACAGGCGACCCTGCATATCTACGCCCATCGTCCCAATGCCAGGCTTTGATACTGGCGTAAGGCTGAAGACGTAGTGTGCCATATAAGGCATGTACTCTGCAGCCTGCAGCCTGAACTCAGTCATCCGATCGATCATGTTCATTTATTGGCCCTCAGATGTTGCGGGATACGCTTACCAAACGCTGCCAGATCCTGAAGTGCTTCGCCATTGATCTCAAAGCCTGCTGGACGCAGTGCCATAAGGTGCTTGAGATGGCAGAACACCAAGTCAGCAGTCTCACTGCCGACATTCACACAGAACAACTTGATTGCCTGTGCAAACCGCTTCTCAGTAAAGCGAGACTTCACAGCCGACACAACAGAAGTCAGCATTGCCACTGTCAGATCACAGCGGGCTTTCGAGTGCTTAAACAACGACGGGTTGTCTAGGCACAACTCAACGTCAATCAAGTCTCTGGCTGCCAGATACTTGAGGAACGTACTGCCGGTAGCTTTCCCTACGAATGCTGCACAAATCTCCGACCTGTACTTGGCTGGAGCATTCACAGAGTCTGCTGCAGCCAGTGCATTACGCAGCTTGTGCCACGTTCTAGGTGTTGGATAAGCCACCACATCATCAGCAGTAGGAACCTGAAGGCGTTCCAAGCTGTTGTTGCGGCAATACTC
>Ga0049082_10000235_pt1 | contig 14493 bp, 7 predicted proteins | sample GreLakmeHU45MSRF_FD_66718 | JGI IMG/M metagenome (GOLD analysis project Ga0049082, IMG submission 66718) | Freshwater lentic microbial communities from great Laurentian Lakes, MI, USA - Great Lakes metaG HU45MSRF | ecosystem: Environmental > Aquatic > Freshwater > Lake | place: Great Lakes... | reverse complement strand
CGAGCGCGATTTCATGAAACAGTATGAATCGCTGGCTAAAACTCCGGGATTCTTAATTGATAATCCTGATGCCGCAACGTGGGTTCAAAACCAAATGAGAATGCGTGGGCTTACTTCAAGCGGATCGTCAAGTCTTACAAACGTCCCTAGATTTTTAGGATACGAAGGACAACAATAATGCCTATTGCCCGTTTCCAGATGCCTGATGGCCGGATAGCTCGCTTCGAAGTACCAGAAGGGACTACGCCAGAACAAGCGCAAGTAATGATGGAACAGGCAATGTCTGGAATGCAGCCGCAGGCTGCACCCACGCCTAAAAAGGGTCTTGGCGCTGCGTTTGGTCAAGGTTTGGAGTCAATGCTGTCCAGTGGACAGACTTCATTAGAGGCTTTAACGGGCGATCCTAATGAAGTTGCAGCCGCTGCATTACGCCGTAGCGAAGAGCGTTCCGGTAAGTATGCGGAACAAACGGGTCTGGACTTACTTAAAAAAGTATACGAAGAAAAAGGACTTCTTGGTGGCGCTAAAGAAGTAGTACGACAAGTTCCTTTAGCTATTGCAGAACAGGCCCCTAATCTAGCGGCTATGTTTGGCGGTGCTCGTCTCGGCGCTATGGCTGGTTCGGCGGTGGCTCCCGGCGTTGGTACCGTTATTGGTGGTGTCGGCGGTGCGCTAGTTCCTTCGGCAATGCAGGCGTTTGGTGGCGACGTGGAACGTAGAGAAGCCGAGGGGTTGCCTGCTGACTTTGGTATCTCCGCCGCTGCGACAGTACCGCAAGCTGCCTTGGATGTTGCCGGTACCTTGATTCCGTTTGGCGGCAAGCTAGTTACTAAGCTGACCGGCATACCGATGGGTGCGTTTTTTAGTAAGTCTGCCGCACAGGCAGAAAAGATTGCTAACGAGCGTCTGCTTACTACGCTGGCCAAGGGTACGGCTACAGGTATGGCGGCTGAGATTCCTACCGAGATTGCCCAGCAGATGCTGGAGCGTGCGCAAGCTGGCCTGTCGTTGTCGTCGCCAGATGCGATGGAAGAGTATGGCCGCACTGCATACCAAGTCGGGTTGTTGGGTCCTCTTGGTGCCGTAGGCCGTGTGTCTGAGAAGATGGGCGCACAGGAAGATATTCTCCAGCGCCAGAAGGATGCCCAAGCTGCCACTTTTGCAGAGCTTGCTAAAACACCGGAACCAACACCCGTACCAGCCGAAATAGCGCCTGTCGTTGAAGCAGAGCCTTTACCAACAGCCCTTGCACCGCTTGCACCTAAGACTGCGCCAACTGCACCTGCTGAACTAGCACCTACCGCCGAGCCTGTATATACACCGCCTGCTGGGGACTTACCTAGCTTGATGGACCAGCACCGCACAATGTCGTTGCAGCTTGATCCGTTCGAGACCCAACTACAAGCTGCTGCCACTAAAGGCGACACCGCTGCCATCACTGCCCTCCTCCCACAGTACGAAGCGCTCCAGACACAAGTCCAACAGCTTGGTGCGCATATTGAAAAGCTGGGCGGCACGACCGTTGACGCTGCCACATTCGAGACTACTGCCGCCTCTACGCTTGCAGACTACGACAAGGAGATTGCTGCTGCTCAGAAGAAGTTAGCCAACGCTGGTACGCTTGGTGACTTTAAGGCCCTGCCAAAGCTAGGTACCAAATTAGATACGCTCAAAGCAGAGCAGGCCAAACTAACAACGGACTTTGAAGCCAAGCGCGGTGTACTAGCCGAGCAGCAAAAGGGTCTGACGCAGCGTGGTGAGACACGCCCATTGTTTACGGAAGCCGAAGCACCGGAACCAACTCGTGAGCAACAACAGAAGTACGCTGAGTCTCGCGGGGAAGTCTTTGCTGAAAAACCTGAACAAGCTGCCACCACAGAAGTTATTACAGCGCCTGAAAAAGAAACAGCGCCTGCTGATATGTACGACCTGTTCGGCGACTTTAACCTGCTGAACACGGCAATTAATGATCGTAACCCACAGGTGCTGGCTAACATGCACCGCGCTCGTCAACGCGCAGACCAAAAAGCCTTGGAAGCAAGACAACCCAAACGCACACCGCGTGAGCAGGTAGCAGAACTGTTAGGTCCTCAGATTGGCAAAATTATTCGTCGTGAGCGCAACTATGATGTGCGCGAGATTGAAACGGGTGAGCGTAAAGGCCAAGAAGTTTTTGTTAGTGATGATATAGCCGCAGCAATTATGGCTTTGCGCAACACTGTTGAAAAGCCTGTCGGTAACGCCAAGCGGTCTTTGTTGCAGCAACTGCATGATGAATTTGATTCGTTGGAAAAGCGCGACGATGCGTTACAGGCTGCGGTTGATGCCGGTGCATCAGAAGTTAAACTTGCTACGTTGCGTAACCAAGTAGCTACCGCCCAAACACGATATGAAAAGAAACTAGCCCGTATTGCGCCATACCGCGCAAAGCTCAACGCCCAACTAGCCAAACTGTACAAAGAAACAGAAATACAGACACCGCGTCAAAAAGAAGCTGAACTGCAAGCGCTGGGCACATCGGCTCGTGTGTTGTCACGCGAAGCAAAGCGAGCTAAAAAGTCAACCAAGGCCGAGCTAGGTCTTAAAGCCCAAGCGGAACTAGATGCCGTCCTTGACGATGTTGTGCGTGAGGTTGGCTACAAGACGGAAGAATATCAAAAGCTGGTAGGACCTACACAAAAGAAACTCAACGATAAAGTAGAACAGCTTAAAAAGTTTGTTGACACCAGCGTGGCTAAACTCGAAGCCTTAAAAGCAGAAAAAGGCGAGGACTCAAAAAAATACAACACGGCTGTTACTAATTTTATTAAGCAGAAAAAAGATCGCACTCAAGTTGTAGATGCCTTTGCTAAGAGCGTAGCCGCAGACCTTGAAGCTAAAGCTAGGGCCATTGGTGCCGCCAGCCCTGCCCTTGCCGAAGCGCAAGAAAAAGCCAAGAAAGAATTTGCAAAACGTGAGAAGCCAGTAACCGCTGCGCAAGAACCTGTGTACCAACGCGGTACGCAAGCCACTCGCAATATAAACAAGCTAAGTGAGATACGCACGGAGTCCCCAGAAAGTCGCGCCGAGACTGCGCGGGGGCAAGAACGGTTTGAAAGCGGTTTAAGCGAACAGAAAGGTTCGGCATACGACTACGCGCAGCGCCAAGAAGCGTTAGAGCGTACACGTAAATCGCGTGAAGCCAAAGCCACTAAGGGCACCGCCATGCAGGTGGCGATGACTAAGGCCGCACAAGACAAAGTATTAAAAGAAGTATCGGCGCGGGAAGAAGAAGGTAAGTTTGCTCGTGGTGTTGAGATCGAAAGCCCGGACCTCACCACTGAACAGATCAAGATGTTGGAAGCCAACGATCTGCGCGGAGCAATGCGTTCGATTATGAACGCTCCTGATACTACGCCAATCTATAAAGCCGTTATTGAAGCTATGCTGCCGATACTGGACGCAACTAACGTCAAGCTGTATGACAAGTTGTATGACCCACAAGGCAAGAAAGTTCTTGGCGAAGCGGTTAGCAAAATGGTTAAGCTGTCACGCGACGGCGGTTTGTCGCAGGAAGTTTTGTTGCATGAAGCCACTCACGCAGCCGTAGAGCGTGTGATTCAAATGGGCGAAGCAGACATTAACCTGCTGACCAAAGAGCAGCAAGCTGCGTTTAAAGAACTTAAAGCTATTCACGCACAAGTTAAACGCGATGCAAACATCACCAGCACCAACGCTAAGAGCAGCTTGTCCGAGTTTGCCGCCGAACTGTTCTCGAACCGCAACCTGCATGAGCAACTGCGTAAAAAACCGTGGCGTATTTCTAACATGCTGGACGCTATTCGTAGCGTTGTCTTACGCTTGCTCGGCGTTAAGCAGCCACAGTCTATGCTGGGCACCGGGTTAAAAGCTGTTGAAGCGTTGATGATGCCGACTAGCATGCGGCCTGTTATTGCAGAAAAACCTGTTAGCCGTAAGTACTCTGCTAAAGACATTGCCGCGTTGCATACGGGCAGTAACTCCATGCGCCAGTTTGCGGAACAGTTTGGTCCTGAGATTAAACAGAAAGACCGCACACCAGAAGATGTGGACCGTATTGCCCTTGAGCATTTGTACAGAATGGAGATGGAACCCCAAGATTTTGTTGAGTTTGTGGAGTACAAAAAACTTGACTATAAAGCCCAAGCTACTATGTCAGACGGCACGTTGTATGACGCAGACAATTTAAAGCATTTTGCAGAAGCAGACACTGGCATAGTAGCTGCTTCTGAGGCGCTGAATGACCCTGATCTTCAAAAAGAAGAAGCACGCGAAATTACAAACGGTAGAAGAAAAGCGTTGTCTGACCTTGCAGGTTATTTATCAACAAGCCCCGACTATACGTTGGCAGAAATGGCTTTGGTAGCTAAAGCTGCGTCTAAATACGGCGTTATATCCGATAAAACCGGCCGTTTAAAAATGGTTAATTTATCGGATAACAACCGGCATTCTGTTGCAATTGTTGGGCGTGAGTCTGCTAACGCAGTGATTGTGGAGTTACGTAAAGGCAGCTCGTTAAAAGATGCGTTCTTAACTGGCTTACAAGAATTAGCAGATACAAACGCTAAAGAAAACCGTGGCAAAAACGGTTGGCAAAAGTTTGAGCAATCTTCCAACTATGACGCGGCAGTCGCGTTAAACGCAGGCGCAGCAGGGACGCCGTGGTGTACAGGCTATGAAGTATCAAAAGCGGCGGAGCAAATAAGTAAAGGCGATTTTTATATTTACTATAAAGAAGGCCGACCTGAAGTAGCCGTGCGTATGAACGGTACCGATAATATTGGTGAGATTCGTGGCAACAGCACGGATCAAGGGCTTAATAAAGAACAACAAACCATTGCAAAACAATTTTTGCAAACTAATAAATTTAAACGTGCTGACAAATTTATTGAAGAGACCGAACGTAAAGAAACTTTAATGCGTTTAGTTTCAAACCCTGAAGATATGCGTGTTGAGGAATTTGAAAGTTTGGATATTGATCTTGGCGCGCAAGATACAAAAATTCATGAATACAGTCTTGATAAAATGTTGTCTTTTGGTACTTTGTTTGGGTACATGCCGCATAACCCATCTGACAAAGTAAAAAAAGAACTTGAGCAATTACTGATAAAACAAATTACAAAAAAATACGCTGATGGTTACTGGCTGTACAGCGCTATTGATGATGCTCCTGGTGATACAGCAGATACCATTAAGGAAGTAGAAGTGTTGGGCAAGCGGTATACTTTACCGCTCAACAAAATTAAAGCGCTAGATAAAATTGGTATTTCTAGTGAAACACCAGACTTTGCGTACGATTCTTTAGAATACGTAAAAGATTTTTATGTACATACAAAAAATAATACGGTGTTTCCGCGTATTAAAAATATTGGCACACTTTATGTTTTTGGTAGGACTAACGGTAATGCCGTGCTTAATCTTCCCGACGGTGCGCTTATTAATAATGTTGCGTCAGCATTAGGGACCATCACTAAAATTGTAATAAACGGTAAAATAAAAATAAACAACGTAAGGACTTTAGATACTAGCGGAGGAATGATTGACGTTTATGCGCCGGAAGCAGAATACGTAATGGTAAAAACACAAACACTAGAAGATGCGGCTAAAATTATCGCGCTTACGTACGGCACGCTAATTCGTAAAAAATTAGTAGAAAACGGTGTTAGTGCCGAAGTCATGTACCATCCAGCAAAGTACGGGTTTCCCGGCCTTGTTTTACCATCAAATGTAAGAGCTCGTAAAATTATTATTGAATTTTATGATCGTTTACAAAATGTTTTTGGAAAAAAAGACATTGGAGAAGCAATGTCAAAAACAAAGCAAGACGAAACCGCCGCTGTTTTAAATGATGTTATTAATATGCTTGTAAAAAAGCAAGGCACGCTTACAAACGTGTATGCTTTAGCTGATAAACAAAAAGCAGCTTTTGATGATTTTGCAGGAGAGTTTAGAAATAATCCTTTTCCAAAGGGTGAAGGACGCGTGTATGCGCCTAACATTATTAATCCGAGCGATGCAGCCTTTACGCAGATAACAGAGAGCCCACGTTACGCACGGACGGATGATTCTGTTGGCGTACACAAAACTAAAGATGGGTTTGGATTCCGTGCGCAAACAGAGCCAGTAACTGTAGCGTCCTCGTTCGTAGCATCCAAGCCGTCCTTTAAAGACGAGTTTATGGGCAACGTCTTGGGCTTGAACGGGCGTGTACAGTTTATTGACCAGCACGCTGCGCTGTCTGCTGCGTTTAAACAAGGCGTTGCTGCTGACCAAATCTCGTCGCTCGAAGCGGAGCAGGCTGAATTTTATCTACGTTTTAGCCAACAGACCAGCCAGTTTGCGGGTCAGGCGCTAACCAACGGACCTGTAGAGTTACGCAAAGCCGAAGGCGGTGGTCACATCTACGCAAGCAAGCCCGGCGCTAACATGGTGCAGGTAGCCGAAGCAGTCAGTAAAGCCAACGTAGGTAACGACACGCAGACCGAAGCAATGTTCACCGCCTATCTGGCAGGTATGCGTGCGGACGTTGTGGGTTGGGAGAAATTAAGTTTTGACAACCCGAAGCTGGCGCAGAAAGAATACAACGACGTACTGAATATTCTTAAAACGGACAAGCAAGCAGCCGATGCCTTTAAAGAAGCTGCCGACATTTATCAGCAGTACAACAACGGCCAGCTTGATCTGTTAGTGCAAACCGGGTATTTGTCCGAGAAGCTAGCGGCTGATCTTAAGAAGACGCCGTATGTACCGTTCTATCGCACGAATCGTAGCGGCAACGTCGAGCTAGTGATTGATAAAGAACATATTGTCACGCTCTCCAACATTAAAGACGAGCCACAGCTTAAAGCGTTGGTTGGGGACAACACGCAGATTCAGCCGGTCTTTACTAGCGCTGTGCAAAACACGTTCATGATAACTAACATGGCGTTGCGCAACCAGATGATGAAAGACTCGTCGTTCTTGCTGAAGAAGATGGGTATTGCTAGCGCAATCGGTAAATCTACACAAAGCCGCGTTACTAACCAAAAAGAAATTGATGACGCTGCGTTAAAAGGCGTAACCGTTGAACCAAAATATAAGGACGTAGATGTAACGCCTGTTGGTCCAGACGTAGTGCGCTTTAAGGTCAAGGGCGAAGATCACTTTGTGTTGATTGACACCGACATGTATGGCATCCCTGCTGATCTTATCGTCAAGGGCATGGAAGGCATTAAGACTACGCTACCTGCGGTGTTCAAGCTGATGGGTATACCCGCAGATGTGCTGCGTAAGTTTGTTACCCGTAACCCGGCGTATGCAGTTAAACAGGCGTTCCGTGATCCGTTGACCGCGTGGATGACTACAGGTACTGACGGTGTGCCGGTACTCAATGCGTTTAAAGAACTGAGTAAAATGGTGGCCGGGCGCAGTGAAGAGCAAGTCAAGTTGATGGCCTCGGGTGCGATCAGCAGCAACGTGTTTAGCGGTGACGAGCGCGACATGTCGAAGTTCCTGAAAGATCTGTCGGTAGGCAAGATGGGTTACCACAAAATAATGGCCAAGCTCGACGCCTTTGCTATACAGGGTGACGCAGCTACGCGTGCGGTTGTGTACAAGGACTCGCTCAATAAGGGAATGTCCGAGATGCAGGCGCTCTTGCGTACGCTTGAGTCGATGAACTTTAGCCGCCGGGGACTTACCCCTAGTATGCAGGTACTATCAACAATCATTCCGTTCTTCAATGCACAGATTCAGGGTCTCGACGTTTTGTACCGTGCCTTCACTGGGCAGATGCCACACAGCGAGCAGCTAAAGATCAGACAGAAAATGTTGGTGCGCGGCCTGATGTTAGCCGCCGGTACGATGGCCTACGCTGCAATGATGCAGGACGATGAAGCCTACAAACGCGCCAAGCCCGAAGAACGTCTGGCCAACTGGTTTGTGTATATCCCGGGCGTGGACGAACCGATGCGCGTGCCTATCCCGTTCGAGTTGGGCTACTTGTTTAAGGCGTTGCCGGAAGCTATATTCAATATGGCGGCTGATGACGAGCGCTCATCTGACATCACTAAGGGTATGGGCACACTGATCGGTCTTTCTAACCCGTTCGCGCTGCCGCAAGCTATCAAGCCTCTGACGGAAGTTGTACTGGGCAGGTCGTTCTTTAGTGGGGATATTGAGTCAGCGCGGGAGCAGCAGACTATGCTGCCGACCGAACGCTACAGAGATTCGACCACCGAGTTTGCCAAGCTGCTCGGTAGTGCTACGGGGGACGTTGGCTTAACGCCAATCAAGATCGACTACCTGATGCGCGGTTACATGGGTGGGCTGGGTCTTGCGTTGGTGTCGCTGGCTAATCCTATCCTGAACATGGAAGGCAAAGCAGAAGTTGCTGACCCGACCAAGAAGATTAGTAAGATGCCGTTCATTGGTGGTATGTTCCAGCCTATCGAGGGACGCGGTACGTTAGACGCAGCCTATGAGCGTATGCAAGAAATTCAGCAGATGAAGGGTTCGTTTAACAAGCTGATCGAAGAAGGCAAGAAGGACGAAGCCAAAGAGTTTCTTAAAGAAAATGTTGAGAAAATATCTGCGGCGTCGATGTCTGGCAGTGTGCAGAAACAACTGGGTGAGTTGGCCAAGTATCGGCGTCAGGTTATTGCATCCCCGCGCTTGAGCACCGAGCAGAAGGATAAGTTGCTGGAGAAGCTCGATGCTGTGCAGGTTAAGATAGCTCGGAACTTCATATCTGTAACCGATAGAACCACACGCCAATAAGCCCCTTGCTAACGCCCGCTACTGCGCGGGCGTTAGGCACATTAAGACGCATAGCTTTAAGTAATCCTTCCTGCCGAATGGCTTGGGTGTCAAGGCAGGGGACGAAGAACCCCTGCCCTTTCTTCAACCTATTCCAAGGATAATGTACTTGCAAGCTCATCATCTTCTACCTTGCGCATTATCTTAATCACAGGCACACGCATCTGTGGTCCTTTCGTCTTGGCCATCATGTCCTTCTTAGGTAGGTACGTGACCATGAACAGCGCTTCTAGTTGCCGTTTAAAGTCAGAGTAACCGAAGCTCATGGATGAACAGAACGATTTAAGCAGCCGCTCCTCAATGTAGTAGTCAATGTGGTCCGGCACTACGCCATGCTCCACCCGCCCCATAACATGCGAACGTGTAGTCGATGCGTCGATAGCCCCACCGTTGCCCATCTCGGCCAGTATGCCGCCTGACGAACCGAACTTAACAACGATGAAGTTGCCGTAGAACTCGCGTGTAAATGAGTTCAGTATGTCCTCCGCGCTACGGGCGCTGGCCTTGATGTTGCTCCGCATGTAGCCGACAGTCTTTTTAAAGTACGCCAAGATAGCTTCTAGCGGGAAGTCTGCCACGTTAGCATGCGTCGAGTTCATAACGATGCCTACCGCCATACATGCGCCGATACCGGCCATCCAGAAACGCTCATCGTTCGTAGCAGCGAAATCCTTGTACATGTTTCGGACAACTTCTGGCACCATCGTTTTTAGGAACGACACATTCTTGGCCATGTAGTCAGCCAATAGGTGACCGGCAACTGCATAGTTGTGCGCTAGGGACTTGATGATCTCGATCTCGTGCGGCTCCCACGACAAGTCTTGGTCCATGATGAACTCTAAGAGACGGCGCAGTTCACCTTCTGACGCATGCTTACGACCGCCGGTCAGGTAGTCCACAACGTGCGTGTTCGACGACATAATCGCTACCGTCATCCACGTAGATAGGTTCATCCGTTCCTTGTTGGAGCCGGACTCCATACGCTCTTTGCCACGGCCTTCTGTCATGTCGAGCAAGAACGCAGGGAACCATTCAAAATCTGCCCGGTTCTTGCTGGTGATCTCGTCAGTAATCAGCGGGAAGCTATTGAGCAAACCGAGGCGCTGCTGCATGGCCACAGGAGATGTGCCCTTACCTGTACGGTAATGCACCGGATGACCCCAGACAGAAGCCGCACCTTCGAGCGCCAGAGATTTACCTGTGCCTGATTCGGTTGAGCCGCAGTGGTACGTCATGCCGTAGATACCAGTGAAGCGCATGAGCGGTGCGGAAGCGCCAGCCAGAATGATGGCTAGATGCCCGTACAACTTCTTACGTATCAGCAGGTTGATGAACTCACGCCACGCCTCGATACTGCCGGTAGGCTGCGTGTTGGCTACGATATTCTCAAGCCCCGGCATCGGCACTTCCACCGGCAGACCTGTCGAATATATCTTGCCAGCAAACACGAACGTATCGTTATCCTGCCAGCCATAGTTAGATGGTACGCGCAACGGCGTTTTTTCTGTGCTCATTTTTTCCACGCAAGCCCTAATGTAATCAAACAGGTTCTTGTCATTGCCAGAACCAAAAGCAGCAATAATATTTTGTTGTGCTAAGTGCTTAACTGTTTCGTCCTTACTGACTACCGCCTTCTGTGGCAACGTCACAGTCTGAGCGCCGTCCTTACGCAACGCCAGCATGTGTATCGTGTGTTCGCCAGCATTGTTTAAAATGTCCACAGGGAACAGGTCGTAAGGCAGCAACTGAATCTGGCGTGTAATCTTCTTGCCCTCTGCGTCCTCATCTTGGCGCTCCATGAATATGCCGCCGTGTGTACCGTACGCATAACCGCGTGGTGACTCAGGACGTAACACCTTACGCACTTCCTCGGATGTAGGCGACGCAACGACCTCAACTACTTTCTCTGACGTATCGACCGTCGTTACACGCCCGAGTGCTAAAGGGTTAGTAATCTTGCCCCAGTGCTTGCACGATGTGCACACGCCGGGATTCTCGCTGTCGAACTTAACGCATGGGTACGGACCCTTGATCTCAGCTAACTTAGTACGCATCCGATCTTCTGTGTACGGGTGCAACTCGGTAAGCCAGACAACAGCGCGTTCACCATCGGAACACTTCTGCGCCAAGCTCATCATCCCGCGCCACAATGGCTCCATCCCGTCTTCGGTTGCGTTCTCTACGTAGTGCTGTAGTTGTGCGCAGCCACGACCTTCTTGCGTCTCTTTATAAATTTTGCCAAACTCGGTCGCAGTATTCGCAAACAACTTAACTGCCGTAGTAACCGCAGCAGTTGGTCGAGTGCCGGGTAACGTGAGGCTTGTGCTCGGCGTAGCTTTAACGGCTAACGGCGTACTGGTCAGCATGCTGGCAATATGCTTGGCCATCGTCTCGAAATCAAACGTATCGCCTTCAGCAAGAATCTTTACCGGCCGTGGTTTGTCGTACTTCTTTTTAAAGTTGGTCGTGCTAGGAATACGTAGTACCCGCGCTGCATCGGCTGTCACCGTGTAGTCAATCACCAACCGTTGTTGAGCGCACAAACGCTTTAGGTTCTCGGCTGCTGGTTTCCAATCAGCAATCTCCACGTCCTGCTCAAACGGCCAGTAGCAATGCAGCCCACCACCGGACGAGATGACGTAGGGCGAACCCAACAAGTCCAGACCTGTCTCGGCTAAGAAGCCAGCCAATGCAGTAGCTGCCGCCTTACGCGTAGTGTAGCCGTCCATGTCAATAAAGAACGACCGAATGTAGCGAGCGTTAGCTGCGATGCGCCGATCCTTGTTGCCCTTCATCGAAGCTACCTTCTCATCGAAGGATGCCAGCCCGAAGTAAACGTCGCACTCGTTGCTAACCCAATCGTCTACAGTCGGATAAAACTCGGCCATATCTTCTACAAAGACGTGATCTTTCTTCTTAGTTAATTCTGCCGCGCAGTAATATCCGTGACCCGGAGACGGCAAAACAACCGCTAGAAATTCAAGCGGAGTCATAAAATCCTCGGGGTTGGGTTACTCGAACAGACGGAGTTGTTCTGGCTGTACGTAGGCCTCTTTAAACTGAGCTTCTTCAATCCAACGAGCGCAGCGTCTTAACAACTCCTTTTGAAATACTATCGGCATCCCCCATTCATCGCTCCACAGTATGTATCCTGCTTGCAGCAGTTCTTTATCCGTCAGGGCTTCAGGTTGTATTCCAGACATATTTTTCTCCATGCTTCATCAGCCGTCTTAGCGTGCTGTAGTATTTTTAAAAGAAGTTCCACGCGATCTTGATACGCTACGAAAACGTCCTTGCCTGCAAACCAGTTGTAAACAGTCTGTCGGGTAACGCCTAACGCATACGCAATCTTGGTCACAGGAAAATCGAGATGTACTGCCCACCGCCCTAGCCGATTGCCCGGCGTCTTAGGGGAGTTGGCAACAAGATCAATGATTCTTTGTGAGTAGGCCATTATGTTTTATGTTAGGTGGGGTACTCGCTACACCTTTCGGCATCCGCTTTCCCCCGTGAAAGTTACTCGTCGTCCCAATCGGCTACGATGTCGGCAAGGGTGCCCTTCTTGGCAGGTACAGCAGACGCTTTAGCGGCTGACTTGCGAACTTCTGGCTCCTCGTCGTCAGCAGTTTCTTCTACTGGCGCGGCCTTGGCTTTCGGTGCAGCCTTTGCCTTCGGCGCTGGTGCATCTTCTTCGTCGGCCACCACAGGGGCTTTACCCGGTAACGCTAGTGCTGGCTTGTTCTTAACGCCATCCATCTGTGCCACAGTCATCACAACTGCGCGACCTGCATCAACAGAGTCCGCTTGGGTCTTAACGATCACGTCCTCGGCATCGGTCAACCAACGCATAGGCTGGAAGTGCAGCTTCGGTGACTCGGCCTTAGTATCAAAGCGCATGCGCGTGACGATCTGCTCTGGGTTGATCGGGGGGTTCTGCAATGCCAGATAACGAGCGTAGGCTTGCAGTGGGCGCTTGTCGCCTTCTTCCTTACCGAACACAGACGTAGCTGGCAGGGTCAACTGCAACACGTCGCCAGTAGGATTGTTCTCAAGCACCACAGCCAGACGTTGTTGGTAACGGCATGCGCGGCTATTGCCTTGGCCTGAACCCGCGATGTTCTGTGGGCACGACATACAGGTGTCAGCTTGCTTGCCAGTGCCAGTAGAGTCTGGGCGCTCGCCATCATTCGACCAGCAGTCAGGACCCGAGATAGCGTCGGCATCGTAGGACTTAGCGTAGAACACACGGCTGACTTTAGGTGCAGCCTTAACAATAATCACATCAAGGTGGCGCTCATCAACGGTTGCCAGTTCTTTACCGCCAGCGATCAGACGAAACACACCGCCCTTGATCGAGATGCGTTTGACGCTGTTGCCTACACCACCACCGGTCAAGGCGCGTGCTGTATCGGATAGTTCGTTGTTACGCGCGAAGGCAGGTACCGACGCGGGATTGAAAGCCATAATATTGGACATAGTATTTATCTCACTTAGTGGTGGTTGGTTTTGTTACGCGGATGTCGAACTCAGTAAACGAATTCAGTCCGGGGGGCACAAGGCCGGGGTTTTCCTGCAAGAAGTTGTGCATGTTGGTCTGGGCGATGCGCTTCTCTAAGAGATCGACGACATCGTTGGCCACAATAAACTTCTTAAAAGAATCCCAGTCTTGCGTGTTGTACCGCGTCTTTGTTGCAAGCGACACGGTTCCAAAATCTGTACGTACGGACGAAACGCCTAACGCCTTCATCTGGTCTTTCATTGCGAACTTAACTTGCTCTTGTGCAGCCTTCAGTTCTTCTAGCTGGGTGTCGTACTCTTGCGTGAGCAGATCGACCTTCGCTTTGATCTTACGGTACACCTTGGCAAGCTGATCTAACGGTACTAATTCATCAGACATTTGCTTCTCCTAATTATTTTGTGTGTCAAGGATTAGACATACTACATAGATTTTTTACGATTGCAAACCCCTTTCATAAATTAATTTCTGCTTCAAACATACGAGTTAGCAAAGCGTTATCAGCTACCTTGCCTTCCAGCGCCTTAAACATTTTCTTTTCGATAGGACTACCTTGAATGTGAATGACCGTCACCTTGTCGGAGTTCTGCCCCTTGCGATCAGCGCGAGCGATGCACTGGATATATTGCTCAACGGACATTAACGGACCAAAGAACACCACGGTATCGGCCGCAGTCAACGTGATGCCATGCGCTGATGCTTGGGGTTGCATGACTAAAACACGCGGGTTAGGTTCAGACTGAAAGCGCCGGATGGTGTCCGCCCGTTTGCTCGGTGGGATGTCGCCGTGTATACACTCGGTCGTAATGTTCTTTTTTAACAAGTGCGTATGAATAGCGTCGATGGTGCTGCGAAATAGTGCGAAGATAATTACCTTGCGGCTAGTCTCTTCCAAAATTTCTTCAAGCACACCGAGTCGTGGTGCTGCGTCGAACTCCACTACTTCCTTGTCGTCTGTGTATGCCGCGCCGCATGATATTTGCAACAGCTTCGATACGGCTGACGCTGCGTTGATGGCAGTAATCGTTTCGCCAGCAGCTTGCATGACCATGCGTTCTTTCAGCAGGTTGTAGTACTTGGCTTGCTGCGGAGTCAACGGTATCTCGCGCACCATCGTCAGCACTGGTGGCAGGTCAAGACACTCGGCCTTAGTGAACCGGATG
>Ga0049082_10000234_pt1 | contig 14554 bp, 18 predicted proteins | sample GreLakmeHU45MSRF_FD_66718 | JGI IMG/M metagenome (GOLD analysis project Ga0049082, IMG submission 66718) | Freshwater lentic microbial communities from great Laurentian Lakes, MI, USA - Great Lakes metaG HU45MSRF | ecosystem: Environmental > Aquatic > Freshwater > Lake | place: Great Lakes... | reverse complement strand
GTCCAATATGTATCAATCGTTTGTTGCGTAAATTTGTTAAACAAGTCAATTAAGTCCGCGTTGTTGTTACAATTTGCGCTTGTTATCCACAAGATTTGTTTGTCAATCTCTTTAGCAACCTCTTTTACCAGCGTTGTTTTGCCCACTCCAATTGGTCCACAAAGGAGCACGCATGACGACTTGGTCATAAATGGTTGGAGCGCATATGTTCCCAACCATTCACGTAGTGCGTTGTAGACGTTTCGGTTTCCTATAAATGCCATTATGAACAACATCCATAAAACCTCTAAGCCGTTAGGTTATGATGAGAATGTACCAAGCCGAAAGGAAATAGCTTAGGAAAGCAATAACCGGAAATATTACCATGATCGAGAATATGCTTTGATTTTCAGAATTTGATATTCCAAATGTCTTATACTGCTTACCTACAAACATCATCGACGGTCGGACCGCGAGTAGCAAGCAAATGATAATGAGATACAAAAGGATAGCAAGGTGCCATCTGCCCATGTCTTTATAGATTAATTAGACTTTTATTGCGTTACGTTTGCGCTTTCTCTTACGAAATCTTTTCTCAGTAGATGGTATATTCCTTGAAATGAGCGAGTTCCGTGTACTTTCAAGACGCGTTGACACCCTTTACGCTGAACTTTCTGCCCGCCTCGCGAACCTTGAGTCACTTTCAACAGGTGTCATGGAAGACACCAAGGCTTCCAATGACATGACTGTTAACCTAGACCAAATCAACGCCCGCGTCGTATTCTACAAAGAGAGCCTTGATAGCTCCCTCAAAAAGATCGGCGAGCTTGAACAGAAGGTTCTTGAGCTTGAGGCGAAGCATGTTTGCCTATGCACCAAAGTTGAACAAATTGAAACGGCCGACGCTTCATCGGTTGATGAGCCCAATCAAGTTCTTTCATCAAACCCGGTTTACGATCAGCCTTTAGACGACGTACCGGAAGAGGATGATCAATAAGTTTTGAACTGATTCACATATTTAGATGGTTGTTGTGTGATTGATAAGCTTGACAAGTGGTGTGTTTTTTGATAGAAGTTTATTGCATTTTGTAGAAGCTCTGACTGTCTTGTGAGTAATCCTTTTTGTGCCACCATTTCTGTAATGGCTTCCTTAAACAACTGGTCAGCCCGTTCATGCTCGTTACATTGATAGAGTAACACGGCATATAGATGCATGGCATCCGGGCTTTTTAATTTTTGTATTGTCTCGTACAAAGTCCTTGCTTTTGCTAAGTCTCGTTGAGTGGGGTCTTGAAGTTGCTTGAGAAGCTCCATGTACTCGTGATTATACATTAAAATGTTATTTGGATGGATAAGGCTTGGGAAAAGTCCCAATTTGCTACCTTCAAAACACATTCGTTTATTCGGGTACAACACCGTGTACTTTTCACCAAATTGATGAATCCAAAAAGAAAGCGTATGTCGCATATCAAAGTAAATCACCTCCGTAAAGTCATACAGCTCCTTCGCAACTTCTTTAGTAACAAAATAAGCCTCCTTACTCGGAAGTATTTTAAAAGGCAACTCGTGGAATGGTAGAAGCTCCAATGGTGTGCTTGTTTGTAATTGGCCCGCTGCACCAACCATAAGCATAGACCACATTGAAAGGAACGGCATTTTAAGAAAATCCTGCCAAGCCCCCTCCATTAGTGGTAAGAAGTGAACATCGTCTTCGAGTATCAGATGAAGAGATGCCTCATCACTTGTTTCCACGTAGTTAGTTATGCTCTTGTAAGCAATGCGGTGACACTCAAAGTTACTGAGCTCGTAAAGATTGAGGGGTTTAGATTGATTCTTAAATGGCTCTATATCAATAGCCTTGAGCTTAATGCGACTCTCAAACTCTTTGAGATTCCCTTCAATGTCCTTCGGTAAAGGCTGGCATATAGTATGAATTTTAGTAGCAACGTCGCACTTATCACATAGCGTTTTAAGGTAATGAATGCTCTTGCTTACATTTGTCACACGGGCGGTTGTATCCTTTGACAAAATTACGTATATATTGAGAAGGACCATTGATATGATAGGATCAGGACGAGTGCCTTCAAGTGGACTTACAACTTTAAATACAACAGCAACGTATGAAAGCCATCTAAAAAAATGATACAACCTATATAGAGAACAGGGACGTTACCAGTTTGGATTGCTTATAAACAAAATGGAGTTTTGTCCGACATGTCGCAACATGCTATACATGAGAACAGATAACCGTGGGAGCCTCATCAAGTTCTGCAAAAACTGTAAACACAACGAGACTCTTGACGCAACCTCTTCCGATCGGAAGCCTTACAAGATCAGTCATTCATTGTACTCTGATGACGATCTACTGTACCTTCAACATCAAAACAAGTATTTACGGTACGATCCTACGCTACCAAGGATATGTGATCCATCAATTGTTTGCCCGAGCGCGGTGTGCCCCGGTCCCAAAGATGTCCCTCGTGTTCTTTTCATCAAGTACCATCCCATTGATTTGAAATACTTGTATTGCTGCGACTATTGTGGCCATTGTGGAACATTCGATGAGTATCACATAAAGAAAAAATGATTATACATTTAGAATACAGACACTATCTATATATAATGGCAACTAACAGCGCATTTGATGATGGTGACCGTATTCGTCAAAAGTCAAGTGATCGGTTGTCAAGGCCATTTTTGACAAAGTATGAGTTTAACCAAATCATCAGTCTTCGCACGCTCCATTTGTCCAAGGGTGCGATTCCACTTGTTGAACTTCCCCCTGACTTCCAAATTGAGGCTAATATGGACCTACGAAAGATCGCACTTGAAGAGCTTCTCGACAATAAGTTACCGTATGCGGTAAAACGTAAAATGCCTAATGGAAAAATAGAAAATTGGCGGTTGGCCGACTTGTCTCTTATTGCTGTTCGTCACCTCCTGCGACCTTAATAAGATTAGACGATTGCTATACGCCTATATGAATCTTGGGGGTTTTTTTTGTTCATGGTGATTGTGAGAACTCCATCTTCACATTGGGCCATAATAGACGCAGGGTCTGCATTTCTTGGTATGTACCATTTTTGTGTTATTTTTCGACTTACACGAGACTTGGATTGGCTCGAATGAGATTCTCCGTTTACTCGTATATAGTTATCATTTCCAACCTCAATTGTCAAGTTTTCTTTCTTGAATCCAGGTACATCTTGGCAAATGATGTAGCCAGTCTCGGTTTGTTCCGGTGCGTCCCTCCAAGTGGATCTAATGGGCATGTATGGATAAATTTCATCATACAAAAGTCTTGAAATGGGATTGTAATAGCTCAACAAGGACATTGGTATGGGGTATGAAATGTATATTTTGTAAATGAGTGACTATTACTTTTAAATAAATTTATTGCCCTGTCTGTTTTCGTTGTTGTTCCAAGTCTTGCTCTAGAATGTTACCATAGTTCGGCCATCCATACTTACTTGATGACTCGTTTACGTATCGCCAACGGATAACTCCCGTGTCAGGGTTCCGTTCAAAAATCTTTTTCTCCGAAGCATTTGCTGACAAAGACGGGGAGCTAGCAAATGTGGTATGCAATGAATCCATTGATTTATGTTTTTGTATGCCTTCATAAAGGCTTGTATTCTTAAATGTATGTTAAGTAAAACTATGATAAGCGAAGAAGGTATAAAGTTTGATCTACATCAGTGAGCATGTCATCAATCACATTTATCAATGAAGATTCTTTAGACAAAACCTTTGCGAGTCCACGTAGAATTTCGCGCATTCCTTCAATGTTCTTATCAATCGATACCTTGCTCACGTCCGATGTAACCTTTGTCGTTATCGTGAGGCTATCAAGAGATTGCTTCTTGTAATGTCCGATAAAGGATTCAACGAATTTATCAACATGAGATGAAAGCTTTGTATGGAGCTCATCCAAAGCAACATGCGTTGAGTATTGAGATGTTGTCCAATGAAACAACTTGATTTGATTCAACATAGTGGTCAATGTCTCTATGATTGAAGCTACGCTCATTGATTGATTGCTCTTTAACAAATGAATAGAAAATCAGTTTCCTTCGTAAAATTAGGCAATAGTATAATGATTCTTTTTGTATAGAATGAAACCACAGGTTGATGATGTTGCGTTCTTATTGGAGAACAAGAAGGACTACACTCACCATCTTTACGAGCTTCTGACAGAACCAATACTCCTGGAGTTTCAAGGGATATACAAGTCGTTACTTACATCGAACACGAACCCCAATGGAGTTCTTGAGAAGTTCCAAGATGCACTTGCTCAACTTCCTTTATGGAACGCAGATCAGGTGACTGCCCTCAAAGACCGTCTTGTCATAAGAATGCAGTGCGACTATTTCACAAATCTTGTAAAGGCAACATTCATGGTATTTTTAAAGGTTCATTTGGCCTCGAGCGAGGCAAGACCCGCGATAAAAATCAAGGTTAAAGTGCCAAGCATGGAAACGTTTATTCATCGCATATTTATTTCGTGCGCGCGATCTTTTTGGAAGAAGCCATTCCTATTCTATCATAAGGTTCGTAGCATTGATCAGCAAAAGAACCTATTGCAGTGCGAGTCTTATGTCCATAAATCAATTGTTCAAACAATCCAAAAATCTCTTCCATTGGATGACCTATTCAAGCTTGCCTCTGAAGAAGAAACTTATGAAGAATCTCATGAACACGTTAGCAAAGAGGAAGAAAGTGAATGCACAAGTAGCCACGAGAGTGATGAGGCTGACGAGAGCGAATCAATAAGCGTGAAGAGTGAAGAAGCGAGTGAAAGTGAGAGGGAAGAAGGTGATGAGAGTAACAACGAGAGCGAGAGCGAGAGGGAGAGTGAGGGAAGTGATACGTGTGAGAGTGAGAGTGAAGTAAATAGTGATGAGCCCACGCCCATAACCGTTCATAATGATGAGAAGGAAAGTGAGAGCCTACTTGATGTACTAATTGAAACTAGTGAAGCGAGTGAAAACCTATTGAGCACAAAGGCAAATGAGATAACACAAGAAAGTGATCTATTTTATCTTAAAAATGAACCTGTTGAGAAAGTGAGTGACCTTCAACCTATTGAAACAGTTTCTAGATACCCTGTAGGTATAATGCCAATTGACGATAAAAAAATAAGCACTTCAAGCACTATAAAAGAGGTTGACATAGTTGCAAAAGCAAAAAAACAATTAATAAAACCAGTCAAATCATTCAAAGATCCTTTACTTCACAGACCACAATCTTTACACTTGAAGAGAGATCGTATGAAGGGACCTAATGATGCGTTCTTTTGAGGTTGATTATACCCCGTTCTTACAAATAGTATAAGGTTCTTGGTTGGCTTGGAATGTACATTCTAGTCGTATATGCCCTTCTTGTGACAATTGTCATTACAACCGCCTCTTCCATGATACGGAAACGTGATCGCATTGATGGTGATGGTAAACGAAAGTCGCATCACATTCTAATCACTGGTTTTTTTGTATTCTTGGTAGTTTTCATACTTATGCATTGGCTTGGTCTTGGAATCTCTGAATCACAAGCTCATGTTGGTGGAGATTATGAGACATCCATGATCAAAGGAATCGAAGAAAATATAAAAACAGGGTTCGCACCGTTTTAATGTTTAAATGTTGGCATATATCAAATGAACCGCATTATGGAGCTCGAACTTTTCCTTGCCATCAGAAAAGCGATTGAAAACAAAGAATTGAATACCAATTCTGCCATGTCCCTTGTAGCCAAAGGCATGGAGTTCATGGAAGGCTATAAAACATTGGCGGGTGATGAGAAGAAAAAATTGCTTATAAAGGTATTGGAGACGATAGCAGCAGGAAGCGACGGCATAATTGGTACGGACGATGACATTCTCCCTCCTAGTACCATTGAAGCCCTAAAAACTTTACTTACTACGGATTTGATTGGAGATGTTATTGGACTTGTCCTTGACGCATCGCAAGGAAAATTTCAATTTAATAAAGCTGTCGAGGTAGCAAAGAAATCGTCCGTTGTCCTTTCATCATGTTTCCCGTGCTTGAAAAACAGCAAGCTCTTCCCTGTGGCAGAGGTTGCTGTCCAAGAGCCCGTAAAGAACCCATTGGCCGTGGCTGTAACGATACCACCGGTTCATCTCCCCGTTGAAAAACAAGAAAAACAAGAGGCACAAAGCGCCTAATTTTGTTTCCTGACGCGAATGGTTGGTGCTGATTTCTTTTTCATGACTTGAGGATCATAGTCCTCATCGTCTTCCATTGGTGGAGCTATTCCCAATGACTGCCTTTCCATTTCTAAAGACTGCATATCCCACAGCTCTTTTGAACATGTTTTGAAATCGTTCCGTATTGTTGCTTTGTACCAGTATATCTGATCTTCGAGCTTATTACTCTGTACCTTATTATCAATCACCAAGCATTCGTAGTTTTCCGTGCATTGATCCATGACTTGATTGAAAATTTCAAACGTCGGGAACATGCCAGCGTACTGCTGGTAGATGCGCTCTCTATTCTTAACCTGATTCTCGCGGAAAATGAAAACGTAGTCCACGTTCGAGCGAAGATGGGGCGGAATACCAAGAGGATATTGCATTGTTATAAGAAATAGTACCTTGTAATGCCGTCCGTTCATGAAGAGGCAACGAATGTTTTTGTCTGCAGGCCATGTTTTGTCATATAAGCAATCATCAAGAATTAAGAATGCTCTCGGATCTAGATCCGTCTTGCCATACTTCTTTTTCTCAGAGTTGAAATGGTCCGTTAGTTTTTCTTGTCGGTCAATGAATTTAGCAACAATCTCGGATGTGAACTCATCGTATAATAACATGTTTGGAACAAAACTCTCAAAGAAGTGATTTGCCCGCTCTGTGGGTGAAATGACTACACCAATCGGCATGTTGCGATGGTGGTACATGACATCGCTAACCAAGATCGACTTACCCGTATTCCGTTTACCTATGAATAAAACCACACTATCATCCTTCAAATTCCGCATGTCAAATTTTTTTAGTTCAAGCTTCATGAAGGCGTTGTGTTCCCCTCTTCAAGCTTTTGCCACACTGTCCATTATCGATATTATATTTTAGGCAAATACAGCTCACGTGGATATTTCCTTACATATGTGTAGTTTACAATGCAATGTCATCAAACGATTGCGACGTGGGATATTCTTAGGGGCTTCATTAAAGAAAATCCCACGTTGTTCGTGATGTACATTGTACTCCTAGCATTTGTTCCATTAACAGATGTTGGCATACCGCATATGGTGGGCCGGGTCATCAAAAATCTTAACTCAAAGAAAGATCTATACATGAATTTTGTTATAATAATCATTTTCATAACACTTGGTCAGATTGGCCACACCATTTCGGACTCAATTGACATAAAGATTCTTCCCCGAATGGTGCAATACATTCGGGAGCTCATTGTCAAGCATATGTTCGAAACTCAATCGTCACAACTCCAAGATATCCGAACCGGAGACGTGAGCACTAAGCTTATAAAGCTTCCAGTTGCATATTATGGTTTTATAGACCAATGGAAGAACTCTTGGATGCCCGAACTTGTCATACTCATGGTTTCCAATGTGTATCTCATGATGGTGCAACCCGTTGTTGGCATGATTTCAATGTCCATGTCATTAATCATCCTATACTATTGTTATAAGAGCGTTTTCAGTTGTGAAAATACATCACGACACCGCGATAAGTCATTTAATGACACGATAGAAGAGACGGATGAAATTTTGCGAAACTTGGTAAGTGTCATCAATTCCAATCAGCAAGACGCGGAGCTCGACCGCTTGAAACATCTTCATGAAAGTTACGAGTCGTTGACACAAGAAACATTCAAGTGTGCCTTGCGCCCAAGGTATGTCTATTTGCCTATTGTTATTACACTTTTCGCAATATATATGATGTATTCACATGGCAAGATAGAGGTCAAAAAATTACAAATTGGGGCCTTCGTGGTTGTCCTTTTGATCGTCATTCAAGTGATAACATCATTATTTCGGATATTAGGTAGTGTAAAAGATGCTGTTTTCAAGTGGGGAATGCTCAAGTATTCAATGGAAATATTCAATAAGTGTCAACATGAGTCCAACATTGCTGAGATGTCCCAAATGTCTAAAATGGACAAGGTGATACCTATGGAAGGTATAGTCGTTGACAAATTGTCATTTGGGTATGATGCGGTAGATGGCAACAAGAAAATGGTTTTTGAGGATTTTAACTTATTCATTCCGCCTAAAAAGTGTACAATGATTGAAGGTAAAATTGGGTCTGGTAAGTCCACCTTGTTGAAGCTTCTCAACAAGTATCAACAACCAAGCTCAGGCGCTCTGTATGTCAATGGGATCTCATATGGCCTCTTAAAAGCAAATGAGCTCCATAAAATCATAGGTTATGTGCCACAATCACCAAGCCTTTTCAATCGCTCGATTTATGAGAACATTGTTTATGGGGTGGAACCAAAGCCGTCTATAATAGAAGTTGAATCTTGGCTTCGGAGACTTCAAGTACATGAGCTTGTAAGTGACTTACCGAAAGGTCTCGATACCTTGGCTGGCAAAAATGGGTCCAATATATCCGGCGGACAACGACAAATTGTATGGTTCCTTAGAATTTTGTTAGAGGACTCACCATACATCATTTTAGATGAGCCCACATCAGCAATGGATAGCAAAACCAAAGCGCTTGTATACAAGCTAATACATGAGGTACTCCGTGACAAAACAGTGGTCATTGTATCACATGATGCGAAATTGCGAGAGTTTGCAGATAGCATAGTTCGTCTATGAAGAGGAAAAAGGAAAAATTGTGACTTTGTTTTTGTATTATTACCGAACAATCAGTTGGAATAAGCAAGGCCGCCCATTCCTGACATTATTCTGAGTACGTTGTAGTTAACAGCGAACACCTTAATCTTGGCAGCAGGGGCGGGGGTGACAGTGGTTAGGTTTAGGACCGCGGAGTCAATGCGGGACATGTTTAGGGTGCCAGAGGGTTGGTGGCTCTCGGGTTGTAGGGCGAATGAGTACACGTTGATACCAGGGCTTGTTGGCACGCGCTCGTGGTGTTGGAAGGGTTGAACTAGGTTGAAGTACGCAGCCTTGCGCTCGGCGAATCTATCATGGCCGTTTAGTTGAAGCTTGGCCGCCTCTAGTAGGGTCACACCGGTGTTGTTTGCGACAGTCACACTTCCATTAGCGTCTGGGGTGTTGGTGAAGTTGAACCATTGGTTTGAGCCAATGACGGTGTCGTGTTGCACAACCCACACTAGCTCCTTGACGGGGTGGTTGAAGTTTAGCTTGACCTTGTTGTTAACACCGGTCACCGACTCATCACCAGTGAATTGAAGTTGCTCAATTAGGTACTCGTGGCTGAGTTGGGCGAAGCGACGACGTTCATCAGTGTCTAGGAAGATGTAATCAACCCATAGAGACGCTTGTAGGTCCTCAACGGGTGGAGTGGCACCTGTGCGAGTGCAGCCGGCCTTGTCGCGGAACTCAATGTTCACCTTGACCTCGTGGTATTGGAGGGCAATTAGAGGTAGAGCTAGTCCGGGGTTGCGGCAGAAGAAGAACTCTAGGGGAATGTATAGGTCCTTGGGGCCCGCGCTCTCTAGAATGGTGGTGTGCTCACCAACCATCTTGCCGAAGCCAGCGGCTTTTCCGGCGGGAAGAGATAGCTCATTCCAAATGTACATCCACTCACCGTAGTGTTTGTCAATGCGTTGGCCACCAATCTCAAGCTCAACGGACTTGATCAAGGCTAGACCAATCATGTCAACGTAGGTGTCGTTGTTGATGGTATCCGGGACAGCGGCTTGTAGGTACATGCGGTGGATTAGATCACCGTTGCGGGAGATCTGGCACGTAACGCGCTTGCCGAAGCCAACGGAGCCGTTGAAGGTTTGCTCAATGGACTCCATGGAGAAGTTGGTGTGGCGACGGTAAACCACCTTGAAGAAGGTGATTTGGGGGTTGCCTGTTAGGTAGACATCTTGAGCACCGTAAGCGACGAGTTGTAGAAGACCTCCGCCCATTTGTTTTGATTGTTGGATACTAATTACACAGAAAATAAATTTGCAGGCAACACCTACTTAAAAACGTTTACCAAGTCCAATCAATAGAAGGACCGCCGATCAAATGTTTAAAGAAAAATCATCAAAAAAACGCGTTCCAATGTCCGAGGCTTCCAAAGAACTTACATTGGACGCCCGACACCACCGCATGTTGGAGTCCCTTGAGGTTCAAACATCTCGAATACGAGACTACAAAGATGAATATGAACAACTAGATCAATCACGTTTATTTTGGATGAACCGAATACATAGTATGGTATCTTCCAACACACAAGATCAAGAGGAACATCAAAATAGATATCAAGAAGCTTGGACAAGCAACATTGCATTAAAGGACCGTCTTCAGGTCCTCAAAAAGGCCATTTTGAAGTTGGAAACTATGGAAGATGAGATAAACTATTATGAACACACGGGTCAAATACTATTTGACTATTATGACTTGTTAAACAAACAACAAGACATTGATGATAATGACATTCTTCATGCCTCCACTGTTGAAAAAGCCCCCGCTCAAAAGGGAAGAAACCGCAACATGCCTGCTCCTTCGAGGAGTATTTTAGAGGCGCTTCAAGGCCTACCGGTTATAGCTATAGCACCACCATCAGTTTGCCTAACGGATATGGACTCTTCAAATGTTGCACCAAATTTGAATGATCAAGTGACACATCAACCAACCTCATCAACACAAAGGGGTGGAGAGGTTGGGCGAAGAGATAAACGGAGCCTTGTTGAGCAGTACATGTCAATTACAGACCCATCGTTCATAAGATCACAATTCAATGAGGTAAGCATAGGGCAATGTCATGAGTGTATGATTCCATTGACTTGCTTAATGCAAGATGGTATCATGCTTTGTCAGGAATGTGGCTACCAGGAGCTTTTGCTTGTTGAACAAAATAAACCAATATATCGACAACCATCCAAGGAGGCCTCACATTTCTCTTACAAACGCATAAACCATTTCAATGAATGGATAAGCCAAATTCAAGGGAAGGAAAGCACCGACATTCCGGAGGATATTTTTGAAAAGATTGTTTCAGAAATCAAAAAAGAGAAAATTCATGATTGCTCCAAATTGTCTTACCATAAGATGCGCGAAATTCTTAAGAAACTAAAAATAAATAAGTACTACGAACACATACACTACATCATAAGCCGTATAAACGGCCAACCCACCCCGAATTTCGCACCAGATCTAGAAGAGAAGCTCCGAACAATGTTCAAAGAGATCCAAGGGCCATTTCTAAAACACTGCCCCAGAGATCGCAAGAACTTCTTATCGTATAGCTACGTCCTCTATAAATTCTTTCAGCTCCTTGAAAAGGATGAATATTTGAAGCATTTTCCTCTATTAAAAAGCCGGGAAAAGCTCCATCTTCAAGATCAAATTTGGAAAAAGATTTGTGAAGAACTAAATTGGCAGTTCATTGAGTCTATTTGATACACGAGGCCTTTGGCCCTACATTCCAAACTTAACAAGCTTGAATCCCATGCCAAGACCCGCACCTTGGCGAAGGGAGGCACCAATGGAAGGGGCTAGAGCATCAAGGATGGCGAACATGGATGCAGCCACGATGGCCAAGATAACGGCCTCTTGCCATTTTAGAGGGTTGGAAGGCAAGATGGTGGCCACAATTCCAACGGCTGCGCCCTCCATGATGTACTTCACGATGCGGGTGGTAATCTCTTGGAAATCAAAGGCAGGTTGGCTCATAGAGTACATGATATTCTATATCTACTATATATGATCAAGAAAATTCATTTAAACGATGAAGTAGAAAACCCTCTAGTTATACACGATTACACGAATGGAAAGTATATCGAGCGTTGTTTCTACGAAAGAAGTTGATTATCTTGATGAGGACAAAGCAATTCGTGGACAAAACTATGTTTGTATATCTTTCATTTCTCCCGAGGATGTTCTTGCGAACAAAGAGGTCTTCATGTTCAACAAGTTCATGGCCAGCGTTCAAAAGGATATGTCAACAATAATTGACATGCTAAAAATTCGTTATCCGGACGATGTTTCTCTCTTGGAAAATATCAAGGCTACCCAATCCCATTTCTTCTCAAACAAGGATGCAGACCTACAAGAGCAATACCGATTCTTCAAGCAATCAAATGAGGGCGAATGCGACCGTGAGTTCCTTGAGCAAAACGATTTCAAGACGTGTGTTCGTGGCATTAAAGTACGTGGTGTTTTTGAAACGATAAAGGAGGCTCAAGTACGTGCCGAAGTTCTAAAGCGCATGGGTGATAAATTTGATATTTTCATTGGCCAGGTGGGTTGCTGGTGCCCTTGGTCTCCCAACCCAAATGATATGCCGGACCAAGAGTACGGAGAGACTCAATTGAACACGCTCATGAAAAACTACAAGCAAAATATGCAGCTCAAAGACGAGTTCTTTGAGATTCGTAAGCAAGAAAAAGTAACTGATGCGTTAACTGCCAAGGATGCTTGGACAAAGCGCATGGAAGAAGAGGCAAAAGCTTCAAAGGCCTCTATTATTGAGGACACGGCCGCCACCGCCACTGCCGACTCCCCTGCTGCAGTTGAACCTGAAGGTGCACCGGTTGATCCAATGATCACCCAAGATGATGCTTAGGGAAAAGCGCTTTCCAAATTTTGTATGCATTATACAGGATGAAAGCAATTGCGGTCTTTCTTTTGTTTGTAGGTACCATTATGGTACTACAAGGATACTATGAGAGGCGTTTGAAAACATCGTGCCCCAAACAAGGTACAAAGATTGTGAAATTGCCCATGTCTCTTTATGAAGAGCAACTATCCCCTTCGGACAGCTTACAGTTACAATTTAAGAGCATGTTTGATGATATCACAACATGGCCAACGGTAAGAAATGTTCTGAATGAAAAATTATCTGAATCCATCAGTAAGAGAGTGCGATAACTAGCAATCGTGATAAAGATGGCTGATATTCAATCTCCTCGCCGTTCGGTTACATATGATACCAAAACCGCTTTACAGAACTTTCAAAAGGCACTCATGGGGCATGTTAATAATCAAGACAAGACAACTTACGATGACGTAGAGAGACATTTGATGGCTTACCAGAATGTGAGTGTATTGGATAAATCTGCTTACGAGGAAATAGTCGTCAAGTATGTTCAAAAGCATGAAGGTCAAAGAGAAAAGTACACCGATACATATGACAGATATTGTCAGTTTCTAAAGGTCAAGTACGACGAGTATATTATGGCAGATACCCCCTCAATTGCAAAGAAAAAAGCGCTTCATGAATGGCTAAATATGCTGAACAAGCCAGAAGAGCTATTGACCTTGCCAAGTGACACATACTCCATGTATGCGTGAAATCGTATTATAATGTTTTGACATACTAAGATGGTACCGACACATCGTACATTTCAACTTCGTTGGGGTTGGTTTCTTTTGTCGTTTTGTCTAGGCGTGTTGTACGTTTATCTTGTGCGACCAACACCTTTCATTGTGTACAAATATCCCACACCATACAACGCAGGTAAAGTTGTGTACTCGGACCAAGCAGACAACTGCTACAAATTCAAAGTTCACAAGACAGCTTGCACGAAAGGAGAACATGTCGAGCCACAACCAATCGTCTAATTTTCTTCTACCCCAAAGGTAGTTACGGGAATGGCAAGCGGATTTCGTCGCATATCAGACACGATATTATACACAGAGAAGGGCCATATAGCATCGTCTCTTTTGATGGGTTTTGCCTTGGCTATGTTGTTTCGCAAGGTATGCAATGATCGCAATTGTAAGGTGATCGTTGCACCACCTCTAGATCATATTGAAAGTACAACTTATGAATTGGAAGGGGAGTGCTATAAATACGTTCCTTACCCAGTTAAGTGTCCCGTAACAACGACGGACAATTTCATTGTACCGACCGTATCCGGCATGTCCGAGAGCATTCCGGAATGAATGTGAATGTACGTCAAAATCTCATCTTTTTTAATCACTTCATGATATAAACATAATAATGATGTCTCAACCACCCCAACAAGTTGCAATGGCTACACCTATGCATTCACTTCCCGCAAACCAACAAGGCGGAAATGAGGCATCTGATCCATTAGTAGCTGATGTTCTTAATGAAATGGAAAAAGAAGTAGCAAAGGCATCAATGCCGCCCGCATATGCCACGAAACCTGCGCCTCAACAACCGCAACAATTTCAACAAAACGGAAATGGAAATGCTATGGCTATGCCACAACTGCCGTATCATTCAATGTCTACAGCTCCGGCAAACCGAGGCTGGTGGGACATTGACATGGCTAAAAAGGTATTGGTTGCCATGGTTTTGAGCTATGTTCTATTCCAACCCGCATTGATTTTCCCATATCTTTACAATAGGTTCGAGACCATCCATCGTTTCCGATCTTACGATACCATCTTGAGAGCTCTGCTATTTGGCTCTATTCTTTACGCCGTATTCGTGTATGCCAAACTATAATCTCATGGGAAGTCTCTTTTTGTACAAGGT
>Ga0049082_10000233_pt1 | contig 14578 bp, 12 predicted proteins | sample GreLakmeHU45MSRF_FD_66718 | JGI IMG/M metagenome (GOLD analysis project Ga0049082, IMG submission 66718) | Freshwater lentic microbial communities from great Laurentian Lakes, MI, USA - Great Lakes metaG HU45MSRF | ecosystem: Environmental > Aquatic > Freshwater > Lake | place: Great Lakes... | reverse complement strand
ATCTTGAAAAAAACTATTACCAAAATCAAAAGTTAAAAATTTTTTCATCATTAAAAAAAATCTTTGTGATATTGGTAAATCAAAACCATAAAGCTTTTCAATTTTAATTAAAATATCCTTATCAATACCTTGCGAACCTTGATATTTAAGGTTAGAAATATTGCTAAAAATATTTTTTTCGATGTTATTATTGCTGATTTCACCACTAACATTGGTATGATTTATTTGCGAAATAAATCGCTCTACTGGTCCACCTGGGGCGGTTTGAATGATTAAAAAATTTAAAAACATTATTAGAAATAATGTTGGAAAAATTAATAAAATTCTTTTGCAAAAATATAAATACATTTTTTTAAATTAATTTAATTAATAATAGTCGAAAAATAATAGCTCTTAATAATTTTAGTAAATTAGGCTATTTCTGCTTTTTTATTGCTTTGTTAAAGACCAATCGGGATCAATTGCCCCTTCATTTTTGGGTGTGGGAATTTCATATTCATGGCCGGTAATTATGTCAACAGTATAAAGGCGTGGAATTGAATCGCGACCATAAGGTCCCTTCTTTTTTGAGTAAATCAAATAACGACCATTAGGTGACCAGCGCGCTCCTTCTGCTAAATAAGCAGTGGTAAGAATTTTTTCACCACGACCACTTGGCGTCATTGTGCCAATCATAAATTGACCAGATTTTATTTTTGTAAAAGCGATTAATTTACCGTCAGGAGACCAAGATGGTTTTGAATATGAGCCAGAACCTTGACTAATGCGAGAAGTTGATGAGCCATTGGAATTCATAACATAAAGTTGTTGACCAGATTGTCGATCAGAAGAAAAGACAATGAGTTTACCATCAGGAGAATATGATGCAGTTGTGTCAATGCCAGGATTTTTTGTCAATCTTCTTGCAAAATTTTCAGCGATATTCATTTCGTAAATATCGCAATTGCCATCAATTATTGCTGATAAAATTACCAGATTTTCATCGAGCGGATGAGAAGAGCTTGCAAAAGTTGTGGCATAAAATCCACCAAGTTTTTCACTATTTTTACTGCGCAAATCAAGTGAAAAAATTTGCGGTTTATTTTCATGATAGCGAAGATAATAAATTAAATTTTCATTTTTGGTAAAATTAGGGGTTAAAACTAAAGCATCATCATTGGTTAAGTTGCGATAATTTTCGCCATCAAAATCAATCATATTAATTTTTTTTATACGTTGATTTATTGGTCCAGTTTCGCCGACATAAATAATTTTTGAAGAGAAATGTCCTATTGCTTCACGTGAAACTGCTTTGAAGACTTCGTTAGAAATGCTGTTTGCTAATTGTCGATAATTATAGCTAGAAGCAAGGTAATGCTTGCCAAAATCTTGTTTTTTGTCATTAATATCCCACATTCGAATTCTTAATTCCAAATCACCTTGGTTATTATAATTAAATTTTCCAATAAGCAACCCAGCGATATTTTGATTTTGAAATTTTAAAAAATTGGGAATGGATTCAATATCCATAAGAGGCTCTTGAATATTGGCATCATTAGGTTCATGATCTATAAATTGGACAAGATTTGTACTGTTAAGATTTTTAATTATGCGTTTTTTTATTTCTAAAATGTCGTTATTGAGATTTTCATCTTGATCATGAAAGCCGTAAATTAAAATTTTGCTTTTTTCAATTCCGTTATCTGTAATGGTAAAATTAATAGCTCCCATAGCTTGTTTTACTTGAATAAAACACAATATTGTTGATATTATAATTGAATTAGTAAAAGCTTTAAATAATTTCATTTTATTATTTAGTTTATGATGACTATTGTCAGTTTAAGTTAAGTACTAACAATTGTTATAAAGTTTCAATAATAATATTATTATTGGTGAAAACACAGAGTTGCGAAGCAATTACCATTGATCTTTCAACGATTTCTTTGGCAGAAAAATTATTGACCGAAGCAAGAGCTCGTGCTGCTGATAGGGCGTAATTGCCACCTGAGCCAATGCCGATAATTCCGTCCTCAGGCTCTAAAACATCGCCATTACCCGTGAGAACCAGTGAAATATTTTTATCTACAACGATCATCATCGCTTCAAGCCTGCGGAGGTATTTATCGGTTCGCCAATCCTTAGCAAGTTCCACGCAAGCTCGCATTAATTGATTGGGATATTGCTCTAATTTTGATTCTAGTCTTTCAAAGAGAGTAAAGGCATCAGCAGTTGCCCCAGCAAATCCTCCGATTATTGAGCCATCGCCTAATTTTCTAATTTTTTTAGCATTAGATTTTAAAATAGTATTGCCAAGCGAAACCTGTCCATCTCCACCTATTGCAACTTGATTATTCATTCTTACCGATAGAATTGTGGTTGCATACATTTGATTAGGATTGTTATGTTCAAACATAAATTGATTTTATTAAAATTAAGTTTATAAATTCTTATCAAAAATGATTAAATTTTTTTTGCAGGAATTTGTAATTAATGAAAAATTACTTTGTTATTTAAACTTTTGCAATTTAATTTTGGATAAAAATTAAATATTTTTTTATTGGATTTTCCAATTGTTTTGTGGCAATAATTTTACTTAAAAATTTAGTTTTTTCAATGAATAAATCTTTTAAAAATTTTATTATCATATTTCTTTTTGGAATTAGTTCTGGATTGCCCATTTCATTGATTCTATCAACTATTAAACCATTGCTTGTTGATAAGGGTTTTGATTTGAAAACGATCGGATTATTTTCACTGGTTAGTATTCCTTATTCCTTAAAGTTCATCATCTCTCCTTTTATTGACTCAAAAGCTTTGCCAATTTTAACCAGAATTTTTGGACAAAGAAAATCATGGATAATTTTTAGTCAAGCTCTATTGGCAATATTTATAAGCTCTTTTGGTATAATCCAAATCTCTAACTCATTATTTTTTATTGCTTGCTTCGCCATTCTTATCGCGATTGCTTCGGCCACACAAGATATTGTAATTGATGCTTATCGTATTGAAATAACTAGCGCTGAAAATCAAGGGTTAGCGGCAAGCTTCTATGTTTATGGTTATCGCCTTGGCATGTTAATTTCTGGAGCTTTAGCTTTAGCATTAGCTGAAAAAATTTCATGGCAAGCCGTTTATATTTTAATGGCAGTTTTTATGTGTTGTTGTTTTATAACAACTTTGGTAGCAAATGAATCTCGCAAAAATTGGCAACCAAAAAAATATAAATTTGCTCAATGGTATAGAAATTTTATAATTGAACCTTTTGTTGATTTCTCTAGGCATAACAACTGGTTATTAATTTTAATTTTTATAATTTTATTTAAGCTTACCGATATTTTTGCTGGAAATCTAACCCTGCCTTTTTTGATGGAAATTGGTTTTACTAAAATTGAAATTGCAACAATCACTAAAACTTTTGGACTTTTTGCAACTTTATTTGGCGTTTTAATAGGTGGCATATTAGTTAAAAAAATAGGATTAATAAAGTCATTATGGATAGCAATTTTTATGCAAGCAGTTTCAAACTTAGCCTTTTCTTATCTGGCCTTAAAAGGCAAGGATAACGGGTTACTTTATTTGGTAATTTTTATTGAAAATTCGAGTGGTGGAATTGGCGATTCAGTCTTCGTTGCTTATTTGAGTAGTTTATGTAACATCGCATTTAGCGCAACGCAATATTCGCTTTTATCTTCTTTGGCGAGCTTTTCGCGAAGTTTTTTAGCGGCAAGTGCTGGAATTTTTGCGCAAAGTTTGGGTTGGTTTGGGTTTTTTATTTTTTCAACAATACTTGCTTTGCCATGTTTTATTTTGCTATTTATTATTACCTTTAATAAAAATTTAAAGAAAACTTAATGCGTTTATCAACCGTCAAATCCAGTAAAGAAAAAATCACTAAGGGTGAAGTTTCAATAGGACATTTTATTCCCTATAAATGTCATTGGAATTCAAATACAATACTTACTTTTAATGAAGAATTATTAAGAGTTATCAAGATTAAGGGATTTGCTTTTGAAACTGCTGATGATATTGATATTGATCTTAAAAAAAATTCACGCAATAACTTGCTAAAAGGTATGGCGTCTGGAAATTTTTCACTTTATTTTCATACGGTTAGAAGAAAAGAAAAAAGTTTCCCAGATGGCGAAATGCCTGATATTTTTTGCGAACGTGTTAATCAAGAATGGGCTAATAAACACTCTGATGATAAGTGTTTTATCAATGAGCATTATTTAACGATAATTCGAGGACCTGATAAATCAGGGGTAGCGGTTATTGAAAATATTGCTAAAAAATTTCAACATCGTACTGATAAATCTTCTTGGGAAAATTACATGCGCGAAGCCTATGACGAGCTTGATGAAATCACTGAAAGAATCCTCAATGGTTTTTCAAATTATGGCGCAGAATTACTTGATATTGTTGATAATGAAGAATGTATTATTTCCGAAGTTTTGGAATTTTTATCGCGCTTAACTAATTGCGGATATTCACAATCATTTACAGTTCCTTTGGGCAATATTAACAAGCATTTACCGCTTTGTAGACTTTACTTTGGAAATAAATCAATTGAGGTTTATACGCCAGTTGGAATTAAATATGCAGGAATAATTTCTATCAAAGAATATCGCCCATCTACCCATGCAGGTACTTTTGATGGCTTTATGCAAATGCCTTTTGAGTTAATCATTAGTCAATCATTTTCTTATATTAATCGAATGATTGCGATAAGCTCAATGCAACTTCAACAGCGTCGCCTTATTCAATCCGAAGACGTTGCAGTTTCGCAAATTCAAGAAATTGACCAAGCTCTTGATTCAGCAATGAGTGGAGAATTCGCTTTTGGTATGCATCATATGACTGTTCTTTGTGTTGAAGATTCTCCAAAAGCTTTGGAGAGTTCTTTATCGCTTGCGGTTGTTGAGTTATCGAATGTTGGCATAACGGGAGTTCGCGAAAAAATGAATATGGAGCCAGCTTATTGGGCTCAGTTGCCAGGTAATAAAGAATTTATGGCGAGAAGATCAGTTATCAATACTTTCAATATTGCTAGCTTTGCTTCATTTCATAATTATCCTTCAGGTAAAAGAAAAAATAATCATTGGGGTGATGCAGTTACGGTTCTCAATACAGTTTCTGGAACGCCATATTTTTTCAGTTTTCATGTTCGTGATGTTGGACATACTATGGTTATTGGTCCAACTGGTGCTGGTAAAACAGTGTTGCTGACTTTTCTTTGCGCTCAAGCGCAAAAATTTAAAGGACGATTATTCTTTTTTGATAAGGATCGTGGTGCAGAAATTTTTATAAGAGCAATTCATGGAAGGTACATGACCCCATCAGCTTCAAGGGTTTCAGGGTTTAATCCATTTCAATTAGAAGATACCAGCGAGAACCGCTCTTTCCTGATTGATTTTATGAAAGCTTTGGTAAAGTCTGATGATAAAATGCTGCCAGCTCATGAAATTGATAGAATTAATGAGGCGGTAAATAGCAATTTTAAACTACCAAAAAATCAAAGACGCTTAAGAAATCTTGCACCATTTATGGGTTTGTCTGGTCCAGGAACCTTAGCTGGAAGGCTTGAAATGTGGCATGGCAGAGGATCTCATAATAAATTATTTGATAATGAAGAAGATCTAATTGATTTTACGCAAGCTAAAACTTTTGGAATTGAAATGGGTCCGATTCTGCAAGATAAAAATGCAATCGCTCCGGTGTTGCTTTATTTATTTCATCGTATCCAAAGTTCTCTAACTGGAGAGCCAACAATGATAGTGCTTGATGAAGCATGGGCGTTAATTGATAATCCAGTTTTTGCACCTAAAATTAAAGATTGGTTAAAAGTTTTAAGAAAGCTTAATACCATGGTGGTATTTGCTACTCAATCAGTAGAAGATGCATCTAAGAGCAGTATCTCTGATACTTTGGTTCAGCAAACCGCAACGCAAATATTTCTACCAAACTTAAAAGCCACAAGTACTTATCGCGATGTTTTTATGCTTTCGGAGCGTGAATTTTTATTAGTTAAAACTACCGATCCTTCAACGCGATTCTTTTTGATTAAGCAAGATAATGATGGAGTTATTGCGCGCGTAGATCTATCGGGAATGGATGAGGTAGTTAGAGTTTTATCGGCAAGGGCTGAAACCATTCGCCTGCTTGATAAAATAATTGAAGAGGTAGGGGATGAACCAAATGATTGGTTACCAATTTATTATGCTAGAACTGGGAAAAAATGATTAGATATAATAAATTTAATAAAATTAAACAAAATATTTTTTTTCTTACTAAAGTTGTTGTAACCTGTTCGTTTTTAATGATGATTAATGAAAAAACTTCATATGCAACTGAAGTTAAATTTGATGGAGTTGGACGGGTTAGACAATGCATAGCTGGTTCTAATGGTGACATTTTGGTAGAAGAAATAGATGGCGTTGGTGTAGACGGTGGCAAGGATGCAGAACTTGCTTTCAACAATGAAGTTTGTAAAGCTATTGCAATTACTACTTATGCAGATGTAAAAATATCAATAGCTTTGATGAATCAAGGATGTGGGACTGGAAATCCAGTTCCACGAATTTTTCCTTCTATTGCTCAAGATGTTCGCGATATTGCCAAAGCTTTAAAAGCTGCTAGAAATGTCGGATGTGTTACTGTAGTAGGAAATGCTATGCGTTCACTAGCCATTGTTTTAGTTTCGTTTATCACCGTAAATGAAATTGCTAAAGCTAAATTCAAGTCAGTTAAAATTTGTGGCTCGGGTTGGAAAAAACCTAATCCTGAAGAATTTCAAATTAATTTACCTGGAATTGAACAAGACATGGAGATTTATATAAAAAAGCAATTATCAGATGGTAATTCAAATTTTAGCTTAATAAAAGATGAAAAATATCGACAATTTGTTTATGGTGGTAAAGAAGTTGAAGATTATACTGATCAAGGGGAAATATGTTATGATGCAACTCAAGATGCTACAGCTAATGGAAGTTATCCAAAACAAAAATATTATTTGCGTGGAAGTCAACTGGGCAACTTTAATTGTCAAAAATATTTAGCATTATCCGGTCAAGACAAAAACGGATTATCATTGTCAAAGGCTAGATTGATTGAGATAAAAAAATCTTATGATTGTTGCGTAAAAAGAAGTAAAAATTTCATATGTTTAGAAGATGGTGGAAAGTCGGTTTTTTGTAAAGCTGGAAGCACATGCAATATTAATGGAATTTATTATAAAGCTTGGTTTGATAATAATCAAAGAATTATTTGTGCTCAATCCTATAGCCTATGTCCATATAATTTTAATATTGAGGGAGGTTCAGATTATTGCGATAATTATTGTGATGGAGTCTATGAAGAAAATTCATGTCGTACCCCAAAAAACAAAGATGATAGACGATATTTAAATGCTCAAGAATGGGATACGCAAATCAGGGAAGGTAAATGCGGAAAGGCAAATGGAGTGTTCACTGCTAACGGAACTCCGATTAGTGAAGTAAGAAATGCAAATTGTACCTTGAATGACAAAGCAGGTAAATGTAGAAATTATTGCCAATATATGCGACATTGTACAATTGCATCAGACACAAAATTCAGGCCGATTAACAACATTACTTCACCTTACTTTTCGCAAGCTTGTTTAAATTTCGTTGGCGATTCAAAAAATGTAGCAACATATGATGGCGGTATAATAGGAAGTTATACAAATTTTAGCGCGCCAATAGCTCAGTGCTTTAAAGAGACGATGGAAAACTTATTTTTCAATCGAGTTGGTCATAGTCGATGCAGCGATGCAAGTCTATTGCCAAATAAAATTGGCGAATGTGGTGTTGGGGGGGGAGATTCCAGCTATTTACTTGGAAATGGGTATATCTATAAGTCTGGCACAAAAGTTCAAGCCAATTCGATATTTGGAAATATTCAAGAAAAAATGAAAATCGCAATTAAAATGTTTTTATCTTTAGCGGTGATGTTTTTTGGTGCCAATATACTAATGCAAAAAGTAAATTTAGGCGATAAAAAAACTCTGATGTTGTTTTTATTAAAATTCGCATTAGTTGGTTATTTTGCTTTGGGTGATGCTTGGCAGGGTTATTTTTTTAATGCGGTTTATGATTTGGGTGGAGATTTAGGAAATATTTTGTATAATGTTAAAACCCCTTTTAGTAGCAATGCCTCAGATAAACTTGATGGGTGTCAGTTTGGAATAGTCAGAAGCAAAAGTGGAGGGGTTATCGATAATACTAATTCAGGAGGAATTAACAAACAAACTTATCCTACAGGAAAAAAATACCTTGCGATGTGGGATACAATGGACTGTAAAATTGCCAAATATCTTGGTATTGCTTTAAAGCCATCCGCAGCAAATATTGCTTTATTAATACTGGCCTCATTTTTTACGGGTCCGATAGGAATTTATTTTGCTTGTTCAATATTAATTTTTGGATTATTGGTTCTGTTTCTAACAATTCGGGCATTGCATATTTTTATATGCTCTTGTTTCTCATTGATTATTTTTGTGTTCATTGCACCGTTAATTATTCCAACTATTCTTTTTGAAAAAACCAAAAATATTTTTGATAGTTGGTTTAAAGAATTAATAGGTTTTGGATTGCAAGTGGCAATTTTATTTGCGTATATTGGGATTGTTGTTTCAGTTATGGATACGGTATTAATAGGCAAAGCGACATTCATTGGCGATAATCCTCGCTCGTTAAATTGCAATGAATATTGCATTAAAGCAGACGGCACAGTTGGTGATAAAAGTAATTGTTCAGCAGCCAACGATGCCTTGATTAATCCATTGGATGATAGTGTTTTGTGCTTAATAAATATTGATTCAAAAAGTTTTAATTCATATCCGGGGCTTGAAGTTATTGGAGTTTCAGTGATTGCATTAAAAAATTTATTTAGTGATCCAACTAAAACTACCATTAGATTATTAACGATCTTTAAAGGTGTTGTAGTGACATTTTTATTGTATAAATTTATGGATGAAATATCTGGAATCGGCGAGCAATTAAGCGGTGGAACGCAATTACCTAGTTCAAAAGCTAATCCATTTAAAGCGTTTATGCGTATCGCTGCTTTAACCCAAGGCTTTGTTAAAAGGGCAAGGCGCGGATCGATAAAATTAGGACAAGAATTATATAAAAGAGCTCAGAATAAGAAAGACGAGGAATGATGTTGGTAAATAGTGATCAATAGCGAATATTAATTTTTAAATTAAAAATAAATATCACTAAAGATTACTAACAAAAATCAAGTTCTAAAATTTTTGACAAATTTAACTTGGTTGACAATTTTCTTTAAATGATTTTTAATTTTCAAAATTAGTTTAAATTAAAAGCTCAATTTATCAATTTTAGAGTAAACCCCAGAAATACTGCGCAATTTTAAAATTGAAAATTTTATATTAAGCTATCATAGCTCAGGGGTAGAGCACTTCATTGGTAATGAAGAGGTCGGTGGTTCGATTCCACTTGATAGCACCAGTTTTAAAATATCATTTAATTTATTTTACCAAGTTTTCCCAGAATAGGTAAAAGGTTTTCTATATCTTTCTAAGATATATTTTTTGCTGTAAAAACTTTCATAAACAAAAACGCGATCAGTTCTAGGATTATAGCAATCGCCAAATAAATAACGATTTTGATATTCATTGAAATAGGTTAAACGAGTACCCAAGGAATTGTATAGTCTGGTTGCTTCTTGAGTATCAGAATCCTCAACAAAACACATAGATACGCAAGAATTTAATGATAACAATAAAAATAATAAATTAATTTTTTTCATAAAGTAATTAAGCTTTAGCTTCAAATATTGTTACAACTCCAAAATTTAAATTTTGATAAGAAACGCTTGAAAATCCAGCATCCTCTATCATTTTCTTAAATTGATTTTGTTCGGGAAATTTTCTAATACTTTCCACTAAATATTGATAGGAATTGCGATCTTTTAATATTATTTCACCAATCCTAGGAATAATCTTGAAGGAATATTGATCGTAAATTTTTTGTAAAAAATAATCTTCAACTTTGGAAAATTCAAGGCAAATAAATTTACCACCATCCTTTAAAACTCGTTTAGCTTCGCTAAGACCTTTTTGAATATCGGTAAAATTTCTAATGCCAAACGCAATTGTATAAAAATCAAACTGCTTATCAACAAAAGGTAAATTTTCACCATCCCCGCAAGTAAATTTTAATTGTGAAAATAAGTTAGCATCAACGGCTCTTTGTTTTCCTACCTCAAGCATTTCTTGATTTATATCAACAATATCAATGCTGCAATTAAGATTCAATGAATTGGGTTTTTTAAGTATTCTCATGGCAATATCACCAGTTCCTCCGGCTACGTCAATAATTTTACAATTTCGTGATAGATTAATTTTTTCAACCATTTTATTCTTCCACTTGCGATGAATGCCGAAACTCATAAGATCATTCATAAGATCATATTTGTTGGCTACATTGGAAAAAATTTCTTTAACAAGATGAGTTTTTTGATCAACATCAACTTGCTTAAATCCGAAATGTGTTTTTTTTGAATCCATGAAAACTACCGATTTTGATTTTAATTTACCAAACGAATTAATCGCTCAAAGGCCATTTGCAAATAAAACGCAAACGCCAATGTTACTTTTTTACAATGAAAAAATCTACGATAAAAAATTAAACGACATTGTGTATTATTTGCAAGAGGGAGATGTTTTAGTTTTTAATAATGCAAAAGTCATCAAGGCAAAATTTAGTGCACAAATTCAGCGTAATTTAGCAAAATTAGAAGTTAATTTAGACCAAGAATATCAAGGGTTAGAGGATGATAAAGAATTTGTGATTTGGCAAGCTTTATGTAAGCCTGCAAAAAAAGTTTTGATCGGTGATATTTTAAAAATATCTGAAGATTTTTTTGCGGAAGTGATTAATAAAAATAATGATGGATTTATTAAAATAAAATTTAATTACTCTAATCAAAAACTTGTTGAAATGCTTGATAAATATGGACAGATTCCACTTCCACCCTATATAAAAAGATTAGAAAAAAACTCGGATGATGAAAAAAATTACCAAACAATATATGCCAAAGAAGGTAATGCAGTAGCGTGTCCAACAGCTGGATTACATTTCAATCAAGAAATTTTTGATAAAATTAATACAAAAAAAATTATTAAAGTTTTTGTAACATTGAATGTCGGGGCGGGAACATTTCTCCCGGTAAGAAGTGAATTTATTAAAGATCATGATATGCATCAAGAAAGTTTTGTTATTGATGAAAAAACTTGTGAAATTATTAATAATGCTAAAAAAAATAAAAATAAAATAATTGCAATTGGTACAACAGCCTTAAGGGTTTTGGAAAGTGTTGTTAATGAAAAAAATCAAGTTGAAGCAAAAAAATCAACAACAAAAATTTTTATTACTCCGCCTTATAATTTTAAAATTGTGGATATTTTATTAACAAATTTCCATCTTCCTAAATCCACATTATTTATGCTGATTAGCGCATTTGTTGGCAAGGAAAATGCCAAAAAAATTTATCAACATGCAATAGAAAAAAAATATCGATTTTTTTCCTATGGAGATACGTCTTTATTGTTTCGCGCCAAAGATCATTGAGCAATATTAAGATTTTCTATGCCAATGAGCGATTTGTCGGGATTATAAAATTTATCTAAAATTGCTTGTTTGTGATTTTTTAAAAGTCTTTCATCCATTATTCTGGTTTTATTTACATAATCGACAATATCATTAGTTATTATTTCATAATTATCCTGATCAATAAAAATATGGATGTAGGGATATTCAAATTTATTACCAAAACTTGGTAAATGTTTTTTTTCTATAATGAAATCACCAATCTTTTTTTCATTTAAATTATTATTCCAAAAGCATTTTATCTGTCCAAAAAATTCTTTTTCACTACTAATGTAAAATGACTGACTTCTCGTTTCCCCAGGATTTATATGGCTCAAGCTAATATGATGATTGGGAAAATTGCAATTAATTGAATTCAATGGTTTACCGCTGCTATTGCTAATATAAATAACCGGACTTTCATATTTTGTTTGGCAATTAACAATAATTAACAAAAAAATTATAAAATATTTATTCATCTTTATTGTTATTTTCTTTTTTGAATAATTCGTTAGTTTTAATAGCTTTAGCGAATCGAGAATAAGCAAAAATTGCGCTGTAAATCAAGCCATCTCGACCATATATAAAATATCGGCGAATAAAATAAGCTTTAAAAAAAGCTAAAATTGGCGATAAAAAAATTTTAAAATAAGAGGTGTTTTTATTTTTTAAAAAAGCATCTTGCGCTTGCATTGAAGAATAATAATTTATTTTGTCTAACCAGTGGCTAAAAGAACGAAAAGATTGATGATAAATTATGTTTTTTAACTGAAGAATTTTAAAGTTATTTTTTGAATTAAGTTCTACAGAATCATGTACCGAGCTATTTTTAAAACCAGCTAAATCCTTGCGATAAAGTCGCAATTGATTATAAAAATAAGCATATTTTTTTGGTTTATTTTCAAAGCGAAATTTATTAACAATTTTTACACGAAATCCTGCAACATCTTCAGGAATATTTTTGCTAAAAATTTCGATAATTTCTTGCGCTAATTCTTCACAAACTTCTTCATCAGCATCAATATTCAAAAGCCATTGATTACGACATTGATGTTCTCCAAAAATTTTTTGTTGACCGTAACCTTGCCAATCATTATTTATAACTTTTGCATTATTTTCTTGGCTAATTTTTTTAGTTTCATCACTACTATTTGAATCAATAACTAAAATCTCATCGGCAAATTTTTTTACAGCGCATATGATTGGCGCAATTCTATCGGCTTCATTTTTAGCAATAATAAAAACTGAAATCGGTATCATAAATTTGTTTGATTTTAAAATTTTTTATATAGGATTTTAACAGATATAAATTCTGTTTAACTAAATTCAACTTATTTTATTATGAAAAAATTATCGAAGAAATCAATAATTATTGCTGGATTGACTCTTTTGTTAATTGGCTTTTCTGCGTTAGTGGTTCACAATTACAAAAATAAAACTTCGTTTAAATATTTAAATAAAACAGCAGAAGATCTTAAGCCTGAATCTACCCAAGAGCAAGATCGTGTAAATCAAGAATTACTCAAGGAGCAAGAAAAACTTGCTGAAACTCGCAAAAATAGCGATCTACTAAAAATACTTCCTAATGATTACGTTATAGGAGATAGTAAAGCTAAAGTCTTAATTATCGAATATGCTTCGCTTTCATGTCCTCATTGTGCAATTTTTTATCGTGAAGCATTTGAAAAAATTAAAGATGAATATATTAATACGGGGAAGGTTCGTTTTATTTTTCGTGATTTCCCACTTAATCAACAAGCTTTAACCGCAGGAACTGTTGCTGAATGTATTGCTAAAGATAATAAAGAAAATGCTACAGAAAAATATCACGAAACTATTAAAATTCTTTTTAAAACCCAAGATAGTTGGGCTTTCGATCCTAAGTATGATGAAAAATTAGAAGCGATTATGAAGTTGGATGGCATGAGTCAAGAACGCTTCAAAGGTTGCGTAAGCGACAAGCAATTGCAGGATAAAATTCTTGCTAAAAGAATGGATGCAAGTAATTCCTTGCAGATTCGTTCAACTCCAACTTTCTTTATCAATGGAGAAATCAGCGAAGGCTATGTTGATTATTTAACTTTACAAAAATTAATTGAAAAAAATTTAAAATAAGTAAATTTTACTAGTAAGTAATAACAAAAATATTTTGCAATAAGTGTCAACAAAAATAATCGTTAGTAATTTAAAAAAAAATTTTGGCGAAAAACAAGTTTTAAATAGCATTGATTTGCAAGTCAATAAAGGCGAATCATTGGTAATTTTAGGAGGATCGGGCAGTGGCAAGTCAGTGCTTATTAAAATTATCTCTGGATTAATAGCGCCAAGTTCCGGAAGTATTATTATCGATGGTGATGAAACCACTTCAATATCTGATTCAAGTCGTGATAAGTTGATGGCTAAATTTGGTTTTCTTTTTCAAGGTGGCGCATTATTTGATTCATTACCTGTTTGGGAAAATGTTGCCTTTCGTATAACAAATTCTCAAAAAATTACTAAAAAACAAGCTCGCGAAATTGCCATTGAAAAACTTCGATTGGTTGGGCTCAGTGAAAAAACTGCCGATCTTTTTCCTTCGGAACTTTCAGGCGGTATGCAAAAACGCGCATCCCTTGCGCGGGCAATTGCTAGCAATCCTGAAATTATTTTCTTTGATGAACCTACAACCGGTCTTGACCCAATTATGGCCGATGTAATCAACGATCTCATTATTGCAAATTCAAAACAGCTTGGCGCAACAACAATCACAATTACTCATGACATGAACTCAGCTCGCAAAATCGCTGATAAAATTGCCATGCTCTTTGAAGGCAGGATTGTTTGGTGTGGAAATGTTAAGGAAATGTATTCCTCTGGCAATGCTTATCTAGATCAATTTATTCATGGTCGTGCTGATGGTCCGATAAATTTCTTAAATAAATAAATTTTTTAAAACAGGTGTTGATTTTTTTTAAAAAATTTATAAA
>Ga0049082_10000232_pt1 | contig 14690 bp, 9 predicted proteins | sample GreLakmeHU45MSRF_FD_66718 | JGI IMG/M metagenome (GOLD analysis project Ga0049082, IMG submission 66718) | Freshwater lentic microbial communities from great Laurentian Lakes, MI, USA - Great Lakes metaG HU45MSRF | ecosystem: Environmental > Aquatic > Freshwater > Lake | place: Great Lakes... | reverse complement strand
GCCAGTAACTCGTTTTTCTCATAGGTTGGATAGTTAAATAATTCATCAAATAGAATAATAGTGCCTGATTGGATATTTGCGTCAAGACAATCGAATATAGTTTTTGTAGATGAGTATAGGTCACAGTCAATATGCAGAATGGCTATCGGAGTATTACCAATGGTTGTTTTAAACTCGGGTAGTGTTTTATCAAACCATCCTGCAATAAGGGTTACGTTTGTGGGAACACTCGGGAGTACGTTATTAAGATTAAAGGCGCCCTTTTCGAAATTCATATCTGGGCGCCCCCAGGCCTCTGGAAGTCCAACGAAGCTATCAAAACCAAACACAGTCGCTTGTGGATATCTGTTAGCGATTTGTGTGATGCTAGCACCAGAATGTACACCACATTCGACAATAATACCTTTATCCAGTGGAGTAGTATTTAGAATATAATCACGTGGATGCATATTGATATTTGGAACGATAGCGGGAAGTTCTTGGAGAAAGTCCTTATAGGCGTTGTTATTCATGTGCTTTTCTAATATATGTATCATATTTGCTTAAGTGGATGCAGAAATTCAAAACCAAAACTGCTGGTTATTTATTTTTGTTTGTTTGTTTTGTTTGTTTTGTTTTGTTTTAATTAGTCGTTGTACGCCCGGCTCGGCTGATTGCGAAGCGACAGGTTCACCAGCGACTCCACATTGGTGCCAATGCCAAGGCCTGCCGCATCGACGAAGCCGGTGGCATCCCATGGGACCGTATCGCGCTTGGGTTTGGCGATATCAGGTGCAATGCGCACCATCAGCGGTCCCGTCCCAATCGGAGCCGCCAAGCGAATCTCGCCCATCAAGAAAGCTGCCATTGCATTGAGCTGGTCGGACACATCGCGGTTCGTTGGCGCCAACTTAGTGGCCAGGTAGAGGTCGAAGGCGCCATCCTCGGTCCGGGTAACCGTAACAGAAACCTCCTGGCCGCACCGGCCGAGGCCGAGGCCGGCTGACGTTAAAGCCATCGAGACGCAAACCGTCGGACCCGTCTCGAGCAGTTTGCTCTCAATCTGAAGCAGGCTGTCAGACACGATTTGCGTGTTCAGAGGTTCCCCCACCCGCCAGTAGGACAGGGACCAGGTGGCCCCAGCCGGCTTGGTCTTGGTTTTCGTTGGGTGGCGCATAATCCTGCCGCCGACGGCGTAGTCGCACTGAGTGGGTGACAGCTTGTCGTAGGTTAGGTACTTGGGGTCGGTGAGGGCGGCGTCGTCCTTTGTGGACAATGCGACCATGTACTGGGATAGCATCTTGCGCCAAACCCAGATGTTCTCCTTGATGTGGAAGGACTTGTACGCGGTAGTGAGAATGGGGGCAGTCATGAGGAATTGACAGACGTGTTTTTGCGAGAGTGAGTAGATTGTGGATTATATTCCCAATCTCAGTTTCAATTTTTTATAAAATGACGGAAAATGTCAGATATAAATGGACAGACATGGGCGCGGGAAGACAAAAGAAAACGATAAGAGAAAGAGAAAGACAAAGACAACAGACAAAATAAAAATTAGCCGAGTGATTTTTCGGCCATTAGTTGGAGTGCCTTCAGCGCACCGAGAACAATGGCATTATCTTTGAACATATCGCCCAATACCGTGTTATATGTATCAAGGACTTCACGATATTTGGCGACATCCGCAAGTAAATCGCCGACTTCGCCACCAGCTGTACCGTTTGCACCAAGAACAACAGGAACCTGAATCGCCTTCCGCACCAAGTTCCACTTATTCATCGCCTCCGCATAACCAGACTCGGTAAACTGGTCCCTAGTATAGTCGCTCTCGAACACCTTCGAGAGCTTCGAGCAGAACATCCGACGCGTGTTATCCTTGTAATTCACCCGCATATAAGTCACGAAGTCGTCGCTCGCATCGCCAAGTATCCCCTTAATATTCCAATTGAAGTGTGAGAGAATTTTGTCAATTCCCGTTTCTACCAACGGCTGTGCCATCTCCTATCTAACCTATCTAAATGGTCTATTTTGTTTTAGACGCATTTTCCTTAAGTAAGGTAAAATGTCGAATTTAAGAAAAAGGATAAATAAAGTACGAGCGGTGGGGTTCGAACCCACGATTCCTCACGGAACACGAGCTTAAGTCGCGCGCCTTAAACCACTCGGCCACACTCGTACTAATGGTATAAATGGCGTGGCTTTAAGTACGTTCTATCTACTTCCAGCCGGCACCAGTTTGTTGACAGGTACATACCACACCCCCCTGATAACCAGCGGCTTTTGTGCAAATGCCTTTATTAGTAGCGATACATTTTGCTCCCTTCCACTCGTTCGGAAGCTCTCCATTCCATGCCCGTCCACCTGTGCCACGGCAATATGTCTCGCAACTGACTGTGCCATTATTACCATACGTGCTTTTCTCCGGGCGCAGCCATACCGTATCAGCAGTACTTCTAGCCAGGATATTGTTTGGCTTGGCACTCCCGATTACCGAATATATAAAACCCGCTGGGCCGCCACCATTAATACACTCAAACTCGAGAATATTGTTCCCCTTCAGCAGGGTTATAGCCACTTTAGGATACTCAGTGCCCTGCCACCAGCCACCATTCGCTGATGTAGTGAGGGTTGCTTTATTAAGCCGAACAACCGACGCGTCATCTACAATAATATGGACAACCGCTGAAATTTCCCTTCCGGAGTTATTTTGAATAATCGTCTGAAAGATAATGATTTCATTCACCGGCGCGCCAGCAGCTGCACCAGATATATTCCAAATCCATTTTGCCGCTTTATCGGCAAAGCCAGTGTTCCACCAGGGACCCATGTTCCAAGGACCGAGCTCAAAAGACTTGTTGGTATTTCCAGGAAGAGTATAGTTCACTTGCTTAACCGGTTCTGGTTTCTTGAGACGAATCCATACACTATGATAGGTATTGTTATTTTCACCATTAAGTGGAGTATAATCATCAACCTCCCAGCGTCCGCCAACACCAATATTCCAATGGGCTTGACCCCAACGCCAAAATGTATGATTGGTGAGAGCCCAGATGCCTTGGTTTGACTGGACACATACACCACCCCCGCATTGGGGCGCCCTATTATTATCGGGTAGGCTCGCAATATGTCCAGTGAGTGGCGTAAATGGAAACGTTGCCGGTATTGAACCTTGGCCCGTTGTGGCATATTTAATCACATTTGGGTCACTTGTTTTAAAATGAATTAAGCTCCCCTTAGGACTGGACGATTTCGCGTAAAAGCGCATCTCGAGTTCAACACCTTTAGGGTTTAGCATATTCAAAAAATCGGGTGTCAGGTGCCCCCAACTTTCGGTATTTGCCTCATTCTTCGTTGCTGCTAAATCTTCTGACTCAAAAAGGGGAAATGAACCTGAGTCATAATACTGCGGAGCTAAAGGGGGATTCGTGTTTCCTCGGCGGCGATAGTTAAGCACTAGCAACCACTTTTCTTCACTATCTTCGGGTTTAACTTTGGGAAACACTTGAACATAAACTTTAAAGGCACGATTCCCAACTCCAAGATCATATACTCCTGATGCAGTTACCTTATTTAGCAGACCATCCATAGTTACAGGAGCTACAGGAGCTACAGGAACTGCATCTACAGCAAACTTTTCAAACACTTTGGCGGCATTCGATGCATTCCCCATCCCAGTGGTATTATTAATCATTTCGCCAGCCAGTGTTTTAATTTCGCCCGCACTTAGCTCCCCTGCCACATAGCGCAGTTTTTGTATAAGCACCGGGCCATTGGAATTACCTGCCCCATAGAGACCCAGATACATACTCTTGTTGCGACTGTTTCCCCAAACGTAATTCTGGCCCAATGGAAGAGTTGTGTTAACAGTTAGGGTACCGTTAGTATACAATGCAATCGAATCCGGCGTTACTACCGCAGCAAAGTGATACCATTTTCCAAATGGCATCGCCGCAGGGAGATCCAGACCATCATTCTTGGAAGTGGTCGATGCTTGACGGAAATGGATACGTCCTCCTGGGACATTCGGTTGCGATGGCCAAATATAAATACCAGGCGTCCTATCAGAATCATCATCGCCTATGAGTAGCACATTTCTCCAAGCGTTGTGGTCATTCGTCACCTTTATCCATAGCGTAATCGTATAAGTCGGTAAGTTAGCGTAATTAATTTTAGGTGTTGAAATCTTCGACAAAGTGGATATATCCAGTACATTATCAACCAATAACTGTTTCTCTGGAGGAGTTGGCATTGCCGTATTTAAATTTGTCGTTAGTGGTACATCTGATGGGATAGTACCAACACTAATATAAACACGACCATCACTGGATATATCCCCTTTTGCAAATTTGGCCGTTGTCGGTTTCAGAGTTGTTAAAAGAGTATTGTAGAAGTTGGCCGCATTCGTGTTAATCGAACCAATAGTTTTCTCAATTTTATCTTTACGCGCTAGATAACTGGCCGCCCGTGTACTGTAGATGTCAGATGTACTCGTTGATTTCTTTTTTAGTGCAGTTGCTTGCTCGGTAAACTGTCGCATACGATCATTTAGAGCGGCAAGGTCGCCATATAAATCATCATCCACACTCGCTGCCTTCACTAAAACGAGCGATGGAGCGCCGATATCTGCAATATTAAATGGTTTAATAACTGAACTAATTAACTCAGGGCGACCACATAGATCAATCTTTAACTGATAATAGGCTACAGTCACTGGATTTGGAGTCAATTTCAGTTCGGTACCATTTACAACAAGTGTATACAGTTTTCTAAGAATCGCCGCCACATCGGCTTTAGCATCCCGAATAATTCCGTCATTAGTTAACATATAAACACCAAATGGCTGTGAACCACCAAATGCTATTAAAGCCTCTTTCTTCGAATCTTCAAATTGCGTTCGACTAACAATATTCTCATTACAGTACTGTGGCTTGAGCTTATCATAAGCAAATGTATTGAACTTGATACGAGCATACGCAGCACCATCCCCGAGGTCAGATACAACTGTATCGGCATGCACAGGACCACGGTTACCGATTGCTTTTACGATATTTCCAGCTGCCGCTGCTGTATCAGCTTTCTTAAAACACCATGCCCAGTTCTCCGGGGGACCTTTATCACTGATAGCAACCGCATTTAGTTGTGGCGGTTGTTGGAGTTTATAGGGATATCGGTTCCAACCAGTGAAGTTTAACTTGCAAGGCGAGCCATCAGCGAGTGTAAATGGGGTCGTATCACATCTCTCGGTGTCATTTGTATAGTAAATCGCACAATCAGTCCGCCCAGGGGCTTCAAAGCCTTCGCCTACACTCATATTATGGCGTTTAATGAAGATAATTACGAATATGATTGCCACCAGAACCAGAAGGAAAACATTTAGGGGCGCCGACCCATACATAAGTGGGCGCGCACTCTACTATATAAGGTTCATAACATTTTCTGATAAAGAGTATAAACTAAAACTACGTGATGCCAATCGAAGATGTCGATTTTATGAAAGCCCATAGTGAAAAACAAAGTTACGTCTTTCTCGTGGATAGTAAAGACCGCGACCGAACTGGCTGGCCGACGCCGGCCGAATATGTGGTCGAATTCACGTCGCCTTTTCGCAATGTCGTTGGCCTCGATGTACTCGACGCTTCAGTACCACGAACCATGTATAATGTTGATGTGAATAATAATACCATCTCGTTTTGCATTTATACAGGTGTGCTACCGACCATTCCGGTTTATACCACGGTTGCTATAGAGCCAGGCGACTATACGATTCAAACGGTTACTGTGGCTATTAATGCGAAGTTACATGCGCCGCTAAGTGGTGGTGCCGTAGGCGATGTCGCTTCCATTACCTGCGAACCGATTAGTACCCCTCCAGATGTAAAGAATATTCTTCGCTTTCGAAGTGCCTATTCTTTTATTTTGGACATGAATGATTCAACAATGGCTGAGACGCTCGGCTTCGATGAGCTAACACAAGCGACTGAAGCCGCGAAGCCGCCGCTGGAGCGACGCTATGAAATTCCTTATACCAACACAGATACAGGTGTGGGTATGGCTTCAAATCGCCGAATCTTTGGGAGCGTTAACATGGATAGTTCAACTAGCCTTGGTCCGGTTTCGACAGTATTTGAAGGACCACGTGGGGTGATTCTATCCCATTCACTTGCAATGGGGCCTGTGGCCCAGAAGTTTACGCTTACAGAAGATGGGTATTTTACAGGCGTCTATGTTGCACTAGGAGGCGTCGGCCTCGGGGCGGCATTCGAAGTTCGAACAGGAGTGACAGGCACCGCTGACATCCCAGATATGACTGCTGGCGGCCTTATTACCGGAACCACTGGGACAATCGCTCTATCGGCAGTCGATGGAACCTTATCGGATGGCGTTCCCGCACAGAAAGTAAAATTGGTCGTTAATACCGAGTACTGGCTCATTGTAAAGGCCCTCACAGGCGGACAAAGCATTACGGTATTCTATAACGATGTTATAGCCACTGCTACTACGCTTAAATATTTGAATGATGGGGAAGGGACATGGTCATCATATGATGCGGTAAGTGATGGTATTTATTACAATATGAGTGCCCGCATTGAAACAGCACAACCTTATCACGTGGTAACATCACCAGGGATTTTCAGCTTGGTGGGCGAGCGCTATATTATACTTCGGTGTCCCGAAATCGAGGCGGCTAGTTATAGAAGTCTCGCCTACTCAAAGCATACCCTGGGTCTAGCGAAGTTCAAATTAGGTGTGGTCGGCTATAGTGAAAATCGCTTGGATTTTAGTTCGGTCCCCTCGCGCGAGTTCCATCCACTGGGTAAATTGAGTAAACTGACTCTACGCTTTGAACGCCCTGGCGGCGACCTATATGATTTTAAGGGGGCCAATCACACAATTACCTTCGCTGTTAAATACTACGAAGCAGTACAAAAAGAAACCTTCACCCACTCCATTATTAACCCTAATTATAATGGAGACCTAATCCAATATTTTATAGACCAAGATGCCAGCGACGCCGATAGCGATGACCAGGATTATGATTACAGTCGCGTTCACTTGGCCAACTATCGGCAAAATGAACGGGATAACTTGCCCGATTAGAAAGCCGAGTACATCGGGCCACTGATAAAGCCCTCAATTTCGGCCCCCTCCGTGCCGACAATCTTCTTTGTGTTGTCTTCGTCCTGGCCAAGTAAGTTGAGGAACTTCTCGAATATATTATTATTAAGAATGCCTGCATTAATAAGGGTCTCCACTTGACCCTTATCCAGCTTATTTGCCTTCAAATCCTCAAATAGCTCGCGCTCCTTCTCAGTTAGCTTAATACCACCGGCCTTCACTGGGAGGGTATCAGAAACCGTGGCGGCATTCTTGGCGGCGGCCGCGACAACGCCTGGGGCAGCTGCCTTGGTAATACTCGTTGGTACAACGGTGGCAGTGGTGGATGCCACAGGAACAGGGGTCCGAGCAGGAGGAGGAGGAGGAGGAACCTTTCTCAGGGCCGTGGTCGAAACTGGAGGCACGGCGCCGGCGACATAGTCCTTCTTCGCCGGGAGAGGGTCTCCGGCGACATAGTCCTTCTTCGCCGGGGGTGTCCTCGGTACAGCTGCCGGACGCACTGGCACCGGACTATCAGGAACAGCCACCTCGAAGGACTCGCGACCATAATGCTTCTCCATTGCAATATTAACAGCCAAATACGCCATAATGGCCACAATCACGAACATTGCGATATACATAAATACACTGGTCCCAGGGGTAGGGCGGCCAGATAGCATGGCCGATACACTCTTTACACTACGGGCAATCGGACCTGGCATTATACTATCTATTTGCGCAGATATTTTTCACGACGCAGTGTGAAGAGCTTCTGTTGATGACCATAGCAATCGATGGCAAATTGCTGGAGTAGGGCGCGTTGAGAACCAATCGACTTCATCTGTAGGCCAATTAAATAGTTAATCAGCAACACTATCTTCGGGGCATGGGAAGCCTCTGTGTACTTGGAGAAATAGATGCCATAATAAATATGAAGGAGAGTATGAATCGTCGCCACCCGATATCCATCCACTCTCGTATAACTCAGACAAACCCCTCTGGGACCACCAGTATAGTAAATACCCATAACCCGCCGACCATTGTATTTAATAAAGGTATGGTCCGATATGAACATATCTCCCTTATACTCCCGTTCCAGGGTTAGATTGAAAGATGGCACCTCGCTACGAATGAGTGCAGCGACCACCGATGGAGGCTGGTCCACGAGAATATCCATATAAGTGCCATCTACACTATGACCGGGCTTCCCCGAGAATAGGGCGATAACGTCGGCACCAAAGAGCACGTACTGATTCTCTTTCACGAGTATATGCAGCTGGTCGAGCAAACTCTGATATTCGATTTCCGCCCCGGCTTCGAGCTTCTCTATGGGGGCAACAGGTAGCTTCGCAACCGCCGGCCGCGGCGGAAAGACCTTATTAAAGTTGACTAGGCGGGAGAAGACCTTTTCCCATCGGCGCGAATCCACTGGCTTGGACATAATCTCGTAAAGCGTCATTCGCAGGTACTCGGGATTGGTCGTTTTGAGGCCCAGGCCGCCACGGAGACCGTCCTTCGCCAATTGGGCGAAAGCTACCGGAGAAACAGTGGATAGGTCCGCAACGGCAGCGCCATCCACCATGACTTTGAGCGTTCCCACGTGCAGCGCCGACTGAACTGACGCCGCGTGACCGCGTTCCTTAAACTTGGCAACCAGGACCTGGCTGATGCTATGTCCATCGAGGCAGTACATATCCAGGTCGGGTAAGTCGAACTTGCCATAGAACTGATATTTCTTGGGCATAATACTATTAATGGCTGATCCCCCGTAAAGCAACACATCTTGGGTTTTAAGAACTTCAATGGCCGTATCATACAAGTGATGATAACGTCCCCAATTCTCTTCGTCAAGGAGCGCCTGCTTTTTGGCCGCTGCCGCAATAATTTTGCGAGTTTCAGTGGTGCCTTGCATTCTGTCTATGCCAGCGGAAAAAAATATGTATACACTGGGTAGCAATGACCGAGCTTTCCCTAGCTTACCAATTAGACGAGCCCTCTTTTATGGCCGCCCCGGTCCAGCAGTATTCTCCCCAGACTGCCCCGGCGCCGCCTGCTATGCAGCAGCTGCAGAACCAGGGGCCGCGCCAGAACCAGGCCCCACCGCCACCCTCTCCGGGCTCAATGCAGGAGCCGACACAGCTGTACACACCCCCTTCGGCGATGTACCAACAGCAGTCGGGTTCGGGCTCGCGTAGCAGGATGGAATACCAGGAGACCTTCTGGGACCGCCTGGCCAATAAGCGGTGGGAGATGGTCAAGTTCTTTGTCCTGGCTCTCATCGTCGTTCTCGCCCTATCAATTGATAAGGTGAGCACCCACTACCTCGACTCCTACATTAACCGTGGCTTCCTGACCCCGATGAACGAACTCGTTGTGCGGATGAGCTATCCGGTGATTGTTATCCTACTACTATGGCTGATTAAAGCGATGGGTTAGTGAAATTCACTACTCCCCGCACTGACTGCACAATTCCCATCACCTTATCTCCGTAAACGATGCCGACACCAATTAGAGCAAAGACCGCTATCATAATCACGAAAATCATATAGTTAATCAGACTCTTCTTGATGGTATTTATTTTTTTCAATATATGCAGCTTACTATTTAGGTCACGCAAATATCCGTCAACCATTACCTGGTATTCGTTGGAGGTCTTCGAAGAATCGAATACCAGTTTCATTGTACCATTGGTCGTCCCCTGGTCGGATGCGATATTCCGTACGAAGTTGGAAGCCCCGTAGCGCATTTGCTGTTCGAAGCCGGCCTTACGCTCAACCACGTTCTCCAGTGTAAAGATGACATCAATATGTTCCATATTACCATTACTATTGAGTTTCAAGCTCTCGCGTAGACTCCAGGCGAACATTGATTTCCCCAGACAAGCAAGGTTATTCGAGGCGGCTAGCGTTTGCATATACGCCTTGGCCTTTTGTGGCGTTGCCAAGCTATCGTAGAAAGCCGGTTCCAGAGGCATATGGTCATAAATGTAGTTGTTAATATCCCGAACCTTCTTGCGATATTTGATAATATCGGCCTGGATGATTTTCGTGAATGAATATGCGTAATTGCGGTTAATAATGATGGCCGCCCCGAGCACTACGATGATACCGAAAATGCTCTGGAAAGGGAATGAAAGGAGCTGGTCGAGTGCCTGGCCGGCGAAGAGAGCGTAAATCATCATACAAACGAAGAATGCGATTTCGGCGCCGAAAACGACCAATACGAAGCCGGATAGCCCGAAAATATAGGATATCACCGATTGAATCTGATAGACATTATAGGGTTCTTTGCTGGCATTATTTGAGTAATACTGGAGCAGCTGGACATCGAAAATTTCCGATATTAACATTCCGCCGCCCTGGAGAACCTTGGCGGCCATTTGGGCACGTTGTGTGGCATCGCGTAGCGTGAGGGAAATCGCATCGCTGCTCGCGAGGCCGAGGACAACGAGTAAAATAATCCCTGCGACAGCTCCAAATATGACGTACAAAACATTAAAAGCTTCGCTAATACCGCCAGCCATCCTTATACCTACCTAATAAAAAAAGGATACTATTGCAATTCGGCGACTAGTTTGCTGCGGCCGCATAGCGCCGCCGTGCGGCAAGGACAACTAGCACCAATAGCACAGGCATCCACTGGAAGATGGTTACGCCCACCGACATTGTAATAAAGGGTCCGATAGCGCTATCGGTGGTGAAACTATTCGCCATATTATTGACTTCGCTCATATAGCCGAGGAGGATGCCCTGGGCATCGGCGTTCAGAGGGAGCGTTTCGCTATAATCGGTCGAATAGTCGTTAATGTAAACCCCTTCATTGAGGAGATAATCGGATGGCATAACATTCGAACGAAGGACAATGTTTGCCGGGAGGAACATTTTCAGGGCCTCGGCGTTATGAGTGGCCGCCAGCGTTTTAAATAGATTGAGGGTGAAATATACCTTGGCAGTATCAGCGCGGACCTTTATAGGTTGTTTGAGGCCGAAGGTTTTGTTAATACGGGCCATCAGAGTTTGATATAGGTCACCGGACTGTTCTTCGATTTCCACGGTAGAGATGCCCTCTTTCGGGAGATTATCGAGGGCGCGCTGGATGCTCGCTTCCACGTCGTAGGGATTGTAATCGGTCATTAGGTCGTTGAGGAAGGCGGTGTTCTTGTAAATCCGGTCATATACGAAGTTATTGAACTTACCAACTGAACCGGCCGCCTGCGAGATTTCGTTATAGGCACTGCTATAATAGTAGAATGTGCCAATTAGGGAGATGATGATTTGAATACCTACAATGAGGAAAATGGTCCAGGTAACACCGTAAATATTGGCATGGGCACGGGGGACGGTGCAAGCGCCGACGAAGAGAGGAATAATGGCAAAATAGAATGTTGCCAAGAACACCGGTAAATAAGTGGAACTCTTAATGCCCTCGAAATTCCAGAGTTTCATGGCATTGAAGCGGGCCAGCACTAAAATGGGTAGTATGAATGCAAATATCCAGTTCGGGTGAAGGCGTCGGTAAGTATAGACGAATGCAAGGGCGAGCGCTTGAAGTGCGATAAAGTTCGCAACCAGGATATAAGCGAACGGATAGCGAGCGCGCCATTGGTTTTCGCGGCTGGCAACGGTATAGTTGAAGGTGTTCTTATTAAGGGGAACGGCAGAGCCATCTTTGAAAGAAATATTGGCGAATACGTCGAAAATCATCGATAGTGAGTAGTACATTGAGTATGCGATGGCAATGATGCAAACGGCCAATAAAATCTGGACGGCGCGGGGAGTGAAAGCGATGTCGTTCACGATGGCGGCGAGGTAGACTTTGTAAATGCGTTGGACCATTGTGTATTTCGGGGGCGGCGCCTCGGCGAGGATGCCGAGGTCTTTGGCCTCATTGGCCGCGGTGCTACCGATTTTTAGGCCCTTCTCGAAGATTTGACTGATGCCGCGCGTCTGGGGGATTACACTGGCGACCGTTCTCAAAACCCCGAATGCCGCCCCACGGCCTGCAGCAGCGGCGGCTGCGGCATTAATCTCGAGAATTTCGGATACTTGGTTCTCGATAATGGCCGCACGCCGGCCATGTTCGGTGTTTTCGAGGACCTCTTGCATAGATACCGCGATGTTCTTGATACGTGCACGAGCTGCGGCGAGAACCCGGGTGACGAAGGGCGAGTCATCGTCGGCCTTTAAACTCTTGAGGATATTGTCGAAGAAGGTTTGTACGTTGAGAGTAGCGCCACCGAAATCGGCGTAATCGCGAGTGATAACCTCTTCCGGGGCGGCAGTGTTCGTGATGGGATTGTAGAAAGTGAATATGAACTCATCGACCTTATCCGTGGGGGCGGTCAAATAAACGAGGGCGGCGCGATACTTGGTTGCACCGCGCCCCTGAATGTATTTGTCGGCGTTATCGATAATCTCCTGGGCGTTTTTGGGCAGGTCGGGGTAAACTAATCTGAAAATATTATCAGTTCGAACGGGCTCATTGCGCGCAGGGAAGTTGGCGAGGAGTTCTTGGGGACCGGGGGGAGCTGCACCGCCCCGAGAAGCACGCTTAAGTTTACTGGAAAAACTGTTTGCCCAACTTTGAGCGTTTTTACTGAGGTCTTTAACTGCGGCTGTGGTATTTGTTATAGTGGATTGTATCTCTTTTCCAGCAGCGGCGGCTGCCTCAACAGTATCGGTAACCGTTTGTTTTGTTTTTTCAACGGCTTTTCCGGCTTCTTCCGCAGCTTTAGCAACACTAGCCATTTTCTTACCAGCCTGGCCAACAACCGAATCAGCAACATTTAATGCATCGGCTCCCATGGCATTTGCCTTAGCAATCGCGGCACTTGCGTTTTCCATTGTTGCAGCAGACATCGCAGAGGCACCCAATTCTTTGGCACTTGCAAGGGCACCGCGTGCACCTTCGCCAACATTGGTTGCAATCTCTTTCGCATTAGCGAGTGCACTCCGCGCACCTTCACTCGTCGCAGCAGCTGTCCCCAGTTCTTTAGCACTTGCAATGGCCCCTCGAACACCTTCGCGGACTTCAACTGGCGCAACACTGGCAACCGCCTTTGCTGCCGATGCACCCGAGTCAGCAACTTTAGTCATAATATTCTCAATCTCACCGCCCATGGATGGAAATAAATCTACGTGAACTCCTGTGCCAGGAATAATCGATAGAATCACATAAATCACACCTAAAATGGGAGCAACGAGATACCATTCTAAAATACGTTGAAAGAATGTGGGGGCCTTATCAATATCCGTATCGAAGTCGCCTGGCCCGGCCCGATATAGCTCGATGTAAAAGGCCTTGTCCTCAACATTATTCTCGCGTTCAATCAGAAAATTGGCAACTTTTCGTACAATCTGCTTCTTCTCGTAAGGCGTTGCAGTTGTGTACGAACTATACAACGTCTTACCACCCAAGGCTCCACCTGATGTGGGCCTCTTTCGGTGGTGCTTCTTGTCTTTCATACCCTTACCTAAGGTTGATATTTTTCTAGGAGATAGAAAAATCTACTCTTCCAGTAGAAGATGGCCACGAGTCCATATGTAGTGGGTGCATCTGTGGTCGGCCCAATAGCATTTTTAATTGTGCTTGGGCTTAGTATTTGGATTAAAAAAACAGTTGCTTCGGATACTATTCCAAATATTAAACTCGGCCTCGTAATTGCGATTGTGGTTGGCTATATTATCGCTCATTCCATTTTCGTTGGATATACATTTACAATTAGCCAACTATCTGGAAGTCAAAAGACAATTGAGGGTGGATGTGAGGAGAATCCGATGGAAAAAGAAACTGTGCGATATAATCTATCGTATTTCTTGAATGCGTCAGGGCCATCCGTCTTTAGCTTCGGGTTTATGTTTTATTTCGTCTTATTGGCGGCACTCGCTTTCTTGATTTTGAATTGGGGGACTGAGTGGAAAGTTGCTGAGAACGGTACTTACTTGATTATCATAGCCATTTGTTTGGTTCTCCTATTTATCGATGGTATTACGGCTGTTAGCGTTGGGGCCATAGCGAAGCCGTTAATGACCGAATACGATGGGATGTTTGCTGGCCAACTGAAGGATATTTTCAATCAAATGCGAACAAACGATAAAACGGATATTAACAAAATTCCAAGTAACTTGGCCAAGATTATTACTCACCGAGTATTATCCGAGAATCCCGGCTTGAATACTGTTGATGGTGTCCAGCGTTTACTCAATTCGGGCGAAACGGCCGACCATATTCCATTAAAGGATTATCTTTCTTTTCATGCGAGTTCGAAGGATGTAAGTCAGCTATTTGCGGGCAATGTCGTGGGGGAGTGGAAGAGTCACAAAAATGTTGATGCAAGTCAATGGGATAATATTCAGCGACGTATGAAGGCCGATACCACGCTTACTGCCGAACAGAAAGGCAACCTCGGAAAGTATTTCGATAGTCTCCTTGGCAAGCCCGCTCAACGAGAGAAACTATTGCAATATGTTACCTTTAATGTGAATATCCCAGCAATGGATATTCAGAGGAGCTTTGGCAATATACCGAATGTGCCGAATGTATACGCTCAAGTAAACAATATTGTCAATCCACTAATATTTGCATCGTGGGTGGGTCTGGCTGCCATCGCCTATTTG
>Ga0049082_10000229_pt1 | contig 14724 bp, 18 predicted proteins | sample GreLakmeHU45MSRF_FD_66718 | JGI IMG/M metagenome (GOLD analysis project Ga0049082, IMG submission 66718) | Freshwater lentic microbial communities from great Laurentian Lakes, MI, USA - Great Lakes metaG HU45MSRF | ecosystem: Environmental > Aquatic > Freshwater > Lake | place: Great Lakes... | reverse complement strand
ACCTTGAGAACATAAAGAAGCGTGCTGGCTACTTATGGAGGTTTCTTTGACGTCGAACAAAAGCAGCGAGAAATAGAGGCGCTGGAGGCCCAAATGGGTGAGTCGGGCTTTTGGGATACCCCTGATCGGGCGCAAAAGCACATCGCCAAGGTCAATAGCTTGAAGCGCGTCATTAGCGGCTTAGTGATTTTCAATAAACGGGTTGATGATGCCGCCGTGATGGTGGAGTTAATCGAAGCCTCTTCACCGGCTGAGCAGGAGGAGTACGCCAAAGAGCTTAATGGCTCGGTGCCGGCGATGGTGGAGGATCTCGACAAGCTCGAAATTGCCTCGTTCCTCACCGGCCAGTTTGATCGCAACAACGCGATTTTTAGTATTCAGGCCGGCGCCGGCGGCACGGAGTCCAATGACTGGGCGGATATTTTGTTCCGGATGTATTCCCGCTGGACGGAGCGAAAGGGCTATACGATTGAGCTGATGGATGTGCAGCCGGGTGATACCGCGGGTATTTCCAAAGCGACTATTCTCATCAAGGGCGAGAACGCCTACGGTTATGCGAAGGCCGAACGCGGGGTGCACCGCCTGGTGCGCATTAGCCCATTTGATTCGAATAAACGCCGGCACACCTCGTTCTGCGCGGTCGATGTCGTGGCAGAAATTACGGAAGAAATCGCCCTTGATATTCCAGAGGACGAAATTCGCACCGATGTCTATCGCTCTTCCGGCAAAGGCGGCCAAGGCGTTAACACCACCGATTCGGCCGTGCGGCTGACGCACATGCCCTCGGGCATTGTCGTGGTTTGCCAAAACGAACGTTCCCAGATCAAGAACAAGGCAACGGCCATGGTCGTCTTGAAAGCCCGCCTCTACGAGAAACGGTTGGATGATAAGCGCAGCGAGATGGAAAAATTTTATGGCGAGAAAGGGGAGATTGGCTTCGGCAGCCAAATTCGCAGCTACGTGCTGCAACCTTACCAAATGGTGAAAGACCTGCGCACGGGCGTCAGCACGAGTGATACCCAAGGCGTCCTCGATGGTGATTTGGATCGCTTCATCTACGGCTGGTTGCGCGCGGGTTGCCCGCGGCATCGCAACAAAGATATCCAGATGGATGATTAATGATTTTGTTCGTTCCGGCTAGCCGGACGAGCAACTGCGCGATTACCATTCTATGTCCGCCTTGTCCTACCAGACACTCCGCGCCGCCTTCGATGGCCAGTCGCTGTTTGAGAATAAGACCTGGCAGTTGTCCCCGGAAGCCTGGCCCCTGACGCCAGAGCAAATTACCCAGTTGGAGCAGATTGGGGCGGCGTGTTTAGAATTCCACCAAGCGTTGGAGATTCTTTATCTCCGCTCAGTGGCTGGGAAAAATTTGCTGCGCAATAAATCATTATTAGCGCCGTGGGTGGCTGATTACTTGGATCGCGGTAAGCCGGCTAATTTAGTGGAGCATGCGCGTGACCCCAAAAATCGGGGAGCTTTTCCGACGGTGCTACGCCCTGACCTTTTATTAACGGACGATGGTTTTGTGCTCACGGAATTGGATTCCGTCCCTGGGGGCATCGGGCTGACGGCATTTTTAAATCGGCTGTATCGCCTGGGTGAATCGACGGCGACGCCGGCGACTGGTGGTGAGGCGATCCTTGGTGCGGGTGATCGCATGGTGGAAAATTTCTACCAAGCCCTCGCCACGTTGCGGCCTGAGTCGAGAAACCCGCTCATCGTCATTCTCGTGAGTGAGGAAGCGGCGACTTACCGTCCCGAGATGCGGTGGTTGGCCGAGCAATTGCAGCGCCTGGGTCGGCGAGTTTATTGTCTGCGCCCAGAGGATGTTTTTCCGCTCGGCGGGGAATTATTTTTTGCGGTCGAGGGCACGCCGGAAAAAATTGATATTATTTATCGTTTTTTTGAACTCTTTGATTGGGCGAACGTGCGGATTGCCGCAGATATTTTAGAGGCGTGGCAGAGTGGGGCGGTAACGATCTCGCCCCCGATGCGGCCTTTTCAGGAGGAGAAATTGGCTTTGGCTTTATTTCATCATCATCTCTTGCCGGAATTTTGGGCAGAAAATATCAGCCGGCCGCATCTCGAGTTGCTGCGGAAGATTATCCCCGCCTCTTGGGTGATGGATCCCGCGGTGCTTCCGCCGGGGGCGGTTTTGGACGGCCCCCGGGTCGGGGGACATCTGCTGAATGATTGGCGCGAGCTCAGTGGGGCCTCGCAGAAAGAGCGGGATTTAATTATCAAGATATCTGGTTTTCATGAAACGGCGTGGGGCGCGCGCAGTGTAGTGTTGGGCAGTGATTGTTCGCGCGAAGAGTGGCAAGCCGGAGTGGCGCAGGCGCTCGAGTTGGCGCCGCGCAATTTGCATCTGCTCCAAGAATATAAAAAGCCGCGGCGGCTCGAGCACTTGCTCTACGAGGAAAATCGGCCGAGTTCGGCCGCCGTAGCGAAGGCCGGTCGGCTCCGCTTGTGTCCTTACTATTTCGTAGTTGGAGGGCAGGCTCGCTTATCGGGGGCTCTGGCAACTTTTTGCCCGCCCGATAAAAAAATCATTCACGGGATGGTCGATGCGGCCTTGCTTCCGTGTAGAGTGTTCACCTTGGGGTAGGCTTGGGCTTGCTCAGTTTTGTCGGTTTGTAGGCTGCGCCAGCGGCCGAGACCTTGCCGCCGCCCTGTGCCAAAGCGCCGCACGATGATGCGGTGGCTCAGAATGCGCTGGGGGATATTTACGCCCAAGCCTTGCTCGGGGTGCCGCCGCGCGGCGACGCTCCCCTGATGGGCGTGGTAGGGCGCAGTTGCTCTCAGTTTGACGCCATTGTCAGCCGAGAGCTCGCGTTGCTAATCAGGCAACAGCGACCTGACCGGCGAGAGTCGGCGTGGTGCTCTGCTTGGCCAAGTGATTGAAGAATTGATCACGGCGCTCACGGGCGGTCGTGAGGCACTTGGTGCCTAAGGAGCGACGGATGCGCTCTTTGGTGAAAGGGGTCGGGTAGACCGTGTAATGCAAGAACCACGTTCCGTTGTTGTTCCAGAGGTGGTGGTTGGGGTTGGCTTCGCTGATGCGAAGGGCGGCGAGGGTGATGACGTTGGACATGATGCGTGAGCGGTTGAGTTTTAACTAATCGTTCGCGCACCAGGGTGTTCCCTAAAAAACGAAAGCCGCCTGAGAGCATCAGGCGGCTTTCCGTTTTTTGAGGAGGAGTTTTTTTGTTAGAAGGTGTGACCCCTCTCACATCCGGGTGACTTGCGTCACTCGAAACCACCGTGATCACTCCTAGACCCGGTTGGCAGAACCGACTGTTGCTAGTCGATCCTTTCCTGATGCGAGGCGAAGAGTGCAAACCGGCGACCGGAAGACCAGATAATTTTTTTTATCACCGCCGAAAAAATCTATACCCGTCAGCAAGTTGTTGCATTTTGATTAGTTACGTCAGTTAGGGCCCAAATTAATTTTTCGCTCAGGGTGTTTTATCGGTGGAACGCAGAAATAATATTACGCGGCTGAAATATTTTCACGCGGCAAAGTCTCTCTGATTTGCGTTTTTGGGGAGTTGGCTAAGCTGAGGTGATGCATCGTCTTGATGATATTCGTGCCCAAATCGCCCCGGCCCGCGCTCGTTTGCTCGCTCATTCGCTTTATGCGCGGATGGCTTCGCTCGATGATGTGCAGCGCTTCATGGAATCCCACGTTTTTGCGGTTTGGGATTTCATGTCGCTCCTCAAGCGGCTCCAGCGCGACCTGACCTGCCTCGATCTTCCTTGGGTTCCGGTGGGTGAGGCAGAGGTGCGTTTTTTGATTAACGAAATTGTGTGCGGCGAAGAGTCAGACATCGATCCCGCGGGGACGCGGATCAGCCATTTTGAGCTCTATCTGCGCGCAATGCATGAAGCTGGGGCGGGCGCCACGGCAATCAACGGGGCCCTCGCCAGCGTGCGCGCTGGTGGAGCGACGGCGGTGGCACTGAAGAAGGCGGGAGTTCCTCTGGGTGGGGCGGAATTTTCGGCGGAAACCTTTCGGCTGGCGGCTCAGGGTAAAACGCATGAAGTGGCGGCCGCTTTTACGTTTGGCCGAGAAGATCTTATTCCGGATATGTTCATGCAACTCGTGACGCGGTTAAGCCGCGAGCATCCGGGGAAACTTGATACGTTTCGCTATTATCTAGAGCGGCACATCGAGGTCGATGGTGGTCATCATGGTGCGATCGCTTTGCGGATGGTGGAGCGGCTTTGCGGCGACGATGAGCTGAAATGGCAGGAGGCGGGGCGCGCGGCCCTCGCCTCGATTGAGGCCCGCATTCGTTTGTGGGACGCGATTGTCGCCACGTTGGCCTAAGACGCGGCCACAATAATAGCCCATAAAAAAGCCGGACGCGGGTCCGGCTCTTGCTGTGTTCGATGCTGCCTAGTGGATTAGGTCAGCGTCACACCCTTGGCTTTAGCTGAGCGCAGGAGAGCGTCGGCCATGTCGGAGGGGGTGACCGCGACTTCGATGCCGCATTCTTTAAAGACGGCGATCTTGGCCGCGGCGGTATCCTCGGCGCCGCCGACGATCGCGCCGGCGTGGCCCATGCGACGACCGGCAGGGGCGGTGGCGCCGGCGATGAAGCCAGCGACGGGCTTGGTGCAATTGGCCTTGATCCAGCGCGCGGCCTCGACCTCAGCGTTGCCGCCGATTTCGCCGATGAGGATAATCCCATGCGTCTCGGGATCGGCGTTGAAGAGTTTGATCACGTCGAGGTGATTAGTCCCATTGACGGGGTCGCCACCAATGCCGACGCAGGTGGTCTGGCCAATATTTTTCGAGGTAAGTTGAAAAACCGCTTCGTAGGTGAGGGTGCCAGAGCGTGAGACGACGCCGACGTGGCCTTGTTTATGAATATAGCCTGGGGCGATACCGATGCGGCAGCCGCCAGAGGAGTCCTGGCCGGTGCCGGGGGTAACGATGCCGGGGCAATTTGGCCCGAGCAGGCGAGTCTTGCTGCCCTGCATGGCGCGTTTCACGCGGATCATATCCTTAATCGGAATGCCCTCGGTGATAGCGACCGCAAGATCAAGGCCCGCATCAACGCACTCGAGGATGGCGTCAGCGGCATAGGGTGGAGGGACAAAAATAACCGACACGCTAGCGCCGGTCGCTTTGGCCGCGTCCGCTACGGAATTAAAAATCGGTACTTTATGGGTGCCGTGTTCGAAAAATTGGCCGCCCTTACCTGGGGTGACGCCTGCGACGACCTGTGTGCCGTAGTCGAGTGAGAGCTTGGCGTGACGGCCACCGAAGTCACCGGTGATGCCTTGGACAATGATCTTCGTTTTAGGAGTGATGAGAATGCTCATGGAAAAGGGGAGGAGGGGGAGGACTTAGGCGACTAGCTTGACGATTTTCTGAGCGGCATCGGCCATGGTGTCGCCCGAAACGAGGGCGAGGCCAGAAGCTGCCAGAGTGGCTTTGCCCGCAGCCACATTGTTGCCCTCGAGGCGAACCACGAGGGGCAGTTTAAGGCCAACCTCTTTGACCGCGGCGACGATCCCGGTGGCGATGACGTTGCAGTCCATGATGCCGCCGAAAATATTAACCAAAATACCTTTCACATTTTTGTCACCGAGGATGATCTTGAAGGCGGCGATCACTTGATCCTTGGAGGCGCCGCCGCCCACATCGAGGAAGTTGGCGGGGGTGCCGCCGAAGTGTTGAATGATATCCATCGTGCTCATCGCGAGACCGGCGCCATTAACGAGGCAGGCGATATTGCCATCGAGCGCGATGTAGCTGAGCGAATATTTTGAAGCCTCAATTTCCTTGGAGTCCTCTTCGTTAAGATCGCGCAGCGCGACAATCTCCGGATGGCGGTAGAGGGCGTTGGAGTCAAAAGATACCTTGGCGTCGAGGGCGAGGACATCGCCGGTGGGCGTGGTAATGAGCGGGTTGACTTCGATCATCGCCGCATCGGTTTCCCAGAAAGCTGTATAGAGATTGCGAATAAGTTTGGCGGCATTTTTAGCTTCGATCCCGGTGAAGCCTAATTTAAAAATAAGTTCACGGACTTGGAAATCGGCGAGGCCGTAGGCTGGATCGATGAGAATTTTGAACAGCTTCTCCGGCGTCTCATGCGCAACTTTCTCAATCTCTACCCCGCCCTCGGTGGAGGCGACGATGACGGGCCGCGAGCTGTTGCGGTCGAGGAGGATGGCGAGATAGTATTCTTTTTTAATTTCGCTCGCGACGGTGAAGTAGATCGTCTGAACCTTGCGCCCGGCGGGTCCGGTTTGGATGGTGACCAGGGTATTCCCGAGCATGTTGGCCGCCATGGCTTGGGCCTCGGCTTTGGTTTTACAGAATTTCACGCCGCCCTTGAAGCCGTTGGTGAAAGTACCCTTGCCGCGACCGCCGGCATGGATCTGAGATTTAACCATGGTGGGCCCCTCGGGGAGTTGGTCGAGGGCGGTGATAAAGCCCGCGGGGGTGGTCGCGACGGCGCCCTTCGGAACGGGCACGCCAAATTTTTCGAAGATAGCTTTAGCTTGATACTCGTGAATGTTCATGGGGAAAAGATGCAGTGATTTGCCATAAAGCTTGGGAGAATGACACGAAAAAACAGTTGGGCTGGTATTATTTACGTATCCTCATCTCTCGCGGGCTTGGGGCGGGGTAAACTAATGGGTGGCGGCAGGCCTTGCCGTGACTGGCTCTGGGGTTGCCATGCGGGGTCGGGTCCGCAATTTGGTCTCCATGGAATCACACGAGTTGCTGAAGGAAGTGCTGAAGAAGACGAGCGCGAAGCAGATCGCTGCGGAGATGAGCTTATCTCTCTCACTGATTTATAAATGGGCCGAACCGCCCGTAGACGGTACGGGCAGTGGAGCTAATAATCCCCTCGACCGCATTGAGCAATTGGTGCGGATCACTGGGGATGGCCGGATTGCGCAGTGGATTTGTGAGTTAGCGGGGGGATTTTATATTGCTAACCCTAAGGTCAAGCCGGACGCACAGCAGTTAATTCCTTCCACCAATAGCATTGTGCAGGAATTTGCCGACATGTTGGGGGTGATCGCCCTCGCGGCCTCGGATAATCAAATTACCCCTGATGAAGCCAAAGCGATCCGCCGCCGGTGGGAAGACCTCAAGTCTGTCACCGAGGGTTTCGTGCGTCACGCTGAACAAGGCGAATTCGCCGCCCTGAAAGCTCCTTCGATGGCCGGAGCGGGAAGTGCGGGGCGTAAAAGCTGAGCGCCGCGATTAATTAAGGCAAATGTTGCCGGAGGAACTCAGCTTGCAATGCCGTGAGCTCGGTGAGGCCTGGCTGGGCTAGCCCGAGTAGGCTTTGGAGTTGCGCGTGAGAAAAGGTGGACTGTTCTCCACTGCTCTGGACTTCGACAAACTCACCGCGGCCGGTCATCACAATATTGGCATCCACTTCGGCATCTTTATCTTCGAGGTAATCAAGATCGAGTAAGGCCTCGCCCCCAACGAGGCCGACGCTGACCGCGGCGACCGAGTCGGTGAAGGGGTTCTCGGTAATTTTTTTGGCATGCAGGAGTTTCTGCACCGCGAGGCGAGCGGCGAGGTAGGCGCCGGTGATGGCGGCGGTGCGGGTGCCGCCATCGGCTTGCAGGACATCACAGTCGAGCCAAAGGGTATGTTCGCCAAATTTCTTTAAATCGAGGACCGCGCGAATGGAGCGCCCGATGAGGCGTTGAATCTCGATGGTGCGGCCATCGATTTTGCCTTTGCTCATATCGCGGGCTTTCCGCTCGAGCGTGCTGTAGGGCAGCATGGAATATTCCGCGGTCACCCAGCCACCGCTGACGCCCTGTTGTCGCATCCAAGAGGGAACTTTAGGCTCGATGGTCGCAGCACAGATGACGCGCGTCTGACCGAAGCCGATGAGCACGGAGCCCCCGGCGTAAGGCGCGATATGAGCCGCGAGGGTGAGGGGGCGGAGTTGGTGGGCGGAGCGGGCGTCGAGGCGAGGCGTCGGCATAGAATCAGGTGGCATCATCTTCCGCCTCATCATCGGCCTGAACGCGGGCCGGCAACTGGGCTTTGACGTTCAGCCGCTTAGTCCCTTCGGGGTCAGCCATGTGGGCGATGAGTCGATCGTTAAAAGTTTTGGCCGGATCATGCCCCATGTTTTTTAAGGCTTGGACGAGCGCGGCTACTTCAACCAGGCGGGCAATGTCACGACCGGGGCGCACGTAAAATTCGATATGCGGCACGCGCACGCCCAGGATATCATAATAATTTTCCTCAAGGCCCGTGCGTTCTTCAATTACTTCGGGTGACCACTCGCGTAAAGAAACGACGAGATCGATGCGTTTTTCGAGGCGAATGCTTTTAACGCCGAACATTTCGGCGATGTTGATAATGCCGATGCCGCGGCACTCCATGTAACCGCGGTTCAATGGGCGGGAGCTAGCGGAAAGTTCCCGTTCGTCGAGTAATTTGATGACGGTGAGATCATCGGCCACCAGCGAGTGGCCGCGTTCGATCAGCGCGAGCGCGCATTCCGATTTGCCGATGCCGCTGTCGCCGCGAATCATGACGCCGATGCCCTTAATATCGAGCGTGGTCGCGTGTTCGGTCCCGGAGGCGGCGAACTCATTGTCGATGCACAGCGTGGCGGCATTAACAAAGTTCATCGTGATGAGGGGCGTGCGGAAAATCGGGAGCTTCATCTCCGCGGAGACCGCCAGCATCGGGTGGGTCGCCACGTAATTGCGGGTCAGCACAATGCAGGGAATCCCGCGCCGCACCATCTCCTGAAAAATTTCGATCTGCTGACGCTGCGGCAGCGTTTTGAGGTAAGTCATTTCCGCCGCGCCGAAAACCTGAATGCGCTTGTTGGCGAAATATTTAAAAAAACCGGTGAGAGCGAGCGACGGTCGATTGATCGAGCCCTCCCGGATGAGGCGATCCAAATCAACTTCTTTGGTCACGAGCTCGAGGTGCAATTTCTCGCGATAGGTTTCGTAGAAATGAGCGACGGTGATGCCGGGGAAAGTTTTAGTGGGCATAGGCGAGGGGGTGACGGTACGCGCTGGGCTTAGACTAAGATGTTTACGGCAACAAGCTCCTACTCGTGGCGATTAGTCCGTCCCGAGTCGGCTACAGATTAAAATCCTGACCGAGGTAAAGCTCGCGCGCTTGCGCGTCGTTGATGAGGAAATCGCCCGAGCCCTCCGTCATAACTTTACCTTTGTGGATAATGTAGCCGCGGTCGACAATTCGCAGGGTTTCGCGCACATTGTGATCGGTAATCAAGACGCCAATGCCGCGCCGTTTGAGATCGAGAATAATTTTCTGCACCTCGGCGACGGAGATGGGATCGACGCCCGCAAACGGTTCATCCATGAGCAAAAAGCGGGGGCGCGTGACCAAGGCGCGGGCGATTTCTAATCGGCGGCGTTCGCCACCCGACAGGGTGTAAGCTTTTTGTTTCGCCAAATGGCTCAAGCTGAGTTCCGCCAGATGGTGGGCCACTAACGCGGGGCGTTCGCGGCTGGGGACTGGCAGCGTCTCCACGATGGCGAGAATGTTTTCGGCTACGGTTAGCTTACGAAAAATAGAGGACTCTTGCGGCAGATAGCCAACGCCGAGGCGCGCGCGGCGGTGCATGCGCAGCTGGGTGGCATCTTGGCCGTGAATAAAAACCCGCCCCGTGGTGGCGGGGACGAGACCAACTACCATGTAAAAGGTGGTGGTTTTGCCGGCGCCGTTCGGTCCCAGGAGGCCGACGACTTCGCCCGCTTGGACGTTTATATTGACGCCGTTCACGACGGGCCGTTGGCCATATATTTTAACCAAACCCTCGGTGCGAATCTCTGCGGTGGTAGCCATGCTCACGGTTGCTTGGGGCTAGGGGCGGCGGCGGGCGCGGATTTTTTTTCCTGATCAAAGCCCAGGTCTTTAATCGCGGGGAGGGTGATGCGCGTGGGGGCGCTCTCGGCGCCTTCGATGACGGCGCGGCGTTCGCCCCGATAAAGCACCATCTTGGGGCCCGTGGCGGTCGCGCCGTTCGCGAGATCTTTAATCACGGGATGATCAGTCAAAATAATCTTATCATCATCGGGCAAAACTTCGGCGCGCCCGCAGGTGGCTTCACGATCGGATTGGAGGATCTGGACGTGGCCTTCCGCGATGAGCGATTTAAAGCGGGCGAGTTTGCCGATCGTCGCCGTGGGGTCGCCCTTGCGGGTCGTGGTTACGGTTAGCTGATCGCAGGTGAGCTTGAGGTTGGTGCCGCTGACCTTGACGTTTTTCGTGAAGATGAAAGTCGTTAGCGCATCGGTGCTGCGCATATCGAGTTGCTCGCTATCGATCACGGTCGGCTGAGTCTCCGCAGCTTGAGCTAAGGCGCTCCAGATCGTGGCGGATAGTAAGAGAGGGAGCAGGCGGCGCAGATTCATTTTAATATTTCCTTAAATTCGGCGTGGAAAATAACGCGGACATTTTGCGCGATCGTTACTTGGTGTTCCTTGTAGGCGTAACGCCAGTCGCTCCCCGTTGCTTCAAATTCATCATTAATCACTCGGATGGTTTGCGGGCCGGTAATGACGGCCTCCGTCGGTTGGATGGCGGCACGGGGGCTGAGAATCATGGTCTGCACTTTTTCGTCTGCTTGGCCCGAGAAAATCGAAAGAGTTAATTCCTGCACCGCGATATGATTGGGGTTTAAATAACGCGCTTCTGAGCCGCGCACGAGCCAAGCGCGATAGCCTTCCGGGGTAAAGTGGGGCAGACTGAAATTAATAATGGGGCGATTGCCGGAGATTTGCGTGGTGGCACCTATCGCCCCCGCGAGCGGGGTGAGGAGGAGGATAAAAAATCGAAGGGCAGGGATCACGCGGAGATCATTGACCACGCTGGGCCAAGATTTGTTCACAGATTTCTCGCACGGCCCCGTGACCAGCTGGCCGTGCTGGGGTATAGCGCGCGGCCTGTAATGCGGTCGGCATGGCCGCAGTCGGAGCGACGCCGATCCCGGCCCAAGTAATGGCCGGCGCATCGATATCATCATCGCCCATATAGCAAATCTGGGCGGCGCTGAAGCCCAACTGGGTGGCGAGTGCTTGGAGGGCCACTAATTTGTCCGTGCGGCCTTGGATGAGATGAGGCACGCGGAGTTCTGTGGCGCGGCGTGTCGTGGCCTGCGAGGCGCGGCCGGAGATCCACGCGACGACGACCCCAGCTTGGTGCAAGCGGACCAGGCCCATCCCATCAAGAATGGAGAAATTTTTCGTTTCTACGCCATCGCTAGAGATGGCCACCGTGCCGTCGGTTAAGACGCCATCGACATCCATCGCGAAGCAGCGAATGGCGGCCCACTGGGCGGGCGAGGGAGGGGAGGCAGGGTGCGACATGGAATGGAGGTCAGATTCTGGGCTGCGCTCAGAATGACAAGAGTGAAGCTCGTCGATTCAGGTATGAGCGCTTCGCTTTAAATAAGTTTGGGTAGGGCTGCTTGGATCGCGGCACGATGGGGTTCGAGGTGGGGCGGTAAGGAGAGTCGCGTGCCGAGCGTGGTCGGTGATTCGTCAATGGTGAAGCCCGGTTGGTCCGTCGCGATTTCAAAAAGGACGCCACCAGGTTCACGGTAGTAAATTGATTTGAAGTAGGCGCGGTCGATTACGGGGCTGACGGCCAAACCGCTCGCCACGAGTACGGTGCGCGCCGCGGATTGATTCGCGTCATCATTCGCGCGAAAGGCGACGTGGTGGATCGTGCCGCTGCCGTTTACGCCGCGCGGCAGAGTGGGGTCGGTCAATAAGTCCACATAGGTGCCAGGGCCGCTTTGATCGACCGTGTAGCGAGCGCGGTAGCCGGCTTGGGCGATTAAGCGATAGCCCATCGAGTCGGTGAGCACCGCGGCGGTCGCGGCGGTTGAGGTGAGGGCTAGGGTGGTGCTGTGGAATCCGCGCAGGGCATTTGCAATCGGCACTTCCTCGGACGGTGCGGGTGGGCGTAAATCGGATTCGCTGGTGGCGATTAATTCGAGGCGGAGATCATCGGGATCGAAGAACGGGAGCACCTCATCGCTAAAGCGATTTTCTCGCGGGAGGTGTTTGATGTTCAATTGGGCAAAGCGTTGCTGCCAGAAATCCAGCGATCCCGTCGGCACGGCGAAACTTGTGGCGTAGGCTTGGCCGGTGCCGGGACGACCCCGCTTGAGTCCAGCCCACGGAAAAAATGTTAGGCAGGTCCCGGGGGAACCGAGATAATCGCCGTAGTAGAGGTGATAGGTGCCTGGGTCATCCTGATTGACCGATTGTTTTACGAAACGTAGCCCCAGTACCTTGATGTAAAAGTGCAGATTGCGGCTGATATCGGAAGAAATCGCCGTGATGTGATGCAGTCCGTGCGTGGTGGTCGAGTGCATGCCGGCTGTAATAAAATAAATATTAGCTCAACGTTGGAGGCCGATTTTTTTGCAAAGCCGGCTGAGGTCGGCGAGTTCGGTGAAGGAAAGAGTATTCATTTCACGAGTCACTTTGCCCACCACCTTGGGCCACAAGTTAGCGATGAAAGCTTGGCCATTTTCCGTCAATTTAACGACGACGAAGCGGCGATCAGCTGGGTCGCGTTCCCGGAGCACGTAACCGGCTTTTTCCAAATTATCGACCACGAGGGTTAGGTTTCCTCCGCTCTTTAATAATTTCTCGGCCAGTTCACTCTGGCAGAGCGGGCCGATGTGATAGAGTGCGTCGAGAACACCAAACTGAGTAATCGTCAGCGTTGCTGGGAGGACCGTCTGAATTCGAACGGCGACCGACTCAGCGCTGCGCGCTAATTTAATGAAGGCATTGAGGGCATTGATTTCCTCGTTTGTGCCGCGGTGGCGGGTTCCCATGAAAACAATGCTTTAGGCGAATGGTTTCATGTCAAAGCATTTATAGGAATAGCTTTGAATATAATCCTAACTCATTAAGCCAGATCGATTTTATTAACTCTCGCCAAGTGACGGCCACCCTCAAAAGCGGTTTCAAGCCACACTTTAACAATCTTCAGGGCTTCCTCTTCCGTGACGGTGCGTTGGCCGAGGGAGAGGCAGTTGCCGTCGTTGTGGGAGCGATTCCAGATCGCGACTTGTTCGTTCCAGCAGAGGCCGCAGCGGACGCCTTTGATGCGATTGGCCACGATGGCTTCACCGTTGCCGGAGCCGCCCAAAATGATGCCGCGTTCGACTTCGCCTGAGGCCACGGCGATGGCCACGGGGCGAATGAAATCGGGGTAATCGCAGGGGGCGTCAGAACTCGTGCCACAGTCGCGAACGGTGTGACCATCGGCGAGCAGCATGGCTTTGATCTTTTCCTTATAAGCAAAGCCCGCGTGATCGGAGCCCAGCGCGATGGTGAATTTTTTCATAATAACGAAGAATAGATTTTGGCGAAAGTGATGACAGCCGTTATTCCTACGCGCAGGAATGGCCGCAAACTAATTTCTATGCGTAGTGCCCGTTGGCTGGGCGCTGTTCACCACGTATCCATCTGGCGAAGAAAGGCCGCGGTATCAGCAAAATTGGGGAATACGGCCGTAGGTTGATGCGCGGCTAATTCTGCCAGGCTGTAGCGACCAGTGGCCACCCCGATGGTCTTGGCGCCGATCACTCGGCCGCATTCGATATCGTGGGGGGTATCACCGATGATGACCGTTTGCTCCGGTCGAAAATCAATGGCGTGGCGTTCTTTGGCTCGGCGCAGGGCATGGGGGCCGAGGTCATTGCGCCGCGGGCTGTCATCGGCGAAGGCGCCAAATTCAAAATAGTGCCAGACCTGAAAGTGGGTGAGCTTGATTTCGGCCCCGCGCTTCAGGTTGCCGGTCAGTAACCCTTGGGCCACGTCGGTCCTTTGGTGCAAAATTTCTAGCAGATCGCGCACCCCGGGGAGGACTTGGCCCGGTGGGCCGTCGCGCAATTCTTTCGGCAGGATTTGTAAATACGCCTCCAAATAATCGTGCGCATTCTGCGGCGTATCGGGCAAGCCGACGTGGCGAAAAACTTCGCCGGTAATCCATGTATCTGTGCGGCCCGCCCAATCAATCTGGGTGAGATCACATATTTTCCCGAAGCGTTGGGTTAGGGCCTTCTCCATCGCGCGGACGCCGGAGCCGTGGGAAACAATAATGGTGCCGTCAATATCCCAGAGGATGAGTTTTTTCATGAGGCCAAGCGGTGGCGAAGGAGCTGCATATTAGACGCGAAGTAGGCGGGGCCGTCGAGGGAGCTCAAGAAATAAAGTGAGTACCCAGCTACGCATTTAACGGTGGCTCACCTAGGCCCGTGATCCTGCTTGCCTCTCAATTAGCATCATCTTCAGTGAGCGGAAATCTGCTCGCCCGCTTAATGACGGGTAAATCAGGTTCATTTAATTGCCCGCTCATTTTACGACTGCTTGCCGTTATGCCCGAAGCTCAAATAAAAATCGCCCTGATCCAGCTGCATGCGGGGATTAAAGTAGCCGACGGCGCCGTCATTTCCCAAACGCTGGGCCAGCTGGAAGAATTATTGGCCACGCACCGCGAGAGCTTGCACCCGCAGTTAGTTCATTTTTTAGCCGGACGCAGCTACGCGAAAGCTTTGGCGTATCTAGGGGGCGGCGCAGCGCTGACCGCACAACCCGCCTCGCCCCCGGGAGGCTGTGGCGGACAGTGATGAACGACGGGGGTAAAGTTTCGGTGCAGGGCGGCGCAGCGCTGGGGCAAAATCCTTTTGGTGCGCTCAGTGCGGC
>Ga0049082_10000227_pt1 | contig 14788 bp, 11 predicted proteins | sample GreLakmeHU45MSRF_FD_66718 | JGI IMG/M metagenome (GOLD analysis project Ga0049082, IMG submission 66718) | Freshwater lentic microbial communities from great Laurentian Lakes, MI, USA - Great Lakes metaG HU45MSRF | ecosystem: Environmental > Aquatic > Freshwater > Lake | place: Great Lakes... | reverse complement strand
AAGGACTTTGTCACAGGCGGGTCATCCAGTAAAAACCGCGTCGAGAAATCTGGTTAATTTTATGTGTACTCCTCAATTTCAACAGGCCATTGCTGGCGCGCAAGCCGCAGGCATTATCCCTGGTCAGCAGGTTAACCCCCAGGACGCTATCGCTGCCGGCCAAATGGGGGCTGCTATGGGGCAAACCCAACCGCAGTTCGACCCTCGTCAGAACGATCCTCGATATGCCGGTGCAATGGCTTCGCAGATTTCAGAACTTTTTGATCCTCGTACCGGACAGCGCATCCGCCAGGTCGGTCCTGCCAGGGAGATGCCAATGGTTCCTATTTCCAAGGAAGAGTTTGATGGTCCTGTCGTGAGCGATAGCATCAACAGCATTCCCCAGCACATGATGCGCAAGGAGTACGCGCCGATGCCTCCAATGCAGCGCATTCAGCGTTCCCCTACCGTCGGCGAACTGCTCGGCATCCCGCCTGGCACCACCCAAGAAGTCGGCGGCCCTGGCCGTTTCTAATCTATGTGTACCCCAGTAGCATTCGCACTAGCCCTAACGGCGGCAGGATCTGCCGCTCAAGCCGCAGGCGCGCGACGCGCAGCCAAGGCTATGGAGGGACAGCGTGTCGCCGAAAGCATTCGCCAGAAAGGCTTCCAGGATGAAGCTGCCGCAGTATCAGATGAATCTCTCGGCAAGTCCGGCAGGGATGCTACTGAAACTGGTATGTCAGAAGCTGCGGCTGCGCGAGCGGCTGCGTCTGATGCTGCTGTGGCTGAAGTCCGTGCGCCTATCGAGGCTACTGGTGCGAACCTAGCCGGCGACCAAACTGCCAACAAGTTGATGGCAACGGAAGGTGACGCTGCTGCCGCAAAGAACCTTGGCTACGCTACCCAGCAGGGTCGCGCCAAGGCCAACATGCTTTCGTTTAATGACGTTACCTTCCAGAACGCCATCAACAACATCCGCGCCGGCCAGAAGCTAAACACTACTGGCAACTTCATGCGCGGATCTGCCGGCGTACTTCCTATTGAACTTGAATACGCTTCCAAGAAAGGCGACAGCCTAAAGACCCTTGGTAGCGTTCTTTCTACCGCCGGATCTGTCGTTGGTATGGGTGCTGGTGCTGGTTGGTGGGATGCTCCAAGCCAAGCCGATATCCTTAACAAAACCAATTCGCTGGCAAACTTCTCCAACCCTTCAACGCTAAACGCCGCCAGCAACAACATTGCAAATTATAGCAATAGCCTATTGCCACTAGATCCCTTCAAGCTGCCGGCCATCCAGCCGCAGCCCTTCCTGGGTTCTGGTTCGTTCCCGGCTATGTATAAATTCCCCATTAAATGAGCAACAAAGTATCCGTCCAGGGCGACCCATATTGGGCGAAGGCCGCTGAAAACGTGGCTGGGATGTTCAACCCAGAGGCTGAAGCCAAGGGTGCGACCTTGCTGTCAACCGCTCGTTACAACAACGCCCGCGCCGCTGGACAGGAAGATCAGAATACAGCACTTGGAGAATCTGCTCTTCGCGCTGCCGGTTATTCTGACATGGAAATCGCAGCCATGCGGGCTGCGCGTGATAACTCTGTTGCCTCTATTTTCAAGGGAATTAACGAGAATCGCGGTCGCGAAGCTATTAATACTGGAGATTATAAAAAGGCTCTTGTCCTTACCGGCCAGGGCAATGCTTTAGATAACCTTGCTAAAGGAGAAATCTCAACAGCTGCTGTAACTGACCCTTTGAGTGGTAAGATTGACCAAAGTCTTGCATCCGTGTTTTCACAGGGTGTTAAGAACGAGGGAGGAAATACTTACACCTGGGACCCAGTTAATAGGACATACAAGGTTCTCGATGTTAATCCGCAGGGTCAAAGCTACCTTGCAAGTGCTGGAGCGAAGACTGATGTCGCTGGTGCTACGGTCAACAAAATCAATACGCAGGCTACTGCAATTAGTAACTGGAGTGATGCAAAGATTGAGCAGTACGCTCGTTTAACCGACGCGCAGATTGAAGATCTGGTCAACAAGGGTGCAAACCGAGATGCCCTTACCGTTGCTCGTACGCAGTCTATCGAGCATATGAATAAGCTTGCGACGGAAAAGAACGACGCACTTATCGAAGGAATAAAGGCCAAGACAGAAGGATTTAACGCTGAATCGGCTGCACGAATTTCTCGCACGAATTCGCTCATTAATCTTGATGCAATCAAGGGACAAGTAGCCCTCCTTGGCGACCCGGTTAAGAAGGCCCAGGCACAGGCAACCCTTTACGCGGCTATCGAAAATCATTACTCCAAGGACTTCTCGGAGAACCTTGGGACTAATAAGTGGGAGCAAGTTGACCCAATGCAAAAGAAAGCCCTTTCGGATCGCGCGCTTGAATACATGCGTCGCGGTGATGACTTCGGCCTAGCTTTGGCAAAGTCTGAAAAAGATCATGGTTTGACTGGGAAGATGGTAAAGGGACAAAAGTCTCAATTCTTTGGTCTTCGCACGTCTCCAGATGGAAAGATTTCTTTTGACGGATTCACGACTCCGTCTGCCCTGGCCGACGCGGTCGCCGGCGGGTCTGGGGCTGCCGCTGCTCCCGCTTCCCCGACCATCGTCCCGCCGGCTTCTACCGCTACAGCCGACACCCCTAGGCTGACAGATGATGCGGCTGGCCGAGAAGCGTACGCCAAGCTTCCTCCAGGTACTGTTTATGTTGCTCCAGATGGAAGTGTCCGTACAAAGGAGTAATGAGCAATTTCTGGGACGACGATAAGCCAGTACAGCCCAAGCAAGACCCTAAACCGAAGGCTAACTTTTGGGAGCAGGATAAGCCTGCCGCATTGCCGGCGGAGCAACCTGTCGTCAATCAGCCTGTCAGTCAGCCCATCGTCCAGGTCGAGAAGCCTACGCCAGTAGCAGCCGCTCCGTCGGTCGCCGACGCCATCGTCGCTGCTGCACCTAACGAGCAACCGGTCAAGCTGACTTCAGAGGAAGTCGCCAAACAACTTATTCCGGAGACTAAACTTGGTGAAGGTGCATTCGGTCAACAGCCTAGCCTAAAGTTTGGCCGTACGGTTCAGCGCGTGGCGCAGCCTACCAAGTCTGTCGTCAAAGACCTGTTTGGTGCTGATGGTGCAATTGCCGATACCTTTGTTCGATCCTGGTACGGATCTACCCAGTCTGACCTTTATACCGGATTGGCGCGACGCCTCAACGCCCGCAACACTTACGCCACGCTTGGAGAGGCTGGGATTGAGGCGCGCAAGAAGGAGCTGCATGACAAGTATGTTATGGGCAATATGGGCAAAGAAGAGTATGCGGAAATGCGCGACCTTGATAATGGCGTAATTGGACCTAAACTTGATGAGGAAATTGTTAAGATGAAGGGGCTTATCAAGGACACGAATGTAGTGATAAAGTCTGCCCAGGGTACTTCCGCTGGCATGGACAAGTTTAATAAGGCCAAGGGATTCTGGAATGCCACCAAGGCGTTGGTTTCAAGCCCTGTTGATATTGGTCTTGAGGGTCTTGCTGGATCGCTGATTGGAACTGCAAAGGGTGCTGTTGCTGCTGCCGCCTTCGCTGCTGCCGCTCGACGCGGAGGTGCAGGTGCTGGTGCAATCAAGGCCGCCGGTCTTGCTGGGGCTGGATTGTCTTCCGCAAGAATGTCCTATGATCCTAACGTCCTTGAGAAGCTGGTAAAGTGGGGCGAGGAAAACGGCGTTGATATCCTGCAAGACGTCGATGGTTGGGTTGCTGCTGTTAATAAGAATCCGGAAAACTTCGACCAAGAGTATGCCCAAGGCAAGAAAGACGCCAGGTTTGAAGCCAACGTCGAAGGCGCAGCCGTGACTGGCCTTGGTGCAATCAATGAATTTATTCCTGGTGGGACTAAATTCTTGTCTAGGTTTGCAATCGGTCGCCTCAAGGAAGGCGGGGAAGAACTTGGAACTACGCTCATCACCAATGCCGCAAAGGGTCAAGGTACGACCGCACAGGACGCGCTTCTTTCTACCTTCCTTGGATTGGGATTGGGCAACACGGAGGGCGTTGCATCTAATGCAATCGCCGCCAACGCCCAGGCTAACGCCGCGTCTGACGCTGCTCGACTCAACACGGTCGGCCTTGGCATGGTCAATGAACCTGCTCCGATTGCACCTACGTCCGGCGCTGCTCAACCTCCGCCCGCTGCCGCCCCGGTTGCACCTGTAGCACCTGCGCCAGTCGCCCCTGCTGTACCTATCGCCGGCGAGGTTGTACCTCCCGCGCCTGCTGCTCCAGTTGCTCCAGCCGCCCCTGCGGCTGAAGCTGCTCCTGCCGCTGAAGCCGCCCCTACCGTCGATCCTACCATCGCCCTCCAAGAGCAACTCAACGCCGCCAATGAACGTAAGTCCAAGGCTGAAGCGGCTTTTAGCCAATCTCTCTTCGACAAAGAAGTTGCAGAAGCTGCCTTGAAGGACGACCCAGAGAATGCCGAAAAGCTGGCAGCGGTGCAGGCTGCTGAAAAGGCTGTTAACGACTCTGCCATTGCGTACGGAGATGCGATTCAAGAATCAAATAACATCACCGATCAACTTGAGGCACCTACACCTGTTGCTGCTCCTGCGCCAGCCGCTCCTGCTCCTGCCGCCCCTGTCGCTCCTGCTCCAGCAGTCACGCCCACCGCCGCTACGCCAGCACCTACGCCCGCTCCAGCGCCGGCGCCTACTCCAGCCCCCGCACCTACTCCAGCCCCCGCACCTACCCCTGCTCCCACACCTACGCCCGCCCCTGCTACGCCCGCCCCTGCGTACGCTGGCGGCGACCCTCGCCAGGATCCTCGGTTTGGCGACCTATATAATGAGACGAAGTCTAAACTTCGCCGCGCCTACCAGTTCCTTCTAGAGCAACAGCAGATCTTGGCCGATATGAAGGCGAAGAACTACAAGACGGAAAAGAAGGAGAAGCAGATTGAGAAGATCAAAGCCAACATCGCCCAGCTTCTTGGCGACCCTGCCCCTGCTCCAGTTGCCCAGGCCGCCCCTGCACCTGCACCAGTTGCTCAACCAGCACCGGCCGCCCCCGCTCCTGCTCCTGCACCACAAGCCGCACCTGCCCCAGCCCCGACTCCTGCCCCTGCGCCTGCTCCTGCCCCTACCCCCGCTCCTGCTACCCCCGCCCCTGCAACCCCTGCTCCTGGGGCAAAGCCGAAGTCTTCCTTCGTCGCCGGTCTGCGTGAAGACGCGGCCAAGCTCAAGGGTCAGCAGGTGTCTTCTGCCCCTACCCCTTCAGTCCTGCCCTCCGGTGCAACGGCTGTCGCAGATCCGAGAAACGACCGCCGCTTTGAAGCCCTCAACCGCAACCTCAAGCAGGACGTCCGCCAACTGCACAACAAGGTCATCAACGATCAGAAGGCGCGCGAGAAAGCCATCAAGGAAGGTCGCAAGACCAAGAACCTGGATGACCGTATCGCCAAGAACAAGGCCGAGATTGAACGCATCCTGGCTAACCAGCCAGCCGTGAAGCCTGTAGATCCGAACGTCGCCCCCATCGACCCGACCGCAGCCGACCAGACCTACGACTACGAAGAGACGCCGGCCGCACCGGTGGACGATCCTGCGACGTCCGCACCTGTAGTTGCTCCTACGGCTGCCGCACCTGCCGTTGACCCTTCACCCACCCCCGAATCGCAACCATCCGATAAGTCCATTGATGAACTTTTTCAAATTATTGATAAACTTGAATACGAAGGAAGCAGGAACTCTCCTTCTCAACAAGCTAAAGTTAATGAATTAAAATCGATTATTAAGAAGAAGCTAGCCGAGCGGGGGGATAGTGAAAACAATCCTTCTTCCTTTAACGCCCCCCCATTCCCAGAAGCACCAGATTCTTCCGTATCTCCAGCCCAAAAAGCAAACTGGATGGGCAGGGTTAACGAGTGGCGCGCCCAATACGGCAAGACTCATAACTTTGATGGTACGCTAAAGAGCGAAGTAAAACAGAAGAAAAAGAAACTCACCAAAGCAGAAAAATTGCGCGAACGAATTGATGAAATCGAGTCGAGAGGAGACGAGATTTCACAGATGCAGGCAGACAAGCTGAAGGTAACTCTGGCAAAGCTTGAAGGAAGGCCGGCACCGCAAACAACGTCTGTTCAACTAAAGCCGCAGCTTTACATCCGAGTGGACGGGAAGAGTTATCCGGTTGAATCTTTGGCTGAAGCGTCTGAAAAGTGGAATGAGTTCCGCGACGGCGTCCAAAGTCTAGGGTTGAGCGTAAACGTCGGACGCACCGCGGAACAAAGGGAATTCGCAAGCAAGGTTAATGCTGGAGACGGCCCTGTGGTAATCGACCAAAGCGGTAAAGTTGTCGGATACATCTCGCCGAACGGAAAGATTTGGAAAAAGAAGAGGTCTAGCGACACCAACGAGACAATTTACGATCCATACGCCGAAGAGGAGGCACAGGCAAAAGCAGCCCCCAAGCCTATCGGCATGGAAGGAAGACCAGAACCGAAGACGATGGAAGAATACCAGCTTGCTGAAAAGATCTACGAGGAAGCGGCCAAGGCTCACCCCCCCGGAAGCGTACTTAACAAAGCCTACAAGTGGATGGCTACGGATTACATGCAGAAATATTACGCGGAAAGAAACCGAAATAAATACGATTCGGAAGTTGAAGCCGCAAGACTGGCGGAGCAAAAAGAAAAAGACAGCGTAATTGACGTTGAAGCCACGAAAGAATCTTCGCCTGCTGAATCAGAACTGAAAGTTGCGGCGGCAAAACAGGGATTTACGATTGGTCCTGTATACCACGGAACGCCTACTGGCGGCTTCAATAAGTTTGACTCTAACCGCACCGGGTCTAACGCCGGTGTTTCGCGCGGCGGATTTTCTTTCACCACAAACAGGGAAGCGGCGCAGGCTTATTCGGAAAATATGCGTTCGGAGGACAGGGCAATTGCAGATCTCGTAGCCAAGGCTAACGAAATCTTCGCAACCATTCGGGTGGACGCTCCTGGCATAGTATATGATTCAACCAATGTAGGTGAAATTAGGTTCGACACTAACGCAGTAGATAACCTTGAGTCTGCCGTAGATTCACTTGGAGACTACGCTTCCGAGTTGCGCAAGGCTGGCTATCCAGAACAGGCGGCCAAGCTTGAAGCACTAGCAAAAGAAGATTTTGGTGGTTCTAAACCAGAGGTTAAGGCGGTATTCCTGCGCTTGTCTGGAAATCCTCGTGAGATTAACACGACGCGAGAAAAGATGGCTTCTGACTTGTTTGGAGTAAGGGCTACCCCAAATTCTCCGGTGGTCGTTAACCTCGAAAACGGAGAAACTATTTATTACGTCGGAAACAACGCAGACATCAAGAGTGCTGAACAGGTTACAAGGGATGACCGAGGTAACGTAGTACCTCTGTCAAAGCGTTTTTCTGGAGGTGAAGATCTTCGCGGTGACTTTGAATCTAGGGAAGCAGCCAAGGTTCGTATTGCTTTAGAAGAAGCAGCCAAGGGCGACCCTGCTACCGTTGCAGAGCGTGTGAAAGCAGCACTAGACGCCTGGGAGACTGACACTCTTGGACCGGACGACAAGCCTAGCAACCGCGCCTTGTCCATCAACCCACAGGCTTTATCGGCTTGGGCGTACCGCATCTCCAAGTTGATTGTCAAGACCGGCATCAAGTTCGCCGCCTGGTCCAAGAGTATGGCCGGCAAGCTGACCAAGCAGCAGATGAAGGACATCTGGAGTCGAGCAAAGGTTCTTGCCCGCTTCCCAATGTCCATACTCACCATGCGATTCCTGGACAGCCGAGCGGATAAGATGTGGGAGCATGTCTCCCAGAATCCAGGGTCGCAGACGATGCGCGACCTGGCTAACCTCATCTTTACCAAGTCTGGTCCAGACGCTGACGCTACTAGCAACTCTATCCCGCAACGCATCAAGCAGGTACGCGCGCAGTTCGCCAACCAGTATTCCAATATCCTAAATCGTTTCGCAAATGAGTTTGCGAAAATGGACGGCGACCAGCGCAAGGAATGGGACAAGCAATTCCGCCGCTATGTCATCGGCCTAGACCCTCTTCCCTCCGGCGACCTTGGACAGGCAGTCCTTGATTTTCGTCAGATGATGAAGGAACTTCTTCAATACCAGACCAATGCCGGCATTGAAATGGGTGATGCCGGTGATGGTTACTTCCCGCGCATCTGGTCTTCAAAGAAGATCCAGGAGAACATCCAGGAATTCTTCAAGGCGGCCAAGGAAATGTATTCTCGTCGCGACCTTCGTCTTCTCACCAAGGCTATTGCCGATTTAAACGATGGCGTTGACGCAGAGGCTGCCCGCAAGAAAGACCTAGACCAGAAGGCGGGTCGTCGCGTTAAGCCGGATGCCGAATACCAGCAGGACGCTAGAGATAACGCCGACGAGAAGATTGCCGCCCTACAGGCAGAGCATGACGCCAAGGATGACGCCCACTACCAGAAGATGGCCGAAGACTGGGCGTGGCGCGCGCAGAATGGACGACTCGACGAAGTCCAATTGGGCGACTCTGGTATTCGCCAGTCCACCCTTCCAGATCATGCCGACCCTCGCACCTTCACCGTTGAAGAGGCAGCCATTGGTGACGCCTTCACGGACGACGACATCGACAAGGTAACCACACGATACATCTACGCATCAGTAAAGAAGGCCGAGATTGCCCGCGCCTTCGGTGCGGACGGAAAGAAGTTTAGCGAGATGATGGTTCAATTAAACACGGACAAGCTGTCTGGCGACGCCCAGAAGGAAGTCGCCAGTCTCATCCGTGGATCGCTTGATGTCGGGGTTGAAAGACTTGAAGGATTCCAAGCCACGTTTATGGACTGGGCTAACTTCGTCGTGGTATCCGGATACCTCACGTTAAGCTACATCAACAATCTCTTCCTTGAACCGATTTCCTACGGCATCCGTACTGGGTCGCCTATGCTTGCCCTGGAAGCCGTCGCAAAGACATGGGCGCACTTTGGGCGAGAGCTTCGCAATTCGATTAACGATTCAAGGGCTGTTCGTAAGTACTACAAAGGTCGAAAGGAATTCGCAAAGGCTATGGATACGGCTCTGGCGGAGACGCTCGGCCTTACCCATGTCGAACTTGAACGCATTGCCCAGGACAGCGCCATCGACTTTAACGCAGACCAGGAGGTAGAAGGTAGCCCGACCGCACGATGGCTCACCCAGCGTGTGCTTCGTGCAAACCTTATGGAGCAGTCAGAACGCGCCAAGATTTCTGCGTCGATGGCTATTGCTAGAGGACATCTTATCAATGTCGCGCGTACGTTTAACGGAAACTCCGCCCTACAGAATGTATTCTCCAAGGCCGGCATTGACGTGACAGCCGAATCATCGGCTAGGGCTATGATGCGTGAAGCCGGCGTACCGGATGCAGATCATGCCGACTTTGCCAACTTCGTCGCGTCCCTCAAGGATATGAACGACGCCGATTACCAGGCGGCAGTATTGGGTGGCGGTCGTCAAGCGCAGCTCTACCGACAAGCCCTACAGCGTACCAGCACCGGCATGGCTATCCAGACCGATGCGTCTTTGAAGATTGCTGGTTCTACCAATGTCTTCGGTCGCATGTTGATGCAGTTGATGAACTACTCCTACGCCTACGCAAATCTGGTAAAGGATCGCATGTACGACACAGCCCTGCGGGCGGTTAATCCTATGGCGCAGATTACTGCCCTGGATCGCGTCAAATACGCTATGCCAATGCTTGCCGGTGGAACGATGACTGTCGCTGCATCCATTGCCACCAAAGCCCTTGTTGCGTCGATGTTCCCCTCCGACTCCGGCGACGACTGGTTGGAGAAGGAAGACGAACTGAAGGTCTTGGATTCCGCCTCCTACGCCGGCATGTTCGGTAAGAAGTTTGAATACGCTATGAAGGCTTTCTCTCGCGGACAGCTTCCCTTCGGACCTATCCCCGAAGCCGTCGGTCGCACCGCTGGTGCCGTCTACAAGGCTGCCACCAACGCCGGAGACTCCGACGCTGCCAACTATAGTGCCGTCAAGTCGCTCAAGGACACCGTTCTAAAGCCTGCGGCAGTAGGTACGGCTTCAGCCATCAACCCTGTGTTGGGTGCGGGGGTGAATTACCTAGCCCGCGATAAGGACATCTCGGAGTCTATCGTCGAGGGTCTGTCCGGCGCGCCTAAACCCAAGAAGTAACGAATCAGTTGACGAATGTTGGGTGTTGTGGGAGGATGCTCTCGCAATGCCCAACATTGATACCGACGCCCTGGCCGATAAGCTCCACGCTGATCTCGGCCTACAGACTGAAATGGGACGCGAATATCTCCGCGCCATTATTCCCCTAGCCCAGCTTATGGATCGTAAGCAAATGGACTATGGGAGTAGCAATATCAGTTTGAACGGCGAGTTGGGTGTCATGGTCCGCACCCAGGATAAGGTAAGCCGCATCCGGAATCTCCTCACCAAGGAGATGAAGGGCGAGCCGGCTGCCACCAATGAACCGATCATCGATTCTTGGTCCGATCTCGCAAACTATGGCGTTATTGGCCTGCTCCTACGGAGCGGCAAGTGGCGCTAGACCTAGATTAGCACCGGCCCAGAGAAGGCCGCCTGGCTAAAGATATACCGGACCGCAAACCCGGCGAGATACCTTCTCGGCCTAGCCAAACAGAGGGCGTCCCGGTCCGGCCTAGAATTCGATCTAAAGCCCTCCGACATCCCGATTGGCACAGTATGCCCAGTACTGGGCATAACATTTAAGAGGGGGGTAGACGGCACTCCAATCGACAGCTCCCCTACCATCGACCGGGTCGATAATTCCAAGGGTTACATAAGGGGCAATGTGGTGGTGGTTTGTTACTTGGCTAACCGAATCAAGTCTTCGGCCAATGCCCAGCAACTGGGCAAAGTCTATAGGTGGCTGAAACGGTTGACCAAACCCCAGTCTTGATGACAATGGTTGGACTATGTTATTCGCATTCATTACCCTAGTTATCGGATTTGCCTGTGGCTTTGCCGCCGGCGTAAAGAACGCCAACTCATCCAAGGTCGATAAGGCCGTGGATATTCTCGACGCTCTCAAGGGCAAAGTTAAAAAGAAGTAAGTGCGGTACGCCCTGTCAGTCGTATTGCTTACGCTGGCGGGATGCTCGTCCACGCCCGAACCGCTTGTCCAGCCGCCAGCGCCGACCAAGGCCGACGCAGTCACAACCCTGGGCAAGGACTTGGACAAGACCGATCATCGAGTAGGCGCTGCCCTGGTCGCCATTGAAAGGAACGCGGACAAGCCAAAGGTCGTGGTAGCGGAGTCTCGACTAGCCCAGTCATACCTACCACCTGTCCCAGAAAACGACGTAGCATTCAGTATGGCGCGCGCGGCCAAGGGTAGCGACATTGACTACGCCAAGCAAATGGCCTTTGGGCGTCAGCTGGCAGCAGCCGTGACGGTTGCATGGGATCGACTGGAAAAAGACCAAGCCGAGGCGAAGCGAATCTCCGACCTAAAGGACAAGAAGATTGCGGAATTAACACAGGAGGTAGTTCGTGTTAAAAAGGAAGCGAGTAATAACGCTTGGACCTGGATTGCTGGAGGGCTGGCAGTAGCCGGCGCGCTGGCAACCTCGTTTCTAGGTCCAAAGATTGGGCTGCCGCTATTACTGTGCGGGATGCTGTGCGGTGCGGTGCCGTTCATTTACGATTCAGAATATTTTGCCATTACCGCAGGTACTACGATTGCCGCTTCATGTGGACTAGGGCTGTGGTGGCTGTACGACCGAGTTAAAGACTCGGTGAACGAAAATGAAAAGACCGAAGATAAAAATTAATTTTAAGGAACTGGGCGAACTTCCGCCCACTAACAAGAACGTCACCGACTTCGGCCAGGCCGACAAGGTTACCGGGGAGGTAACTTTAGATCCTCGGCAGCCTGCATTTGAAATGCTGGATTCTGCCGTCCACGAATTTCTGCACGTTGCGAATCCATACGCCTCTGAAAAGAGCGTAGCAGCAACTGCTACTATCATTGCTGAAGCCCTATGGAGAATGGGTTACCGCCGATGAGTGAACCAGAAGACAGCTTTATTGACCAACTTCGCAACGGAGGGTTGTGGGCGGCCATCATTGGTATGGCCGGCATGATCGCTAGGTTGTTACTTTCAACTACCCCTGGCATGACATGGGGCAAGGCCGCGCGGTATGTACTAGCAGCAGGCATCGTCGCATGGATTGTCGGCCAGGGGCTGAACGATGTTGGTATGACGCAGGGACTGAAGGATGCCTGCATCGGCATTGCCGGCGCCTCTGCTTCCCAGATCGTTGACTTCTCAATCATGTGGGTGAAGGCAAAGGGTGATAAATTAAAGGGTTAATAGTAGCTTTCAAAAAAAGCATAGTAAATTTGAAGTGGTGATTGACGCACCTACACCCAGTAGGCATACCCCTTTCCATCGGACCCAACACCGTGGACATCAAACTCGACATTCAAAAGCTGGTCGCCTACTTCGGCGGTCGCATCAATCTCTGGCGTAAACTCAACGCCACCGGCTACAAGCTATCCGTTAAGACCATTGAGAAGTGGTCTGAACGCGACAGCCTTCCGGCACACCGCATCGTCCAGTTAATGGACCTTGCCAAGCGCGATGGCCGTGTCATCGATCTTAACTCTTTCCTGCTGAACTCCGCCCCCAACGCCGAGACGAAGCTTTCCCCCAACCGACATGAAAAACAAAAAGTCCGCAGCAGCCGTTAAGGCTCTCACGGAGATGGATGTCTCGGAACTCCGAGACGCCGCCTCCATTCAGAACAACATCGTCGAAGCCGCCAAGGCTCGACTTGCCGACGTCCAGTCGGAACTGACCACCCGGTTCGCCGACGTGATCAAGTTCGCCTTGGAACAGGATGGCAAGACCCACGGCCAGCACACCTTTGAGTCCGAGGGCGTCAAGCTCACGTCCGAGGTTCGCGCCACCGTCAAGTGGGACAGCCCCAAGCTTGAACTGGTCGCTCGCTCCCTGCCTTACGACCAGGTCCAGCGCATGTTCAAGATTGAATTCTCCGTGCCGGAGAAGACGTTCCAGGCTGTCACCGAGAACGCCCTCCGCGACAAGCTGCTCGACGCCCGCACCGTCAAGTACAGCGACCCCAAGTTCACCTTCGTTTCCTAATCTCCCAACCCAACAACATGATCAAAATCATCAAGGCCGACGACCGCCTCAAAGCGGTCCCCAAAATCAACATCGCCCTGTTCGGCCCTGCCGGCGTCGGCAAGACCACCCAGGCTCGCACCCTCGACCCCAAGACCACGCTCTTCGTGGACCTTGAGGCCGGCACCCTCGCCATCCAAGACTGGCCGGCAGACGTCATTGACGTCCGCGATGTCGCCCAGTCCTTTGGCAAGTACCCTTGGGAAATCGCCCGCGCCCTGGCTTTGTATGTCGGCGGACATGATCCTAGCGACGCCACCGGTCCGTACTCAAAGCCTGTCCATGAGGCTGTCTCGACCGCCTTCTCCAACATCGACCTCGCCAAGTACGACACCATCTTCATTGACTCGATTACGGTCGCCGGTCGTGAGTGCTTTAAGTGGTCAAAGGTCCAGCCGGAGACGTTCAATCGAGAAGGCAAGCCCGACACTCGCGGCGCCTATGGTCTGCTCGGTCAAGAAATGATCCGCTGGCTGACCCACCTCCAGCACAGCAGCAAGTCCATCATCCTGTCTGGCATCCTTGACCAGGAGGTCGATGACCTCAAGCGTGTGTCTTGGAACCCGCAGATTGAGGGCAGCAAGACTGGCCGTGAGCTTCCGGGTATCTTCGACCAGGTCATCACCCTCCAGAACTTTAAGAACGAGGACGGCTCGATGTACCGTGCCTTCTGTTGCCAGCAGCAGAATCCGTGGGGCTATCCCGCCAAGGACCGCTCCGGTCGCCTTGATATCCTTGAGGCTCCCGACCTCGGCGCCCTCATCAAAAAGATTCGCGAAGGTAAGCGTGTCGATACCAACATCGTCCGCACCATCCCCACTTCCACACCCAAAACCAACACCAAGTAATACATACCATGAGCATGTTCTCCCCCACCTCCGGCGCCGGCTCGGCTCCGGAACTCATCCCCAACGGCACCCTTGCATGGGCGTTGGTCACCGTCAGCGGTGCCAAGCAGTCGAAGACCAGCGGCGGCACCTACTACCCGGTGACGCTCACGATCATCGGCGGCGACTACGAAGGCCGCAAGGTCTTCGACATGATCCCCGACGTGCAGGACGACCGCAATGGCGAGAAGTGGCGCAAAATGGGCATCACGTCCATTACCCGCATCTTTGAGTCTAGCGGTCACTTCAAGGTCGCTGACCCGAAGTCCTACGAGGCGTTCACCGGCAAGGAAACTCTCGCCATTATGAACTTCATGGACGGCCAGCGCGTCGCCATCAAGGTCAAGGTCGAGAAGAATACCGACCCTGCGTACGCCGACAAGAACAAGGTCGGTGAATGGCTGTCGCCCAACGCCGCTTCCGGTGGTTACCGCGACTTCCAGAAGCTGATCGCCGGCCAGTCCGGCGTTGTCGAACAGGCCCGCTCTGCGGCCTTCTCTGCGCCGGCACCGACGGCTGCTCCAGGTTGGGTCAAGACTCCGTCTTCCTCCAATCCGTTCTAATCGGACACCATCCAGGCGTCCCTTGATTAAGGTGCTGACAAACGAAAATAATATGTCAGTATCTTATCAAGGGACGTTTGTCCTTTTGCTCCTTTACATCAAGGGTGAGAGCGAGACGACAACCTGGCCGTCGGTCCAGCAACTTCCGTCTACGCTCG
>Ga0049082_10000224_pt1 | contig 14878 bp, 7 predicted proteins | sample GreLakmeHU45MSRF_FD_66718 | JGI IMG/M metagenome (GOLD analysis project Ga0049082, IMG submission 66718) | Freshwater lentic microbial communities from great Laurentian Lakes, MI, USA - Great Lakes metaG HU45MSRF | ecosystem: Environmental > Aquatic > Freshwater > Lake | place: Great Lakes... | reverse complement strand
ACAGGGCCAGCATCCCAGGAGTGTGGGCGATATCGCCGATATTCACCGTCTGCCACGACGACCGCAGGACCACGCGCGGGGCGCGCTTACCTTCGGCGCCGCCGAGCGAAGCGGCGATGGCGGCGACAAAGGTAGATTCCAGGAAACGACGACGGGAGAGCATTGTGATTAGGGCTAGAGACAGGGCTAGGGCTGGGGCTGGGGTGAGTCAAACCACCCTTCCCTGCTCAAACTATTCCCGCCACCTGCCACCCGGGGCTGCCACCCGCCACCCGAAACGATTCCGACCTTTGCACTTTTGCACAGGCCGCAGGCCGATTTGCACTTTTGCACCTAGGGCAGCACGCGGTGCTGCCCCTACCTCAATTCTTCTTCGCGACTTCGCGCTTGGGCAGCATCGCGAAATATTGATCCAGCACGGCTTTCACTTTGGCCTTCATTGGCTCGACCTGCGGGGTGAGTTCGGCATAGGACTTGGCGATCTCCTCGAGATTCTTGTCGCGCTGCGGGATATCCTTCTGGGCGGCGACGAGCGCCTTCTCGGCCTTGACTTTCTCGCTCTTGGTAAGCTCAAGCGTCTTGGCGGCGGCCTCGACCAGCAGTCGCTTGGCTTCCGCGGGCTTGCCGGCTTCGGCGAGCTGGGCACGGACTCCGGCGACGGCTTGCTCAAGCGGGGGGAGTTCGTCTTTGGCTTTCTGCAAGACGATCTTCAGGGCGGGTAACTTTGCGACGTAATCCTTTTCCGCGGCGACCCCCGGAGCGGCCAGCTTCTCGCGCTCGACAGCATGCTTGGAGCGTTCCTTCGAGATTGCAACGACGGCGGCGCCAGCGGGGGCGAGATTCTTCGAGGCGACGGCCACGACCTCTTCGGCGGCGATCGTCGCGGCAATGGACGTCTGCTCGGCAGACTTGGCGGCGACGAGAACCTTCTCGGCCTCAACCTGGCCGACCTGGGCCTTGGCGGCCACGGCCTTGGCGAGCGCGACCTGCTCCTCGGTCTGTTTCTTCCGTGAGAAATAACTGAAGGAGAAGACCGCGGTGAAAGTCCTCGCTTCCCCGTAGGCCTTCTCGGCCACCGCCAGCGCGGCTCCGGCCTGCTTGGCAGCATCGGCAGACTTGACGACGGCAAGCGCGAACGCCTTCGACTTCGTCGCATCAGCCTCCGCGGCGGCCTTCGCCTTCAGGGCGACGGCCTTGGCGGCGGCGATCGACTGCTTGACCTCCTCGACCTTGGCGGTGGCCTCAGTGAGGCGGATGCGCGATGGCGCGGGGTACTTGTCACGATAGGCGGCGGAGGCGGCGGTAGCCACGGCGACGACGGCGTCCCGGTCCAGACCAAGACGGACGATTGCCTCACCTTGGGCGTCGATCAGCTTCTGTTGGGCCTCAATCTTGCCCATGGCCTCCGCCTCGCGGAGACGGTGAGGAGAAAGCGTCTTATCCAGGGCGGTAAACTCGGCCTTCAGGGCTTCAAGCGCCTCCATCTGGCGAGGAATCTGTTCTTCGTTCTGCGCGATGGTCTTCTTAGAGGATTCAATCCGCGCGGCCGCGGTGACCTTGGCGGCCTCGTTATCCGCCTTGGCGGCGATGAGGTCGGCGATGTCCTGCTCAAGCTTGGCAAGCTTCTCCTGCTCAGTGAGGACGCCGACGTTGAACTGGGCGGCCTTGAGAGTGACGATGCGCTCGCGGTGCGCAGTAGTCTCGGCGACGATGTCGCGGACCTGAGCCTGCGCGGCGGTGATGTCCGCCCGGACCTTCGCGAGTTCGGTTTCGGCAGCACGGAAAGCTCCGGCCGCTGGCTTCAACTTGGCGATTTCCTGTCCGTAATAAGTTAGGCCGGCGCGATTATCGGCGAGGGACTTGGTGGCTTTTGCTTTGGACTCAGCGGTCTTAGCTTTGGCAAGCTGACCCTGTTGATAAGCGATTCCCTTGGCGATCTCGACGTTCTTAGCCTCGAGTTCAGCCAGTTTCTTTGCGGCGGGTTCGCCGTCGGCCTTCCCCTTCACCAGCGCAGCTTCGGCGGCGGGGATACGAGCCTCGGCGGTCTTCACTGCGGCTTCTGCGGGAGCGAGGGCCGGAATCAGTTCAGCCAGCCGCTTCTCGATCGCGGCGAGGCGGTCGACGAGTTTAGGAGGGTTGCTGGAAACCTGCGTGAGATCGCGGCCACTGGCGGTCTCGAAGAAACGGACTTCGCCAAGCCAGTTACCCGTCACGAAGGTCTTGGAGTCGTAGAGCCCGACGACGCGGGCGACCTGATCGCCCTGCTTGATGCCCTGAGCATGCTCAAGGCGCTTGCCGTCGATGCTCCACATCGCCGTGGTGCCGTCGGCACCGCACGAAAGCAGGCGGCCATCCGGAGTAAAGGACACGGACAGGACATTGCCGCCATGGGCACCCCAGCTCGCGACCTGCTTGCCGGTCTTCATCTCCCAGGTCATAATGATACCGTCCGCCGAACAACTCGCTAGGATATTTGAATCGGCGCGCCAGGCGAGGTCGGTGACGCTCCCCTTATGCTGACCGAGGGCGTAGAATTCTCCGCCGTTGTCGGCCTCCCAGGCGAAGACGTTTCCGTTGCGATCGGAAGTCGCGAGGAGCACGCCATCAGGGCTGAAGTCAGCGCCCGTCACCCATTCGGTGTGCTTCGAGATGAGGTACAGCTCCTCGCCGGTGGCGACGTCGAAGCACTTCACCTTCTTGGTATTGGTGGCGAGGACGACCTTACCGTGATCCGGCGAGATATCGGCCGACATCACTTGGTCAAATTCCTTACCAATCTCGGTGACGCGCTTGCCCGTCTTGACGTCCCAGACGATGGCATGGCCAATCTTGCCGCCGCGGCCGCCACCCATGATGAGCAGCGAACCGTTCGAGCTGAACTTCAGGGAGCGAGCGTAACCTTCCGGATAAGGGAGGATGCCGGCGAGGTCGTGCGTGTCGGTGTCGTAGAGCAGGATCTGCTTCTGGCCGGCGACGGCGAGCAGAGAAGTCCAGGGGCTGGCCGCCATCGCGATGACCGCCGAGGTGCGCGGGGTGACGACGACGGGTTCGAGTAATACGTTCTCCGGACGCGCCACGGCGCCGGTCGGCTTACCGGCACCGCCGGCAAAAGTCAGGTCGACCTTGGGCTTGTTGGATTTCTTTGCGACGCTGCCCTTGGCCTGGAGCACCCCGCCAGCAACCCACTTGGAAAGCAGCGCCAGATCCTTAGCTTCGAGCGGCGCGCCTTCTGGCGGCATGTAGGGCTCTTCCTTATGCGCACTCAAAGTCCACAGGCGGCTCGCCTGAGGGTTACCCGCGTCCACGACCGCACCGCCGCTGCCGCCGTTCATTAACCCAGCGTAACTGGTCATCTCAAGGCCGCCCTTCTTCTTGTCGGGGTTGTGGCAGGAGAAGCATTTGTTCTCGAGCAACGGGCGGATATGGTCGTCGTACGTCAGCTTCTCGGCGTCCTGCGCCCAGGAAGCGGCAGAGACCAACCCCACCGCCAAGATAAGGCAACGACGGGTCAGCCAACGAAAACTAGGGAAGGCAGCAGACATGTGAACAGGGAGATTAGTGGTTGAAGTAGAATTCCTTCGAGTTCATCAGCGCCCAGAAGGCGTCTTCAAGTACAAGTTGCCTATTGGCCGGATCGGCCGCGATGGCGGCAGCGACGGACTTCGCTTCGACCGCGGCGGGGGCACGGCCGAAGACGCGCAGGAAGAGCTCGGTCACGATTTCGTCATCCTTCTTCTCGGCGGCGATCATCTTCTGAACCACCTGGCCGCGGCGGATGCGATCATTAACCGCATCACCGTTCATCAGGTGGAGCGCCTGGGAGAGGTTCGGGTCGGTCTTCACCTCGGTCGAGGCGACCGATTCGCGTTTGGAGCGACCGAAAGTCTCGAGGAAATAGTTTGAGACGGCCCCGTCGGCGATCTGGACCGCGCGAGCTCCGACCGGGAGCCCTTGGAACTTGTTCGGGGTCTCGGTGATCTGGGAAATAGCGTCGAGCAGCACTTCGGCCCGGACGCGACGGACCTGGGCGCGAGCGAAGTTCAACTTGTCGTTGGCGTTTGTCTCATTGGTCTTCGAACTGCGCTGGTAGGCCGCCGAGGAGGTGATGTCGCGAACGAGTTTGCGGACGTCGTACTTATAATCCGTCAGGTGGGCGGCCAAATCGTCCATCAGTTCAGTGTTAGAAGGCGGGTTCGAGACGCGGACGTCGTCGACCGGATCCACGACGCCGACGCCGAGGAAGTGGGCCCAGACGATGTTGGCGATATTACGTGCGAAGTAGGGGTTGCGCGGAGAGGCGAGCCACTCGGCCATCACGCGACGACGATCATCGCCGGGCTTGAGTTCGGGCTCATCGCCGCCGAGGAACTTCGGCTTCACGTTCTTCTTGGTCAGGAAGTGCTGCGTCTCCCCGCCCTTGCTATTGTAAATGATGACCTCCGCGGGGTCATCGGTGGCCTTGCGACCAATCTGCGCGAAGAAGGCATTAAAGCCGTAGTAGTCGTTCATCGTCCAGCGGTCGAACGGGTGGTTGTGACACTGGGCGCACTGGATGCGCATGCCCATGAAGACCTGGGCGACGTTCTCGCTCAGCTTGAGGCGATCCAGCTCGCTCTGGTAATAGTTTACCGCCGGGACGGAGACCGTGCCGCCGTTGGCCGAAAGGAGGTCGACCACGATCTCGTTAATCGGGCGATTCTTGCCGATTTCATCGGCCATCCAGTTGTAATAGAGGAGCGCGTTCTTATAGAAAGGCGCGACGTTATTGTTCCCGGCGATACCGGAACGAATCTGGAGTAGCTCAGCCCACTTCATGACCCAGAGTTCAGTAAATTCTTTGCGCTGCAGGAGGACTTCCACGAGCTGCTTACGCTTGTCGGGATGTTTGTCCGCAAGGAAGGCCTGGAGTTCGGCCGGCTTGGGGTAGAGGCCCACGACGTCGATATAGACGCGACGGACAAACTCCTCGTCAGTGCACACGCCCGAGGGCTCGATGCGCAGGCGGTGGAGGCGCTCGTTGACGGCCTTGTCGACGTAGTTCACCTCGATAGCCTTCGGACGCTCGTAGACCAGACCCTTCGGGATGACGATGGCCTGGGCGGTGACGCTGAAGACGTCGAAGCGCGCGAGCATAAAGGCCGCGCCGCGGTCGCCGGACTTCACGAGACCGTCCTTGTTGATGGAGGCGACTGGGTCGTTGTTCGACATGAAGAGCGCGAGGCTCGTCACATCGCGGTCGGTGCCGTCGGAATAGGTCGCACGGACGGTGATTTGTTGGGTGGCGGCTTTGCCCTCGAGGACAATCTGCTTCGGGAAGACCTCGATGCCGGTCACCTTGGCGATATCGACTGGATCATCCTTCGCGCCGGTGGAAATCCATTCGAGGATGGTCTTATTGTACTGCGAATCGGCGTCGTACAGCTTGTTGCCGGAATGCGGCACCAGGCCGACGGTTTTCTCGACGAGCGTGCTTTCCTCGGGAATGGCGAGGTTGATGCGACGGCCGATCATCTCGCGGGTGAGGCGGGTGTAGTCGCCGTCGGGGTCCATGCCGAAGAGGGAGAGGCGGAAGCCATCCTTACCCCGGGCGGCACCATGGCAGCCACCGCTGTTACAGGTGGCTCGCAGGAACACCGGCATCACGTCCAAGCGGAAAGAGACGGCCCGGTCCTTCTGGCCATCCTTGACGGCGACGGGGATGCGGACGGACTTGCCGCCCAACTGGGCGACGACCTCAGTCTTGCCAGCTTCCGTCACGGCGTGAATGGAATAGCCGTCGAACTTGGCGACCTTCTCGTCGGCGACGCGGAGGTCGGCGAAGGCGGTGACGTCGCGAGTGGTCGCGTCCTTGAAGGTGGCGAAGACGACGATGCGATGGAAGTCGCGCTTGGTCTCGAGGTTAATGGACTCGGGGAAGATCTCCAGTTTCTCGAGCGTCGCCAGCTTCTGGGTGAGCTCGGCCTTGGCTTCCTCCTTCGATTTATCCTTAGCGGCGAGCACGACGCCGGCGGGCCAATTGGCGCCTTCCGCGACCCAGCGTCGGATCACATCAATCTCGGCGGCCGGCAGCGGACCGTTCTTGGGTGGCATGATCTCGTCATGCTCCTTCGGTAAGGTGAGGCGTTTGATCATCTCGCTCTTTTCAGCGCTCACGCCGATGAGCGCATAGGCGCTTTCGCCGCCCTTGAGGAAGGCCTCGCGGGTGGTCATCAATAGCTTACCCTTGGTCTTATCCGGATTGTGGCACTCGAGGCACTTGCCTTCGAGGATGGCGCGCACTTCGTCGAAGGTGACAGGAGCGGCGGAGGCGATCGGCGAAAGGCCGGCGGCGAGCAGGGTGATTAATGGGAGAAGGAAACGGAAAGACATGGTTGGAAAATCAGTTCTTGGGGGATTCGTTCTTCTGGCGGAGCTGTTCGAGGCGAGAAAGGACGACCGGTGCGGCCGGTACGACGGCGGCAGGCTTGGCGGCGACGGGAGCAGCGACCTTCGCGACCGGCGCCGGGGCGGCCTTGCGGGCGGCATCAAGGCGAAGGGTGGAGCCGGTTGCGATACGATGCGTAGCGACGGCTTTACCGACGGGAATGTCGACCTGGACGAACATATTCGCCACCTTGCCGACGCGTGACTTGTCATCGGTCTCGACGGTGAAACGGAGTTCCTTGGTATCCTTGGTCACCTTAATCGGAGCGATGCGAATGGTATCAGGGGCGCCGACCAGCTGAGCGACGGCTTCACCCTCGAACGGACGGGTCACCTCGAAGTTGGTCGTCATCACGCCGGGCGTGCCGACTTCCATCGCGGTGAGTACGATGGGGTTCGCCGCGACGAAGGGGGCCTCGGTCGCCAGTTCGGCGAACGGCGAAGCGTTGTACACGATACCCTTACCAGCGGTGGCCTCGCCTTGCACGATAAACTTCCAGGACTTGGTGTCGACGTTAGCATTGGCGCTCAGCTGGAAGACGCACTCGTTGGAGCCTTCGGCGATGGTCTGCTCGCCGAGCGAGGAGACGCCGGGGGGCGTCCAGCACATGATTACGCGAATCGCGCCCGTGAAGCCTTCCTTGCGCTTCGCAAGGACCTTCAGGTTGAAGATGCCGTTACGCACTAGCGGCACCTGCGGCTTCTCGATCTCGAGCGAGTACGGCGCCTCGTCGACGACCGCAACGGGCAGCTGGTCTTCAATGCCCTGATAGTAGATGGTGTTGCCGATGCGGACGATGTCGTAGGTCCGGCGCATCTGGCCGACAGTCTTATTGGCAGGGTCCTTCGGCTGGAGCGTCGGGGTAATCAAGACGCCGGCGTGAGGTGCGTCCGCAGCGGCCTCAAGCACGAGGGGTACGCCGGGTAGGTCGCCCGGGGCGGAGTCCTCGAGGAGCTTCACGCCGGCAGGCAGGCCCTTCAGCTCGAAGCGATAATCTCCGCTGACGCCGTTACGTGTGAAGTTCTCGAGCAGCACCATGCGACCTCCGCGTGGGACGGCCATGAACTGACGGAGGTGAGTGTCGTTAACGGTGTAGTCCGGCGAGGCGAACGTCAGGCTAGGCTGGGAGGCGACCATCTCAATCCGGTAGACAAAATTAGGTCCGCCACGCTCGCGGTGGTCGGTGATCCGCACCGTGTAGATGCCGTCGACCGACGCGGTGAACTTAAAACGGGAGTCGAGACGGCGCATGCCGCCGCCGTCATCGTTGCTGATGAGCGCGCCGCCCTTAGGCGTATAGACATTGACGACCGGATCGAGCGGAGAGCCCAGGATTTGGGCGAGGGCGCGACACTCGAAGACTTGTCCCTTCTTGAGCGGCACCCGGAAGCAATCGATGTCACCCGGCTTCTCGATGATGCCATTGAGTGCGTAAGCCTGGGCTTCGACGGCGAGGGTGCCCTTCTCGAAGGTGTCGTTCGGCTCGGCTTCGAGGGTGTTGTCCACCGTCGAAAGGCGGAAGAGGTTGCCCGAAGGCGCGGGCGACTGGGACTTGGGATAAAGGACGAACTCGGCGTCGTCTTCAGTCGGCAGCGTCACATCTTCGGCGAAGGAGTCACGGGACTCGACGAAACGGACGTTCAGTTTGGAGCCAAGCTTGCCGCCGGCCGGATAGATGGCGTCCGGACGACGGAAGTCGCCCACGTGCAGACGGTAATAGGAATTGCCGGAGCCGCGATAGGAGGATTCGCGGACCATCACAAAGTAGTCCCCGTCGTATTCAGCCGTGAAGGAGCAGTAGCCATCCGCACGATGGAGGATCGTATCATCGGAGAAGGCTTTCTCGAACTTATCCTTGTCGAGGATGGCGATGTACGGATCGAGCGCACCGTTGGGAATCGCAGCTAGGCGGAGGCCGTCCACCTGGACGCCGATACGCTGACCTTTCTTGACCGTGACCTTGTAGTAATCGACGTCCTCGGCGAGGATCACACCTTCGATTGTCTGATTGAGCGCCACCGGCTGGGCGGAGACGAAGTCGCTGTTCGGCTCCTTCTCGTCCACGTTCGGGAAGGGGCTCGCGAAGAACTGGCTCATGTGCGAGAGTCCGGACTTCGTGCGGACGCGCATGACGTGGTTGCCCGCGCGAACGCTCGCGTCGATGGCTAAGGTCAGTTCGACCTTGTTGAGAGCACGGCTTTCGACGGACTTCACCTTGAAGCCCGGGGAGTAGAATATGAGGTCCTCGAAATCGTCGAGGCGGGCGCCGCTGAGCGTCAACTTGACGTCGGCACCGATCTGGCCGCCGTGCGGCTTCAGGGTGGAAACATCGGGATAGGCCCCCCACGCGACGAGCGGGGCGGTGAGGAGCGCAGCAAGGTGACGGAACTTCATAAAAACGTTTCAGCGGGGCGCAGCCCGCCCGCCGCGCCGTGAAGGGCGGCGGATGGGGATTAGGCGCCGGATCAGGCGAGCCAGTCGGTCATGATGCGACCGCCGTTGACGATATCGATCGGACGGCCGCCGTCGGACATGATGCGCTTCTCGGAGTTGATGCCGAGGACGCGGTACATGGTCCTCGCCAAGTCTTCCGGGCCGACCGCATCGCGGTCCGGCTCGCCACCGAGGGCGTCAGAGGCGCCGTGGATGTAGCCTTCCTTCATGCCACCGCCGGCCATGGCGATGGAGAAGACGCGCGGCCAGTGGTCGCGGCCATTGGTGCCGTTGATCTTCGGGGTGCGGCCGAACTCGGAGCTCACGAGGACGAGCGTGCGCTTGAGCATGCCGCGGTCCTGGAGGTCGTTGATGAGGCGAGCGAAAGCCTGGTCGAACTGCGGAGCCTGGCCATCGAAGGCGCCCTTGATGTTCGAGTGGTGGTCCCAGCCGCCGAAGGTCACGGAGACCATGCGGACGCCAGCCTCGACGAGGCGGCGGGCGAGGAGGAAGCGCTGACCGGCGGTGTTACGACCGTATTCGTCGCGGAGCTTCTCGGATTCCTTGCTGAGGTCGAAGGCCTCACGGGCCTTGGCGCTGCTAACGAGGCCGTAAGCGGCCTGCTGGAAGCTGTCCATGGCGCCGATGGCGTCGGACTTTTCGGTGGCGCGGAAATGTTCATCGACGGCGGACAGCATGCTGCGGCGGCGATCGAAGCGCTGCGTGGTGACGTCCTTCGGGGCGAGGAGGTCGCGGACAGCGAAGTTCGCCGAGGCCGGATCGCTACCGAGCGCGAACGGACCGAAGGCGCTGCTCATGTAGCCAGTCCCCTGCTCCGGGATGCTCTGGCTCGGGACAACGACGTAGGGCGGCAGGTTATTGCGGCTGCCCTGCTCGTGCGAGATGATGGAACCGTAGCTCGGGAACTTGATGGCCGGGCTCGGGCGATAGCCGGTGAACATGTTGTGCGTGCCACGTTCGTGGGCCGCTTCGCCGTGCGTCATCGAACGGACGACGGTCAGCTTGTTCATGATCTTCGCGATGTTGACGAACTTCTCGCCGACGTACTCGCCGGGGACGGAGGTCTTAATCGGGGTGTACGGGCCGCGGTAATCGGGCGAGGCGAAAGGCTTCGGATCCCAGGACTCGTGCTGCGCCATGCCGCCGGGCAGGTAGATATGAATCACGGAGTCGGCCATCGCGCTCAAGGACTCGACGCTGGGGATCGTCGCCGCCTTCAGGCGAAGCATGTTCGGCAGGCTCAGGCCGAGCGTGCCGACCATGCCGATGTGCATGAAGTCTCGGCGGCTCAACGCGTTGAGGATGTCGGGATGGTTTCCTTCACAATTGCGATGGAGTTTCATGGAGCGTGCGGGGTTGTCTTTGAGACAGTTGGATGACCAAGAGGTTGCGATTAAAATTTAAGAACTTGCGTATAAATATGCAGCCCATGAAAAACGGCGTTAAACGACTGATAGTAGTCTTTAAAATAGTTATATGAGCGTTTTGGTCCAATCTACCTTTTGACAGTGCTGAAACGCAGGGATAAAAAAGGGGGAGCCCCCACCCTGCATCCTAACTTTATGACTACCCAAGACGCCCCCCCCGAGGAAACGAAAGCCCTGGCCTGGGGCTTCCGTCTGACCTTGCTCGCTTCGGCGCTCTTCATCGCCGGCTGCTCGGCCTTCTTTTCGGTCCGCGGGCTTGGCCTGCTCTTCGTGGGCTCCGAAGTCGCGGTCATGGTGATGGCCGCCTCGCTCGAGGTCGGCAAGCTGGTCGCAGCGTCGTTCCTCTACCGCTACTGGGACCAAATCAACGGCGCCCTCCGCTTCTACCTGACGCTCGCGGTCGTGCTGCTCATCGGCATCACCTCCCTCGGCAACTACGGCTACCTTGCCCGCGCCTACGAGAAGACTACAACGCAGATCCAACGCAACGAACTCGAGATCGCCTCCCTCGAGAAGGAGATCGTCGAGACCCAGCGTCGCATTGATGATTCCCGCGGTCGTAACAACCTTCTCAGCACAGCCAGCCGCGAGGACCTTATCAAGGCGCAGAGCCGCCTGACGCAGGCCAACGACGCGCTCACCGCGGCCCTCGCCCGTCTGCAGGAAAGGCGCCGATCGATCGACGCGCGCCGCGCCGCCGACGTCACCGCGCCCACGCAGCGCGCGGGCCTCCGTTCCGCGACCCTTGCGAAATCCATCGCCGCCGAGGAGTCCTCCGTCGCCGGCCTCAACGAACGCATCAAGGTGCTCGACCAGGCCGTATCGGCCTACACCGCGCAGGGCACCACCAGCCAGTTCCTCTTCTTCGACAAGGACAACGTACGCAAGGGCCAGGAACTGCGTGCCGAACAGAAGCCCGAGCGAGACGCAATCGCGGCGAAATTCGCGGAATTCGCCACCCGCATCGAAGGTCTGCGCGCCGAGCAGGCCCGCCTCGACGCCGACAGCGGCAAGGAAGTCTCCAGCCTGCGCCAGCAGTTCACCGAGGAAAATACGCGCGTCGACGCCGAGGAGAAGGAGCTGCGCAAGGCCAGCGCCGCCACAATCGGCGACCTCGAGCGGCAGCTCGCCGCCCTTCAGCAACAGGGTCAGGGCAAGGTCACAATCAGCGACGCCGAGATCGAAAAACTCCACAAGACCGTCTCCGACCGCAATAAGCAGATCCACGACCTCCGCGACCAGATCGCCGCTTCCGACATCGGCTCCTATCGCTTCGTCGCCCGGGCCTTCGAAGCCGAAGCCGACGATGTGGTGAAATGGCTGATGCTCGCGCTCGTCGCCGTGTTCGACCCGCTCGCCGTGACGCTCGTCGTGGCCTTCAATATGGCCGTCCAAGGCCGTCGGAAAAAACTAATCGCCGGCGAACAGGCCGCCACGGGAAGCCGGGCGCAAGGTTCCCGCCCGTGGTCGAAAGCGGAACTCACGATCATCACTATCCTGGCCGCGGTGCTCGCCTTGCTCGCCGCCTGGGTCTGGACCTTGGAAAGCAGCGCGCCCGTCAGGCGGACGAGCATCGGCAACATCGGCGCGATTCCCGGCGACAGCTTCGCGGTGATGACCTTACGACCCGACGAATTCCGCCAGAAAAGTACCAAGGCCTTCCCTGAATGGCTCGAACGCACCGGGGGCAAAGGCATGTCGGCCGCGTTCGCCGAACTCCTGAAGAACGGCCTTGATGCGCACACCGAGATCCGGGTCTTCGCCAAATTTCCCGACGCCGTCGGCACCTCGGCCACCGTCGAGCACCCCGCGATGCTGTGCGGTGCGGTCTTCCACGTGACCGATTCCGCCATGGCCGAAGCGGCCCTTTCCCGTATCGCCGACCAGATGAACGAAGCGGTCCGCGGCGATTCCCGAAGACCGCCGTCGAACCTCACCCGAAACCGGGCGATGATCAAGCATGGGGAGGGCCGTTACATGGACCCGGAAGGCGGATTTTTTACCTTTGGTCTGACGAACCAGACCGCCATCATCTTGGTTGAGTTCGAAGGGAATCCTCGCGCCCCCTGCGTGGAACAGGAGATCCGCCAGTACTTGGTACGTCCCGAGAAACGGACGTTGCGCACCGGTGAGAAGGTACGCGAACGCCTGCCGGCCTACGTCGGCGAACAACCCGGGGCCTTGACGCTCTGGCTCGACGCCAGCCGCTTCTTCCGTCGCCTCCCGATGAGCGCCGCGACCCGTCGCAACTATGAGCAGCTGCGGCCATCCCTCGATTTCGAGGTACTGCTCTCGCTTGACGCCTCCGGTAACGACTCACTCGTGCTCGGCGGAAAATACCTCTACCAGTTCGACCGTTTCGCCGAAGGCTCGCCGCGCCCGCCGATGGCAATCCTCGCCAAGATAACCCCTCCCAAGCAGACGGACCTGGCCTGGAAGCTCATCAACCGTGGCGTCGACACGCTCGACTTCGAGTCGATGGTGGAACGCATGCGTAGCGCGCTCGGAGACGATCGCACCGCCCTCACCAGACGAGTCGTGGTAGAGAAATCCGTCCCTTCCGCCCGCGAGGCGAAGTTCACGATGAACGCACGTTTCGACCCTAAGGCCGGCCCGCCCCTCCTCGCGGCGATATCCCTCCTCGCACCTTGATCCGGCCTCAGCAATGAAACCAGGAGCCTTGCTCATCGCTTGCTCGCTCGCCGCGGCCATCATGCTCGGCGGCTGCGCCTCCACCTCCTCCGGTAACGACGGAAAGGTCGTGGCGACTTCGGCTGCCGAAAAGAATTCATCCACCGGCACCAGCAAGATCCAGCCAGATGGCGCGGCCAAAGACGTGAAGCGACCGCCGAACAAGGCAGCCGCCCGAGAGCCGGACAAGTCATCGGCGAAGCGGAAGCCCGAAGCCGAGACCACCGCGATGAAGCCAGCCGCGGAACCGATGACGCCGCAAGCAGCCCTCGCCAAGGCCATTGCCGAAAAGAATTCATTCACCGGCACCAGCAAGATCCAGCCAGATGGCGCGGCCAAAGACGTGAAGCGACCGCCGAACAAGGCAGTCGCTCGAGAGCCAGGTAAGTCGTCAGTGAAGCGGAAGCCCGAAGCCGAGACCACCGCGATGAAGCCAGCCGCGGAACCGATGACGCCGCAAGCAGCCCTCGCCAAGGCCATTGCCGAAGAGAAAGCGTACGACCAAGGGATACGCCAACGCTTCGGCGTCTCCACCGACCTTGACCTGGGCGGCCTAATTTCTCCGGAAGAAGCCAAGGAAGCGACTCGACTCCATGCTGTCACCGAGGCCGCCCGACGACGGTTACGCTTGGCGGACAAAGGCCCCAAAACACTTCCTGCTGAGGTGAGAACCCTCTCGATCAAAGGTCCGAACGATATTCAGCCCACGGACGCCTCAGTTAAGGCGACGGCCAGCCTGCCGACGATTCCGGAAGCAGGCGCGACGACCCCTGCGAAGACGCAGACCGCCCTCCATCTCGGCGGCTGGCTCCTGGACGAGAAAGCCCACCAAGCCTGGCGCGAGAAGCAACTCGCCAAGCTGGCCGCGGCCAAGAACCAGCCGACGCCGGCTCCGGTCGCGAAGTGATCAGGCGCAAAAAAGGCGCGGCCAATGCCGCGCCTTTCTCGTGTTAGGATCGGGAGATTACTTGATCTCGCCGATCGAGATATTGCGGTACTCGACCTTCATCTTCACGCCGCCGTGCACCTGGAGGCCCACCGGAGCGGCCTTGGGGTAACCAGCGTCGACGTAATTGGAGACCTGCTCGCCATTGAGCCAGACGGTGTAGGTGTCGCCCTTGGCCTGGAAGCGGACCTTGTTCCACTCGCCGTTCTTCCAGAGCGCGGGGACCTTCGGGGCCAAGCCGGCTTCGGGATACTTGCCGACGTAGAACGTGCAGGTCATGTCCTTCTTCAGGGAGCGAGAAACGCCAATCTGCATCTGGATGTCCTTCTTCCCGGCAGCGTCCTTACGGACCATGATACCACTATCGATCTCGCCGCTGAAACGGACTTCGCACTCGATGACGACGTCCTGATAGGACTTCTCGGTGTAGAGCATGTTCCCCTTATTGTAGTCCTTGAAGGACTTATCGTTAGCACCCGTCAGAACGCCGTCGGCGGCGGTCCAGAAGGCGTCGCTGCCGGAAGTCTTCCAGCCAGCGAGGTCCTTGCCGTTGAAGGCGGACTCGAGTTTGACGTCGGCGGCGGAAGCCGAGACGACGAGGGCGGCGAGGGCCGCGAGGAGACGGAGGGAGGTCATAGGTTTTAGGGGTAGGGGTAGGGATAGGGGTGGGGGTGGGAGAGACAATCCCAGAGCGATGCGGAAATCCGTTTGCCACCTACAATCCCAACCCCTACCTCTACCCCAATCCCTTCATAACCCCATGCCCACCCTCCGACTCCTCGCCCTCCTCACCGTGTGTTCTCTCTCCCAAGCCGCCGAAGTGAAATATGACTTTGCTCCTAACTTCCTCGGCACGCCTCCCGGCAAGGCCCAGATCGGCAACGGCCACGGCGAAATCGCCGTCGACTCCGCCGGCCTCATCTACGTCAGCGTCCA
>Ga0049082_10000220_pt1 | contig 15019 bp, 17 predicted proteins | sample GreLakmeHU45MSRF_FD_66718 | JGI IMG/M metagenome (GOLD analysis project Ga0049082, IMG submission 66718) | Freshwater lentic microbial communities from great Laurentian Lakes, MI, USA - Great Lakes metaG HU45MSRF | ecosystem: Environmental > Aquatic > Freshwater > Lake | place: Great Lakes... | reverse complement strand
TGCGAAGCGAGCCATGATTGCTAAGAAGCGATAATAACTTTTTTGATGAAATAATAGTAAAAAAGAAACCTTCGCTGGGTTATTTTTTTCGTTTTCCTACAGCTTTACAAACTCAGAAAACAATGGGTGAGGACGAAGTGGCCGTGCTAGAAATTCTGGATGAAACTGTGCCCCAAGAAAGAATGGATGCTCACCTTTTTTATTTCCATATGGAAGCTCGGCAATCTCCATGAGAGTACCGTCTATGGATGTGCCTGAAAAAACAAGACCTGTATCAGTAAGCTTTTTTATATAAACTGGATTCACTTCATAGCGGTGTCTGTGACGCTCTGTTACCTGCATAACTTTGTATGCCCTTTGGGCCACTGTTCCCTTTTTTAGTACACACTCATAAGAACCTAGGCGCATAGAGGCACCGTAGCGACCTTCTTCAAGGTGTTTTTTCTGGTGTTCCATAATATCTATTACGGCATTAGTAGCGTTTGGACTTATCTCTCTTGTATGAGCATCTTTTATACCAGCGACATTTCTTGCATATTCAATAACTAGAAGTTGCATACCGTAACACAAACCAAAATATGGAATCCTATTTTCGCGCACATACCGAATAACATTTACCTTTCCTTCTATTCCTGTCTCACCAAATCCTCCGGGTACCAGTACTCCGTCTACCTTTCCCAATTTTTCATGGAGTGTCTTTTCAACCTTTACTTTCGATCCTTCGAAATCCTCAGAGTGTAGCCAAACGAGCTTGGGTTTCATTCCCTGCCAATACGCAGAAAACTTTATAGCTTCAATCACTGACACATATGCATCAGATAAAATAAAATCTCCTGTGGAAAAATATTTTCCCACAATAGCAATAGTAACTTCTTTTTTGGCGCTTTTTACTTTACTCACAAACTTCTTCCAGCCAGACAAATTTGTTTTCTTTTTTGGTAACTTTAGAGCAGTAGAAAGCATGTCGCTAAGTTTTGCTCTTTCAAAGTTTATAGGTACATCGTATACGCTCTCTATATCTGGAGCAGAGATTACATTATCGATTGGTACATTACATGAGAAGGCTATCTTTTCTTTGCGTTTTTTGTCGAGAGGCACCTCACTACGAGCAATTATAAAATCTGCCTGCACTCCGTATGACTGAAGTTGTTTTATAGCGTTTTGTGTGGGCTTGGACTTCATCTCACCAAGTTTTGAAGGAATAGGGAGAAATGACACCATTAGAAAAATAACATCTTCGGGGTGACGCAATTTAAGTACGCGTGCTGCTTCAATGAACATAATGTTTTGGTAGTCTCCGACAGTACCTCCAATTTCTATGATGGTGATGTCGGACCGTTTTTCTCGAGCAGCACTTTGATACCTTGAGACAATCTCATCTCGTATATTGTCGGCATCAATACACTTTCCTTTGAAACCGAGGCTTCGCTCTTTATCGAGAACATGCTTATACACCATGCCTGATGTCATATAGTCCTCACCAGAGAGATCACGGTTCATAAAGCGCTCGTAGTTGCCCATATCCTGATCCGTCTCTAGACCACTCCCCAAAACAAAAACCTCACCGTGTTCGGTGGGGTTCATAGTGCCTGCGTCGACGTTTAGATAGGGGTCTGCTTTAACGATGTTTACCTTATAACCTTGGGACTCAAAAATTGTACCGATTGATGATGTAGTAATACCTTTTCCTACACCCGACATTACCCCTCCAACCACGAAGATATATTTGTGTGACTTCATGGATAATTATTTTACCCCCATGAACGAACAAGCTCAAGTGACACGAGTCTTTTTTTGTGGTCTTCAACGAGAAGAGCACTTTACACACCTGCACTTCTTTGGACCTATATATTCCTTCCAATACTCTTTTCCGTAGTCATAAAAAATTTCTTCACCGGCAGGAATATTTTTTTTAGCCATAATAAAAATTCTACCTTTTCGAATCTCAATCTCTGCGTTAGGACGACAAGAGTGGTTTATATACCCAGCGCGATTGGTACGAGGTTTTCCATCAATAGTTCTTTTTGAGCTTACCTCAAACAAATATTTGCTGTTTATGGAGTATTCTTCTTTTTTGGAGATAGTTCTTCCTATATACTCGATAATACAAGCACCTTTTGGTATTTCTTTTCCAGCAAAAAGACCAAGACCTGCGATCGAACGCTTAACCTTTGTCTCAAAGTCTCCTGGTTCAAACTTCCCTTTTTGTTTTTTTAATATATTAATCAAGGTGGTATAATCGCTGAATGCATCATATTAAGGGATTAAGGGTCTATGCGTCAATCATTACCGCTCTTTTGGTGGGCGGAGCTGTATATGGAGCCTATGTTTTCATAACAAATTCAAAAGCTCTAAAAACTGCATATCAAGAAAATGTTTTAAGCAAGGAAAAGATATTAGCCCTCGAAAAACAAAACCAAGAACTAGGCGGAACGCTTTCACTTACCCAAGCAGAGAAAGCCAAACTTGGAAATGACTTAGAAGACGAACAGAAAAGAAGTAAACGGCTGGAAGCACGTGCAGATAAGTATAAAAAATTAGCTCTCACAGACAAACAACTTCTGGCAAAATATTCTAAAGTATATTTTTTGAACGAAAATTACTCTCCTACAAAGCTAGATGATATCGAGGATAAATACGTACTTCCAGCCGGCAAAAAAATTCAATTCCTAGATCCAGCACTACCCTACCTTGAAGACCTTTTGGATGATGCGGATGAAGCAGGAGTGAACCTACGAGTAGTATCCGCATACAGGTCATTCGATGAACAAATGGCTTTAAAATCTAATTACAAATTTATATACGGTGCAGGTACAGCCAACACTTTTTCTGCTGATCAAGGATATTCTGAACACCAACTTGGCACAACTGTAGACTTTGGTACTCCTTCTGTACCTGGTGCGATGCCTGCTTTTGAGAAAACAACGGCCTACAAATGGCTTTTAGAAAATGCACATGAATACGGTTTTGTTATTTCCTATCCTAAAGCAAACTCATATTATATGTATGAACCTTGGCACTGGCGCTTTCTTGGTGAAGACCTCGCGGGCGACCTACATGATGACAAAAAAAGCTTCTACGACCTAGACCAAAGAGATATTGATGATTATTTGATCAAAATATTTGATTAATTTCATGAAGACTTTTGACACCCTTTCATCATACGTATTGACACTCGTGATTATTGCGAGCAGTGTCTATTATTTTAAAGAAGATTGGCGTAATTTTATTTTTCCGTTTGTTCCCTGCGAAAAACCTATTTTATATACATTAGGGGATTTTGATGAACGTTTTAATATGAATAAACAAGAATTAGTAGATAGCCTTGCTGAGGCGGAGAAAATCTGGGAGGAAGCTTTGGGTAAAGACCTATTTTCATACAGCGATACAGGCACAACGAAGGTAAATCTTATTTATGACTACAGGCAACAAGCCACAGACAAGCTTATAAATGTTGGAGGAAGCATACACGAAGACAAGATCCTATATGACAAAGCAAAAATAAAATACGATAACCTCGTTAAGATTTATGAGAATAAGAAGAAAGAATATGAAGACAATGTCACATATTGGAATAATCTTGGTGGAGCACCTGAAAAAGAATACAAAGAACTAGAACAAGTAGCTGAAAGACTGAATAATTCATTAGACGAAATCAATCGTGCCGCAGAAAATCTTAATAATCTTTCTGATAACCTAAATGTAAAAGTAAAAACATACAACACAATAGGTAAATCTGCCGGTGAAGAATTTAATGAAGGAGAATACGCTCTTGATGAAAAGGGATCACGCATAAATATTTATCAGTTTGAGACCCACAAACAATTGCTTCACCTACTTCAGCATGAATTTGGTCATGCCCTTGGCCTAAATCACGTCGAAAATCCTAAAGCTATAATGTATAGACTAAATATAAGCACAGCAGGAGAAATTACCACCGATGACATAATGGAACTAAATAAAGTCTGTAAAAATTCCTAACTTGTAGCTTCTTTTTGAATTACAGAGATATACTTATTTATTTTATCTTTGCTTTTTTCTTCTTCGATTTGTATATCAGCAAAAACTTTTTCTATTGATTCAACATCTTTTATCTTTTGTTCTATATCCGCATCAATCTTCCACACAGATGTTTCTATTTCTCTAAACTTCTTTTCAAGTTCCCATCTTTTTTCCTCTATATCATGCCTATCTTTTTCATTTACTGCTGTGGTCTCAGCCTTATCCAAGGTTTCAATCTGTTTTTTAATATCTAGGGCTTCAATATCAATCTTTGAAATTTGTTCTTTTGCTCCCTTTATATCTTCTTTAATTTTTACCCAGTCCATTTCGTATTTTTTCTTCTTTATCTGAAGAGTATCGTATATTTTTTCTTCTTTGATCTTTTCCTCTTTAGCCTCCTTAGCCTCTTTTCTTATTTTTATAAGGGAAAGTTCCTTGTCTAAAGCCTTTTCTTCATTATCAATTGCCACCTGTTCTTTATATTGTTTTGATATCTCCACATCAGCTTCATCTATCTTTTTATGAGTCTCAAAGCGCTCTTTTTCAAACGCCTGTCTCTTATCCTCAAGAATCCAACGCTTTTCTTCCCATGCCTTAATTTCTAATATTGAAGCATTTTTTTCCTCTTTTTTAATTGCATTCTCTTCGTTTTCAACAACTTTTTCTTTTGCTCTAAAAGACTCAATTTGAGCTAAGAGTACATTTCTTGCTGACTGACTTTCTTTAAGGGTATTTGTTACTAAGTCTTTTTTCTTTTTTATTTCGTCTTTCCGTGCACTCAAAACCTGCTCTTCTGGTTTTAGCTCTGGTTTAGGCTCTGGTTTTATTTCTATTTTTATTTCTGGTTTTGGCGGTGGAGGAGGTGTAGGTTTAGGTGTTGGTGTTGGAGGCGTAGGTCTAGGCGGTGGTGGAGGTGGTGGGGTTGGTTTAGGTGTTGGTGTTGGTGTTGGTGTTGGAGCTGGGGTTGGGACCACATGTTCTTTTGGTCTCGTTGGTACATATCCCTTCATGAGATAAGGTGCTTGTTTTAGTACAACTTTTTTTAATTCAGTCATGGGTTCTTCTTCAGGAGGAAGTGTGTCAGCACACGTAATTACTTCCTCTCGAAAAATCTTATCCATGCGAGTAAGTTCTTCTTTACTTATTTTATTTTGTTTATATAGGCGCGCAGTATCAAGTACGATGGTGCGTGCTTTAATAGGAACTACTTTTTGTGTTGATTGATCCATTTACTCTATTATCCTTCATATAGAGTTTTTTTTCAACGTGTTAAAGCAATATCAGTGTTTGGACTTATTTCGCTCGTAGCACTAAGTGTTATATGTCCGTAAATATCCTCTGATAATTTGTATCCAGTATTGTAGTCGGAAAGACTTTCAAAGTGAGCACTGGATAGTTTTGGATCAAACGGCATCTTTGCAAGATATTCGGGTACGATACAATTTGCCATATCGAATGACAAAGTACCGGGAGAACTAGTCATATTCGATGAAGTTGCAGGTAGAGTCACTACCACCCCACTACATTTAAAAACCCCGTTGTGCTCTGCTTGATTTTGACCAATAGCATTAAGTATTGCCGACAGATGTGCTTTTCTTTCGGTATCACGAGCAAATTTGAACTGTCTTGCTGGGTTTACTGATACAATAACGGCTGTTGCGAGTAAAGCTATGAGACTGATAACAATGAGTATTTCTATTAGTGTAAAACCTTTTGTTCTATTATTTCTATTTTTGTAATACAATTTATTGTAATTAATTATTAATAAATAAATCATACTTATCCAAGCTAAAGATTCCTTTAAGAAATTATCAATTCCAAACTTTCAATTTCCTATGTCCATACCTGATATATACCAAATGTTTCTCGAGTCTAGCGGTATCTCCACAGATACACGATCAATTAAAAGAGACTCTATATTTTTTGCTTTAAATGGTGAGCATTTTGATGGCAGTGAGTTTATTTTTGAAGCCCTTGAAAAAGGCGCTATGGGCATCTTAGCAGATGAGTCAAAAGAGAAAGTTATAAAAAATGATGAACGATTCGAGCGAAATGCCGATCGCATAATATTTGTTCCCGAGCCTCTTATCACGCTTCAGGCTCTGGCTCATCATCACCGCACTAATTTTTCTATACCAATAATTGCGATCACTGGTACTAACGGCAAAACAACTACAAAAGAACTGACCTCTGAAGTACTTGCCGAAAAATATCGCATTGTAAAAACCGAAGGAAATCTAAACAATCATATTGGAGTACCCCTAACCCTTCTTCGCATACGCAAAGGCACAGAGATGGCCATTATTGAAATGGGAGCAAACAACATAAACGACATCAGGGATTTGTGTAGAATAGCCGAACCCACACATGGACTTATTACCAACATAGGAATTGCCCACCTTGAAGGCTTTGGTTCCAAAGAAGGTGTAGTAAAAGCCAAAAGTGCTTTATATGAATGGCTACGGGACCACAAAGGCACTATTTTTATAAATAAATTTGATCAAACACTTACCAGCCTACTTTGGAGTATTGACCCAAGTTGTAATGCCGAAACTATTCGCTATGGTGATGAGACTATTCCTGAAAACAAAAACCTCTTTGGCACTTTTAATAAAGAAAACATGCGCGCAGCTATAGCAATTGGATCCTATTTCAAAGTACCAAAAACAGAAGCTTTGAAAGCTCTTAAACAATATGAACCTAAGAATATGCGAAGTCAGATAATTAACACCCCAAAAGGTAATGAGATTATCCTTGATACTTACAACGCAAACCCTTCTAGCATGAAAGCTTCACTAGAATCATTTTCGCTTCGAAAAACCACTAGACCAAAATGGATTATTCTTGGTGACATGAAAGAACTTGGTGATTATACAAATGAAGCTCATCTAAATGTACTTAATGATATTTCTTTCTACTGTTTGAATAATGTAATTTTAATTGGAGAGGCATATTGTCTTGCACATCAAGGCTTAAAACAATACGCCTGCTTTAAAACTAAAGAAGAATTTTTAAATTCTCCTTTTGCATCAAGTATCAAACAAGCAGAAGTACTTATAAAAGGTAGTAATAGTATGCGTATGTGGGAAATTGCTGATAAACTATAATCATGTCTTATATACTGGATACAAATACTGTCATCGCAGCGGATCTTGATGGAACTCTAGCTGAGAGCAAGCTACCAATGACGGAGGAAATGTCTCAAACTCTTAATCGTTGGCTTTCTACAAATCGTTTTGCTGTAATTTCAGGAGGTACATTTACTCAATTTAAAAAACAAATTATTTCTGTACTTCCAGAAGGAACAAAACTTGAGAATCTTTATCTTTTTCCTACAAACGGGGCCACCTGTTTTATTTACAAAAATAAAGATTGGGTAAAAGCATACGAGGATGAACTTTCAAATGAAGAAAACACCATTATCTCTAACGCAGTAAAACAAGCATTAGAAAAGGCGGAGTTTACTTCACGCGAAGTATTTGGTGAACAGTTAGAATATCGTGGGGGTCAGGTTACTTTTTCCGCTTTAGGTCAGCAAGCACCAATCGAAAAAAAAATACCTTGGGATCCAGACCAGCTAAAACGAAAAAAAATTGTATCTCATCTTAATCCACTTCTTACAGACTTTACTATCTCAATTGCTGGAACTACATCAATTGATATTACAAAAAAAGGCATCGACAAAGCCTACGCCATAGAAAAACTAGAACAACTACTCAAAGTAGACAATAAGCACATAATCTTTTTTGGTGATGCACTCTTTGAAGGTGGTAATGATTTTCCAGCAACGCGAGAACATATTACCTGCATTAGGGTAGCTAACTCGTCGGAAACAATGGAGAAAATTTGGGAAATCGGGTCTGAAATGAAATAAAAAAACTCCCGCACATGCGGGAGTTTTTTTAGATTTTATTTAATATGATTCTCTCCCCTAACAACTCGGATGAGAAACAATATGATTGCTATACCCAAAAGAACGTGCAAAAAACCACCAATAGTATAATTTGTGACAATACCAAGAACCCAGAGTAACAACAATACGACGGCAATAATATTAAGCATATATTTAAGTTCAATTAACCAAAATTATAGTAAAAATATCGGCCTTTATAATTATATGCTATACTCCCCATATGAAAAGCCCCTCTGTCAAGAAACCAGCTGAAAAGCCTGATTTTCCAATGAGAATCAACAAATACCTCGCTAAACTGAATATCACTACCCGCCGTGGCGCGGACGAGATGATTGAGAAGCGACAAGTCTTTCTTAATGGCGTAATTGCTAAACTTGGTGACAAAGTAAACGAAGGTGACAATGTCGAAGTGAAGCATTCCGGCATTCGCACTGACTATGTTTACTTTGCATACAATAAACCTGTCGGGGTCATCACACATTCTCCTCAAGTTGGAGAGCAGGATATTCTTCAAGCTTCCAACCTTAAAGGTGTCTTCCCTGTTGGACGTCTCGATAAAAACTCGCACGGTCTAATGATCCTCACTAACGACGGCCGTCTTACCGACAAACTTCTAAACCCTGACTACGATCACCAAAAAGAATATGTTGTGAGTGTTAGAAATGACTTACGAGCCAGCTTTAAAGAATATATGGAAAAAGGAGTTGATCTTGGCGACTATGTCACTAAGCCTTGTAAAGTAAAAATTATTTCTGGAAAAACATTTTCTATTACTCTTACTGAGGGTAAAAAACACCAGATTCGTCGCATGTGTGAAGCAATGCATAACGAAGTCACAGATCTTCAGCGTGTACGTATTATGAATGTCCGTCTTGGCAAGCTTCTACCAAACGCGCACCGTAAAATTGAAGGTGGAGAATTAGAATCACTAAAAAAGTCTTTGTTATCCTAGAACATTAGGATGCTTTGCACTCCACGCATACAAAGCCACAGCAGCAGAAGCAGCAGCGTTCAATGATTCACAACTTGGGTTCATTGGGATTGAAAGAAGCACATCACAAAGTTCTTTGGTCTTCTCGCGAATACCTTCGGCTTCATTTCCTAGAATGATGGCAGTGGGAGCATCAAATTTTTCGTCGTGCATACTATTCTTAGATTCACCTTCAAGACCGTATATCCAAAAACCTTTCTTTTTTAGGTCGCGGATAGTGTTGTTGATATTTGAAACAGTTACTAACGGAATACGAAAAGCCATACCTGCCGACACTTTCACTACCGCTCCAGTGATGGGAGCTTGGTTGTGTTCGGGAATGAGAACTGCAGTAGCACCGAAGGCTGCAGCACTTCGAATAACAGCACCTACATTGTGTGGATCCTGAAGCTCTCCGAGAATAACAAAACATGTATCAGAACTAACTTCGAAATGTTCGAAATACTGCTTCTCTGACCGTACCAAATTGCTTAAAAGAATCTGCGCCATGATGCCCTGATGACCCTTGGGGGCACTCGACGGATCAAACTTTCCACGGGGAATATCCTCCTTTTTTGCAAGGGTTAGGATCTCTCTATCATCGAAATCTGGCACTGCCATGATCTGGTTGACTGCCTGAGGAATATGAAGCAAAGCTTCCTTCACCGCATGCTTCCCGTGTATATAGATTTTGTTTTGTATCATTTAATGGTAAAAGTATACTATCTATGAAAAAGAAGCAACGTAGCTCCCAAGGATTTTGGGACAAAGAATATACAGGAGGTATCAAAGGTAAGGGTGGCTACCTCGCCCTTTCCGACGAACCAAGTGAAGACCTACAAAAGTTTGTGCGGTTTTTGGAGCGTGAAAGTGGTCGGGAATTTCTTAATCCCCTTCGATCTGTGGTGGACCTTGGCTGTGGTAATGGACGAAACATTATTTACCTCTCAAAAGAGTTTGGAATGAAAGGCACGGGTTTTGATATAGCCCAATCTGCCATTGCTCAAGCAAAGAAAGCGAGTGTAGGTGTAGATGGTTCACCTCTACCACTCAGCTATACAGTCCGCTCAATCGCCGGAGACCTGCCTTTTGAAGACGAGTCTCAAGCAATCGTGCTCGATATGATGGTCTCTCACTTTTTAAATAACGAAGAGCGCATCAAGCTAGTCGAAGAAATTGCTCGCATCACACAACCCGGAGGATGGCTCTTTTTCAAAACTTTTCTTCTCGATGAAGACAAGCATGCCAAGCGACTTCTTGAAGAACATCCCGCCGATGAAGCTGGCACCTATATTCATCCCTCTATCCATGTCGCCGAACATGTTTTCAGAGAAGAAGAAATTGAAGCCTTGTTTGCTCCGTATTTTAAAATACACAAAATCCACAAATCACACGGGCATCTTAAAAAATCTAAAGGAGCAAAAAGGCGAAGCATTTCTATATACGGAGAAAGACTCTACTAGCCTCAACCTTTACATATTACATATTCTGCATTACCCTATCATTCAAACAAATGGAGCACTTTCCATTCGAAGAACCAATAAAAAAATAGACAAAATATGAGCAAACCATGTAAGTACCACCCTCAACACCTTATCATCGGTATCTTCGAAAGGGATCCCATTCTCAAGCAATTAGCACGGCCTGTTCCCGAAAACACCATCCGTGGTGACGTAATACACCAAATGATCATGGATATGGTCTACACCAACCAATGTGAAGAAGGTCTTGGTCTCGTCGGACCACAAGTGTTCCGTCCCTACCAGGTGATGGTGATCGACCCTCAAAAGAGCGCCTTCCACAAAAACATCAAAAGGATTCGGCCGATAGTCATGATCAATCCCGAACTCATCTTCGCCTCAAACACAACAGAGCAGGCGACGGAAACATGCCTTAGCCATCCTGGAGTTTTAGGCACGGTCGAGCGTTTCAAAAGAGTGCAGGTCAAATTCAGAGACTGCGAAGGAGGCAACCATACGGAAATGTATGATGGACTCATTGCGCGAATCTTCCAGCGGGGTTACGATATCCTGCAAGGAATACCATTCACGGAAAAGATCCTCCACAAGCAACCAATTACTGAGACCGCCTAACAGCATCGCACACGCTTCACTCAAACCGCTACCACGAAAACGTGGTAGCGGTCTTTTTTTTATTATTTATTAACCCACAAAAAAACCTAACTATAACTTACGGATTACCGCCTTCACTTTTGCTACTAACTCAATGCGATTATCATCTGTTGGATATATAGGACTATACTTAGCATTTGCAGGTTGAAGAAACATCTCATTTCCCTTTTTCTTTAAGTACTTAATGGTGTAACCATCCTCCATTAAAGCAACTACTATCTCGCCATCTTTGAACTGAGAGGCTCTCTCAACCAAAACAGTGTCGCCATCTAAAATACCGGCATCCTTCATAGAGTCACCTTGAACATCTACCATATATGTCTTACTTTCGTTTTCTACCAGCCACTCGTTCAGATTGAGTCTTTCAACCACTTCATCTTGCACCTCGGCACCAAGACCAGCAGAGACCGGTTGAGAGAGACGCATAATACTGCCGTGAATTGCTTCGGGGATAAGGCGCCCTTCTGTATCCTTGCTTACAACACCCAAATCGATGAGTTTATTGATGAGTTTATAAACGGCATTTTTAGACTTGAAGCCAGTGAGCTTCATGATCTCGCTATAACTTGGCATTCGACGGTTGTCCTGATAGAAGCCGAGAACTTTTTTCTTATAATTTTCAAACATTTGGATGGGCATATAACTAGAATAACATACTAAATAGGTTGAACTTTATCTTGTGTCGTCTAAAAGAAGAGATCTGGTTCAAAAGTTTTTTGTGAATGCGAGTCTCTTCACGATAGCCGAAGCCATGCAATATTTTGAAATCAATGATCTCATTCACCTTTCTTAATTCCCTCTCCATCTCTTTTACGTATTTGTGTTGTGTCATAAAAATAATGTTTTATTAATAATTTTGTATATATACAGTATAGGTGAACTGTCGTTCACCTGTCAATACAAAATATATAAAGTTATCCACACTCTCATTACTCACAATTATTCCCTAAGATCTCTCTCCTTATCTTGTTTGTATTTCCATGGCTTAACAGTCCTAAATAAGATGTTTTGACTTCTTCTTTGGGAGAGGATGCTAGTCTTCTTAACATTCTTCTCTTTGTTACCGTTCTCATAACCCTATGATCGGAAAAATGCACCCATCCTAGAAAATCCACTCCTGATGCTAGAGTCTTGATATACACCTTATTTGGATGAAGTGACAACTTTAGATTATCTTCTAAAAAATACCCGATCTTTGGAGTAAGCTCGAGCAACCAATCTTTATCCTTAGAAAATATTACAAAATCATCCGCATACCGAATATAAAATTTTGTTTTCATTCTATGCTTCATCCAATGGTCAAACTTATTCATGTAAATATTTACGAGAAGCTGTGAGGTGAGGTTGCCTAAGGGTAAGCCAGTTCCCTGTTTGGTAGAATGAAAACTGCTTACTACTTTTGATATAAGCCACACTATGTTTTTATCAGGAATATATGATTCCACTATTTTTATAAGAATGTCTTGGTCGATTGAAGCAAAAAACTTTTTTACATCACATTTAAGCACCCAGCCAACCCTTGTGTGATTTAGAGTAACCTTTGAGAAGAATACCTTGAATTTTTCTATTGCCCTGTGCGTTCCCTTTTTTAACCTGCATGAATATGAATCGGCAATAAAGGTCCTTTCAAAGAACGGATAAAGGATTCTATATAATGCATGATGTAAAAGCCTGTCTCTTACGGATGCTTTATGAATATTTCGAGGTTTCGGGTCAGAGACATTAAAAGCAACATAATCGGAATGCTTATATCTTTTTTGTAAGAGATCTTTGTTAAGAGAAATAATATTACTCATCAAATTTCTCTCAAACTCTTGAACGTCTTTTCGACCTCGCTTTCCCTTCAAAAATTCCTTCCATGCAAGAAGGAGGTTTTCGATGGAAATGATATCATTGTAATTATGAGCAAATTGGATTCTATTCATGCAACTATGAAATTTACCCCCCCGACTTTTGCCACTACTTCAGAGTGTAAAAAGTTCATATCTCCTATGGTATAGCTTTTATCAAGTCTTACCTAAACTCCACCGTCACACCCTGGGCCAACGAATCGACCATTTATATATCGAAATCATTGAGGCAATATCAATCGCCAGTTTTCTTGTTCGCGAGGAGAAATTACCTTGGGTCAAAGTAGCCATCCGAAAGACAGATACTCTCAAAATCCTGCTCATGATCCTGTGGGAGACGAAATCTCTGGACGATAAGAAATACATAGCTCTCTCCCTCAAGATGGATGAGATCGGCAAGATGCTCGGTGGTTGGAACGGACAGATACAAAAACAAAACTCTTCCCCAAGGTCGGGCGACTACAAAGTCGTGCCGTGAGGAAGAGAAATGAGAGAATTGCGACGGACGAACACGAAGCGGTTGTCAGCATTCCAGACGTTGTCGGGGTTGCCATAGTTGGCGTTGAGCCACTGCTCGTCGCTGTCGTACTCCACGTTGAACACGTTGAGGTTGCCGTCCGAGTCGGTTATGTGCGGTGCGCCGTCTATATCACCATCCCTTGAATACTCTCAGGACTGTATCTAATTCGTGAGCGAAACTCATAGAGCACTCCGCACCAAGTATCTTCATTTTTTGAAGTTTCTGCATACGCCACTCTATATCAAACCTTAGTCGGATATATTCTCGATGTATGGATACTGGATTCGGTAGCGAGCAACCTTGGTCGCTCGCATATTCACCTACTACCAAATATGATTTTAACATATATAAAAACAAAGCCCCGCGCGTGAAATGCGACGGGGCTGGAAGGTTTAATGTTGTACCTTGCCTTAACGGGCGTCCTAAGGACTGAATTCCAAGGGTCAAAGGAGACCCAAGGTTCACAGTCCAGAGGACTTACTTGCGACGGACGAACACGAAGCGGTTGTCAGCATCCCAGACGCGGTCGGGGCGGCCATAGAGGGCGAAGAGCCACCGCACGACGCTGTCGTACCCCACGTAGAACACGCCGAGGCGGCCGCCCGAGTCGGTGATGGGCTCCATCGCAATGACGAGCCACTCGCCCTTGGGTTGATCCTTGTACTGCAAGCGCAGTTGGGGGCCAACCTCTGAGGGACAGAGCTCCAGGCCGCGCTCGAGAGCACGATCGTAGATGTCTTTGCGGGTGGCGCCATCCTTGAAGCCGAGTTCGGCGACGGTGAGGACGACGAGGTCAACTTCCGTTTCGGTTTCGCTCGCGGTGAACGCGGGCTTACCGATGATGTCGTTGGCCCAGTCGCCGATGCGGTAGCCGTCCTTTTTCAGGGCGTCGCGAAAGTCGTCAGCGGTTTTGAGGCCGGTGCCGAGTTTGATCGTCCGAAAGGTAGGCGTGAGCCTGAAATCTTCGGGAGCCAGACGTCCGAGGTGACGGAAGTCGGTGCGATTGACACCTTTCCATTTTCCTGCGAGAAAATCGGCGAAGAAGCCGGACTCGAGAAGAAACTGAATGGTGTCTTGGTCACAACCTTGCTGTTCGGCGAGGTTGTAGATCTGCGTGAGCTGTCCTGCGGTCATTTGTTTCATAACGGTTTCGTTTCTGAAGCTATCCCTTTACGGGTAGCGTTGGTTTTGCCATAGGGCCAATCGCAAGTGCGCGAGTAGTCATAGCCAGCAGATTTCGAAGTTTCAAAATCTCTTGGCTATGACTACGTTTCGCAAGTAATTACAAGGAGCTGAACTATCGGTATATTAACATAAAAGTACCTTATAGTCAAGGTACTTTTAATGCCTCTGATGAGGTTTAATCCCCTACCGCCATCACTATCGCCACGATACCTCACAATTATATCAAATCTAAAAGCCAATCGATTTTTCCAAAGTAGCTTTCTCTTTTTCTAAAGGCGGGGCCCTTTTTCTTCGAAAATGGGTTCCCTTTTGAAAAAGACGAAACTGCGCCGGAAAAATCGATTGGCTTTAGATGGGAATTTATTCAACAAAAGTAAACGCTTTTCCCTTTTTGTTTCCACGACCTGTTCGGCCGATGCGGTGGATATAATCCTCATGAGTGGTAGG
>Ga0049082_10000219_pt1 | contig 15030 bp, 12 predicted proteins | sample GreLakmeHU45MSRF_FD_66718 | JGI IMG/M metagenome (GOLD analysis project Ga0049082, IMG submission 66718) | Freshwater lentic microbial communities from great Laurentian Lakes, MI, USA - Great Lakes metaG HU45MSRF | ecosystem: Environmental > Aquatic > Freshwater > Lake | place: Great Lakes... | reverse complement strand
TTCCACCCTAGGTTTTTCCAAGCAACAGACGCTGCTTCTATACCTGAACATACCGATAAATACCGCATTATGACCCTCTTTTCTAATACAAATGGGGCTAAAAATCAACACTTGGTTATTATATGACATTTCAATAAAGTGTATAGCCTAAATTAGTATTGACTAATAGTCTACCAATGGTATCTTATAACTACCTTGATGTCTATTTCCCCATAGACTGGGTGCACCCAAAAGAGGCCCTCGCTGAAAAGCGGGGGTCCAAATATTATGCAGGATTCTAATTTTCAATTTGTACGAAGGAGTGATGGCTCTATCGCTATTACACACGGCATTAATGTAAATGACAAAGGCCAGCCATTCACTGATCAGATATTGAGCGGCGAGAAAACTATTGAAACTAGAAACTCAAAATCTCTTCACCCATATGTTGGTAGACAAATGGGAATTATTAGAACAGGTAAAGGGAAAGCACATTTAGTTGGGTACGCAACTGTAGGTGAACCTGTTCACTACGAAGACGAGAAAAGTTTTGATTTGGATTTTGAAAAGCACAGAGTTGGTAAAGATTCTAAACACTACATAGGTAAAGCTAAACCTAAAAAGGGAAAACCCGCACCAACAACAAAATGGGGATACCCATTTAACAATGTCTCTTCGATTACGCCAGTTCCAGTTACATCAAGAGGCAATGTTGCGAGAAAAATAAATAATGGCTAAGGAAGATGTAATACCTGACCCGTTCGCACAGATACCACAAGAGCGTGGGTACGACTTTCCAGAAGCAGATATAAAAGAAGGTCGTGTGCCTGGGGATGGCGGTCAACCACTACCACACTTCATGACATTCAGTCAGGTTGTGAATTGGGCATCACGCACATACCGTTACACATTTGATGAAGCACTAAGACACAGTGCAAAAAACACACTTGCGATGCGGCGTGACCCTGTGATCATGGAGTGCATACGGTCAAGGCAAATGCCAACCGCACAATTGGGGTGGCACCTAGAGCCACAGAACCCAGAAGACACAGCACAGACAGAGGCAGCTAAAGAGTTAACGGATATTATTAAACAGACTCCTAGAATCCAGCAACTACTGATGCACCTCTTAGAAGCAATGTTCTATGGTAGGTACGCCGTCCAGCTAAACTACGAGTGGGATTTCTCAACAAAGAAACGCCGTATGTTAGTTAAGGACTTTAAACCCATCAACGGTGACAAACTTGTGTTCAGGTATTCAGGACAGGCTGGAATACTAGTGCACGCAACTTTTGACGGTTCATGGGCTATTACGGATCGTGGAAGGGCACACTTCTTCTCGCCTGACGAGCGTGAGCAACTGATCATACACAAGCACGAACCAGAAGACGCTGACTTCTATGAAGGCGAGCTAGCTGGTGGTATTCATGGTGTAGGTATCCGCAGTAAGATTTACTGGCTGTGGTATCTAAGGTCACAAGTTTTGACCTTTCTGATGGACTACTTAGAACGCATTGGTGCAGGTGGACTCACTGTGTACTACTTCGAAGCTGGTAACCCACAATCGCTAGCTGAAGTTAAGCAATGTGCTGAAGAGCAGATGCGTAACAACACAATCCTATTCCCAAGATACCGTGACAACTCAACTGCGGGTCCGGGGATAGAGAGAATTGACCCATCACCCGCTGGTGCACAGCTATTGTACGACCTTATTACGGCCTATTTTGATCAACAGATCAGAAGGTTCATAAAGGGTGCTGATGATAACGAAATGACCTCAGGAGAGGCACAGGAGATCGGCGACACGCACTCTAGGATGGTGCGATACGATGCGATGAACCTACAAGACACACTGACGGAAGAACTTGTTGCGACTCTTCAAAAGTACAACTTCCCCGGACTACCACAAATACGCTGGGTGTTCGATATTGATAAACCTAATGCAGGTGAAACACTCACCGCAGCACAAGCGTTTTATCAGATGGGTGGTACTTTAGATGAAGATGAACTTAGGGCTATTTTAGGCTTGAGCCGACCACAACCCGGTCATGCGATACTAGCCCAAAACATGCCGCTAAACCCGTCCACAATGGGTAGCCAGCCAACAGGTGTGCCTCAACAAGGGCAACCAGGGCCTATGCCTGAACAAGGTGCAGAAGCGGCTCAACCTACACCGGACGGGGCACAAGGTGCGGGGGCATAAAGCCCCCCGCCCTTGTGTGTAATTTTAACAAAGGAGTTTAAATATGCATGATAAAAAAAAGTTAGGTGACGGTGTTAAAAAAGCTATTGCTCGCACTGCACATAAAAATGAAGTTGTAAAAGGCGTAAATGAATATGGTAAAACTGCGTGGAATTCTTGGATGAAAACAGAGTACCCTTTGGAGAAACCTATAGTGAAACCAGCACACACTGCTAAATTGAAATCCGGTGCAAAGCTTGGGCAAGGTGTTAAAGATGCTATAGCTAAGCAGAAGGAAAAAAACAGATTAGCCCAAGGAAGAAACGACCATAAAAAAGTAACAGGTGGTAAACCTGATGAGGATGTAAATGTACCGACATTTGGAAAACAGGATAAATCTCAAAAAAAGAGATTTGGTGCAGGTGAGGGTGGTGGTTCAATACCTTCAGGAACGAACACTTGTATACCTGACGGAATGGAAAACAGAAAAATACGATTCGATGGTTCTTACGGCTGTTAACAACTAAGGAAAATACAATGCCACTTTCATCGGACGATCCAAAATTCCAAAGGCCTGTGTCACAAAACAACGGTCCATCTTTAGACCCTAAGAAAAAACCTGGGGACCTCAGTATGACTGGTCCGCATAAAAGGGCCAAGTTTCCACAAGGCTACAACAGTCAAGGTCAACGGGGAGATGCGGATGGCCCAAATAGCATAGGAACTGATGGGAAACAAATGAAGAGGCGTAAAGACGGGTCTTATATACCACCCACAACACCTCCCACAAGTGCAGAAAATAAAGCTGCTGGAATTAAAGGCGCGTAACAACTAAGGAAAATACAATGGCATCTAAACTAGGCGATGTTGGGAAACTTCCTACGAGTAATGCACTAGGCGATGTAGGAGAAGGTCAGCAACTAACACAGCATACCCAGAATATACGCCAACATGGTGCGAATATTGCGGGTCAACAGATCTACAATAACCCTACCACACCTGCTGGTCAGGATGCACAACACAAGTGGCACCAGAACAACCCTACCCCTAAAATGGGAGGTCTTGCACAACAACAGCAGAATGTGCAGAACCATGTAGATCAAGAACTTGTGGCTAGGGGTGCAGGGCCGGGCTTCGCCCATGCCCAAGCTAGACTCCAAGGACAACAACCTAGTGCTCCACAACAGAGTGAAAAAGCTCAACACGGCAAACTTAATAGTGTGATGGCAGATATCAAACGAGAGCAAGCTACTGCACAGGCTAATGGAACAACATGGCAACCTAAAGGTGTTAACACAGTTAACCCATCTCGAGTAGATATCTCAGGTGATAGAAGGCGAACAGAAGCTAAGAACGGTTGGGCACCTGGTTCTATGAATCCAGGTGGAGAGCACTACGCAGATAATGGGCCACGCACCGCACAACTAGTAAAAGAGAATGGGCCTACCGGGGTTCCACCAGCACCAATTGCTGCACCAACACCTGCACCTGTTGCACAAGCTACGCCTGCACCAACCGGATATCAGTGGAAGTCTAAACAAGCTGAGGACTCGTACAACAAAAGTTTTGTGCCTGGGCAATACAACGGTACTCCAGGTTCGGGTGACCCCGTGATTAACGCTGCTAAGACGGAAGGAATAATTCGTCCTGACGGTAGCTACGACTTTAATGCTGCACGGGCAGCGGGTTCAACTGCATCCCCACAACAGGTAGAAGATTTAAATACTGATAGCCAAGCACCCGTAGGCGCAAAAGGTGCAAAAGGTGCACAAGGTGGAGGCATGTCTCCAGAACAACATGCTGCATTGGCAGAGTACCAAGCTAAAGATAATGCACGCAGAAGGGCAGAGGGTTCCACAAAACCCGATAACGACTACACTAAATTAAGTCCAATTGAGCAAAAGTCTACTTACGACTTCCTTCTGGAGCGTGGAGTCATCCCAAGACCTGGACGAACACCTACTGGGCAAGTACCTAACCCTAGGAACCCTAATAAGGACATGAATGACCGTCCTATGCTCCCAAAAGCACCGGGTATTCCACAAGTACCTGTTCCAGTAGATCCATCAAAAACATTTGACTTTGGGAAGGGGAAACAACCTAACCCTATCTTTCCCCAAGAAAAAGAGTGGAACGACAATAAAAAGAAGGGTTTACAAACGGAGTTTGACTTTAAAAATAGCACTGAAAACGGTGCAGAGGTTACTCGTAAGAGGGCATGGGATGCGGGTGAATATGGGAACCCCACTAAGTTTCCCAACAACCCCCTTGATAGAAAAACCCAAAAAGCTCCACAGCAACAAAGACTATTTGGAGCACAACAGGTACGACCTAGTAGCGAGGACTTTAAGGGGAACCAGCCACTACCTAAACTGCCTCCTATTGGAGGCCCTGTAGGTGACACTTCATTTGGGGGTGCAACTGTAGCCCCAACGCCTGAAGAAAAACAAGAAAAACTAAACCAACGCGCTAGAGAAATGCTTGCTAGACCTAGTGACGCATCATTAGAAAAACAAGCTAAAGCTCATGAGGCTAGTTTGTACGCAAAGCCTAAACCTGTTGGGCCTAAACCATCTAGAGTTCCCCAAACACCAAACTTTAAAGAGGGAATGACATTTCAGTCTCCCATAATGCAGCAGTTCAATACACCTAAGCCTGTGGAAGGTGTAGACAAGATGCCCACAATCAAGAAGTCTAACCCTATTACAGATACCATTAAGGCGGCTAATACGCCTGCACCAGTAGCACCACAAAATAAGATACAACCTGTCCGAAATGTAATTAAAAGAATAAGGGGCAGGTAATATGATTAATTACAATCCATCCATAAAAAAACTTAGACAAGCTGAAAAATTTTTTCGGCGTGCTGCTGTAAAATATTCTAAAGATTTATTAAAAAATAACACTCCTCCCCCCGCGCCTACAAGCCTGCCTGAAAGTCCTCCTTCAAAAGATTTAAAAACTACTCCTGACCCAATAGCAAGCCCGTTTAAGGAGCAAGCACGAAACCCAAATCAGTCTAGTGGGGGTATGCAGAATTCGCAACAAGGAATTAGGCAAGGTCTTAAAATAAAAGAGGGGTACACAGAGCAAAGCCCTCACCTTAAAACTATTTTAAATAACTTTAACAAATTTTATGCAACCACTGGGCCAGATGGCAAACCTCACCCAGACACGATTCATGCACTTCACTATTTAGATTCACATGATCTTTTAAGAAGAGGTGTATTACCAGGTCTGTCAAGTGCACTTTTGTCAAAGTCGTTTAAAGAAGATGTTCAAAAAGAGCACGACACTAAAATAAGAATTGCAAAAGAAAAAACTGATGAATCTCAAACACAACGAAAAGCTAAACTAGAAGAATATATAAAAAAAGCTCAAGCTAAATTTGATGCTAATGTCGCAGGTGGTAAAAGGAATTGGGCAGATCCTGAATATGTTGAAGCACAGCGTAAAAAACTAGAAGAAGACATAGCTAAGAAAAGTTCTAACAGAAATGCACCATTTACAGACGAGCAATATGACGCAAGAGTAGAAAAAGGCCGACCTAAAACAGTAGTTGGATCTGCAACAAGAGTGCTAAAAGGCTTGCTACCAACGCTACAATCTTTACTTGGATATAAAGAAGGCGACACCTACCCTAGTGATGCAAAATTAGAAGACGACCCAGAATTAAATGACCCAGTTATTAAAAGAACAGGGCAGCTTAAAGATGCACCGGGCCTATTAGATGAAAACACATCTGCAAACACAGTAGAGAATGCTCTTGCGTCTGATAGAGCATTAAATAGCTGGGGCGGCAGATCTCCAGATAATCAAGCAAATGTTCTTCGATGGTTAAAAAACGGATTTTTTAATAATGTTATAAAACCTTTAATGTCAGATCAACAGCTTGAAATTCAAAATGAGGCCTTGTACCACAAAGGCGGCGCTCATGCTGTTTTACAACACTTAGAGAATAAAGGCGACATATCACGAGAAGAAAGCTTATATGCTTCTGCTGCAATTTTATTCTTAGGTCAAAGAGATGATGTTTCCCATGAGATAAGTTTGATGGGAGAAAAATATTTAGCCACTGACGGAACAATAAAATCTAATTATGATCCAGGTGATTTGTGGTATGACGACAACATGCTGCAAACAGATCACGGCATAGCACATGTGGTTAACCATCTTCATGGGCGTGAAGTTGTTCCGGTAGACCGTCAAAGCGGTCTACCTATTATGAACAATGGAAGGCAACATCCTCACATAACAGCGTTTAAATCTATAATGGCTCCAACTAGTTATGGAATGCAACCTGGGGCAAACTTAAATACCTCATTTGATGTTTACACTCAAGCAAAAAAAGCTTGGGAAGAAGATGGTGCTGACCCAAATAAATCTGTGTTTGGTTACATGGATATTAAAAGAAAAGTTTCTGAGCAAGAGCAAATAAAACTTTTTGGGGAAAACACATTCTATGAACGGTGCAAAGCATTAAGCAATTCTATGGAGTATATAGATCCTAAAGAACATCAAAGGATTATGAGTATTTACCTAGTCGGAGATAAAGAAAGTAAAAAGGTTGCATTACAAGAACATAAAAATTGGTTAAGAAAAACTTTTACGGATAACCCTTCATTATATAGTGGTGCGGATGGAAAATTATTAACCACAATGGATGAAACTAAAGAAGGTTGGTCTGAAAACCCTAGATCTTTAAATCTAGACGGTAACGGTAAGGATGACTTAGATTTAATTATGCAAGGCGCATTAAAGCCACCTAAAGCTAAACAACTTAGTAGACACACAACTTTTGATTTAAAATTACAACGAGATAAAAACATTTGGGTGGGTGATGCGCATTCGCTACACCCTAGTGATATCATAAATCATATTTCAAATTTAGAAGTGTCCGATAGGGATATTCAAAAGGATTGGACTACTAGAGGCGGGTCTATTAACGCTATGTTGCGTTTTGTTAAAAATGTATGCAAAGATGAAGGCGAACAAGGGTTACATAATTTTATTGAGGGAGAACACACATTAGACACATTAATGAAAGTCTGGATGGATAACTCTCAAGAGAAAGACGATCAAGGAAGAACACAATATGATTATGACGATGAAGAAAAAGCTGACTACATTGAAAGAACTAAAAAGAAATTTTTAGACGCTGTGCCAGATAGCGAGAGAGAAAATTTGCTTAAAGGTGGTACCGCTAAGGGGGCTTATATATTTGGGCCTAAGGGCGGGAACTTTTGGCAAGACATTTCATATCAAGGAGGAAACCCTACAAAAGATTTGTGGTTTACCAGAGCGTCATTATTTGTTCTTGGGGGTATGACTAGTGAAAGTGGATCACTTATAGACACGCCGCCTGCTTCTTTACGAGAGGCATTTGACTTAGCTAACAATTGGGTAGGTCACTCTTTAGGACTAAGCTCAAAACAAGTTCAAGCGATATGGTGGTATCATAAAAAAACTTTAGATACTATGATGGGTGTAAAAACAGCGGGTAATGAAAGTTATGTACAAGCCGCCCAAAAAGCAGCAAAAGGAGTTGACAGTGGATACAAAGGACACGAAATCGTTAGAGATGGACCAGATAGCTCAGCAGCTAGTAAAAGATCGCAAAATGCCAGAGCTGGAATTTTTTCTGCGACACCTGGCCAAAACACAAAGTCAGTTTCGGAAATACTTAGCCTCCCACCACGCATACCAAACGCACAAGAGATAATAGATAAAAATTTAAAATTTAGAAGTTCTAAAAAAGGAAAAAAATTAAAATTTGCACAGTTCACACAGGCACCCGGTGGTATGACGGGAACACCTGTTGCGACTAGAACTAACCAGCCGTTCTCCAACGCTGTAGCTAAATCTCCAGGTGGTAAGAACTTAGCACAGGGTGCACTTGGTAATCAGATTAACGCCAAGGGTGGAGTAAACACCACTGCACAAAATGCAGTAGGTGATTGGCCTAACGGTTCTGAAGAATCAATCGTGCACACGGCACCGCAAGGCACAGACCCACGCAGATTAAAATACCTAGGTGCTTGGCACGGTATCTCAGGACAGAAGAAATCTGTACTTGTGTTCCATCCGAATCCAAAAGGTCCAGACAGCTTGTACCACATGGTACACCCTTCAACGGACATGGGTGAAGTGCGAGAACAGCTAATTGCAGCGGGTATAAATTACAAAACGCTACTACCCGGAAAGACAAGCACAAGGGTGATGGTGTACGATCCAAACAGAGCAATGAGAAACACCATAGACCAATTTGCTACAAATAATAACTTAAATGTAGAAGAAAACATTGGACAAGGCGAGATTGTAGGACATAATGGTGATTGGAACAGCGCTGGTGCTCTACCGAAATCCAGACAAGCTTACACAAACATCATAGGTGAATATGAGCAGAATCGTAACCAAGCCGGGCCTGCCAACAATACTAGTGGGGCACCCACCAATGGCACAGGCACCAGCACAGGGCAAGCCCAGCAACTCTCCCGCAAAACCACAAACACCACAGCAACCAAGACCAAAATAAAATTTGACCGTAGTCGTAGGGTGTTAGAAGGTTTCCTGAGACAACACAACACACCTAACAAAGAGCTACCACCTGTTGGGGATTTACTAAGCCAAGACCTACAGAACATAAAGCCAGAGCATCTATCAAAGTATCAACAGTTGATTCCAGACGCTAAGTGGTCAGACATAGAAGGTGCGGTAACCTCACTGCAAAAAGACCCTAGCTTGTACGATGACATGACGAGTGAATCTAACAGGCGAGAGATGTACTGCAAGGAACACGCAAGGACAGTACTTCAAAGCAGTGGTTTAAAGAAGCTAATTGATAGTCTTAGAGTGCAAAATTTAATACCTGAACACGCACAGCACTTGATTGAAGACGCTAAGGATGGAGATTACTTTTCCTTAGAAGCTATTAGCTCAGAACTACAACACAGCGTACCTTCACTGCGGGCTTTTTCAAAAGCCGCAGAGAAGGAATATAACAAAGCTGGAAAGGCATGGGATAAAATGCGAACAGGACAACCACAAAAGTTTGCTAAGAAATCCGCACACGCAGCAGATCAGTATCGAGCAGGTGCACACGGTATTACATTCCGTGGTAGGAACTACAACGGTGGGCAGTTTGCACCACAGAATGACGGTGTTAAAAGGTTTAAAAAAGACTCCAACCTAACACACATGATTAAAAAACTGCGAGGAGTTTAATGGACGATAACGACATGATTGTTAAACACCATGTTCCTATTCTGGACGAGCATGAGCTTAAGGATGGCAAAGGGAATGTGGTGATTCGGCTCGACCAGAAGAAACTATCTGAGATAGTTAGAGTAAACAATAAGCGCATGGGGAATACTGGTGACGAGATACCACTTGTCATTGGGCACACCAAAGATGACGCACCTGAAGGTGAGCAACCTGAGATTGTTGGATACGCTACCAACCTAAAGGTAGAGCCGTTCTTCAAGACAGGTAGGAAGTGTATCACAGCTACCTTCAAGTTCTTCAAACATGCTGCTGATAAGGTTCGTGGTTTCCCAAGGAGATCAATAGAACTTTGGCTAAGTGATTACAAGATTGACCCGATTAGTTTGCTCGGTGCAACTACTCCTGAACGAGACTTAGGCTTACTCCGACTTTCTAAAGGCGGGGTTAAAAAATATCAAAGGACTATAGGAATGAATGATCAACAAGGTATTATTGACGGTGTTATAGCTGGACTCCAACAAACGGATGTATGGCAATTCCTTACACAACTTTCACAACAAGGTGGTGAAGCACCACCTGAGGAAGGTGGTATGCCGCCTGAGGGAATGCCCGGTGAAGAAATGCCTATGCCTGAAGAAGGTATGGAAGACCCTAGCATGGGTGGACCTCCTATGGATGAAGGTATGGGTGACGAACCTATGCCAGAAGAATCTATGGAGGAAGAAGAACCTATTCAGTCTAGTCGTGGTAACAAGCGATACGACAGAATTAAACTATCCAGGGTAGAACAAGAAAACCAAATTCTCCAAAAGGAGATCCAAAACATCAAGATTAAATTCCAGCGTGCAGAGCGTGAGAAAGATCTTATTGAGTTGGAAGCTGAAGGTTTCATGTTAGACCGTGGTGAAGAGCTATCCTTGGTCCAATCTTTACCTGAGAAGACCTATAGGGCACATCTTCAGATCATCCGTAAAAGGTACCAAAAAGCACCTATTGGTGCACGGGCCTCTTACTACCAAGAATCTCGTTCTGGTGGGGTGCGTGGCCGCACTAAGGACGAAGTGAACGAAGCTATTAACTTTGCAACCGAAAACGGCATTAGCTACCAAGAAGCTCTTGGAAAGATTAATGCTGAAAAAGTACTTTAACTAGGAGATTAATTCATGCCTCTTTACAATCCGTCTTTTGTAGCTGGTGGAGATATCTTTCCAGCAAGTTTCGTAACAGTGACTGGGGAATTTACAGTATCCCAAGTTGGTGCCACCACCGAGCCAATTATCGGTGTAGCACAAGAAGGTACATTTGATCCACCAAACCTTGCTACCCTTCTAGGTGGCACCGAGAGCAAGCTTGCAGCTAAGGAAGGGAGAACACTAAAGGTGTTTGGCCTAGGCGATGTGTGCATGGTTCGCTCAAGTGGCAACATTACCGCTGGTTCTAAAGTTAAAGCCTACACAGGTGGAACAGGTAATAATGCTACCCTTAACGGTGGAGCTATTACCATTGGAACTACCGCTGGTACTTGGCAAGTAGGCGGGACAGCACTTAACACTGTTGTTGCTGGAGAAAAAGTTTTGATCCAAGTAAACCCACATGTTGTGGTTGTTGCTTAACAATTTAACTAATTAAGGATAAACATCATGGCAGATTTTGTATCGCAAAATGCTCAGTTTCCAAGTGGAACAAACACATACATTCCAAGTTTTGACGCTACTGGTCAACTTGTAGTGTCGTTCAGTCGCAACCCTAAAGACTTTGGGCTGAACAAATATATCACAATTACCCCTGTCAAAAAGTCTTCAGGTTATTACTTGAAACTCAATGCAGAACAAGCTGCTAGAGTTACATACGATAAGCTTGAAGATCATGTATGGCACGATGGTAATGACGCTCCACACGGGGAGTGGAATAATGAAAAGTTTGAGTGGCTGAACTTTAATACCCAACGGTATGTGTTCCCATTCAGGCTGGGCTATAAGGCAGTAGATCAAGCTGACTGGAAGATTGTAGCTAGCTATAGTGCGATTAACGCACAACAAGCGATGACCGCCCGTGTTGTCAAAGTTTGGAAAAAGCTGTACGACTCCGCATCTACTACAACTGCTGTTAGTACTAGTGGTAGTCCTGACAGGGGTATCCAATTGGGTGGTACTGATAGTATCGACTCAGTAGATTGCTCTGTAGCATCTAATGTAGTCACAGGTGGTACCCGACTTGACGCAGGTGATGTTGATTCTCCTGTGTTGAAAAAAGCATTTAACGCAATTGCACGAAGGATTAACAAGGCAACCTTAGGTGCTTGTGGACCTAAAGAGATGTGTATTATCATCAACCCTGAAACGGCTGATGCTATTGCACGATCTAAGGAACTCCACACCTACCTTAAAGAGTCGCCAGTAGCACTTGCCCAAATTCGTGGAGATTCAGACTCCATGAATGGTAAATATGGTTTGCCTGACAAGTTGTACGGTTACGACATCATCATTGAAGATGTTGTAAAGGTATCCAACAAGAAGGGTGCAACCAGAGTAAGCGACTATGTTGTTCCTTCAGGCGACATGTGGGTTCTTGCACGCCCAGGTGATTTAGTTGGTTTTGAAGGTTCGCCTTCGTTCTCTACTGTGCATCTCTTCGCATACGAAGAAATGACTGTAGAACAAAAAGACGATCCAGATAACCGCCGTATTAATGCTCGTATTGTAGAAGATTACGGCGTTGAAATTGTTGCTCCTATTACTGCATTCAAACTCAAAAATGTCGTAACTGGCATTACGAGTGCGTAATGGCACATGCAACAGTATCTGATCTTCTGATGCGTTACGACCTCCGTAGAATCGCTGACCTTGTGTTAGACACAGACCAGCGAGCTACGGATGTCGAACTACTAGCTGGAAACAGCACAGCAGGGCTGGTCGTACAGACCGCCCTGTCTGATGCTTCAGGTATGATCAATAGTGCAATACTTGCAGGTGGCAGGTACGAGCTTGTAGACTTAGTAGCTATGACACAAGATTCTAAGGGGCACCTTAAAAGAATTTGTTGTGATATAGCTTACGGACTTCTAATCTCTAGGCGTGGGTACGGTGCTGCTGATTTAGATGCGATGACATCACGATCTAAAGAATCAGAAGCAATCTTAGAGTTGTTACGCACAGGCGAGCGAGTATTTGAAATTGAAAAAAATGAACAAGCCTCAACACCACAACAAGCACAAGTCAGCAGAACCGTAAGTCTATTCTCTAGCGAGATGGATCGCTACTTCGGTATGAGACAATCAACAGCAAACGAATTTTTTAACCCAAGGAGTTAAAATGGCACAAATTATTACGACAGGGCCAGCCCACATTTTTATTGGGCAAGCTTTGGCAGACACATCAACACAACTTAACAGCTTAGAATACTTAGGCACATGTGAAAAAAGCCCAGGTATCTCTATTCAGAATCTTAAAGAAGATGTAATGAATGATATCGGTGGTGAGACACCGATATCATTTAACAACCAAGGCCAAGTAGCAACTCTTAAATTTACACTTAATAGATACGATGAATCTGTATTTTCTAAAATTGCCTTAGGTTTGTACGGAGCAGGTAATCGTGGGGAAATTACAAAAAGCCAAATGGGTGCACTTGCACAAGGCATGTTTTTTGATTTTGATTTATTATTTTACTTTCCATTCCATCAAGGTTTCTTAGGTGCGCGAGAATCAACCACATCGCACCCAGAAGGAATTCACTTTGTCAGTGTGGTTCCAACTAAAGAAACCTTAGACGAGATGGGCACTAGGGCTAGAAAAGTTATGTTGGAGCTTAGGTGTATACCCAAGCTGTACTTTAGTAAAACCAATGTAGATTCTAACGGAGCCGCATCTCCAGCAACTGATAGAGAGTTTGTTTTGTATAACCATATTAAGACTTTATCCACAACCATTAAAGAAAAGGTGAACTAACTATGCCAGCTAAAATTCATGTAACAGGGGCGGCACATGTGTATGTTGGTCACAAGGCTTCGCTAGCTTCTGATGGACCATCCAGTGGCGTGTACTTAGGAACTTGTGAGAAGTCTCCTCAATTTACTACAGAGTTTAAGTGGGGGGATATCCAAAATGATATCGCAGGTGGTGCCCCAATAGATCTTATTTTTAAGGGTATGACTAGCAAACTTCAATTCCTACTCACAAGGTTTAACGATGTCCACATACAAAATTTTGTAGGAAATTCAAATTCTAGAAATAATAGAGTACTTAAAGAACACCAGCCTGGGATTATGGACGGAGGGCAGATCGGTGCACTCTCCGAGTATTCACACGCAGCGGTAGTTTCTGCTGGGCACTGGTTAGCTGTTAAGTTTGAATTTGCTGAAGGAACCGCAGTAGATTCAACCTTACCAAAAGGCTACTTTTTTCCATCAGTAAACGCATCAGAGTACGGGCACGATGAAGGCTCCCTAGGCACAAATGCAAAAAAAGTAAAGCTTGGTATTGAGGCACACGCTAGTGTGATGGTTCCAGGCGTTACTGGGGCAAGGGGAATGACAGCAGGTGACTATGTTCTCAGACTTTACACCACAAACCCTGATATATTTGCATTTGGTTCACTACCTGCCATCGACTAAGGGGTAAGCTATGTCTGAAAAACCAAACATGATCCCTATAGATCACGATAAGCCTAGGAAGAAATTCCTAGGCTTAACTCTTCCTAAGACACCTGAAGAGGTGGTTAAAGAGTATGTGGAACAAGGCAGGCGTGACCCTAGAGGGCATCAAAAAACCCAAGGCACATTTACAAAGGATGTGGAATACTCTAAAGACGCTATATCAGAGCGTGCAATGCCTAGCTACCTACTTAATCAAATGACAACCTTAGGAGGTTTTAGCACTAACCCAGAAGTAAGGGATAAAGCTAACAGCACAATAAGAATGCAACAAGAAAAAGATTCTGAGGTTATGGCTTGGGGGCAGGGTAGTAAGAATTGGAGCAAAGACGATCTAAAGAATCTACAATCTAAGAGATTACAAGACCTAAGAGAAGTAGATAAAAAAAACAACTTAATCGGCACAAGAACCAACAGCACACGGGAACAAAGTTTATTCTTTCAAGCAGTAAAGAACCAATCGGGAAGAACTAACGGCATATCACAAGACACAGACAGGCAAGGGCGGTTGCCACCTGAAACAATTCCAACAGGTAGCTTTAATACCTTTCCTTTAAACATGGTAACAGGTATTCCTACCGCTAGGTTTGCAAATTCTGTAAAACCTGAAACTACATTAAAGGGTTTTAGTAAATCAGTTAAAGATATTTTTAATTATTTTTCAAAACCTAAACAACAAAATTCTTTAATGCCTACACCAAGCGTAGGTACAGAAGAAAAAGCACCTAGCCCTGCACCAACACCTACAGAAAAACCAGAACAGAACCAAGCAACATGGCCTAAACAATCAACTGCTGCTGTAGGATTTGAATCACCTGAACTTTCTAATAGACCCTATGTAGGAAAACAAGAAAAAGAACTTGCACCTACGCCTGCCCCTACACCAACTCAAAATAACACAGGCTCAATTGCAAATATACCTACTGTACCCGCAATTGGGCAAGATAATATAAAAGACCAAACAAGACTAACTCAAATAAAACCACTAATAGGT
>Ga0049082_10000218_pt1 | contig 15063 bp, 20 predicted proteins | sample GreLakmeHU45MSRF_FD_66718 | JGI IMG/M metagenome (GOLD analysis project Ga0049082, IMG submission 66718) | Freshwater lentic microbial communities from great Laurentian Lakes, MI, USA - Great Lakes metaG HU45MSRF | ecosystem: Environmental > Aquatic > Freshwater > Lake | place: Great Lakes... | reverse complement strand
AACAAGGGCAACAATTTACTACTGCACTAAGCACGCCAGCAATAAATTTGGCAAATGCATTTAATGGTTACAGCACGACAACAACAACAGCAGCGTCAACAGTTGGAGATGCAAGTGTCAGTGGATGGTGGCAGTCCACAAATAGTCAAGGCGGTAGCAGCAATGGTTTTTGGGGTTTCTCTTACAATAACGACCAAGCCAACACTTTTAACATTACATACAACACATCTACTTTAAAAATTATGGCAATAGTAAGAGATGCAGCCTTAAACACTTCAAGGCGTGAAAGCACTGCAGCATACAGTTTGCCAAATGAACCAATGTTTGTGACTGCAACTTACACAAAAGCAACGCAAGCAGTGGCGTTTTACATAAACGGCATAGCGCAAACTGGCGCAACAACAACTGCGGTCAACCAATTTTTAACACCAATTAGAACATTTGACGTTAATAGGCAACAAACGCAAGAATTAGCGGTTTATGCAACTGCCTTGTCGGCAGCGCAAGCATTGGCGTTATACAACGTCAACAACAACAACGTTAGCGAAACATCAGCCGCGCGCATGACTCGACTGCTTGGCTATACGTCATGGGATGCCACATTGCAAAGCATTACGGCAGCACCAGTCGCAACTGTTGGCGGCTTGTCCGCACCAAATAGCAATCTGGTTGCCGAGATGCAGACTGTCAATAATTCTGAGGATGGTGAATTATTTGTCACGCGCGCTGGCGTAATTAAGTTCACTGATCGCAATTATGTGTACACCAACACATCAAGCAACACCAGCCAGGCAACCTTTGCCAGTGGCTCAATACCGTTTGAGCCGAGCGTGCAGATCAACTATGACGCTGCCGCCATCCGTAACGACATCACTGTGACGTTCACCGGCGGCGGCCAGACTTCGACTACAAACGCCACCAGCGTGACCGCGTATGGCACTAACGCCATGAATACCGGCACGCAACTCTCTACGCAAGCTCAGGCAGTGACACTGGCTGCCTATCAGGCAACGGTCAATGGGCAACTGCTGACTAACATCTCGCCAGTCTCTGTGGGCGTGACGGCGGCAACGGCCAACTGGACTACCTTGCTGCAACTAGAGTTGCTAGACCGCTACACGCTCACTGTGCAACCGCCTACGGGCAACAGCATCAGCCAAGCCGAACTGATTAACCGTATTGAGCACCGCATCGTGCCTGGACAGTGGCAGATGACAGTTGACGGATCAGCGCGCTACGCGTCTTGGTTCATCCTTGATAAGTCAACACTCAATGGCACAGATTTACTACAATAAGGAGAACTTATGGCTACACCTACCGCACTGCCAGCAACCTTTGTTTCATCTACCGTCTTACCTGCTTCAGACCTAAACCTGTTGCGTGGTGCATTTCGCACACTTCAAGTTTTGCAAACACAGGTAAATACAACCACTTCAACTACCAGTGCTACTTTGACAGACATCTCAGGTATGTCTGTATCTATAACGCCAAGCGCAAACACAAACAAAGTCTTAGTTACAGTAAACATGAACATTGGCTTTGGCGCAACAGCAGATGATACTTTTTACACGCTGTTTAGAGGTTCAACGCAAATAGGTATAGGTACGGGTGCCATTACTGCGAACTCTTCCGCTTATCTTCGTGGTAATAGTTCAGCAAATCAAACTTTAGCAATAATTCCAGTTGCTATTACTTTCTTAGACAGTCCCGCAACAACATCAGCCACAACTTACAAAATGCAATGGGCAACTAGAGTAGATGTGATTTATTTCAATAGGAGAGGAAGCGATACTAATTTTATTACCTCTTCAACTATTACAGTTCAAGAAATAAGCGCGTGAAAATCACAAATCCCCCAAAGGCACTGATTGCACTTGTCGGCTTAGTGTGTCTCACTGTGCTGATGGCGCTGAACTCAATCGAGGAAGCAACCGGCACAGGGTTGATTGGCTCAATTCTCGGATACGCAATTGGTAACGGTGTTGCCGCGCGGCAAGGTCAGCCAGTGTCACCAATCATCGGCCGCAAGCCAGATGGCGAATAGACCCTATCCTTACTACCCAGCGTGGGACGGCAAGCAAACGTCTGCCGGTATTACTGAATTAGTCAAACTGTGCGCGGCTAGGTGGGCTACTAAAAATCTTGGCACATACGTCAATCGCAACATGAATAACAATGCAGTGCCGCCTCTTAAAAGTACGCACGCAACTGGCAACGCATTTGACTGTCAATACAAAGACGAAAAACAAGCATTTTTAATTTGGCAATTCCTGCTGGCTAACTCTAAAACTTTGGGCATTTCGCTTGTGAACTGGTACGCCTATGGCGAGTATGGCGCGACCTACAAGTGCAGTCGCGGTGAAGGTCTAGGGGGCGTCCGCGTCCATCAGAGTGATGCAGAGTCTGCTGGATCATGGCAAGGCACGCCTAATTGGCTGCACATTGAAATCGATCAGGTCATGGCTAAAGATGCGGCTCGATTTCGTAAGGCTTGGGCATCTTGCCCTTACCCATAAAGGCTAGGGCATAAATCCACATCCTGTGCAAAAGTAGTGGGTAAAGTCTTTACACCGGCAGACAGGAGACACAATGATTCCAGACGTAGTGATCTATGAGCATTACAAAGGGCGGCTTGATAGCGGCCAACAAGTTTTAGTCCAAGTATTTAGAGATGATCACAGCGGCCACGTATTGCAGGCCACTATCGCACAGCGCAACTGTGCTGATGACTTGTGGAACTCGCCTACAGCATTGGTGGCAGGCTGAAGCGTTTGATCGTGGCTGTGCTGGCCGCGATGATAATGACAACTGGCTACAGCAGTAGCACAGCACGCGCTGCTGCAAACTTATGCCCACAGTGGCACGCCAAGTTAAGGCAGTACGGCCTGCCGGTAGCAGAGTTCTCACGGATCATGTATCGAGAGTCCAGATGCCAGCCAAAGGTCATCGGCTGGAACTACCACAAAGGCACGTCCTACAAAGACTGCAAACTGTCACCAGCGAGCACCTACAAACGATGCAAGGCAGTCAGGTCGTATGACTCAGGGCTACTACAGGTCAATAGCGGCTGGGTCACGCTCACGGCTCAGACGTGCCACAGTGCGCCAGGTGATTTGACCGTCCTATTACAGCCAGACTGCAATTTGGCGGTCGCTAGCGCCATCTACAAGGGGTCTGGCATAGGCAACTGGCGTGCCACCAGTGGCAAGGGCTGACCATCGCACAGGGATTAGTCATGATGTGCAATACTGACCAGGTACAACTTCAACGGCAGGAGAAATTATGAACATACCCGACAACATTGGATGGCTAGAGGATCTTGCAGTCCACAGCCTTGAGCACGGCCACGCTGATCAAGCGTCACGACTGTGGGCAGTGAGCAAGTGGATTGCTGAGGCAGACACATTGCTCGGACAGCAAAACGAATTGCTAGCGCATCTTAAAGAGCGCACAGAAACGCTGTACAAAGAAAACGAATACTTGCAAAACCGATTGATGAGGTTTGGCGCATGAGCACACCATCTCTATTTGATGCGGAAGTGTTGCGCGACATTGCAATGTCATCTGTACAACACAACACAGACAGCAATTGGATTCGAGCAGCGGAGACATCAGTGCAGTGGCTTGCACGTTCTGCATCGCTTGGGTTCACTACTGATGATGTATGGGAACATTTGGACAAGTTAGGGATGACAGGTCAAGTGCATGACAACCGCGCACTAGGGCCAGTGATGTTGCGTATGTGCAAACAGGGCATTATTAAAGACACCAAGCAGTACTACCCAAGCAAGCGGCGGCACTGTGCGCCGATAAAAGTTTGGCGTGGTGTCTGATGGCGTTTGACCTGGCTAACTACGAACCAGTAGATGCGCGTCTTGCACGTTTCTGGGCTGATCACAAAGATGGGCGCGTTCACACGGAACTGATCTATGACGATGGCACGCGCTGTGTCATCAAGGCTGCCATCTACTTTGACAGGCTCGATCTTGTGCCGGTGGCAACGGACTACGCAGAGGAAGTTAAAGATGCCAACCCTGTGAACCGCACCAGCAGGATTGAGAACTGCAGTACCAGCGCGATTGGGCGATCATTAGCGAACTGTGGCTATTCAGGCCACCTCAGGCCGAGCCGTGAGGAAATGGCCAAAGTAGCCCGAACAGGCACAATCACAGCCCCCCAGATGCCCACAGTGACCACAGAATCGGGTCAGGTGATACAGACAGCCAACGCTGGCTACAACGCATCTGAGAAGCAGAAGAATTACATTAAGGTGCTGAGCAAGAAGGCTGGCAAGACACCGCCAATCCATCTTGACAGGTTCACAATCCAACAGGCAAAGGCAACCATTGACTCATTGCTTGCTGGCGAGACAATGCCTGAACCACCAGAGGACACGACACTAGAGGATCCGTTTTAATGACTCAGCCGCGCCTATTTACAACGCCACAAGACGGCAGCACCAGCGATGATTATTGGACACCAAAATGGATATTTGACGCGCTTGGTGTTGAGTTTGACCTTGATGTAGCTTGTCCACCTAACGGCCCAGCACACACTCCTTGCAAAGCGTTTTACACGCAAGAGGATGACGCACTAACGGCAGATTGGTATGGTGCAGTATGGATGAATCCACCGTTCAGCAAGCCTAACGATTGGGTGTACAAGTTTATTAAACACGCAAACGGAATATGTTTGCTGCCTTATTCTAAGTCAAAATGGTTCAATCACTTATGGAGTCAATTAGACGGCATTCTTGCGTTGCCAAGAGAACGCGCTGCGTTTGTGCAGGGTGACATCTTTATGCCATGTTTCTTAGGTGCTTTTGGTGTAGCAAACGTAGAAGCGTTACATCGATCACGGATTGGACGCGTCAGATAATGTTGCGCCAGGTGTACACGGTCACCATCGTGCAGGAAAACAACTACGTCAGTGTGCGCGCTCTGTATCAAGGGCCAGCAGATGTCGAGCAACTGATAAAACACAAATACTCAGATGCAATTGACGCTGTAGTTGACGCACTATTCCAATCGGGTTACTCAATCAAGAACTTGACGCGGCGCACTGTAGATGACGTGCGATCACATGAGTACGACCTACACGACAAATTATGGGAGCACAAATGATTGCTATGCCGGTAGATGTAGAGATATTCATGTTTCTAGGCGTGACTGCGCTGTTCTCACTGCTAGGCGCGCTGTGGAATACACGGAACCAATGAGATTCCTGGTCGCATTGTGGCTTACAGCTCTGGTGTCTTGGGTAGTGTTCTGCCTACGAGTGCCAAAATAGATAGACGCATGACCTAAGCCTGTCGCAGGGCAAATGGATGACACACGGCAACGTGGGTAGATTGCCATGTGCGTGATGTGCTAGACGAAACATAACGCGAGAGATGGCAAGGCGCGTGAATTGGTTAGGTAATCGAAGTGAGGCATCTCGATGGGGGGCTTGGGCTAGGTCTGCTCTACAACACGGACTTGCAGATGCATTACAATAAGAGAGCAGGAGACATAGAGATGACAACAAAGGCAGCGCGTAACAACCGAGAGCAAGTGCGGAACGCACGCGCTAGGGGCTTGGGCTGATGCCAACATCACGCAAACTACCAGCCAAGTTGCGCGCTCAGGTCTTAGTGCCGGGTGCGCTGTGTCATTGGTGTGCTGGTGTAGCAACAGAGTGCGATCATCTTACTGAGCATGATGCTGGTGGTACAGATACCCTTGACAACCTTGTGCCATCTTGCAAGCCTTGCAACACACGGCGCGGTGCACTGTACGTCAACAAGAAAACTGCAGCTCGAACTGTTGCGCGTGCTGAGGCAATACGCAAACAGAAAAGCGATTTTTTACAGGAAAAGCAATCACCCCGACACACTCAGGACTCTCTCTTTTTGGCAAACCAGCCGGGATCAACCGAGACTGACTCTGACCAGCCAGCATCAGCCATGATCGGCAGAGAACAGCCAAGATTGGAAACGCCCTACATTGGGGATTTGTCTTATGGGCCTGCTGTGGCAGAGTGGGCGCGCAAGTATTTGCAGATTGAGTTAATGCCGTGGCAAGTGCACGCGCTGTCTGGACAACTTGCACACAATGAGTCCGGCGCGCTTGTGCACTCGCAGTCTTTGGTCACTACTGCAAGACAGCAAGGCAAGTCAGTTGCTTTGGTCGCACTTATTGGCTGGTGGCTGACGGACTTTGCCAAGTTGCGCGGCACTGCTCAGGCCGTGTTGTCAACCGCGCACAAACTAGATCGAGCAGAGGCAGTGTTTCTTAAACTGCAGCCAATCTTGACTGAGCATTTTGGCGGCAAACCGATGCGCGCTCTTGGCCGTAAGTCTGTGGACATGCCTGATGGGTCGCGTTGGGAAGTGCGCGCCGCTACTCCAGGCAATGCAATGGGCGGATCTAATGACCTGATTGTGTGCGATGAACTATTTGCAATTCAAGCAACCGTTGTGTTTGACAGTTTGCAGCCATCACAGATTGCACGTCATAACTCCATGTTCTCTTGCTGGTCAACTGCTGGCGATGAGTCCAGCACCGCCATGTTGCGGATGCGCGAGCAAGGCATAAATGCCATTGATGCCGGACAGCAGCGGTCGCTGTATTTTGCTGAGTGGTCACCGCCGCCAGGTGTCAATGTAGATGATCAACAGTGGTGGTCGTGGGCAAATCCTGCACTTGGCAACACTGTGCAAATGCCTGACTTAGTGTCAGCATCGCAATCACCTGATCGTGCTAGTTGGCTACGTGCGCATTTAAATTTATGGGTAGCCGCAGCACAAGGGTGGATGCCAGTGGGCTTATGGCAGCAACGTTGTGTAGACAGCATTGCACCGACTGGTGGCGTGCTCAGTATTGACAGCAGTGTAGATGACTCGCGCTATGTGGGTGTGCGGTCTGTGGCAAACGATGACGGATCAGTGACCTGCACTGTGGAGTTCACAACAGAATCTGAGCAGGCAATGTGGCTACAGGTTGAGCGCGTGTTAACTGATCAGACTGTGCAGTTGGCTATTACGCCTACGCTTGATGTACACCTGCCAGAGGTGTATCGCAGACGGTCAACTGTCGTGGGCTATGGCGAGTTGCTGAAGTTCACGCCACTGATACGCGGCATGATCATCGAGGGCAGGCTGTGGCACACTGGCGAGAACTCACTTGCTGAACACGTCAACCGCGCGGTCATGGTCAAGACACTTGGCGGCAGTGCTCTCAGTTCGCAGAAGTCTCCAGGCCCAATCGAGTTAGCGCGCTGCATGATCTTTGCAAGTGCAATGGCAAGCCGACCAATCACCAAGAACAAGCCAATGCTGATCTTAGTTAATCGCTAAGATGGCGCTGGTGGTTGCCAGTCATCCTGCCGGATACAAGGCTGGCAATCACTACATCCGGCGCGATTAGATAGGGCATAATAGGCGCATGGGAATCTTTACAAAGCCAGTCACAAAAGCAGCCATCTCTGAGCCACCAAAGGTGCAGGCTGCTCTTGGCTTTGGCGGCACGTACAGCAAAGATGCCATCGGCGCGTTTTACCAGTATCAAGAAGGAACCGCGCGTGCTGAGGCTATGACGCTGGCAACCGTGTCTCGATCACGCGATCTGCTTGCGTCAGTGATTGGTTGTATGCCGTTAAAGATGTATGGCGAAATGTTTGATGATGTAACAGGCGAGATGGAAGAAGTGCCGCTTGCGCCGCGCTCATGGTTGCGTCAGCCAGATCCATCGGTCACCTACAACTTTTTGATGGCTTGGACGCTGGACGATTTGCTATTTTATGGCAGGGCATTTTGGTATTGCCTTGAACGTAGCGCTGACGGGTTTCCTATGAAGTTCACGCGCCTACCTGCAGGCTCTGTCACTACGCTTGATCAGGCAGGCCCTGTTTGGTTTGGGCCTAGCAAAGAAATTATCTTTGCCGGCAACACACTTGATGCGCGCGATGTAATTCAATTCTTGTCACCAATTCAGGGCATTGTGTATTCGTCAGCGCAGACGATTGCTACAGCCATGAAAATTGAGCAGAGCCGCTACAAGAACGCGCAATCAAGTTTGCCATCGGGAGTATTAAAACAAACAGGGGGGGAACCCCTTAGCGCACAGGAACTCTCGGAAATCGGCGCAGCGTTTCAGCAAGCACGATTAACTAATCAAACGGCTGTGCTTAATGAGTTTCTAAGTTACGATGCCACCACTGCTACACCAGACAAGATGCTGATGATTGAGTCTGCACAGTACAGCGCGCTTGATCTTGCACGTCTGTGCGGCGTGCCGCCATACCTTGTGGGCGTTGCCACTGGCAGTTATGCCTACACGTCATCTGAGCAAAGTCGAGCGGATTTGCTAATCTTTGGCGTGAAGCCATATGCAGACTGTTTGAGTTCCACGCTCAGCATGAACAACGTGTTGCCGCGCGGCACGTATGTCAAATTTGATTATTCAAGTTACTTAGAGGAAAACTACATCGCTGATCGGCAGTCAGAGGATTACCAAGAAAACACACAGGAGAACAGAGCATGATCCGTTTTACATCATCCACATTTACAGTAGATGCCGCAGCAGACGGCAGTCCAAAGCGCACCATCACTGGCATTGCGTTGCCATACAATGTCGAGGCAACCGTCACTGGCGGCCAGGTGGTAAGTTTTATGTCTGGCTCATTACCAACAGACGGCAAAGCGCCAAAACTGTTCATGAGTCACGACAGCACAGCCGCTATTGGCCTAGTCACCGAACGCACCGATGACGATGAATATATGTACTTTACTGCCAAAGTCTCAAACACAACAATGGGCGATGAGGCACTGATCTTGGCTGCCGATGGCGTGCTTGACTCTGTGTCTGTTGGGGTCAATCCGACCAAGTTTACGTTTAACAAAGACGGCGTGATGATTGTTGAGGCTGCTGACTGGCTCGAATTGTCGCTTGTCCCCCAGCCGGCGTTCGAGGGCTCGATTATCACTAAAGTGGCTGCGAGTTCTGATGCAAACGGCGATGAATTGTGTAATAATGACAACGGCGATTCCGGCACAGCCACCGAGCAAGTAGGAGAACCAGAGATGGAAGCAACACCGGAAGTACCAGAAGTCATCGAGGCATCAGCGCCAATCTTTGCTACACCAAAGCGTGCGTTTAAGATGCCATCGGCTGCAGAATACATGGCAGCCATGCACGCTGGCGGCGATACGTTTCGCGCAGTCAACGCTGCGTTCAAGGACAACTTGAAGCAGAACTCAACAGCGCTTGAGTTTGCTCTTGCACAAGATTTGACAACGGACACCGCAGGACTCTTGGAACAAAGACTGCTCGGGCCTGTAATTCAGGATCTAAACTTCATGAGGCCTACGGTCACAGCACTTGGCGTATCAGCGATGCCAGGAACGCCATCAAAGACATTTACACGCACAAAGATTACGCAGCACACTGCAGTAAGCACACAAACTGAAGGCTCTGCAGTAACGTCAACAAAGATGACCCTCTCAGCAAATACGGTCACAAAAAGTACGCAAGCCGGCGGCGTGTTTATCTCCCAACAAGACATTGACTTTACCGCCATCCCTGCACTGCAGACAATCATCAATGACTTGACTGGTGAATACATGATCCGCACAGATGATGTGTGTTCTGATGCGCTTGTTTCTGCAGCAACTGCGTCAGGTAGCACCTGGACATTTGCACAGACTGATCCAACATCATTGGTGGATGCACTGTATGACGCAGCACGCGAGATGGCTGAGGACACAAACTATTTCCCAACTCACATTTACTGTGCACCCAATGTCTGGGAAAAATTGGGCCGTCAGTTAGACGTGGACAAACGACCATTGTTTGGCTACGTTGGCGCAAACAACAACATTGTTACTAACGGTCTTGGCGGATCAACCGGCATGAACTACAACAGCATGAACCCACTTGGGCTTGAAGTTGTTGTCAGCAATAACTTTGCCAGTGGCACAATGATTGTGGCGCACACTCCAAAGGGATCACCAACAAGCGCGTTTTCGTTCTACGAGGATGTGCGCGGAATCATGACAGTCGAGGATGCTGAGTTGCTAGGTCGCAACGTAACGTTCTACGGCTACATCGCAACCTTTGCCAACATCCCTGTCTGCATCCAAGCCATTACAACCGCATAGTCAGGAAGGCGGCTACCGCCGATGGCTACATACACAGTTACCTTCAAGACACTCATAGGCAACTATGCAGTCTTGCAGACACTCACTAACTCTGAGATAGCAGTTGGTCAATCAATTACCGTAGCCAGCGTTGCCGCGCCATTTAACGGCACGCAAACTGTTTATGACTTGCCAGAGTATGAGTTCATCGGCCTGGACTCGCAAGGTGATTTGCTGTTTAACACAAACGTGCCAATCCCTAATCAGGTGCTGTTCGCTGTTGTCGGTACAGGTGATGTCGATCGCACAGCCACAGCCACTGGCACGATTGCCTATACGCAGACGTGCACATGGGTCACTGCCGCGCAACTTGAAACATATTTAGGCGCTGGCACTATCACTAATCCATCTGATGACTACACACTGCTCACGCAGGCTGTGTCGGCTGGCAACTCGTTCTGCTGGCGCAGAAGGCAAGAGTCCGGATACACAGGTGACGCGTTGGCAACCTCGCCATCTGGTGATGTCACGCTTGGCACGCTGATGTATTCATCGGCTCTGTGGCGCGCTCGCGGAAGCGTGCAAGATACGTTTGCCACGTTTGATGGCATGGGTGGCGGCAACGTCAATGCCATGACACCGATGATCAAGCAGTTGCTCGGCATTGATCGACCACAGGTTGCCTAGTGGCATACACCGATTTATTCAATGAAGCCATTGATGACGTGGCAGCCACGCTGACTGCTGTGGTGGGCTTGCGCGTGGTCACCGATGCCACAAAAATTGTGCCGAATTGCGTGTTTATTGACGCGCCATCGTGGGAGACACAAGCCGGCAATGGCAAGGTTATTGAAATGTCGTTCCCTATCAAAGTCATCGGATCAGGGCCTGCTGGTCTGCCGGTATTGCGTCAGATTCTTGGCATCTGCGCGCTGGTGCAGACGAGCGCCATTATCATCATGTCTGGTCAGCCAGGCAGCGTGGAAATTGGCGGCGCAACATACCCTGCCTACAACATGACAATGAGCCTAAAAGCAGAAGCATAAAGGAGACACAATGTACACAATCACATCAGCCAGAATTGGTCATGTAGGGCAACCCTATGAGCCACAGGAAGGCGCAAACATTGCCTGGCTATTGGCTAACGGATTTATCGCAGAAACCAAAAACACCAAACCCAAATCGGCTACAATAGAAACAGCCGGCACAGACGAAGGAGCATGATATCGCGACAACCACTTATCTCGGCAATGCAAAGGTCTTAATCGCAACAGTCGATTTATCAGACCAATGCAAATCAGCAACGGTCACGCGCACTATTGAGGCGCTTGAATCATCTGCATTTGGCAGCACATCGCGTGTGTACACAGCAGGCATGGAAAACTCATCGTTTACTGGCGAGTTCATGCAAAATTATGGCGCCAGCGAGACTTACGCAACGCTAAAAGATTTAGTGGGCACAGCAATCACCATTGTGGTTAATCCAACATCGGCTGCCGACTCTGCAACTAACCCTGGATTTACGCTCACTGGCACTTACCTAGAAAGCATTGATGTCATTGCTGCAAACATTGGCGAACTTGGCATGGTCACAGTCCAGACACAAGGCGGCGTGTACAGCGCTGACGTAACCTAATCAACAACTAACAGAAAGCAGGCGGCAGGATGCAACTAACGCTGAAGGTCAATCAAGGTGAAGGGGACTACGAAGTCTCTACCAATCTGTACACAATCGTATTGTGGGAACGCAGATTCAAGAAGTCATTTACCGAACTAGGCAAAGACATTGCAATGGAACACATTGCCTATCTTGCGTATGAGGCAAGCCGTCTGGCAGGCATTGTGATACCTGGTGAGTTTGATACGTTCTTAAAGCGTTTGACTGTATGCGAGTTTGTGTTGCAAGACGATGAACTCCCTACACAGGCGGCTATCGACACGCTCTAGCACTGATTCTGCTACACACCGGATGGTGGCCGCCAGAGATACCGTTTGAGACAACTGATGTGTCTGCAGTTGTTAGACTAATCAGTGAATTGAGGAAGCCATGAGCGTTGCCATTAGCACAGAGATAGCAGGCATTAAAGAAGCAGTGGCATCCTTGAACAAAATTGAGCCGGGACTGCGTAAACAATTTGCGGCAGAACTCAATCAGATTGCAGCGCCAGCACTTAATGTGGCTAAGTCACGCTACGGCTCACTTGGGCTGCCGTTGCCCGGCATGGGCTATGTCTGGAGTCAAGGGGGCAGAAAGTTATTTCCCTACAGCGCCGCCAAAGCGCAAAGCGGCGTGAAAGTTAGGCTAGACACAAAGCGCAACACAGTCGGTGTCATAGTCATAAGCCAGATGAACCAAGCAGCGGCAATTTACGAAACAGCAGGCCGCACAAACCCTAGTCGATTTGCAACTAATCTTGGCCGCACTCCGAGACCCGGCCGCACACGTCTGTTTGGGCCAGCGGTGTACAGCATGATCGGGCAAGTATCAAGGGAGATTGAGCAAGCAGCCTTGCGCGTATTTAGACAAGTGAATCGAGAATTGCGGTGAGCATTGACATCCCAATTATTAGTTCATTTGACAGTAAGGGCATTAAGTCTGCAATTAAACAATTTAAACAATTAGAAACAGCCAGTCAAAAAGCGCAATTTGCAATCAAAAAGGCAGCGATACCGGCAGCCGCTGCACTTGCTGGCCTTGCAACTGCTGCAGGCGCAAGCGTTAAAGCAGCCATTGAGGATGAAAAAGCGCAAGCCCTACTTGCAAGACAGTTAGTTGCTTCAACTGGCGCCACTGACCAAGTGGTCAAAAGCGTTGAAAAATATATTGAGGGATTAGGTAAATCAGTTGCCGTCACCGACACCGAGGCGCGCCCAGCGCTGGCACGATTGGTGACTGCAACTAATGATGTAGCCAAAGCGCAAGACTTATTGGCTATTGCCATAGACACTGCGGCGGCAACATCGAAGCCATTGGCTGATGTCACAGATGCATTGAGTTTGGCGTTTGCTGGCAACATAAAAGGACTGAAAGCCTTATCGCCAGAATTAGGTGCATTGATTAAAAATGGTGGAACCGCCGCAGATGCGTTTGAGGTTTTGCAAAAAAACTTTGGCGGCGCTGGTGAATTGGCAGCCAACACAACTTCTGGTCAATTTAAAAAATTAAAAATTGCTATTGACGAAACTCAAGAATCTATCGGTGCGGCTTTGTTGCCAGCAGTAGAAGCCGTATTGCCTTCGTTGCAAAAGTTTGGAGAGTTTGCACAAAACAATCCAGAAACTTTTAAAAATATTGCAGTGGCAATAGGCGCTGTAGCCGCCTCAGTTACACTTTTAAACTTTGTTATTGGATTGAATCCATTTGTGCGAGGTGCCGCTGGCATTGCTTTGCTGGGTGAAGCCGTTAATGAAGCAGCACAACAATCAGAAAAAATTGGTGGCATTGGAGAATTATTTGCCAAAGCGGCTGGATCAATAGCGCTTCCTGGCTTTGCGGCTCAACTTGTTGGAAATTTGTTTAAAGATTCGGCAGACAAAACAGAAAGCGCAGCCCAGAAACTAATTACGTCAATGATTGACGCTACAAGTGCCACCAATACATTTATAGAATCCCAGAAAAAGACTTCTACATTTGAGCGGCAATTAATTTTTTTGGCGCAAGAACATCAAATTGCGGCAAGAGAAAAAGCAGAAGCAGAGGCGAAAGCGGCTAAAAGAAAAGCCGAAAGCGATAAAGCAAATGCAGAGGCTTTGAGACTGGCAACAGAAGCAGAAAAAAAACACGCAGAAGTAATTGCAAAAAAGAAACAAAGCATTGACGATTATTTGATTTCATATAAAAATTATGCCGAATCAATCTCTGGCACAATTACTGGTTTAGTTTCCCTGTCAGACGCAATAGATAAAGTGCAAAGCGGCGAAAGCAGCAACGTAGGTGCAGCGTTTGAAAAACAAATTCAAGACGCAAAAGCATTTGGGAACAATCTAAAGACGTTAATAAACATGGGTCTCGGTCAGGCTGGGCTTGCTCAGTTGCTAAATCTTGGCCCAACAGCAGGCATTGTTGTTACAGATTCAATGATTCTTGGTGGTCGCACTACCGGCAATCCTGGTGGTTTTGGTGTCAATGAATTAAACTCAGCCTTGCAAGGGCTGTCTGATGTAGGTGGTGGTCTTGGCGGCGCTGCCGCTGGCGCGTTTATGGGCGCTGGCACTAATGTGAACATTACCGTCAATGCCGGCGTGGGTGATCCAGTAGCCATTGGCAAGTCTGTAGTTGATGCGCTCAATGCGTACAAAGCGCGCACTGGCTCATTTGGGTTTGTGAACGCATAATGGCCTGGCCTACACCTAAAGTCTCGATTGCCTTTGACGATGGGCCATACGTTGCCAACCCGACCTGGACTGACATAACTGCGTATGTGTACTCGGCTGATGTCTCACGCGGTAGGGCTGACGATTACAGCCAGTTCATCGGCACTGCTCAAGTAGTCCTCAACAACAACTCACGGCTCTTTGATCCGTTCTACACGTCTGGCCTGTACTACGGCAAATTGCTGCCCAGACGGCAAATCAAGATTGAGGGCGTAAGCAACTCAGTCACCTATGCAGTGTTCAGGGGATTTGTGGATGGATTCCCGGCGGCGTGGGATCAGGCAGGCAAGTTTGCCACCACCACGCTGTCATGTTTTGATGGTTTAAGTCTACTGTCTCAGGAACTACTGCCGGATTATGTGTACGACTACACCAAGACTTTAAATCCGATTCACTACTGGCGATGCAATGACGGACAATCGAGCACAACAATAACTGATTTAGTTGCTGGTCGCACAATGTCAGTAGTCTCACCTGGCACTGAAAATTACCAACAAGGGCAACAATTTACTACTGCACTAAGCACGCCAGCAATAAATTTGGCAAATGCATTTAATGGTTACAGCACGACA
>Ga0049082_10000217_pt1 | contig 15071 bp, 17 predicted proteins | sample GreLakmeHU45MSRF_FD_66718 | JGI IMG/M metagenome (GOLD analysis project Ga0049082, IMG submission 66718) | Freshwater lentic microbial communities from great Laurentian Lakes, MI, USA - Great Lakes metaG HU45MSRF | ecosystem: Environmental > Aquatic > Freshwater > Lake | place: Great Lakes... | reverse complement strand
CATTTTCAAGGACCCCGAAATAGTCGATCGGATCCTGTCGTTTCTTTTCCGTACACGTGACCAAATCCTCATCATTTGCCAATTGTGTCCGGTTCAATACACCCGGTCCACACAATGCAAAAAATTGACGGAGTTTCCACCCTCGCCACAATGCCTGGAACCGGTAAATCGTACTATCCCGATGCAGATCTGTCCACAAGATCGCATGCTTCATCTTGATATGCCGTCCACATAGAATTGAACCCGAAATACACATTGCTGTACATTGTTCTTTTGAACTCTTCTTTTTGACAGATGCACACAGCGGCATTACCGTTACCCATCGAGGACATTTAAATCTATCTCCACCGACCTGCACACCCAACCTTCGGGTCTGTAAGGTACTTTAGACTCAGTTCACGAACCAGGTCCCGCGGAAACCACAAGTTGTTGGGTGTCGTTCCAGTCAATCCTCGCTCATACTGACGCCTAGTTCTCAGTACGGATCGCGTGTAAATCTCCTTCTTTTGTTGGGGTGTAAATCGAGAGACTGGATAGTACTTGTAAGACTGCGGGGAAAGGTGATCTTCCCACACACGCCACCACAGTCCAAGTGGATTTTCTACGGGAGATCCAGTGTACGAAACGATATCCCCTTCAACATATGTTGTATTGTGGAATCGGAGCAACTTGTATCCAGCGTCATTGGTGAAGTATTCGGTAAAGGTTCCCTTGAACACAGAGGGGATGCGTCGGTAGCGATTCCATGAATTCACTGAAACTGCATAGTAGCGCTCACCTGGGATGAGCGTGTGGATGTCCACGTCTTGAAGGTCGGAGAGAGGAGGTGCGTTCATTTTTCGAGTGGATCGGTTTGGTCTGCGTATGCAGTGATTCGTTTTTAAAAATATTTCCTAAAAACGAAACTACCGATTTTATCCGGACTCTTCTCATACATCAAAATGGCAACCTCCGCAATCATTCCGTCCGAGAGTCTCGAGATCGACCGCATCGTCATTGGCGACATCCGTCCGAACAAGGCAGGTGGCAAGACCGTTCCCGTTCGCTACAATGGACAGAATCTCGTGGTCCGCACTCCGCGCATCTTCTACCCTGCCGGCGTTGTGACCCGGGTTGACGAGCAGAACAAGAGCAACTACAACCTGCTTGCCAGTCTCAAGGGATGCGATCCCTATGCCAAGGAGATTTCGACGGATGGGTCGGACATTGGCAACTTCTACAACTTCCTTCTCAAGCTCCAGGACAAGATCCTTGCCGCTGCAGTGGCAAACAGTGCCAAGTGGTTTGGCAAGGTGCGCAGTGAGGCAGTTCTGCGCGACACGATGAAGCTCATGCTGACTCCGAGCGTGGACAAGGTGGGTGGCGAGTGGGTTCCGAATGGCAAGTATCCACCGAGTCTGCGGATGAAGATCTCGGTCTGGGATGGTGCAGTGAGCATGAACGTGGTTGACAAGGACAATAACGAGATTGTTGTCACGCCTGAGAATCTGGATCAGGTGTTTCCGAAGCGCATGGAGGGTCGCATGGTGGTTGCACCGTCGATCTACGTCACGGGTCTGGGGTTCGGCATCACGTGGCGCGTGACAATGGCAAAGGTGTTCCCGCCCGAGTCGCGGTCTGCATCCGATGTCTTCAAGGACATTGTCGAGAAGGAGTCTGCGCCTCCTCCTCCTCTTGCAGAGAGTGAGAGTACGGATCTTCCGACTGTGGATGCGCTTCCCACAGAGTCTGATCGTCCAGAGACGCCACCGAATCGCGGGATCACGGGTGGTGGGACTGCACCTCCAGCGCCTGGTCCAAAGAAGAGGAAGTCACAGGTTGCTCCTGCCTGAGATAGGCATACACACGTGAGTCCGTAGGGGGACTCTGCAAATTCATAGACTCATCCACAAACACAACTTTTTTCATGTCCGGGTAGTCGAGCGGGTACGGCGTGCCATGCCCGGGCCTAAGTGTTTTTGTATTGCATTTGGTACAGACATACATTGTCGGACGATTCACAATCATGGACGGAGATACGATGCGAGTCTTGCTTTGAAGACATTTATCCAGAAAGGACATCGGGTTTGTCCATCCATTGACTAGGAATCGTTCATAGGTATGTTCCGGCAAGACCGACCACAATGTATCGCCCGACGTCCACTCGTCTTCTTGAAACAGCGTTGCAAATGGACTTTCGTGAAACCAAAGAAGAGACACATCTGCATTGTTTTCCTTCCGATGTTCTGCACATCCCACGCGTTCTAGATCCTTGTTGTACAACCAAAAAACGTTTGCATGTGTATATCTCGGATCACGTGCGCCTCGGTAGACATCGTGTCCGCCCATAGTCCACAGATCCGAAATCACATCAATGTCTGTTTCCACAGCATCCGGCGACACATCGTACACGATTGATGGATTTACGACTGAAAACATTACTCCTTTGAAATGAAAGATTGACGTGGTCTGTACGCATCAGTCCGTATCGTACCCATCCACATCCAGAATAAACTCATTCTCGAGATGCTTCCAATGTACACTGGAATGCGGACCTCCTCTCGTTGATCCGCGCGCGTTCCTCCACCGAAGATGACGGTGGGTATCCTTCACCGGTTGAGGATCAAACAATGCCTGTAATCCCCAAAACGCCCGTCGCTCATCGGTCACCACATCAAAGTTCACCGGACCATGCACCGGACCGTCGCGTGTAGAGTGTCGAAAAGCAATAATTGCATCCATCACGTCTCCGTCCGTGTCACGAAGCATATTGCATGCCTCTCCACGCGTCACATTGCACTGGTCCATCACAAAGGTAATGTCATCCTCCGGGACACAAATCTCCCCCAGATTCACCATGGACATGAGTCGCGTGACATGCCGGAACGTAGTGTTCGGAATGCCTGGGACGTACTCCGCCTCCGACTCTGACTCTGTGTCAACATCAATGCCCTCAACTTCCTTCCGACAAAGTGGACATGACGGATTCTTTGCCGACCACTTTACGAAACACTGAACATGAAACGTGTGCTTGCAGGGAAGGGTGCAGTTACCGGATGCCTCGTCGATCTTCATGTAACAGATTGAACAGGGATCCTCCATTTTAGACTCCATTGTTTTTTAGAGATCACTTTTCGTTTTTTTAAGGTGGACAATACAATGCGGGGTGGCAAGTTCCTTGCGAGTGGAGCGGATACATGTGTATTCAATCCAAAGGTCGCATGTGCGAATGATTCGACACGGATTTTTTGGAAACCGGGCAGAAAACCCGCATTTGTGTCCCGCATCACCTACGATGCATTTGAAGTGGACAGGCAACGTGAACTTGTGCAGATACTGCACAAAATTTCAACTGCGCAACCAGATATCTATACATACTTCAATCTTGCAGATTCCGTGTGCACACCCGCGTTCGTGCCATCGGATCAACAGGAAAAATGCAATGTTCTCGACACAACCCACCCAGGTCTCCAAAATCTGATAACCCCTAAACAGGACGCCACACTCTACAAGACAATCGAAGCGGGTGACCCTAAAAAGACCCCTGCATTCATTGCAGATAGTCTTCGAAAGGTGATGATTGCAATGACATATGTCAATGAACATAATTACGTGCACGCAGACACGCATTTCGGTAACCTGGGATGGAGAGGAAAGCAACTTGTTATTTTTGACTGGGGACGTGCGATCTCATCCCTTGCATCGTTCAAGGACAATCTAAAGGCGTACTCGAAACGTGACTTGTCTGGACGACTTCACCTGAAATCGTATTGTCAGCACATGTATTCGTACTCAATGGTGGACCCTTTTCGGAAAACAATCGATACGATGCCGGATGAGAAGTATCTCATTTTCATGAGACTGTGGGATACATACGGTCTTCTTGGATCCGTATACAGTCACAAGATGATCCCCATGATGGACATTGAAGATATGTTTGAAGAAATGAACATCTTGTTGAGCATGAACCCTCCACCCTCTCCGGACGATGTATCCAAGGCATTGCGGACTCAAATCAATAAATTGTTTAAGCATCCTCAGGCACCCGTTTCGCCTAAACTGATCAACAATGATCCAGGTCTTATGCCTGCGGCCCAAGCAAAGGCAGGTATTGCATTGATTGCGCCTGCCGCCGCTGCCCCCGCCGACCCGAAGGCAAGGGCACGCGAACGCGCATTGAACAAGAAGAAAGAGACCTGTCGCAAACTCCTAGGGATTGCAGGTGGTCAGCGGTTTATTCGAAAGACACGACGACACGGACGTCATGGCGTTTAAGCGACTTTGTTGCCGACTTGGACAATTCATGGCGTTTACGACGTCCATCCTCTCCCTCGACCTGCGCACTCTGCGAACACGTTTCCATATCCGTATGAATATCGTCATAATTCGCTTCAAGGTACTCGAGAACCTCATCCTGTAGAATCCATTCAAAGAAATTCAATTGTCCAACCGTCGTGTCTAACCCACGAAACTGAATTCTGCGACACCGACAGAACGGATCAAACATCTTTTTGTTATACGCCTTGAGATGTGCCTTGTACACAAGATACACAATCACATGCCGACCGGATTTCGTAATGTACGAAATGTTATGTTTCTTGGCGTAGTTGGTCACAAACCAATCCAAGAGACGCAACGAGATGCGGGACTTTCCCGATAAAATAGAACTCACTCGATCGAACGTACCGACCCGCGAATAAAACGTTTCCAGACGATACAAGACCAACTGCTCTTTGCTTACGATGTTCTCCATGCTCAAATCTGTCTTTTATGCCTGAAAATGAGTTTTCGAGAATCACGCGCAGAAGAGGATATGGAAGACTTTCTCAGGGTTTGGATTCGAACGCATCGGGCACGACGTGTGATCAAGTTGTATGGACAGAATGACCAGCGAACAGATGCGTGGCATGCAAAACGCAGTGAAATGATCACTGCCTCTGAAGTGTCGGGCGCATGGGGAACACCTGCGGCACGTCGGACATTGATACTGCGTAAACTTGTGCCCCGCGAGAGTGGATCGGGATCAGCGCCTGCTCTGATTTGGGGTACACGTCTCGAACCCGTTGCCAAGGAGATTTATGAGGTGGAAACTGGATGCAAGATTACCGACGTGTCCTGCGTCCAACACCCGGTGTACCCTTTTCTCGGTGCGTCACCCGATGGAATCTTAACAAGCACGCGGGATCCGTTTCGCAGGTACAGGTTGGTCGAATTCAAGTGTCCATATTCTCGAGTCGCAAAGAATGAGATTCCCGAGGCATACATACACCAAATGCAGATGCAAATGGAGTGTACAGGCATTGACGGGTGCGAATATGTCGAGTTCCGATTCAAGCAAGTTTGGTTTGCCGAGTGGATGAAGTTCTCCGGGAAACGCGGTGTCTTTGCAGTGAAGGGTGAAAAGGTCTTTTACAAGGGGTTGGACGAGGACCTCACAACATGGCGCAGTTGCCTGTCGGGCGACCAGGACGACTATCAATTTGTCTATTGGATTCTCGACTCCCAGAAGCGCGACTTTGTGGCATACGATCCAAATTGGTTGCCATCGCATCTCCCTGATCTCAAGTCCTGCTGGGATGAAGTGCTTGCCCACCGCGCTGCCGGTTCTGTACCCGAGTCTCCCAAGAGTACCGTCGTTACACTTGACCTGTAAAAGTCTACACACTAAGTAATGATCATCGTATCTGCATATTATAAAATTCCGAGCAAGTCGACTCATGCCGCATATGTCCCTAACCTCATCCGCTGGTTTAGGAGCATACGTGGGACGATTCATTTTTTCACGACACAAGATGTTATTGACGAGTTACGGACATATGTATCCGTTGACCACGTGATCTTTCATTTACTGCCGTTCGAACAACTCACTGCGATGACAAAGTGGGGACGACCGTTTTGGGAGCGGCAGAAGGCACGTGACCCCGAGACATATCATACTCCGGAACTCGGGATGATCTGGTACGAGAAGAAGAGATTCGTGGAGCGCATTATGGAACTGTATCCGGATGAACCCATGTTTTGCTGGTGCGATGCAGGGTGTATCCGCGACGACGCATCTGAACATGCCGCAACCAAATTCGGAACCAGGGGTGTGCAGTTGAACGACGACATGATCCATTTCCAGACGGTTGGACCCTACGTATCGAAACAGTTCTATCATTACGAGAAAATCGTGGATCCCATTACACGTGTAGAACACTGTCCGAATACATGCATTGCAGCTGCAATTATCATTGGCAACAGAACTGCGTGGACACAGTATATCAAGCAGTACGACGATATGCTAAAGAAATATGACGAATACGGACACTGCGGAATCAGTGATCAGTACATATCCTATAGTTGCGTATCCTCGACACCTCATCGGTATTGCCTTCATCCTGGAACGGTTGCGATTAGTGGATGGTTTAAGTTTCTAGAGTTACTCTAATGCGCGTTGCACTCTGTATTTCCGGTCAACCCAGAATGGCGCATCACACCTACCCACTTATCAAGGCAAATATCATTTACCCGAACAATGCGGATGTGTTCATGCACATGCACTTTGATCCGAAGAATACGTACATTGAAAAGTCCCACCTCGACAATGGACAGTGTTACGTCGCAACCACTCTTGCGAATGAACTCGTCGAGTTATATGCACCCAAGGCGTTTTTGATCGAGAAACCGAAACAGGTAATTAAACCCAATTTTACGATACCCGAGGGGCGCATTGATCGGTCCAGGAAAATTAATCACCACCGTTCGAACTGGACAGACGATGATCATCGGTTGCACATGGTCAAGCAGTTGACATCCATGTATTACTCCATCTTCAAATGCAATGAATTGAAGGAAATCTATGCAAATGAACACGGCATTCACTATGACTATGTCATCCGCATTCGGTTTGATGCTACACCCAAGCACCCGCTCAGATGTGCAGAGTTCGATCCCAATTACATTTATTACCAAGAACTAGGTCAACCCGACAACTTGATCTCAGACTGGATCAACTTTGGAAGTAACCGGATCATGAACGTCTATGCATCTCTCTACTTCACGATGGACTATTACGGTTCATTCATGCATCTCAAGAAGGACGATCGACAACCGAACACGCTTGAACCATCCGATCTATCCCCAGGGTTTGCAGAGTTCATGCTTCGTGATGCAATGTTCCTTCATAAAATTGAGAAGCGTCCGTTCACGATTAACTGCGGATTGGCATAGCTATCTTATTGTTGTCATCCACGTTTGTAATTGTGTATCCCTCCTTCTCCAACAAAGGTACAGACGAAGGGACATCAAAATCAATCGACAAGGATGCCTTCATTTCGTCATTTACACACTTATCCGTTTGCTCGAAGAAGATAATCGGTTTGTACTTTCGGATGGTTTCAAGCGCTCCCATAATAACAAGTGGTTCTGCGCCTTCGACATCCATCTTCATATAGGTGCAGTTCTGCAGATGTAGAGAATCGACCGTTATCATTGTAGTCAGTTCCCCACCCAGACCAAGTTGCATGCCGCCATAATTCAATGATTTAGTTGTCGCGTAGTCGATTTCACAGTCGTATCCATCGCGGAGCATCTTCGACATGCTACACATTCGAGCTGCATGTCCTACGCACATGTTATATGTCTTCACATTTGACAATGAATTGACGTCCATATTGCGAACAAGTAAAGTATAGAGTTCCGTCTGAGGTTCAAACGCGTGGATTTCGCAATCGGGTATATACTTGGAATAGAGAAGTGAGTGCGATCCGATATGTGCGCCAATATCAAGAATGACCTTCTTTCCCTCGACCGCGTTTATCATCGGGACAAGTGTACCCAGAACCATATCTTCTTCAAATACCTTGCACTGTTTTAACGAGTGCACAAACGCAACGTCATTCTCAAAGCAGTTCATCTTACCATGTGGGGTCTCGTAACACGTTACCATTTAAGAGTTTACACTGTATCATTGTAAATGGAAGCATTTCGTCAAGTGGTTGTCTGGGGGTTCCCGCTACACAGTCACACGCATTCGTATATTCACGGTGCTTGGGTCAAGGCATTCAAGCATCTCGGAGTCAATGTCCACTGGTTTCACGATAAGGACTACCCTCGCGATTTTGACTACTCAAACACGTGTTTCATAACGGAGGGATGGGCAGAGGATAACATTCCACTTAACGCATCGTCTACATACTTTGTCCATATTGCACGCAACCCTGCAAAGTACCTTGATGTAGGTGCTCGACTGATAGAGATTCGGTACAATGTCTTGGAGATCCACGACTTTAACTACGACTATGTGCTTCCGAGCAATGCAACTCGGATTAGTAGCACTACACTCTATGAAATCGTTCCAGACGATCGTGCAGTTGCGAACAAGCGTGGTCGATCAGTGGATCCACGGTCTTACGAGGTTGTCTACATGTCGTGGGCAACTGATCTATTGCCTCACGAGTTCAACTATGACGATGCAGGCGCAGTACACGAACGAATTGTCTATTATATAGGCAGTGTCAATCCAGACCACCCAGTCTATACATTTGCACGGGTCGCAGGTATGCCTGTCCAACACATCTGCCCTTGGAAGACACCTATATCGTATGAGGAGAACATTGCGCTCATGAAGAAATCATACTGTGCCCCCGATTTCCGTACACATGGTACGAATGAAGAATTTTCCAAGCACGGCAAGATGAATGGTACAAACCACCTTGATATTGGGTACATTCCTTGCAGGGTCTTTAAGGCAATTAGTTATGGGCATACCGGCATCACCAATTCGTTGCGAGTCAAAGAACTGTTGGGTGATCACGTCGAGTACGCTGCAACACCTGAGGACGTGATGCCGATTGTTGAGCGTAGAAAGAACGATGTTGAGTGGCGAATGGCGGCAATGCGCCATGTTGCCGAGAACCATACGTTCATCCAGCGGATAAATGATATTGTATCAGTACTCAAATGCCGATCACCTGCGTAACCGCAGTCTACGATATCGGTCGTGAAGGCATTGATGGACGAAGTGTATCGGACTACAAACAGTGGTTGCTGAAGACATTGTCGACGATCCGCGACCCATTTGTGATCTATCTCGATTCAGCATTGGGGTGGAAGAATGATATACTTGCAGCGCGCGCGGGCGTGGGGCGTATTGACATCTGCGAAACAGCGCTTGTAGACATACCTATGTGGAGATACCGGGACCGGATTAGCGATATTCTCAGAGACCCTATATTCAAGGCAAAACAAAAGTACCCACGAGACATTACGAACCTGCTTCCCGAATACTGTGTGCTTCAATACAGCAAGTTCGGGTGGTTGGAAGATTCAATGAACCGCAATCCATTTGAAACAACACACTTTTCATGGTTGGATGCAGGAATAAGTCGGTTCTACGATCCATCTCGAGTCTACTCGTCCCGCCCGGTTTCGGACGACACGTTTTTTCTCGAAGTGAATTCTAGGCGTGACGTACTGGGAACACTCATACCCGATACGTATATCGGTACATGCGAGTGCATTGTCCACGGAACACCGTGGATAACAACTCCTCGGGCATTTGGCGTTCTTCATACCGAAGTCATGCGAATTTTCTTGGACGAGATGCTGGCAAAGGGTCGGGTCGACAATGAACAGATTGCACTTGCATTGGCATATCCAGTCGTAAAGGAGTACGTTACCCTTGTGAATGCCCCGCGTGAACGAGTCTTCTTTCAGACATTCTTTTCATAGAAGAGATATGCCTTCTCTCTCATATGTCGCACGGGGTTCCTTGTAGCACTGAAAGTACGCACCGAGCATTTACACTTACCGTTGTATAGTATTAAAATGCGTATTGTGATCATCGGACCGGGACTCATGCCGATTCCTCCAAGTGGATGGGGCGCATGCGAATCTCTAATCTGGGATTATGCAGAGGAGTTCAGGGCAATGGGACACACTGTTCTTATTGTAAATACGAGTGACCGCAATGAGATTGTACGACTAACAAATGAATTCAACCCCGACGTAGTCCATCTGCAATATGACGAGCATTACGAATCTATGGATCGAATTACATGCAGGGCAAAGGTTGCAACCTCTCATTACGGATACCTCGAACATCCGACTTTTATGAAGAACTTCGGGTATCACTCCATTTTCAATGGATTTGTGAACGGACCCTTCGTGATTGCCGCATTGTCTGAGGGAATCAAGCGGGTCTATGTACGCGCAGGGTGTAGTCCAAACAAGGTCTATGTTGCCCCGAATGGCGCAAACGACAAGATTTTTCGGTACACAGAGACCCCAATGTACCCCGACCGATCGATCTATCTTGCAAAAGTCGAAGAACGAAAGAAGCAATACAAGTATCAATCCATTTCGTCGCTCTACTTTGCCGGAAATACCATATGTTCAAAGTTCGATACCCAGAGTCCTAGATACCTCGGTGAATGGAAGAAACCCACGCTCTACGAATCGTTAACAGACTATGGAAATTTAGTGTTATTAAGTGACGGTGAAGCACATCCCTTGGTTGTATGTGAAGCACTTGTATGCGGTCTTGGAGTCGTTGTGAGTCGTATGGCATCTGCAAACCTTGATTTGTCTAAACCTTGGATAACAGTGATCCCCGACGATAAACTCGATGACGTTGCATATGTCGAATCGAAAATTGTCGAGAACCGCGAAATTGCAGCAGCATCTAGATCTGAGATTCGGACGTATGGTCTCAATACCTTTTCTTGGTCAGTCTGTGCAAAGCACTTACTTACACTTTATTCTAGTCTACTTTAACCGTAGTGGATCCGGGAAAGTAAAACCCTGTCGCTAGATACCCTTCGTCCTTTACAAACCACTTGCTCGGAAGCGTGAGTGTCCGCGTCGGATTCAGGTAGGCACCCCACCACGAAAAGGTTGAGTTTGCACAGATTCCGCCCGCACACTGTGACATGAGAAACAGACTATCCAGTTCCGACTCATTCTCGACAATCGAGTACGAAATGTGTTGCAACCACGGTTGAGATCTGGTATACTCAATGTCATTTGTAAAGATCATGAACTTGGTGTTTTCCGGAAAGAGGGCAATGGCACGAGGGTAGTACTGTGTCAAGTCAACATGGTGCAGTGCATTCCCTAGATAGTCCCCGCCTCTCACGTGCAGAAAGACAGTCGATTCAATGTCTGGATACCTGGCAAGACAGGACGTATCGAAATGAAGTCGTTTCACAAAGTCAGGGTCTACATACTGCCAATCTTGGAAGTATCCATACAATTTCACATGGTCTTTCCATGCAAGGTTTTCCCATTTCGATTGGTAGGACAGTTTGTCTTCACCGACCCACATCGGTTCGCAAAACGCGTGGCGATACAGGTGTTTCCAATCCCGAAAGATCGTGGACATGTAGTGGACTGACGAATGCGTGGACTTGTTCTGCAAATCATCGAACCAGAGGACGCGGTTTTCACGCCTTGCAACATGATTGGCAGCAGCAAGTTGAAATAACTGATTTCCGAGACCCCCATGAAGATTTGCACACAAGGACGGCGGCATTGTCAAGATCATCGACCAGGTTCCGTCATTGTGTTTGCCCGTGGTGTCGGAATGGTTGGGTCGCTGATACAAAAGAGGCGGAACGGGCATGTACCAGCGGTCCGTCATGAGTCTCCACCAATATCGGTCAAGCGCATAGTCCATATGGGACGTCTCGACGAGACTGTTCATTCCCTTCTTGAAATTGGCAAGGAGTGTCGGGATGTACGGACCGTTCACGAGATACGAGGACGTCGTGTGCCCTTTTGTGAGTCGGAGGGATGCATTGTAGTATTCGGGCAGCGTACACCCAAACGAAATCACGTCGTACTTGTTTGCATCCACCAATGTTTCAATCATTGTGAGTCCGTTCGAATAGGTGGACGAATCCGTTGTCCAACGAACATCGTCTTCTAACACGAGAACATTCTTGCATCCGGAGTGGAGTGCGTCTTCAAGAACGGCAATGTGTGACATGGAACATCCAATATCTCCACGAGTGTGCTTGATCGCGTCGAAGCGCGTGATCTTGTCTGCGGGAAATGTGGGCAGCACCTCCTTTTCCATCAGGGCACGACGGTCCGTTCGATGTGCCAAATTGATATAGACAATTTTATCGAGAAATCCCCACATTGTACTCTGCAAATAAATACACTTTCAGGTTTTAGCGTAGAGCATGCAATGCACTGCTTCTATATTAATTTGGACTCACGACCGGATCGGCGCACACTGATTGAGGCAGAGTGTACTCGTCTTGGTTTCGATGCTGAACGATTCCCTGCAATTGTGCGGAATCCGGGCGGTCTCGGATGCGGCGAATCTCATCTTGCCGTGTTACGTCTTGCACGTGAGCGCGGATATGACCGCGTCATGGTTTTAGAAGACGATGTCGAGTTTGTCGTGGATCGGGCAACATTTGATGCCGCAATCCCCGAATCCGGATTCGATGTCTTCATGTTTGCATACATTATGGTCCGGAGAGATGGGAATCGGATTTTGGAAGCACAGACGACGGGGGGATATGTCGTCGCATCTCACTACTACGACACGCTCATCAAACGGTGGGAAGAGGGTCTCGCACTCTACTATCAGCACCCTGAGCAGCACTGGAATTACATTTTAGATCAGTACTGGAAACCCCTGCAGTTAATTGATCAATGGTATGCGTCGCCGACCGAACTGTGCATTCAACGACCTGGGTACAGTGACTTGTCGGGGTGCTTTGTCGACCACGATCGGAAAATTACCTATGTCAGTGCCTTCTTTTTGCCTGCAGATCGTCCGCCCACTCAACCGGCAGACGTGTATCGCGCTCAATTCGATAAACTCGTAGACTCTGGAATTTCAATTCTCCTCTTTTTAGATTCGAGAGTAGACTGGACCTTTCCACCGAATGTCCATGTCCTTCGAGTCTCGTTTGAAGATACATGGATTCATCGCGTCACGCAGGATGTGGCACTTGCCATCACGAGTGCGCGAGTCGAAAAGGATACGATCGGATACATGAAAATTCAGCATAGCAAGGTCGAGTGGTTGCGTCGTGCTGGCGATCTCAATCCTTACAAGACCAACTGGTTTGCCTGGGTTGATTTTGGATTGTCGAGACTGTTAAATGAAGACACACTCAAACGTCTTCGTCGTCTGCCTGTACCCGATACCCCTCGTCTTGTGACACCTGGACCCTGGGGATGGATTGGATGCAATGTATGGGTTGACATTCAGTGGCGATTTTGCGGTGGTTTCTTGATGATTCACAGGTCAAAGATTCCAGAGTTCTGGAAGGCATATACAAAAACCGTCCTCGAAACCATGCCGGCATTCACGTGGGAAGTCAATTTGTGGGCATTGATGGAATGGGGCGGATACGATTTCGGATGGGTCAAGGGAAACCACGACTCTACGATCATCCCGACCAACTATGCTCCATGTCGTGGGGCATCTATTCGCGGATACCTGAACTCAATTTAGAGATCGGACGCTGTCAGTCTACAATGTATATTCTTCGCCCGTCGAGTGCAGCATCCTCGACACCGTTATTTCTTCAACTTCCTGCAGATGCCTTGTTCTTTCCCGAACAAGGGGTTGGACGATGGATCTACGAGTATGGTCTTCCCGAACATCCACTGATCAATTGGGTTGCGCAGAATTACGGAGATCCCTCAAAGATCTTTTTGGACATTGGGGCACATGTAGGAACCTATGCAATCAGTATTGCCCACGCATTCAAGCACACCTATGCATTTGAGTGCAATCCCAAAGTGTTCTGCTATCTTGCTGGAAACATTGCCCTTCGTGCCTTGACCGACAAGGTGTCTCCCATTTCGTATGCCCTCGGAGACACTGCAGGGTCGTTCGACTATCATCTTCGATCCGACGATGGCGGTGGGAATGGACTCAAGAAATTGGATGAAAAGGATGCAGACTATCCCAAGATCAAGGTCCATGTACGCACCCTCGATTCGTTTGAACTCGGGAGTATCGGATGCATCAAGATGGATGTGGAAGGATTTGAAAAGGAGGTCTTGATGGGTGCACGCGACACGCTCAAACGCAATGGGTATCCGCCCATCGTGTTTGAAAGTTGGGGTCCGTGGAAGACTGGATGCGAAGATCTTCGGCAAGAGTTATTTGACTACTTGGGAGAGATAGGGTATACCGTTACCCCCTTGTCGGGCGCACAAGACATGTTCGTAGCAACTGTCTCCACGTCCTAGTTCCCGCAAACTTTGCATTCCACTCATCAATTGTATATGTATTTCCCATACTGAGATTACACCGACTGCAAATTGGAATGAGGTTCTCGACAGTTGTCTTGCCTCCTTTCGACTCGGGAATATTGTGACCACAATGAAAATCGAATGCATTTATCGTATTCGTACACCACGTTATCCTGCAGGGGGTCTGAAACTTGGCGCCGACATGGACCAACCACACCTGCTCTCGAACCGCTCTAGGAATGACTTCCTTTTTCATTGTAGGGTTACGGCAAGTACGCTGTATATTGATTGACCTGGAAGGGTGTCGCGCGTCCTGTAACCGGCGGAGAGGTGACCGGGGGTTGGGGCATGCTATTTGTCGTCTGATCATAGGACGAATCTTCCTTGGCAATTGTTCGTGAAACTTGCGTCGTGTTTCCACCGTAATATTCGACTTGATTGAACGACTCCTTTCCAAAACTCCACGACAGGAGCACAAGTCCGATTGCAACAATCAATACGACGAGAGGTGTAGTCTTCATTACTACCTAGTCCGATAAAAACGAATTGATTCGTCTCTTGCCGAATACTAAGCAAGATGGAGACTGCGCTCAAGACCCTTCAATCCCTGTTTGCCGCACGTAAGATGGACGTGACGCAGACACACGTTCCGACGAACGACTTGGACTCTGTGAATCTGTACACGATCGGGGACGTTCTCGTCGTGTTCTGCCAGAAGGAGAAGATTTTGGACAGGGACATTATCAAGTACCTCAAGTTTGCAAAGGATAACGACTACACAAAGGGCATTACCATTGTCACCTTGTCCGACCCATCTGAGAATGTCCTGTGGGCAACAAAGACGCATGCAAAGGATCGCGTACAGTTCTTTACGGTTCGCG
>Ga0049082_10000214_pt1 | contig 15125 bp, 19 predicted proteins | sample GreLakmeHU45MSRF_FD_66718 | JGI IMG/M metagenome (GOLD analysis project Ga0049082, IMG submission 66718) | Freshwater lentic microbial communities from great Laurentian Lakes, MI, USA - Great Lakes metaG HU45MSRF | ecosystem: Environmental > Aquatic > Freshwater > Lake | place: Great Lakes... | reverse complement strand
CTTTTAGAAAATAAAAACTATGAAGCCAATGTTAATTTGGACGAAATTAAAAAGTTCTTGAGAGATGTGAATGAACAAAAAACACATGCGATAATGATGTCACAATTTTCTGGCATCGTTTCCAAACCGAATGGGTTTATTGAAATTAATGATGGCAAGGTTATTATATATTTACACAATGTGGATTATTCACAAGAGAGAATTAAAATGGCGATTGATGTTATTGACAATCTCTCGGAGAGATTAGAAGAAATCTCTAATGTGGATGATAATGATGGCTATGTGATTAAAAAAGATGTATTAGACCGAATAAATGACCAATTTCAGCTTTTTCTTACTCAAAAAGAGATGATAATAACTACCGTTAAAGAAACTAACAAAAAATTATTATCACAAATTGAGGATATGAAAATGCCAGATTTATCTCTCTTCTTGAATGATAAATATGCCTCAATACAAAATCAACAATTCGCGTGCGAAGTATGCAATCTCCCTTTTCAGAATAAACGAAGTTTGGCGGCGCATAAGAAAATTCATAAAGGCGAAATTACGATGACGACAAATTCGTAATTTTTTTTATATACAAAGTCATATCTTTAATTGTGTAGGAAAATTCATTTTCCGGATTATACATAAAAGCATATTCTAAATCTTTCTTTTCAGTTTCATCTAAACGGCTTTCAACCAAAATCAACCATTGTAATAAAAAAGATTTTTTATAATCTGCCAAATTATCTGGGTTCAATGCGTTTACAAATAATTCGGCTGGATTTTCACTTACACCTAAAAATAAAGTAGTGTCTACATTTTTATCGAGAGAGAGATACAAAAGATACATAATATATTAAATATTCTTTTCTAAAATATTTAATATACGCATTTATTTTTTACTATATATTATGTTTTTTTCGGTTCATTAAAAATACAATATATAAAACTTTATGCCAACATAAATTTTAACCATACATCTCCCGCATCTCTCCATACGTCATTTTACGACCCATTTGTTTCTCAAATTCGTCGCCGCCTTTTTGTAATAAATCCATTAATGTTTGTTGTGGCGGAATAATAGCATTATACTCCGTTTGCAGTTTCTTAACATCGGCTTCGCCTTGTTTTTCCAAGGCATTCATCACACTTTGTAATTTGGCTTGGTCTTCTGTTGCGCTTGTGTTTGACATCTCTCTTCCTAATTATCATGAGGATATATTTATATTCATTTTTATATGATTGATTGATACTTATCAATATAAACCGTCTTAGCAATCTTCCGGATGATTTTATTTTCGCTTTCTTCTAGGCTGCCGCGTCCGCCCATCGCCTGACTCACCATCCCCAGATAATTATCATTCAGCGGATGCTGATGGTCTTTCGCTTGCGGATATATTGCCGCCCATAAGGGAATGAGTTTAATATTTTTATGTGTGATTTGTTTTACACCTTTTAACATTTGGAACGCCGATTATTTAATTAAATAAAAAATTGATTAAGAATAATTATATATATGTTATGTAATAATAGAATGAATAAAACACATATACTCTCTTGGGATACATTAAAAACGATGCTTCAAGGTGCTTTAGGTGCTATGTCTTTTGGTGTTTATCACCAATTTACGACTAATAAAATGATGGAATTAAATAACGAAAAACAAAATTTGCTTCATAAATATTTAATGGATAAACACCAAAATGAAATTGACGAGTTAAAGGAACGAATTAATAAATTAAATAATATCAACGAAACAAATAAAAAAGGATGGTGGAATTAATCGGCGTTTCAAATGTACAAAGGTGTATAAACAAACGAAGGCGGTCATGTCCGTTGGTTTCCTTCTCCCATACATTATCCGCCCGGACAAACATTGTGTCCCGTTTAGTGTCGCTACAATGAATTGGGCGTTTGTAAATATCCATCTCATTGAGTTTTTTAATAATAATATCCGAAATCCCGTCCACATACCCAATTTCCCCGATGCGTTCTAAATCCGCAAATTGGAGCTGAAATGAATCCATAAATTCGGTAATATTCATCGCATCTTTACACTGCTCATTCAAAAAGAACTGCATATTAAAGGTTTTGTTATGACTGTTATTTGTATTATTACTATTTGTGTTTCCAGTTTTACAGACTTCTATCATTTGTTTTTGGAGGTCTTGATTTTGTTTTTGTAAGTCCGTATTGTTTTTCAAAATCTCCATAATCAAATTTTTAAAATCGGCATTTTCTTTTATAAAAAGACCAACCATATTTTCACTCTCTTCTTCTTTTTCCACAATACATTTTTTTTTGTGTGTATGTAAACCCTGTCTATATTTATAATTTTTTCCACAATTTTCGCAAGAAAATATTTCGGCGTTTTTTTTGTCATCATTGTCATTATTTTTGTGTTTCAGTGTGGCTATATGCCGCTCCCATTCGCTTTTTTTACAGCATTTATAGTCACATTTGTCGCAACTAAAATAGTCGGCGATTTTTGGCGATAAATTTGTCATCATTGTCATCCTATATTTGAATGACAAAAAAAACGCCTAAATTGTTTTGAAAAATATGTAAAAAATTATCGTCACAAATTTTTTCAACATTTTTTGGAAAGGAGACCATAATGGTCACAACCCGATTTTTCACGTTTTTTGCAGAGGGCAGATGCCGTTTTTGGGTTTTGGACATTTATAAATGTCCAAAACCGGTTTGCAACCATCAAACCCAGAATTGCTTTTTTTTTAAGATTTTTATATAAACAAAAATTTATTAATATATAAAATTGAAAACATTCTTAACTACTTAATAATGTTTTACATCATGTCTCAATTAACCGATGAAACAAACACCAGAGAAGAGAATAATGCCGAAATGTCTTTCCTAACAAAATTCTGGAATAGGTTAAAATTTTATGTAAATGTAATTTACAGCACTTTTGGGATATACTGCTTGTGGATATCTATTCACTATTTCGCCGTTCAATTATATGCGTATTATTGTGCTCATCCAACTTTCTATGGGTTCCTCACCTCCCCCTTTCTTGCGGCAGCCCTTCATTGCAAGGCACTGAGTTGGACTATTTATAATAGTTCAAATATTATTGATCATATGTGGATTTTATTAGGGGCGTGGATTTGTTCAAAAATATTAATTCACGCTAACTAAAAAAATATAATAAAATAAAATAAAAAAAACTTAGAAATGTTTTTTTTTAAATAATCTTATAAAAAAATTGATTTATAATTATTCCAAGAAGAATGAATTATAAAATAAAGATATGTCTGCCACTAAACAATTTACTGCCATTAGTTTATTCTCTGGTCTCGGCGGCGATTCACTCGGACTAAAACAAGCGGGCTGTACGGTGATTGCTTATAGCGAAATCAAACCGAAGTTTTGCGAATCTCATCAAGCCAATTTTCCCGCATGTGAATTAATTAAAGATGGCGAGGTCATTGATATTGCCAAAATTGGCGATGATTGTTTCGCCAAATACAAAGGCAAAACTGATATTCTGTTTGCGGGTTTCCCTTGTCAAGGATTCAGCAATGCGGGCAAGAAGAAGGATAACGACCCGCGCAACACTTTATTCCGTGAATTTCTGCGGGCAGCCACACTTTTAGAGCCCTCTATGATTATCGGCGAAAATGTCAAGGGTCTCTTGTCAAAAAAGACCGAACAAAATGACGTCTTTTATATTGATGTCATTGTCGCTGAATTTGAAAAACTCGGCTACGAAGTGAAATTTCAAGTGTGTAAAACCGACCAATTCGGCGTCCCGCAAAAACGGGAACGGTTGATTATTATCGGCACGAAGAAAGGCAATCCGTATGGCTGGACGCCGAAATTTCCTGAACCCCAAAAATCCAAACCGCATTTAAAAAATATCGTATCCTACCAGATGGAAGGCAGTGTTAAAGTGGCACCCGAAATGTTTGCAGGTATTCCGAAAGAATGTATTCTGACCAATATGAATGATAAAACAGTTTATCCCGACAACAATAAAGCCCATCCGTATCTACTCAGTAAATTATACGCCGATGAAGAAAAGCGGACGTATTTGGAGAAACTTCACGAAACGCTATTTTCGTTTGGCAAGCGGGACAGCCCCATTCACTGCGAAATTGTAGATATAAGACAAGCTGCTAAAACTATTATTTGTAGTTATGACCACCAGCCGCGGTTCTTTGTGCCTTTAAAAAATGCGTCGGGCACGTATTTGCGGATGCTCTTACCTGCCGAACTCAAACAAATTCAAGGATTTCCAGCAGACTATATTGTCAAAGGTTCCACGAAAGAACAAATTACGCAAATTGGGAATGCCGTGCCGCCGCCGCTCATTAAAGCAATCGTGGAAAATATGCTGCTGGCTTAAATATAAAAAATTGAAAAACATTTTTTTTGGTAGGTTATGATTATATAATATTAAATGGCAGAAAAATTAATATGCCTTTGTAATTTGTGTAAATTGAAAAAGAAACCAAAATTTCTACTTAAAAAGACGATTGAAGCTCATTTAGTTAAGCACAAGGACTATATACCGCCGCCGCCTACTAATCCACACGAAAAATCCAAAAAAGAAAAAACAGACTTATCCGATTTACAAAAGCATTGGAATAATAATACACCAAGCGGCGTAAAATGTAAACAAGCATATATGATGTCCAACCCAGGTAAACCCGTGCCCGACCACATAATCGTCGTAGGCGGACGCGGTAAACACTTTGACTTTGTATTGAAATGGACGTCAAATGAATGTCCTGACGAAACGGTTGAGGCTAAACTGTGCCGGGATAAAAAGCCAATCAACCCCGAGAAACCTCCTTGGTACTACGGCGTTCAGTATGCCAATATGCATGCGAACAAGTTCACAATTGGACATACGTATTTAAAACAGTTTTACGATACTATGCTGGACGAGATTCAGCTTTATTACAATATTAATTCGGACAAACCGACGTACGAGGTGTGGGTGAAGGACGCATTTGCCAGTAGCAAACCAACAACTCCGTTTTTAATCGAACTCCGCGAGAAGGGCTATTGTTCAGAATATTTGTCCAATGCGCGAAAAAAATTCAATAAAAGTTTTATAGCAGACGAAAATTCACTTCAAATTTTAAAAGCGGAAATGTTGGCGTTTTCGAATGAAGTGTTGCTGGAAAAAGACAACTGGCTCCAAATTCACGGGAATATGGAACATCCAGATAATTTCGAAGTGCGGTGGTCTGGCAAGATAGAAATGAACGAAATAGTCAATGTAACAGAGACCGAGTCTAGGGACAATTGCGACATCAACTTTAAATTTACGTGCGTTGATGGTTCCGTATATGAAGCGAAGATGCGTTGGGGTTACGGTCAGTGTATTACGAATTTAAGAATAGATTTAAAATAAAAATAAATTTGTTAAAAAAAAATAAAAAAATTTATTTTTTTTTATCCAGAATATTCAAGATTTTTGGGGATTTTTAAGATAGGCAAAGTTAGGATTTTCATAGGATTTATGTTTTATGGTCTCCTCGTGTTTATGAAAATCTTTTTTATTACACGTAAAATAGTTACACGTTTCGCAACTAAAATATTTGGGGATTTTTGGGGATTTTTTGTTAGGATTTGATCCCTAACATAAAAATCCCCAAAATTTGTTTTTTATATAAAATTATTGTTGATACTTATCAATATAAACCGTCTTGGCAATCCGTTTAATTATTTTATTTTCGCTTTCTTCGAGGTTGCCACGTCCGCCCATCGCCTGACTCACCATCCCCAGATAATTATCATTCAGCGGATGCTGATGGTCTTTCGCTTGCGGATGCGTTGCTGCCCACAATGGAATGAGTTTAATGTTTTTATTTGTGATTTGTTTTATAAACAAACGAAGCCGGTCATGTCCGTTGGTTTCCTTCTCCCAGACATTATCCGCCCGGACAAACATTGTGTCCCGTTTAGTATCGCTACAATGAATCGGGCGTTTATAAATGTCCATCTCATTAAGTTTTTTAATAATAATGTCCGAAATGCCATCCACATACCCAATCTCCCCGATGCGTTCTAAATCCGCAAATTGGAGTTGAAAAGAATCCATAAATTCGCTAATATTCATCGCATCTTTACACTGCTCATTCAAGAAGAACTGCATATTGAATGTTTTATTATGACTGTTATTTGTATTATTACTATTTGTGTTTCCAGTTTTACATACTTCCAGCATTTGTTTTTGTAAATCTGTATTGCTTTTCATCATTTCTAACATCAAACTTTTAAAATCATGATTTTCTTTAATTAAAAAATCCATCACCGTTGCATTTTCTACGGACGTTATGGTTTCTACTGGTACAGGCGTTATGATTTCTACGGGTGTGGTTTCTGTACATTTTTTTTTATGATTATAAAGACTTTGTCTAAATAAATATCCCTTACTACATAAATCGCATACATATTTTGGCGTTTTTTCGGCGTCATTTTGTAAGTCAGTGTAAGTATGTTTGTGTTTCAGTGTGGCTAAATGTCGCTCCCAATCGCTTTTTTTACAGCATTTAAAGTCACATTTTTCGCAACTAAAATATTCGGCGTTTTTCGGCGTTTTTTCGGCGTCATTTTGTAAGTCAGTGTAAGTATGTTTGTGTTTCAGTGTGGTTAAATGTCGCTCCCAATAACTTTTTTTACAGCATTTAAAGTCACATTTTTCACAATTAAAATAGTCGGCGCTTTTCGGCGTTTTTTGCGTAAGCATTTTTATATATAGTAGGCTTACACAAAAAACGCCTAAATAGTTTCAAAAAATAATGAAAAAAATTATCGTCACAAAATAAAATTTCATAAAATCAAAATGAGACCATAACAGTCACAACACGATTTTTCACGTTTTTTTCAGAGGGCGGATGCCGTTTTTGGTTTTTGGACATTTATAAATGTCCAAAATCGTTTTGCAACCATCAAACCCAGAATTGCTTTTTTTTTCAGTTTTTATTATAAATAAAAATTTATAATAAGATATATATAAAAATGGTAAATAAACTCTTGGACTGCTATGAATGTCCTATAGATATTCATATATTCAAACTTATTGATTCCCAATTAGAAACTTTTTATAATCTTGGTTTAACACCCAATATGGTAACGACCCTTAGTATAGTGTTTGGTTTATTGGCTGCTTATGCGATAATGCAAGACCAACTCGGGCTAGCGGCTTTATGTTGGCTCATCGCCTATTATTTGGATTGTGTGGATGGCAAACTTGCCCGAAAATACCAAATGGTCTCTAATTTCGGGGATTTATATGATCATATCGGCGATTTATTAAAATTCATAGCGGTGCTTTATGCACTCTTTTATAGCAAGGAAGAAAAAACCACGGATAAACAGTGGTTTTATTTGCTTATTATCTTAATTTTAGGGATAGTTCAAGTGGTTCATATGGGTTATCAAGAATGTATTTATGATAAAAAAGAAGAATCGGCATATTTAAATATCGTTCGTCTTTTATGTGTAGATGAAGAAAATGCCGAAACCATCATTCATTTTACGAAACATTTTGGTTGCGGTACGTGGTATTTATGTTTTACGCTGCTTATTCTTTTCTGGCGTAAATAAAATGGCACCAAGAAAAACACAAGCGGAGCAGCCGGTCGGGGTCGTAGGGGCAGCGCCCCTAGCAGAGCCCCTAGCAGCGCCCCTAGCATGGTCATTCTATATCATTCAAAATAAAGGTGCTACTTATGCTGGTGTCTCACCCGACCCCGTAAAACGTCTCCGCAAACATAATGGCGAACTAAGCGGCGGCGCTAAATATACACAAAGCCGAGGACCTGGGTGGACGCACATCTGTCTCGTCCACGGCTTTCAGACCAAAAACCAAGCACTGCAATTTGAATGGGCAGTCAAACACGTGCCGCCGAGAGATGCTGGCGGTGTCACGAACCGCCTGAAAAAACTTTTCACAGTCTTGAATAAAGCTCAATGGACGAGTAAAGCCCCCGCGTCCGCGGGCATACCGTTAATACTCGAATGGAAAATCACCCGCCCACCCGAGCTGGTATTGCTCACGCTTCCCCCCTATATCCAAGAACTAATTTAATCTCTCTTCCACAATCATAGAAATCGACCAATCATTATCATACAAGTTGACCAAATTGCCTTTATCGTCCGTTAAGCGCACCGTGAACCGCTGTAAAATCGTCGGCGAGGCATAATGGCGTTTATACATAGCCAAATCACTTCCAAATTTCACATATGGTGCCGGGCGAATATTTGTAATGTCTTGTAACGGAATCAAGGCAAAGGCTGACCCCGAATTGGGTCCTGTCAATTTATTATTAAAACCGTAAACATTATTATTTGGGGTGCTGGATGCTAGCACGGCATTTTTGGTATATATTTCGGCTTGAGTAAAAGAGCCCTCCCGAAATTTACATTCCACGTGCGTCGTTTTATAAAAATCGGTCACACTAATCGTGGAAATATTTTTCGTATTGGTTATATTGTAAAGCCCGCTGGTTAAACGCTGGTCGCTATAATCTTCTAAAGATAAAATGAAATATTTAGGTCCATACGTATCTGGTTGTACATTGGCAGCGATGGTGGCGCCAGGATTTAATTGAATGGTCACATCACCTGTCGTGCTATCTGGCTGAATGCGAAAACCTAATGCCCACCCTAACGTTGCATTAATGCCTAGGGACTGAAATTGGGACAAAACAAATGATCCGCAATTATTATAATTTACGACGTTGGCTTGAATGAAAAAAATAATGGTCACGGCATCCGAAAGCAAATCATTATTCGTAAAAGAAATGCGGTTGGCTTCGGTATCATAAGTGACTACGAGCCCACTAGTGGCGATATTGGTGGCGGCAATACTATTTATTTTGGCAACTAGCGTCGCAGGTGTATAATTTCCGTCGGGAATATTGATAATAATACCATTGTACATAAAAAAAGTATTGCCCGAACGGGAATTGAAAGCATACCACGTGGTCGGTAGTTGATAAGAATACAACGTTAAATTAACCGCTTTTGAAATCGGATTGGTCAAATTAAAAGTAAAATTCGTATTATAACTATTGGATAAAGGATTATCGCTATATGGTAAAATATTGGTACGATATTGGCTGTCAATGTTTACGATATGGGTGGCAATAACTGGTTGTGTTGAAGTCGGTTTAGCCGCTTCTAGTTGCTGTAACACCACGTGTGATCTATCTAAAAATGTATTAATGTCTTTTGTGTTTTTATTATTATTCGTCCATAATGCGTTAATATTTTCGGTAACTTCATTCTCAACTGGAATATTCACATCCACAGGGGTGTTTAAATAATCCAGTACTTTCGCTTTTGCTTGCGTAAAAAAAACTGCCAATTCGGGTAGAGGGTCAGGACCGTGTTCGGAATAGCGGGCAATTAAATCATCTGCTTTATGGGATACATTTTCTATGGTAGGGGAAATTATATTAAAAATAGATAAAATATCATCAATTGAATAAGCATTTATATCGGTATTAATATCGGTCATAATAATACTATACAACTTTATTATTTTAAATGAAAATCATTATTTAAAATATACGGCTGCGGTGCTTTTTTTACGGTGCCCTTTTCCCTGTTGTGTGATTTTTTTTTACAAAAAATTGAAAACTTTTTCTTTTGATTATATAATGACATCTTTCCACGAAGAAACCGAATACGAAATGGCTACTGCTATGACTGCTGCGACTGAGACTGCTGCTGCGACTGAGACTGCTGCGACTGCCGAGTGTATGATTTGTTATGAACCGTTTAATAAGAGCAACCACTTGTGTGTGGAGTGCGAACACGGGGGATGTAAAAGTAAGGCGTGTACGACGTGCGTGCGTGCCTATCTCCTGACGAGCACCAACGAGCCGCATTGTATGGAGTGCAAGCAGCCGTGGTCGCCTAAATTTACCCTGATTTTGAGCAAAAAGTGGCTCACGGAGACGTACCGTCCGCATCGCGAGAAAATGATTTTCGAGGTGGAACTCAGCAAAATGTCGGCGACGATGGAGGCGGCTGAGCGCTATAAGGGACGCGAGAAGGAGAAAGCCGTGCGTCTAGACCTAAATGTAAAAATACGGCAGCTGGAAACGGAGTTGACACAGCTGCGCGAAGAAATCCGCTTGTCGTATGTGCGGGAACGCGCAGCTACTGCGGTAGTAACTGTCGGTGGCGCTGCTGCTGCCGCTGCTGCTGCTGCCGCTGTCCCCGAAAAAAAAGTCTTCTTTATGCCGTGCCCGGCGATTGAGTGTAAAGGGATGCTCTCCACCCAGTATAAGTGCGGGATTTGTGATAATTTTACCTGTCACGACTGCCACGAGGTTATTGGACCCCAGAAAACGGCTGGACACACGTGCGACCCCAACAACGTGGCGAGTGCCCAGGCGATTAAGAAAGAGACCAAGCAATGCCCGGGTTGTAATAGCCGCATTTTCCGCACCGAAGGGTGCTCGCAAATGTGGTGTACGGGCTGTCATACGGCGTTTGACTGGCATACCGGGAAAAAAGTCGTCAATGAGCGGCTACATAATCCGCACTGGGTAGAGTACCAGCGCAGCCAGAATAAAGACGGGGCTGTGCAACGAGCGCCAGGTGATGTGCCTTGCGGCGGACTCTGCGATAATCGGGATAAAAATCGTGTCATAACGAAATTGGGACTTGTTCACAACACCCCGCTCCAGTTTGCCGTCGATGCGCTGTACCGCCTGGTGGCGGAAATCACGAATAACCGGGTGCGGACTCTGCGGGAAGTGTGCCAGGCGATGCAGGATTATGAAGGACTCCGCATCCGCTATATTGTCGGCGAAATCACAAAGGAAGAGCTCTCCCAAAATATATTTAAACAGTATAAAACCCGCCAAAAAAATACAGAACTCGTCCACGTGTTTGAACTGCTGGGGGCAGTAGGCATAGATATGTTTCGACGCCTGACGATGGAGGTCACACGCATAAACGAGGCGGAGCTGGAATGGAAAAACGCCAATAAAAAGACGATGGGCTCGGAATGGAAGAATTTTGTAACCGCCCAAGAAGCCGAATTTAGGGGTTTTGTGGAAGCCCAAATCGCCGAATACAATACGCTGCGGCTCCACTGTAACGCGCTGTTCGCTACGATTAGCAACACGTACTCAATGACGGTGCCAACCATCAGCGAAAAATGGTTACTCGACACTGCCAAGTTTAGTGGCATCGGGATGCGACGGGCAGAAAAGCAAGCGGAAGAAGCGGCAGCTGGAACGCAAAAAGAACCTATTACCGTAGAATAAATAAAAGAGAAAAAAAGAGAAAAAAAGAGAAAAAAAGAGAAAAAAAGAGAAAAAAAGAGAAAAAAAGAGAAAAAAAAGAGAGAGAGAAAAAATGGGGAAAAACCCATTTTTTTACTGTGTGCGTCTCTATATTTCTTGTTTATAATGCCGCATTAAAATGTCTCTAAAATATTTCAAAAAATCTACTTGTTTATTTCGCATAATCCACACAGGCATTTCGGTAATACCTTGTGCGCGCTTGGAATGGCATGCCCCTTTAAATAAGAGCTGGGTCAATATAGCTATTATTCTTTTTTCCATTTCTGTCAGTTCTATTTTGTCTATAACTAAACGATAGGGGCTTTTGTAAATGTAGCGATTATAATTCCGGTCCTGATAGATTTTATGTGTTTTATCTGAGAGAATAGGGCGATTTTTTATCAGACTAATTGCCATAAGTTTATTTTCATCATTATGCATTTCCAAAACAATCAGGGTATCCCCGATGGTCTCTTTGGGTTTAATCGGCGTTCCATAAATACAACTCGTTTGCCACTGATGTCGTTCCATCCAGTGCTGGCGTTCCTCCCACGTTTTAGTATTAAAACGTGTCGTAGCTAGGGCTGGTGACATATATTGATTTTGTTATATTAGGAGAGATGACAAAATCAATCAATTTTATTCTGTTTTTTTTACCGTCACTAATAAAAAAAGAAAATGGGGCACGATTGCCAATAACCAAGCAATCGTATTAATGCCACTTTTACATAATTTTTGTAAAAGAAAAGTCCACCCGATAAAAAGAACGGCTTTCACAATAAACCAAACCATATTATCATTAATAATAATAAAATAGAGCAAACTGAGAAATGCAATGAGGGCATATAATTTGGCAGGATTACAAAAATCGGTTAGTAAATAGAACATGTTATGACTATATAAAAGTGATATTATTTTTTTTTATTTCAAGTTTAAAAAGTTTTATACGTTTTTTTATGTAAGTTCTGAATATGTTGCCGATCTAGGGCATCTAAACCGAAAAAGTCTGCCACGGTTGTCTCATTTAGTTCCTCTGCCTTTGGAAATCCAGGCAGACGGGTAATGTCGGGAATAAACTGAAAGGCATATTTTTCCAAGTACTTCATCCGATAACGGGCGGCTTCATATAAATAAAGCACCAACTTGGTGGAAAGAAAGGCTTTCAATTGGCAAAATTCTTCTGCCGTTTTGCCCGTAATCACATAATTATCCCGATTAGAAATGCCGTAACTACCAGTTTCATCAAAATACGGAAAGCCGTACATTTTATGCGCCAATACTAATTTTTTCTCGCCATAAAATGCTTGCGGTATATTACTAAAATTCATTAATAACACGGGTTGTAAATTTTCCAGAATACACGTCGTAATATTGCGATAAGGATACTCGGGCGAATACAAGTTCTCGGTGAATTTGCTTTTGACGGACGGCATATTGGTTTTGAAGACCTTTAAGTTGCTGCTAGCCAATGAAAGCCACGGAGCGAGTTTCTTTATAATGGCTGCCCCAAAAAGGGGAATCGGTTCCCCCCTCTGATATTGCCAGGCGATATAAGCCTGGCGGTTAAGGTCATATAAGGTGATTTCAGGAGCGCCGCTGCCCACGGCATCTCCACTGCCGCCGGCATCTCCACCTACAGTTGTCTTTGTCAAAAGAAAAAAACAAGTCGGGGTTTGTGCTGCCCCTTTAAATAATTTGTTGGTTTGATTGCCCGAGAGACAATGAATTTTCTGGATTTGATAAGCCGTTAAAAGGGAATGCAGATTGGCTTTGTCTGGTTTTAACCAAAGCGAAGGGATAATAACACATAATTGTCCCGTCTCGGCTTTTAAAAGGGTGAGAGATTTCATTATAAATTTAATCCAAACCGTTTCGCCGTCCTCTTTTTTTTTCTGGGTTTGATTCGTGGGTACCTTTTTCATTCCGTGGGAATTGTAGGGCGGATTGCCAATCACATAGTCCATTTCTGGTAGCATCGTAGTAACACTACAAAAATCGGCATGGAGGATATTTGCCGTAGGACCGAACAGCTCCCGCAAAAACGCAACATTGGTATCTTTAAGTTCCACCAGAAAAAGCATGTCAGAGAGAATATGCTGTTGGCGGGATGCAGTCTCGGGTAAGATGGTGGCAAGTCCCTTATTTAATCGGTCAAATAAAACCAGCGAAAAATAGCCTCGTCCAGCACCGATATCTAACCAGCGTTTATGGGGCTGCATAAATACCACCGGGTCAAATAAATCCAGCATTTGGTGAATTAAAACAAAAGGCGTGTAAATCTCTCCATATTCTAATTTATCTGCGGGACTTACTTCAAATGTTTGTTGAAAGGTAGTTAAATCAAGGTCGTGAATAGACATCTTGGTTTAAATAAAGAATATTTTATAGTTCTTACATCGCATCTTGAAATTGCATTTCGTCTAATAAAAAAGATTCGTGTTCGCTTAACAAGTCTAAGAGGGGTGTATAATAGTGGCGAAAATGCGAGCGCTTTTGTTTAATGTCGGCTAGGGTCATCCATTTGATTTGGCGTTTTTCAAAGAGCCCCTTGCGACAAATTAAATTCGGGAGATGCGTTTCAATGAATTTATGGTGATTATTAAAATAGATGGGTAAATTCGGGTCATAAGGCATTTTTACTAGAAAAGAAGTATAAGTCGGTAATTTTAATTTTAGTAAGAGCTGGTTTCGGATCAATTGTCTAATTTCATTCGGGGTGCCGAAGAAACCATCCATTTCTTCACAGCATTCGCGTACGACATTTTGTAAAAGGGTTTCGCCGGGTTTGGCGCCGCCTCCAAAATCAATCCATTTGCGTTCCTCGGCTTCTTCACCAAATAAAAAATAGAGTTGTCCGTCGTGAAATGCTACAGGTAACACCCCGCCGCCGACCATAATATATATATAGACATTATATAAAATAATGAAAGCTATTCAAAAACGGTTCCTGCTATTTTTAGGCGGGTGTATACCTGCACGTTTATTTTTAGTCTGGCTAGCGAAAAAAACGCCGCTTACTTATTTACCTTATCTAGGTGTCCTTGCCTTATTACCTGCCATCGGTTTTCTCTATTTGTATTTCACGGGCAAACGGCAAATTGGCTTAGAAACTCAAGGAGCGCCTATTTGGTGGGCACCCTTTCGGCTGATCCACGGACTCATTTATGGCGCGTTCGCTTATGCTGCTATTCGGCAGTATGCTAGGGCTTACCAAATTTTACTTTTGGATGTCTGTTTAGGTTTAGGTTTATTTTTATGGCATCATTATACGGTGGGCAGTTTTGCTCAACTCTAATAATAAATATATAAAAAATAGCGTCTTACCAACAGCTATTTTTTTTTCTGGTGTGTTTTTTCTGGTGGTTTTTCTCTTTTTTTCAGGGGGTTTTTTATATATTTTATTCGCGCAATAATCCATTCTTAATATTTTTACACCTTTGGACATTTTAAATGCCAATTAATTTGGCAGAATGTTTGGGTTTATATGAGATAAAGATACTCTTGGTAAAACTCGTTTGTCGTTAAATATGACATCGTTGCGAATAATTTGTATTTTTCTTCCAACAGGTCTAAAAGGTGTGTCACCTTCATTTGTTACTTGAATTTTCCCATCACGCATACCTGTAAATAATCCAGTATCAACACCATAGATTGGTTCTGAAACTATTCTCGCAAGAATACATTCTCTTAATCCTGCGAATGGAATCAAAATAATATCGCCAATATTCATATTTTCAATAAATTTGCGGTCTTGTGAGTGCGATTGTTCCTCATTATACACACCATTTATAACATTATTTCGTTCCTCATTTAAATGTCCAAAAGGACAAGTAACTATATTTTGTGAAATAA
>Ga0049082_10000213_pt1 | contig 15147 bp, 22 predicted proteins | sample GreLakmeHU45MSRF_FD_66718 | JGI IMG/M metagenome (GOLD analysis project Ga0049082, IMG submission 66718) | Freshwater lentic microbial communities from great Laurentian Lakes, MI, USA - Great Lakes metaG HU45MSRF | ecosystem: Environmental > Aquatic > Freshwater > Lake | place: Great Lakes... | reverse complement strand
TATTTCCTGTATCTACAACTCCGTCAGCAACTGTATTAGCTGTATCTACAACTCCGTCAGCAACTGTATTAGCAACATCGGTTACCCCTTCAGCAACTGTATTAGCTGTATCTACAACTCCGTCAGCAACTGTATTAGCCGCATCTACAAATACATCACCAACTTCTTCAAATGCTTCTTTAATGTCATCTCCTGCACTTCCCATATTCTATAATTATTTTTTTAAGTAAATTAACTAATTAATTCATTGATTATATATATAATTATAAATACCTATTTAAATTTCTTTCATCAACCTTCCTTCAGTCTATTATTCTTACACCATTAGAATTTAAATAACATCTTTATTTTTATATATAAAATATGGATTCTATATCAAAAAGAGTAACGTTATACGAAGATAAAGATGTGTTAGCAGAATGTGATTATCTATTTAATGGCACTAAAATATCAATGCATATCACCTTTTATGGAGATGTATGGTCACATTGTTTCTTAAAAAAATTATTACATATGTATAAAGACATTATTGATAATTTTAAAAAAGAAGGATTCACTGAAATATACGCAGCTCCTGTAAAAGGTAATCTTAAAGCAAAGAAATTAGCAAAAATTTTTGGGTTCAAAGAATTTTATGAAAACGACAAATTATACTTAATGAAAATGGAAATCAATTAAAAAAATAAATCCCCAATCTACCAAAAGCAAAAAATATTACATAGTAAATTCTCTCATATCTTTATTCAAAATATTATCTTTAAATAAACTTATAAGAATAAACTTTTCCTTTGTCATTTCTTCGGGAAATGAATCCATTCCTAGTTTGTCTGGTGTCATGTATTTATCAACTTTAAAGTCAATTGGAATTCCTTTTTCTGGACTTGATAGTATAGATTGTATAGCCATCGCTATGAAATTCTCTAAACCTGATTTATCAGAGAATCTTGTTGCAAATCCTCGTTCTATAGAGTGAATAGACCCCAATACCACAGAAGAATTCTCAGGTCCACCTTTGCCTGTTTTCGAATAGCTATCAGGAGATCGAAAGAAAATAACAGGTACTTCCATTTCATTTGTCCAATTCGATATCTTTATTTTTACAGGTATATAAAAGTTTGATTGTGTCTCCCTCTGATTAGGAAATGCAATTGCATTCAGTAGTTTTCCAGGGTTGATTTTTTTAAACTCAGATATAGGATTTAATAAGAAATTAGCATCGTGTGTAATGATTACTTTATCACCATTTTCTAGTTCTAAACGAAACTCTTCTTTACTAATTTGTTTTTCTGCGTAGTCTTTTACAGCCTTTGCTGCCTTACCAAACCCTTTGTTGGTTGATGTTGCTATCGCAGAAGCACCCTGTAATGTTCTGTTGAACTTAGGACTCCATTCTTCAAATAGTTTAATATGATTCATAATTGTTCTTTTTTATAATGTATATATTAACTTGTAGTTTTATATTTTTTTAGAACAACATTTCTTTTGTTCGAGTTTTCCACCAACTTTTTATTTATCAAAACTCAATAATAAAAGAATAGTTATTAATATTTTTTGTGTAATTAAAACTTTTTATAATAAATTCTGATGAGCCAAAATTACCAATATCTTCTCTAATATGATTATTTATTATTATATTCATTTTAGTGCCTTTAAGACTATTTAATATCTTTTTATCTTTAATAGTTCTGACTACTCTTCCATTGTAATAAAAAACAATTTGGTCTTCTTCCCACAAACATCCGTATTTAATAAAGTTTTTTTGTGGATTTTTAAATCCAAACCAATGTGTTTTACCACCAACCGATCCTCTTTTATCTTTTGTTTCGTAATGATAATTTGTTTGTACGTTCCAAAAACCAAATAATGAATCTAAATATAATTTAAAATAAGATGGTCTTTTTATAGAACTATAAGCCTCAAAAATATCTATTTCTGGGGGCCATGAATCAAATGACCACATCCAAAAAGCAGGCCATAAATTTCTACCTGTTGGGAGTTTTGCTTCTATTTCAAAGTAACCATATCCAAATTTAGTTGTATTAGAAACCAATCCAACACCATAACTACTTGTAATTTTTTTGTTATTAACTGTAAATTCTTTAGGGTTATAGTGAGTTTTTAGAATTAAATCTTCACCTCTAATCTCTACCGCACTTGGATCATACCAATTGTACGTTTTATCAGGATGAATATCTCCCCACCTTTCTTGGGTTATCCAATTATATCCTGACCATTTTATTAATCCTGATGAGTTATCTAAATCTTTTTCCATTTGGATGATATTTTTTTCATAATTAATTTAATATTTGGTAGTGCATAAAACACATATTCTTATATATAAAAAAAGATAAAAACAAAAAAATTAAATAATATAATGGAAAAAGTTTGGAAAATATATGATGATAAAAATAATGAGTTTTCACTAAAAACATTTGAAAATAATAAAGATTTACAATCTTATTGGGGATTTGATTTTATTTATCGAGAGATATATAATTGGGAGCATTCGACTACTGGATGTATCTATGAAATGTGGGATTGCTTAGTTAAACCAGGTGATGTTATTGTTGATATAGGTGCCAACGTTGGGTTTTTTACAGATAAATATGCATCAATTGCATCAAAAGTTATTGCCGTTGATGGTTCCCCTGAAGCATACTCTTGTTTAGTAGAAAATTGTAAAGATTATGATAATGTTCAAACTTTAAATGCTAGTATTTTAAGTGGTAAAGATTCTGAACAATCTTTTTTGTGGTCACATAAAGGAAATCCTTTACGAATGACATTAGAAGAAATGATGGATCTTTATAAGATTGATAAGATAGATTTTTTAAAATGTGATATTGAGGGAGGTGAGTATGATTTATTTAAATCATTATCACCCGAGATATTATCAAAAATAGATAAAATTGCCATAGAAACTCATGATGAAAAACAAAATGAAGATTTCTATTTACATGGTAAAATAAGACATTCGTTTTATTGGTCATATAACGGTGGGTCACAAACAATGTTTTACTTTGTTACTCCAAAATAAACTCAGTTTGATTACTCCATGATTTCATCAAAATTTTCTCTGTTGAGAGAAACCATAATTTCACATGGTGAAAATAATATATACACTGAAAATAAATAAATAAATATTATGAAATATATTAAAATGTTTGAAGATTTAAATGAAATTCTTTATCAGGAAATACAAAATATGATTGAGAACAATCAATTTCTAAAAGGTAAAGTAAAAGCTAATGAAAATACAATATTTGAAGCAAATGATTTTATTTTACTTATTGATGATTTAAGTCATATTACAGATGCTCATGTTGATGAAACAATTCCTGGTTCTAAATTTGAAAAAGGAGTTGATTTGAAACGGGCAATTATTGGTTTAGTTTCCAATAACGAACCAACTGAAATGACAAAAGGTTTTGGACCAAGTGAATCTAAAGTAACTAATCCTGAAGAAGCTGAAAAGTTCAAATGGTTAGGTTTGGATTCTAAAACAAATGTTGGTGTTGAGAATGTTCATAAATTAGAGCCAAATGATGAAGAATTCAAATCAATGAATGTTTATACTTATAAAGATTCAAGAGGTAATGAATTTAATATTAAAGTAAAAGAAGGTGAAGGTGAAAAAACTACTTTTTTAAGTTTCATCGGTGCTAAACTTGGTAAAGTTGGAGATAAAATAGTTCTATCTGTTATGACTTCTTTTCCTGGTGAAAATGGAGCTGAAGTTGCTAATAGAAATGACTTTATGAAACAAGGTTATTACTTTACAACTACAAGTAAAGATGTTATTGAAAATTCAAAAGGTTCATATGGTGTTTTAGAAGGTAAGCAAATAAGAGAATCAATACACAAACAATTAAAACGTATTAAAACATTTAAAAAATTTTAAGATTTCCTTATATTTTCAAAAGACCTATTGATTTGAGATGTTCACATATCTCCAATGCCACCTCTTCTGCATAAGTGATTGTTTCTTCTTCTTTGTCACCATCTTCTAAGTTGTGACCGTTGACCTCTAAAGAGAGATGCATAGTCTCATGCATTATTAAAAGAACGTCTTTGTAACTCCTTCCAATTCTTATTTCATTTATAAATAGGAACTGCTTACTTGGATCGTCGGGAAATTGATTACAAAGTCCTGCGATATAAGCATCCTCAGGATTATCGAAACATTCGTTCTTTTTGAGTCCGTGTAGCTCTTCCACGCCGAAGTAGTCAAATATATCCGAGCTCTTACCTATGATTAGTAAAAAGTCTTTGTATTGTTTTGTTTTGATATCAGAAGCAACATTGAATTCTTCTATTCTTTTTATTCTCATAAGATATATATTATTTCCTAAAATATACAAATGAAAATAAATATGAATTTTGATTAAATATATACTAAAATGAAACATATAAAGACATACAAAATATTCGAATCAAATGATAATGTAATAGAAGATCTTACTGAGATTTGTTATGAATTAACAGATGGTAGATTTAGTATTAAACATTATGAAGGTATAGAAAGTGTTTCCAATTTTAGACGTTTCGATCCTGATGATAAAATACTTTTTATTTATTTATCTGATCATACGGCTTCAGGATATTGGGACTTCCGTCATCTACAAGGATTTTCTTTTGATGAGGTAAGAGAGACAGTACTGAGAGTAATTGATTATTTAGGTGATAGGTATGAAGAGTGTTCTGTTTTACCTGTTGGTGAACTAACTTCCAATAGGATAAATAAGAGGGAGATTATTGAACACAATTGGGTTGAGCTTGTGATTGGTAATTTAAGGGATTTATTGATTGTATACAAATGAGATGATTAAATAAAATCAATTACCTTAATTCAGAACAATAAAATATTTCAGAGTATCTTATTAAAAGAAAATGATAAATTCTTAAAATAAAAAACCTCAGAGTATTCTGAGGTTTTAATAATTTATCCTATTGGTGTTCCACTTGAACTCATATTCCTAACATCTCCTATATAAATAAGGTCTAGTGGTTTAAGATCCAATTTTGTTCCTTTTCCTGCATATCTTTTACCATCTGCTAACCATTCTTTAAGACGTGGCAAATCTTCTACTCTATACATTGCATTGTAAAGCTCTTCTTTTTCACCTACTGATTCACTACCTTGTGTATGCTCGTATCCATAACAAATATTTCCAAAAATATCTTTATATTCTTTTAGTGGAATCTCAACTTTACCGGTTTCTCTTTCAGATGCTGTTAGAGATTTAACAGCTGGTGAAATAGTTTCTGGTTCAAATTGACAAATTACTTTTTCTACATTTCCTGTTTCTTTATATTTAGAACCAATAACGTTTTTAGACCAGAAGTTCTTAGCTTCTCTATAAATACCGGGAGCAAATATAGCTCCGAAAACTCCAGCGATAAGAGCCAATCCAAATCCTTCGTTAGTTGTTTGATAATTTTCAAATCTTTTTATATGTTTCATATTGATAATCTTTTTTATTATATATTAAAAAATAAAAATTAAATTTTTACTATAGATAAAAATAGATTCATAAAACTTAATTAAATATATTACATATAAAAATAAATATAAAAATACAAACATATGCCAACAAAAATAACCTGGTGTGAAAAAAGATCTACCATCACAACCTTCTCATGTATCTTAGACGAAGAAGAGCTAGCACTATATAACGAGGGTGATGAACAATTTGATGAATGTGGTGAATTTTTTCAAAACTGTGATAAAGTCATAGAAGATGAAGATTTTGATTATGAAGATGCCTATAACATAGACACCGAAGAAGTCACTGAATAATCTAAACCACTTTAAAAAATAAAAAAAATAAAAACGTTATGGGAAAAAAACTAGTATGGTTTGAATCTTACACTACAATTTGTAAGTATTCAACAGAATTAACAGATGAAGAGGCAGCACTTTTTGAAGAAAATGAAGAAAAGTTTTTTGAAGAGATTGATTATACTGCAGATCAAGATTTAGAATGGGATAAAATTACCGACGAAGATACCTACGATTTTGGAATTGAATAGAATTATGATTATATTTGGTGAAACTTTTTATCATGAAAACTAAAACCAATCTCTTTATACTACTGATTCTGTTCTTAAGTTGTAACTTAGATCTCAATAGTAAATCAATTCTGTATCAGAAATCATCTATGTCTTTTGTAGATGATACTGTTGCTGTAAAAATTAAATCTAAGAACTATAGCGCAGAACAGACTTATACAAAAGAAGACGGAGAGAGTTTTACTGCCGCAAGAGAAGTAAACATTATAAAAGTTGAATTAAATGATAAGCTAGTTGAGAGTAAGATTAATGCTGCTATTTTCAAAGCGGTAACTGGAATTTCTTTTAATCGAATTCTCTTAGCATCAAAGGATTCAACTGATCCAAGAAATCTTACGGATATATTTTTTAAGTGGTCTTTACAAAAATATGTAAACGAAGTAAAGTCATTAGAATCTATTGAACAATGTTATGAGGAGTCAGTAGCATGCCTTTTCAATATAGGAAACGATCATAACTTAAATTATATCTCTGTTGAGGTTAGAGAATATAGTATGTATTACGGTGCTGCTCATCCAGGATTTGAAATTGAAGTGCTTAATTTTAATCTCAAAACAGGTGAATTGATTTTACTTGATGAACTTTTTACTCCAGTTAGTAAAGTTAAATTGAAAAAAATAGTTGAAAAGACTTTTATTAAAAAATGGGGTAGTGAAGATTGGTATTTCATACCAGGAAGTGGTAATTTTAAATTGAGTGAAAATTTTAGCATTAAAAAAGATGGTCTTCATTTTTATTACAACCAGTATGAAATAGGATGTTACGCTATGGGTATTCCTGATGTAACTATTGGTTGGAAACAATTGTCTAAGATAAATCCTTAATTCAATTTATTTAGATATTTATGGAGTAAAAATAACAAAAATCTGTACGTTTTTCTGTAAAAAGTTATTTACGTTTTGTTATATTTCAAATTTAAAGTCCTGTATAAAAGCCATTTCATTATCATAGTCGGAACAGACATTAATATTTAAATAACGACCATCGCTTATATCAACGAATAATGAAGTTGAATCCCATTGAACACAAAATTCATATTCCTCTTTCGTTAGAATCTCTTTAGTATTAATTAATTCTTGATACTTATTATACTCCTGTTCCGCTTGGTAATTTAATTCGTTATACATAATTTATTTTTTTAATTTTTATAACATAAATATACGAATAATATTTTTAATTCAAAACTATTTTTTATCTTATTATAATAATATATACTCAAATGAGATATCTTAAATCATATAAATTATTCGAATCAATATCCAGTGAATTAGTTGCAGATATTGAAGATATCTTATTAGAGTTAACTGATTATAATATCGAATATTGTACTAGTTACCTTAAATACTATAAAGATGGTATAAAAGGTGAAGATTGTTTAAGAGTTTATATTAAGGATAATCAAAATAGATTTTTTAGATTAGAAGATATAATGGATGTTTTATTAAGAATAAAAGATTATCTAAAAGAAAGTGATTATTCAATTGACTTAGGAATACCTAATTCTGATGATTACTTAGATATCGATGATTTTATAACGGAGTTTTCTGGTGAAGAGTTGTACCACATTAATATTTTTATTTATTATAAACCTACAGGCCATAACCTCTCTACAAGAAAACACATTAATTTTTCTCCTCGGATATAAGTGTGATGAGATTATAAAAAAAGTAAGAAAAGTGAAACATCTAAAATCATATAAATTATTTGAATCTCGTATTCAATATCTTGAAGATGATGTTCATGATATTCTTCTTGAATTGGAAGATGAAGGATTTCAAATTGAAATTAGTAGAATTTCAAAAGATGTTGAAGATGATACACTACAAAGAATAACAAAAAGAACAGATGTTTTCTTAGAAGTTCGTGTATTAAGACCTTGGGGTTCTGAAGATAGAGTTATACCAAACACACCAACTCCTCCAAGTGGTAAATACCCAGGTAATATTTTTATATGGAGAGAAATCAAAGATGCTATTATTAGATTAACCGAATGGTATTACTCACAATCTATACATGAGCCAATAGACAAAGAAACAATTTACAGAACTGATAAAGATAATTCTCCTTTAAGATTTTCTAATGGTGGAATAGAATTTGGAATTGGTTGGAGTAAAGAAGAAGATTTCACTATAGGTGATCTTATAAGTTTCACAAGTTTAAGAATGGAAATAAAATTATAAACTTGGTCTATAATTTTTAATATAAATAGATGTGAAGGATTACAAATATGGTAATTTTTCGTATATTTGCAATCCGAAATTTAAATTTTGGCTAACGAAACATTTAAAAACACAGACAAATGAAAGGACAATATGTAATCATAAGTCTTATAGATATGGACTTTATGAAAAATAAAGAAGGGAAAATCAATTACTATGATACATTACAAGAGGCTGCTGATATTTGTGGTATGTATGAGTTTGAAAATGCCTGGGTAATGCAATTAATTTACAATCACATAGAACAATGAAAAAAGTTAATATGGAAAAGAAGAAAAGAATAACTCGAGCACAGAAAGAGGAGCAGATGATTCCTGATATGATTAATAAGATGTTTGAGATTGCTGGTCATGGAGTCACTTATGAGGATATAAAAGATCGTAAAGATGCTTGGTATACTCAATGGACAATTACTGAGCAACAGAACGATGAATGGAATTTATGGGGTAAAAACTACCTTATGAAAAATCTAAAAATGTATGCTAAGATAGCTGATCGACAAATGTCTATGATGGGCCTAATGTGGGGATTGAAGTTTGATAAAGCACTAGGAACAGATAATACTGATATAACATTATGAAACATGATATTATAAATAAAATTAAATTAGAGAAATTGTAAAATAATTACTATATTTGTATAAATATAACATCTATGAAAAAAATACTATTTTTAGCTTTAGTTTTAGTAAGTCTAACTTCTTGTGGTCGAAAATTCAATATGAGAGTTTGTAGTGGTGATGGTATTGCTTATACCGAAACTTGGATTCAATGCGACTCATTTCAAATGACATCGGCATTCGAAGCAGATATTTGGGTAGATAGTCAGAAACTACATATAGTTGGAAATAGAGGTATTAAACCTGAAACAAACTAATCTTATAACTTATTAATGATATCAATAAATATCTTTTTGGTATCTTCTTTACCTATCTTTTCTTCTATTGATTTGATAAAATTTACAATGTCCTGTTTGTAATCCAGTTTAGTATCCAGTTTATTATCTAAATAAAATGTAGGTTCTCCTGTGTATTTAGTTACAAGAGTCTCAACTTCTTTAATAACCCTGTCTACTTCAGTTCTATTTGTAAACGATATCTTTATATTAGGTAACTCTAATTGAAATTTATCATAGTCAAAATTTCCAGGAACTCTTACAGATACATGAGTAACACCGCCGCCTCTTCCGGTAAAATCTTTAGAGCCAATTCTAATTCTAAGAACATTTTCTGAATCAATAGAAGATAAGTTTTTATTATCCTTTTCTCTATCATATCTAAAATTGTAAAATTCACGGGGATTAGTTATTATAAGTTTATCAAACGAACTTTCATTATCAGATGATATAGTTGGATCATCTTCTTTTACTTTAACATACCCATCAATAGTTGAATTAACATTAAATTTTAATCCGTTATATAGGTCTTCGTTAAATTTTTCTTGAATAAAATCTTTAAATGTTTTCATAATCTATATATTTAGATCGTAAACTCTAATTAAATACCTATTTAGTTAGCCATACAAAGATAGAACCAACACTATTCATTTACTTTATTGTTTTACTTATTGTACCGTCTTCATAAATTTCTATGATTATTCCGGTTGTATTTTCATTAATATCTTGACCTAGTAAATTAGTTCGTTTTGCAATAATTTTAATTTCTGATTTGTTATTAATTGCAATTGGATCAAAGATTTCAAAGGCTCCGTCGATATCATATTGTGATAATCTATAATAGTTGTATATAGGTTTTACATCGGAATCAATAGTTTCATAATATAATTCATGTGTTGAATTGCCAGCGGCTGCTATAATTGCCATTTCTCTCCAGATTATTCCATTTTCACTCTTATCTATAACAAAATGAGTTGTATTATGCTCTGAAGAGGTTACCCAATGTATTAAATTATGTTTATCAAGCTTTTTACCAGCAAAATATAACAATTCAATAGGAAGCGCACCACCAGTTATGATGTTAAAAAATCTGGTTTGCGTTCCACATCCATTTGCGTTTGATACAATCACACGAGCAGATCCATCAGTTGTAGTTTGAGGCCAGGTAAATGTGATTGAAGGCGAATTGGAATTTGCTATGTTGATCCAGAGAGGTGCGGTAATAGACTCGGTATAAGCCCATTGATAAGAAGCATTTGCAGTTGGTGAGATACTATAAGTCTCACCAGTTCCAGCAATAATAACAGAGTTGCCGCTTATTTGACTAACAAAACCCACTGATGGATTAACCGTGACAGTAGTCTGTGAAGTAGAGGCACAACCTCCATAAGATATGGTTAATTGATATGCTTGTGTTGTGGTAGGTGAGGCGTATGGACTTGGGGCAGCTGGGTTGGATAATCCAGTAGATGGTGTCCATGTATAACTAGGTGTATTACCTCCAATGCCGGTAATCTGGGTTACCAGTTGAGTTGTACTTCCTGAACAAATTGTGTTAGTCACTGGCGTGATGGTTACGCTGGGCACTGGGTTTACTGTGATGGTTATTGAAGCACACCCACCACTAAAAAGACCACCATTTAGATTTCTTGCATAGTATGTAGTGGTTGATATCGGACTTACTGAAATAGAATTTCCAGTTGATATGAAAGTAGAAGAACAACCTCCTGTATACCAATAAACCACGCCTACTGCACCATTTGCGGTTAAGGCGGTAGATGATCCATTACAAATGGTATTTGATGCCGCAGTTATTGAGGTTGGATTTGGTGGTGGAGGTGACATGCAACTAAGTCCAATGTTAAAGGAACTATTGGATGAATAACCATGAACCAGAATGTAGTAATTTGTTCCTACTGTAGAAGTCCATGAAAATGAAGCAGACGAACTAGCACAACCTGGACCATAATCATCATTGCCACCTACACATGATAATGTAGAACAATTAGGTCCACTAAAAACAGAGATTTTGCTATCCCACGCAGTTGCACAAAGATTTGCAGTCATAATTTGTCCATTTCCCGAAACAACATACCAAACACCTGGTTGTGTTTGACTTATAGAACAAAATCCAGCTTCGGCTGTACCAGAGTTGGTAGCATTTACTGTAGTTCCTGATAGTGACTGACTACAAGTAATGGCCGTTGCATTACATACTAAATCATTTGAGGGAGGCGGTGTTGCAACACACGACAAGCACTCAATATAATCGGTTCCACACGAAGACGCAGTTCCGCAATTTGAATTTGTATTATAATGAACATAATATGTTCCTGACACAGGAGCAGTCCATGTTAGTGGGGATGCACCTGAAGAGACTACGGTTCCTCCTGGCGTTGTGTGTCTTACTGTAATCCAACCACCCAAACTATAAGATGATCTGTATTGTGTGCCGGAGACAACACTAGTAAAGGTGGTGTATTCACTCTGAAAGGTACATGTGCTAACATAAAAAAGTCCTGGTGTTGATGGCATAGTAGCCGTTAAATAGGGGGAAGTATTGGTACAAGGTCCCGGTGATACTGATGCGCAACTTCCTGCCACTATATGACCACCTGAAGTTGAGGTTCCACTGAGTGGCTGAACGGTATTGATTATGGTAGCTCCCGCGCCATTGAGAACTCGTATACGCATTTCAGAAGGATAAGATCCTGATGCCGTACGGAACACTCGTATTGTCGCACCTACTGCAGCAGAAAATGTAGAAGAAGTAGGTCCGTACCCTGAGCAACTTAAATTAGATAAAACGGTTACACCATTAACAGAAACAGCTACAGTTCCTCCATTCCAACCATCACCCCAAGTATCGGTTCGTTGTATGGTATGCATACATGATTGTGAAATTACATTCATATAAGTAAAAAGAAAGAAAAAAATAAAAATTAAAGACTTCATAGGTTGCATTATTTTTGCAACTCACTTGAAGAATCCTTAGAAACCCCCATCTTACCATGGGCCGGTTGAGTTTATTTATAATATATATAAACCTTTATGCAGTAAAATGATTCAATTTGAGCAAACTAGCATAGATTATTAGCCAATATCACTAATTATTTATTAACGGATTGAATTACTGAACTTCTTCAAATTTTATTACTAATTGTCCAATTGGGTAATTCATCTTTCCACTTGCGTTGAACATTTCCTCTGGCTTAAACTTTAGATATAATTCCTCCTCTTTTAATTGAACTGGTATCAAGTTATGAACATACTTACTACTTACTTCGATATCTCTTATTGAATATCCTTCTGATTCCATATAACTTACCATTGATAAAAGAGTATCTTTAACATCGTTGTAATTAAATCTATTAGCACCATAACCTATATTATAAAATGGATTAATCACATTTGAATCACCTCTCTTTTGTATTTTAACTATTATATACTTATCATCTCTACTTAAAACTTCAGAACTAACCTGAACATTAAAATTATCATCCCATAATTCTAAAGACATATCTTCTAAAGTTCGTAAACGTTGTTGTCGTTTATTATAACTATCAGATGCTAAGTCTGACATTGATTCATATGTTTTTAAGTGCTTCACTTAGTATATATTAAATTGATTCTGACAAAATCTGATATACATAGGTTCTTAAATATTATTAATGATACATACTAAAGCAGGCGGTTATTTTTTAATACGGATCTTTATCCTTATCTTTGAAACAAAATGATTTAATTTTGATAAAATTATAGAAAATGGAAAATTTAAATAGTGTATGTTATGTTGGTGTAATCAAAGAGGTTAAGACAATAGAAGGAGCTGACAACATAGAAATTGTTGAGGTTGGTGGTTGGAATGCTATAACTAAAAAAGGGGAATACACAAAAGATGATTTAGTCCTTATTGCAACCACTGATGCGGTTATTCCTGTTAAATTATCTGATGAAATAGGCGTGACTAATTATTTACGAAAAGGTGGTCGTGTTCGTACAGTTAAATTACGTGGAGTTTATTCTGAATGTTTAATAATACCAGTAGAGTTTGTTCCAGAGGCATATAGATATGATGGTTCTAACTGCATGGAGTTACTCCAAGTTTTCAAATACGAACCACCTGTTAAGACCGTTCAGTTAAGTAGCGGTAGAAAATTCAAATACTACCAAAACCCTAACTTCCATATCTATTACAAGTTTCCTAACTTAAAGAATGTACCCCAAATGTTTAACGAAGAAGATATTGTCACTATCACTCGTAAACTTCATGGAACAAATGCTCGTTATGGTATTGTTAAAAAGAAAAGTTTATCTTTATGGGATTATGTGAAAAAGTTATTTGGAAACAAATGGGCTAACTACGAATATATTTATGGATCTCACAATGTAGAGAAAGGTTCTGACTCACAAGGATTTTATGAAACTGATGTTTGGAGAACCATCGCAGATAATTACAAAATAAAAGATAAACTATGGGATTATGTTAAGACATATAGTAGTCCTGATTATTTGGGTAGGGGGTTAATTATCTATGGTGAAATATATGGTCTGGGTATACAAAAAAATTATGATTATGGTTTAACTGATGTTAAATTTGCTGGTTTTGATGTTGAGTTAAATGGTAATTACCGACCTTATTACGATGAAAAGAATGTTTTCAAATCTTTGGGATTACAAAGAGTTGAGGTTCTTTATATGGGTCCTTGGTCTAAAGAAGAGCAAGATAAACACGTATTCAATAACAATATAGTGGGTACCAATGTTCCTCACGAAGGTGTTGTTGTTAAATCTGTTACGGGAGAAAGAAACAAAGTTGGTAAGGTAATCAATCCTGATTATAGTATATTTAGTGAAAAAAATAATGTGGGCGACTCACATTAAATATCATATTAAGTAAAGAAAGTGGTAAGATAATATATTAATTAAAAAACCCAGTCTAAATTGACTGGGTTTTTTATTATGTTAAATAAGGCGAGCCATATTTCTAAAGTCTTTAAATACTGAATAGTATTTTTTACCGTTACTTCCTAACTTCCAAGTTTCAATGTTTTTAGATTTATGAACATCTTCCATCATAGGTGTCATTAAATCATTGAATACTTTAATAGCCTCTTTAGTCCTTGATAAATCATTGAACTTACATTCTTGTTGAAGTCTTACTAAACCTTTTCTGATTACATCTTTAGTAAAGGTTGCTTTATATCTTTGAGGAGTTATAGCAACATAAGCATCAACTAAAACATTAATATACTTTTCTATGTGGTCATATACTTTGGTAGAGTTTAATTGTGATTCTTTGTTATTTTTTAGGAGACGCGGGAGATCTACATCTGTTTCTCCTGGAGATGAACTGTCTAAATATAAAATTCTTATTACAAATTTATTTTTACCCATTTCCATTTTTTCATTATCAATTAGTCCTTCAATATACTCTCTTGCTTTGTCAAGTTCCTTAAAACATATTGGAGCCATTGATAATGATTTACCAATTACTTCTTCAACAGTATATATAGTTTTACCCTCAACGCTGAAATTTGACCTGTGATCAACAATAACTTCAAATCCATCTATTGGAGGAAACAATAGATGTGGACTTTCATGAGCATAAGCTGTTCCTAATTTAAAATCTTCAAATATCTTTAAATGTTTCATAAGTTATATATTATTTTGTAATTATCATTAATTTGATTATCTTTGTGTTCTGGTTTCATAGTATAAATTTTTTATTATTAATGTATATATAATGAAATCAAATTGAAAAATGAAATATTATAATTGAATCTGTAGGTAAATTTCTTTATTTATAAAAAGACGACCCGCCTTTGAATTACTTAAGGTAAATTATTATAACATATCTTTTAATCCAACTAGCATTTCACATGATAATCCTGTTCTATCACGAAGATTTGCATCAGTTGATACAACTTTACCATTATACTCTATATCAATTCTAATAACC
>Ga0049082_10000211_pt1 | contig 15241 bp, 9 predicted proteins | sample GreLakmeHU45MSRF_FD_66718 | JGI IMG/M metagenome (GOLD analysis project Ga0049082, IMG submission 66718) | Freshwater lentic microbial communities from great Laurentian Lakes, MI, USA - Great Lakes metaG HU45MSRF | ecosystem: Environmental > Aquatic > Freshwater > Lake | place: Great Lakes... | reverse complement strand
TATCGGGCGACGCCGGCGAGGCCGGTGCTAGCGCGCCCGACATCTTCACCGTGAGCAACGGGTCGTTGAACAGCGTCTCGAGTGTGCGGATCAGCGCGGCCGCGTCGCTGCCCGGAATGAGGCGCACGTTGAGCGTGACCTCGGCCGAACCGGGAATGACGTTGCTGCGGAATCCACCGGCCACGATGACCGGCGCGATCGTGTTGCGCATCAGCGAGTGAATCAGCGGATCGCGGGAGAGCATTTGGTCGGCGGCGCTGACTTGCTGCGGCGTGCCATTGAGTAGCTGCGTGTAGAGTCGCGCCGTTTCACCGGTACTGGTCTTCGCGAGCGTGGCGAAATACTTGCGCGAATCCGGGGTGAACTCGAGCGGCGTCTCGTAGCTCCCGAGCTTCGCCAGCGCACGGCCGACGGTCACGAGGGCGTTGTCGGGCAACGGCATCGACGCGTGCGTGCTGGTGCCCTTCGCGGTGAGCGTCACACCCAGCACGCGCTTGTCCGACGTCGAGATGCTCACGTACTGCACACGACCATCCTCGCGCTTGATGATCCACCCGCCTTCGTTGAGCGCGAACTCGGCGTCCATCTTGTCCCAATGCTGGCGCGCCAACCACGTGGTGTTCATCGGGGCGCCTTCCTCGTCCGCTTCGGCCAGAAAGATGATGTCGCGGTCGAGTGGCACCTTGCGGTCGGCCAGCAGCATCGCGGCGCGCGCGAATACGGCGAGGCCGCCCTTGAAGTCGATGGCGCCGCGCCCGTACACGGCGCCGTCCTTGATCACCCCACCGAACGGGTCGACCGTCCACTTCTCCCGCTCTACGCCCACGACATCGGCGTGCGCGGCGAGCAGGAGGGGCTTCTTCGACCCGTTGCCCTTAAGGCGCGCAAAGAAATGCACCTTGGCTGAGTCCGGCGTGGGAATCACGTCCACCTGGAAACCGCGCGCGCGAAAGAGCGGCCCGAGGATATCCGCGATCTGCTGCGTATGTCCCGGCGGATTGCTGCTGTTGGCGCGAATGAGCTGCGCGAGGAGGAGCGCGGTGGAGTCGGTGTCCTGGGCGGCGAGCCCTGCGGGCGCCGCGAGCACGACCGCGGCGACGAGACTCGACAGGTGACGGGTAACACGGTGCATGCGGCAACCTCGGGCGGGGTGTGACGAGCGATCGCCCAACATACCGCCGGGCGGTTCGCGAGGCTACGTTCACATGGTCGTCAACCGGAACACCCGATGCGCCACCTCCCTGCCCCACGCGGCCGCCTGTCCTGCTCGTGATGCCCGCCAACACGGTCAACGCCATCCGGCTGCCAGCCGCCCTCGCGGTGCTGGCGCTGCTGGTGCTGTGGGAAACCCTCGGGCCCTTCCTACCGCTATACGGAGGCGGGCCGCATGCCACCCGCGAGCGGCTCGTGCACGGCGGCAGGAACCTCGCCATCGGATTGGTGAACGGCGCCGTCGCGCGATTCGGATTCCTTGGCGCGTGGATCGCGACGATGGAGTGGAGCCGCGAGTACCCGTTCGGCGTGTTGCACTGGATCGCGCTGCCCGACTGGCTGGGCTGGACCGCGGCGATCCTGCTGCTCGATAGCTGGACCTATGCGTGGCATCGCCTCAATCACGCGGTGCCAGGCTTGTGGCGCTTCCATCGCCTGCATCACAGCGATCGCCAGATGGATGCCACGACCGCGAATCGATTTCACCTTGGCGAGATCGTGCTGTCGTCGATCGCCCGCGTGCCGGTGCTGGCGCTGATCGGCTGCAGCATGGAGCAGTTCGCCGTGTATGAAATCGCGCTGTTCGCCGTGGTACAGTTTCAGCACGCCAACGTCGGCCTGCCCGACGCGCTGGACCGTGTGCTGCGGGTCGTGATCGTGACGCCTCACCTGCACAAAGTGCACCACTCCGTGGTGGTGGCCGAGCAGAATACGAACTTCAGCTCACTTTTTTCGTGGTGGGACCGGGCGGCGCGTACACGGCGCCTTTCGTCTGATCAATCGGCCATCGTGTTCGGCGTTGACGACTCCGCGTCGATTCGTTGACGCCATGCACATGTGGCTTTCCTTCGCCTCCGCCTGATGCCTTTGCCTGATTCCCCGCCAGCAGACTGGCCCTCGCGCATTCCGCTGCTCCCGTTCGACGACGCGAACGCGCAGTTGATGCGCACGGTCGCGCCGAAGGGGTGGATGGCGCCGGTGCCCAAGGATCGGTATCACCTCGTGGTGATCGGTGCCGGCACGGCGGGTCTCGTGAGCGCAGCAATCGCGGCCGGCCTCGGGGCGCGCGTCGCGTTGATCGAGCGGCACATGTTCGGCGGCGATTGCCTCAACTTCGGCTGCGTGCCCTCGAAAGCTGTGATTCGGGCGGCCCGTGCGTGGCGCGAGGCCCGCACCGCCGCCGAGCGATTTGGCGGACCGCGCGTCACAGCCGAAGGCGACTTCGGCGCCGTCATGGCGCGGCTCCGTCGCCTGCGCGCCGACATCAGTCCCGTTGATGGCGTCGAGCGCTTCCGCGCACTCGGCGTCGATGTGTTCTTGGGCCACGCCACGTTCTGCGGCCCCGATGCGATCACGGTGAACGACACGGTGAACGACACGGTGCTGCGCTTCCGCAGGGCGATCATCGCGACCGGCGCGCGGGCGGCGCGGCCACCGATTCCCGGCCTCGCTGATACGCCGTATGACACCAACGAGTCGATCTTCTCGCTCACCGAGCGACCGGCGCGATTGATCGTGATTGGCGGAGGACCCATCGGCACCGAGCTCGCCCAGTCGTTCGCACGATTCGGCAGCACGGTGACGCTTGTGCATGCCGGTACGCATGTCCTGCCGCGCGACGATAGCGATGCCGCCGCCGTGGTTTCAACCGCACTGCAGGCCGACGGCGTGCAGATCATCAATCAGGCCACCATTGCACGCGTGTCGCACGATGGGCAGCAATTCACCGTGCAGCTCGCCGGCGACGATCCAGCGGCACATCCTACGACCGCACTGCAGGCGGATCGCCTGCTCGTGGCCACCGGGCGCACGCCAAACATCGACGGCCTTGGCCTCGACGTTGCCGGTGTGCGCGTCACGTCGAAGGGGGTGCGCGTCGATGATCGCCTGCGCACATCGAATCCGCGGGTGTACGCCATCGGCGACGTCTCTACCGCGCTCCAGTTCACGCACGTGGCCGATGCGCAGGCACGCTTAGTCGTCGCCAACGCGCTCTTTTTCGGCATCGGCGGCGGGCGCGCCAGCGCGTTGGTCGTCCCGCGGGTCACGTACACCGACCCCGAGGTCGCGCACGTCGGCATGACCGTGGAAGACGCCTCCGCGCAGGGCGTACGCGTCGATACGATCCGCGTGAACCTCGAGGACAACGACCGGGCGCGTCTCGACGACGAACCGCACGGGTTCTTGAAGGTGCACGTGGCGGCGGGCACCGACCGCATCGTGGGCGCCACGCTGGTGGCCACCCACGCCGGCGAAATGATCGGCGAGATGACCGTCGCCATCGCCAACGGCGTTGGACTGGGTGGTGTCGGCAAGGCGATTCATCCGTATCCCACGCAGGCCGAGGTCTTCCGGCGGGTGGCCGACGCCTGGCGCAAGCGGGCGTTCACCTCGCGAGCGCGGCGATTCTTCGCGCTGTGGTTCCGCATATTCACCTAAGTGGACGACGGGGATCCGGTCATCGTGGGGCGACCGCCTAGGTGCTAGTTTATGGCGAAGTGCGGGACCAGTACTGGAGCAGCCGCCGCACCCGATGGCCCGTCCGCGCGCGCTCAGGCGCACAGCAGGTTTACCGCTTCACTATCCGAGGTTCGCATGGCCGAGTCTGTCTCTCGTCGTCAATGGCTCGTCAACACGGGGATCGGCGTCGCCGGCAGCATGGCGTTGCCCGGACTGCTGCCGGCCATGGAGGCCACGCGGGTCCTCGGCGGCGTATCGTATGGCGAACTGCTGAATCAGCTCGAACGCGACGTCACGACCATGCGTCGTGCGGCCGGACCGATCCGGCTGTGCTACAACGAGAATCCGTTCGGCATGTCGCCCAAGGCGAAAGACGGGCTGATGGCGTCGTGGACGCAGCATACCTGGTACGATCCGCCAATCCGGGCCGAACTGCGCGCCACATTTGCCAAACACGTCGGCGTACCGGTGGATCATGTGCTGGTGACGCAAGGCTCGAGTGAAGTCTTGGCGACCCTCGCTCTAGCGTACGGACAGAACGGCGGCAAGATCGTGGCCCCGTGGCCCACGTTCGAAGACCTACCGCGCTACGGCGCGACGCTCAACGCCGCCGTACACAAGGTGCCGCTCGACGATCGTTTCGATCACGATCTGTACGCCATGGATGCCAAGATCGGCAACGATACCAAACTGGTGTTCGTGTGCAACCCCAATAATCCCACGGCTACCCTCAACGACGATCAGGCCCTGCGCGACTTCGTGAAGACGAATGCCAAGCGCACGACGGTCATCGTGGACGAAGCGTATTACGATTTCGTCGACGCGCCGAAGTATCGATCCATGGTCGATCTGGTGCTCGCGGGGGAACCTATCATCGTGTCACGGACGGCGAGCAAGATCCACGGACTCGCCGGCCTTCGCGTGGGATTTGCCGTGGCGCGACCTGATATACTCGCGAAGCTTTCGGCGTACGTGACCGGCGACCCGAACGTGTTCGGATTGCACGCCGCCAATGCGTCGCTGCAAGACACCGCGTATCAGACGTTCATCAAACAGAAGAATCGCGAAGGCCGTGCGTTGTTGATCTCGGCGTTGAAGACGATGGGTCGGAAAGTGACCGATTCACAAACCAACTTCGTCTTTTTCCATGCGGGACAGCCGGTCGCGACGGTGCAGGCGGCGGCGCTGGCCAAGGGCTTCGTCATTGGACGCGCCTTCCCGCCCTACACGGACTGGTGCCGCGTCAGCATCGGCACGCCCGAGGAAATGCAGCGGTTCGTCGCAATCCTGCCGTCGATTCTGTAGCGGCTACGACAACTGTCCGCCGGCACCGTCTTGGCGCCGGCGCGTCCGTTGAGACACCGGCCGGCGCGCACTACGGAAATAGCACGCGTCGGCCGTCGAGTGAGGTAAACATGCCTCGGCTCGAATGGCCGACGCCGGGCACTTCGACGAGCCGATGCGCATGCCCCGGGTGTCGCGCATTCATGTACTCGATCATGGTGCGTCCGCGCTGGAAGCGCCGCGCCCCCTGCAGATTGGCGCCGCAGCTGACGTCGAGATCGGCCGTGAGCGTATCCGCCGTGCCGACCATCACGGTCATCTGACGATTCACCAGATTCTGCTTCACCAACGACGTCACCACGGCATTTGCGAACGTATTGCGATTCTGCAATCCGTAGTGCCAGTCGTCGTAGTCGGGGCAGCTCGCCGCGGCGGCGGGAATGGCAAAGGCGCCATCCCGCGCGCGCTCGGGGCCGAGGTAAAGCCACGTGGAGGGATTGGCCGCGACGTAGCGCACCGCGATGCCGGCGATCGTCGGCTCAATCCCACTTGTGGCGGCAAACCGGTGAATCAACTGTGCGCCGGCGGAATGCCCCGTAACCACAATGCGCGAGAGTCGCGGGAACCGTGTGCGATTGCCAAGCCTTGCGAGGATCGTATCGATCGCCGAGTAGGCGCTCAGGCGCGGCAGCGGGCCCGCACTGCTGGACAAATCACCCACGCGCCATCCGTTACTCGTCCAGTACGGCTCATCGGCGGCGGGCGCATCATCGACCGTCTGAAATCGTGGTGCGATAATGACCGTCGACTGCAGCCGTCCGGACAGGGCGGCCGCTTCGGCCATCGTGGTGAAGTACTCGTCCGCGTTGCGCTCGGTGCCGTGCACCACCACGACGGCTTCTGTGACCAGCGAGTCGCCCTGCGCCAGCGAGAAGCTTTGGAAGCTCGGCACGAATCGCCCCGGCGCGATCTCGATGCGCGCGGCGCACCTCGCGACCCCGGCGGTACAGGGCGCTCGACTCGCCACCGGGAGCCCGGTGGCGTCGGCACCGCCGCAGCCCGACGCGGTCACGACCACCGCCAGCACAAGGCGCAGGCGTGGGAGGCGGCGGTAGCTCACGTGATCCTACTGAAACAGAATGGTGGTCGGCAGGCCCAGCTTGGCCGCCTTGGCACTGAACGCCGCCAGCTCATTCGCGACCAGCTGACCGAATTGCCCTTTCAGGGTGTCAAGTTGCGTACGCAGCATGCCGTACACCGCCCCCTGCTGATCGGTGGGACGGAAGTCGGCACTCGACGCGGCCACATCACTCCCCACCGACGCCAACTTTTCGTACAGTTGGTTCGGCGTACGAAACGCGTCCTCACGCGCGCCGGTGAGCGTAATGTCGTACAGCTTGCTCTCGATGGCGATCACGCGCTTCTCGACCGCGTCGATGTCTTTCAGAAACGCCTCCGCGTCGGCCAGCTTGGGATCGCGGCCCGGGGATGGACCGAACTCCTTCGCGTCCTTGATCTTCTCGCGCAGCATCGAGCGCAACTGCTCGAAGCCGCGGCGGCTCCACTCCGACTCGTCGATCAAGGCGACCGTTTCCGACAGCGCATCGCGAATGCGGAGTGCTAGCGTGACCTGGGCGACGATATCGGCATCAGTGCCTTCGCTATTCGGATCGCGCCGTACCTCCAACGATTGCCGCAGCGTGTCGCGCCCCCAGATCATGGCAACGGCGTACGTGCCCGGCGCCACCAGCGGCCCAACCTGACCGCCAACGAGATCGAGGTCCCACGGCACCAGCGGTCGCGAGTCCAGCACACGCACGTTGGTGTTTCCCGGCGGTGCCGTCCGTAACTTCGCTTTGCGCGGCCCATTATGGCGGAGGTCCCACAGCGCGCGATTGAGGCCACGCTGCGGCGGCGCCGACGCGAACGTGCGGATCGTTGCACCGGACGCGTCGTACACGCGGAAGCGCACGGAGTCCCGCGCCGTCGAGTCCTTCGGCATCTCGCTAATCGCGAAATTGATCGTCGCCGCGAGCGGTGGGTCTTCGCCGCCTACCAATGAGTTGGTGGGTCCCGTCGGCGTGGCGATCTTGCGAAAGCGATACGCGGCGCGCAGCGGCAACAGCGCAGCACGTTTCGTCAGAAGTGAGTCCGACAACGATCGCAGATAACTGATGTCGTCGGCAATCCAGAACCCGCGACCATAGGTCGCCACCACGAGGTCGTGGAAATGGCCTTGAATCTGCAGCCAACTCACCGGTGCGTGCGGCAGCGATCCGTTGATTTCGGTGAAGTGCGCGCCGTCGTCGAGTGACACGTATAACCCGTTCTCGGTGCCGGCGTACAGCATCCCCTTCCGGACCGGATCCTCGCGCACCACATGCACGTAACTGAACACGCTCTTTGGGATATCACTGCCGAGCTTCGTCCACGTCTTCCCGAAATCGGTAGTCTTGTAGATATACGGATCGCGGTCATTGATCAGATGCGCATCGACCGCCACATAGGCCGTACCGGCGTCGTACTTGCTCGGCTCGATCGCCGACATCGTACTCCACTTTGGCAGCCCGGGCATGTTCGCCGTTACGTTGGTCCACGACTTGCCACCGTCGCGTGTGATGTGCAGCAGGCCGTCCATGGTGCCAGCCCAAATCAGGTCCTTCACCAGCGGCGACTCGGCGATCGCAAACAGCACCGTCACGTTCTCGACAAACAGGTTGTCGATCACGACGCCGCCGGACGACTGCTGCTTGGTGCTGTCGTTTGTGGAAAGATCGGGGGAGATCAGCGTCCAGCTCTGACCACCATTCGTCGTCTTGTGCACGAACTGTGAGCCCACATACACCGTGTTGTGATCATGCGGCGAGATGGTGATCGGGAAGGTCCATTGGAAGCGGTACTTCAGATCCTTCGGCGCAACGCCGTATCCCGCTTCCGGCCACGGCTCCACCGCCCGCGCCATCTTCGTCTGCAGGTCAAAGCGCTCGAGGCCGGCGTCGTAGCAGCCACTCCAGACCGTACGCTGGTCGATGGTGTCGGGCACCGCCCACCCGCTTTCGCATCCGCCCACGGCGCTCCACACGCCGATCGAACGTGAGCCACGAGAGTTGCTCGGGCCGCCGTACGAATAACCGTCCTGCCGGTTGCCATACAGGTTGTACGGAATCTTCGTATCCGTGGCCACGTGATACATCTGCGCATTGGGCAGCGCGATGCGCGTGAAGGACTTGCCACCGTCGATCGTAATGCCCACGCCACCATCGTCACCGACCACGTACCGATCAGCGTCCGATGGATCCCACCAGATGTCGTGGAGGTCACCACCCGCACGCGGTGGGTTCGGCATCTTAGTGAGCCCGCCGTCGGTGGTGCCTACAAAGCGCACGCCGACGAAGAACACCTTGTCGGCGTTGTTCGGGCTCACGCCGAAGCGGGTGTAGTACTGGGGCCGCTCTAGCAGGTCGTGGTCGCGATTCACCGAACGCCACGACTTTCCGCCGTCATCGGAGCGATAGAACGCCGGCTCTTTCATTTCAATCAGCGCGTAGACGCGCTGCGGATCGCTGCGCGACACGCCGAGCCCGATCTTGCCCATCGTGCCGATTTTTGGCAGTCCCCGGCCCCACCCCTGTCCGTCAGCCGTGGCGCCCAGCCGCGCCCAGCTGTCGCCGCCATCGCGAGACATCCAGATGCCGCTGCCGTTGCCCCCGGAATGCTTGTTCCACGGCACGATGTACTGCTGCCAACTGGCGGCGAACAGCACGCGCGGATTCGTGGGGTCCATGACCACATCGATGATGCCCGTGCTGTCATTCACGAAGAGCACTTTCTTCCAGGTCGTGCCACCGTCCATCGTGCGCCACAGGCCACGATCGGCCTGCGGCCCATACCCGTGCCCCTGCGCGGCGGCGTACACGATGTCGGCGTTGGTCGGATGGATGAGCACGCGCCCAATGCGTCCGGTGTTCTCGAGGCCCATACGGACCCAGTGTTGCCCAGCGTCGGTCGACCGGTAGATGCCGTCCCCGATCGACACGTTGCTGCGCAGAAACGTCTCGCCGGTGCCGAACCACACCACGTTCGGATCGCTCGGCGCCACCGCGATGGCGCTTACACTGGCCACGCGCAACGAATCAGTGACCGGCGTCCAGCGAATACCGCCATTCGTGCTCTTAAACAGCCCGCCGCTGGCGGCGCCGGCGTAGTACGTCTTGTACTCACCAGGCACGCCCGCCACCGCGATGACGCGATTGCCATCGGGACCCACGAAGCGCCACGAGGGCACTTTGATGAAGGCCGTGTCGAGGCCGGAGGCTCGCACGGCGGACGACGCGGAAGTCGGGCGTTGAGCCGGGAGCAGGCTGGCCGTGGCGGCCAGCAGGAGGCCTGCAAGTGTGAGACGCATAGACGGTACGGCGGAAGGTGGACGACGGGGAGCCCGTCCAATGTGGCGAGCGCCAGCGCTAGGCGCGAGCGCTAGGCGCGCTACCGCGCGATTCGTCGAAACACCCGCGCACCGGTCGTCGCGAACCGACTGTCGTAGCTCCCCACCAACGAGTCGCCCGCCAGCCGTGCCGCGAACACCGACACCGTATCCGCACTCGAGCCGGCGGCCAAGGTGACCAACCGGAGACTCTCGCCTCGCAGCGTGCCCAGCAGGTAGCGACGCAGGGCGGTGACCTCCCGCCCACTCACCGAGCTCACGGTCGGCCCCTCGACGTCCACCCAGAGATCCATTTCGGCCGTGACGCCGGTACTCGTCACGCCGCGCCAGCGAGCGTCTAACGGAAAGCGCGTACGCTCGGTCACCGACACCTCTCGGCGCAGCATGTTGACCACGCTGCCGAAGACACCAAGTCCGCCGCGCACACTGCTGATCAGCCCCGACCCGCCGAAAGGATCGTTCCCCGAGCGGTTGTAATCGTAGAAGTTGGCATCGACCGCCACGACGCTCGCGGTTTGTACAAACCCCGGAAACCACACCGACGGCAACCCCGGGGCGAAGTAGTTGCGCAACCCTCCCGACAGCATGAACTGCGTGGAATCCGCGAACAGCGCCCACGGACCGTACGGTGTTTCGATACGAATCACATACGTCCGCGCGTCACGCACGGCACTCCACCGCAGCTGCAACGTATCGCGACTCCGATCAAGCACCACCGGCGTGGCCACCGCGCCGGCACCGACCGTCCATCCAGGCGGTGCCCCCGGCACCATCGTTTCGCCCGTGACTTCCCGGGCATCGGCCGTGCGGAGGCGCAGGCGATAGCGGCGCCCTGGCTGCGGCGCGAGCAGCGAGCGCGGCACCACGTACCGGCCCGTGCCGCGTGTGCGCACCAGCGTTTCGACCGCCCGCACCCCGACACTGTCGCCGTCAGCCAGCAGTCGCACGTCGGCGCCCGAAATCGGCAACCCACCGGCGGTGCGAATGGGATCCAGCGGGTCGAACTTCAGGCCGTTATTGATGTCCACGCGCCCGGTCAGCGACGACTCCACGAGCACCACTTGTTCCGACGCATCCGGATTCAACACGGCATACACGACGATCGAGGCGGTGGGCGATGCGACTTCCACCGGCGTCGACTCACAGGCCGCCAAAAGGATGGCCGAGAGGAGGCCGCCTATCCATCGCGCGCTGATTACCATGAGACCGATACTCCGGCCGTGGGAATAAAGGGAAACTGCGAGATCGCCGTGCGGGTGGGCGGATTATCGCTGTAGTCGAAGAAGTACGTGAACACATTGCGCGCGTTGTACGCGTTCACAATCGATACATACGGTGCCCACGTACGTTTGCCGGGCTTCGTGCGCGTGACGCTGAGATCCAGGCGCTGAAAGAGCGGAAAGCGCGCCCCGTTCCGCACGCCGCCGATAGGCTCTCGAGGCACGTCGAGATTCCCCGTCGTGAAACTGTTCGTGATGGGATCGTACCGTCGCCGTACCAACTGACCGACCACGTCGGTAAACGGCGTGCCGGTCCCCAGGCCGAGACGCGCGCCGTAGCTCCACGCACCGCCGCGACGATACGACGTGACCACGTTCAAATTGTGCCGACGATCTTGCACGGGGGCAAAGCGTCCGTCCGCTCCATCTCGCCAGTTTACGGCGAACGAATAGGCAATCCATCCCGACACCCGTTCACTCTCGAGCTGTCGCACCAATAGGTCGGCGCCATACGACTGCCCCGTGGTGACGATGAACTCGTCGCCGATCACGTCGGGGTCATTAAATAGATTGGACGATGGCAGGCGGTTGTATCGCTTCGCCCAGCCCTCCAATCGTACAAAGCGTGTGCCGCCAAACCACTGCTCCCCACCGACACTGCCCTGCCACGCGCGAGCCACCGGTGTGTTGCGATCGGCGGTGAGCCAGAAGTCAAAAATGCGCACCGGGGCCTGCTCGTTGCGCAGCGCTGGTGTCCACTGCGTGGTACCACCGCCAGCGATGGTGAGCGCCAGATTGGGATTCGCAAACCACTTGAGCGACAGCCGCGGCGACAATCCCGACCACCCAGTTCCCGTGACCGTTTCCCCGCGCAGGCCGACGCGCGCCACCACGCGGCGGCTGCGGACGGTGTGATCCACGTATAGCGAGGCCGCCGATGGCCGTTGACCAACGGCGAGGATGGGATCAGGTGATGCCGCTGCCGTGACATCGTAGCGCGTGCGCAGCCCCGACCATTCGTAGCCCACCAGTGTTTCGTGCGCACCGCGCCAGCGCGACAGCTCGCCCCACGCGCGCGAGTCGCCCAACTGATTCGTAAAGCGCAACGACCCGGAGCCAAGATCGAGCGTGGTGCCAAAGCCGGTCCATGACACGCGTTGCATGACGCGGGTGGAATCGCCGCCCCACCGTGCACCGAGCGGCTGGGTGTAGGCCACGCCGAGCAACGTATTGCCCCAGTCGAACAGCAATTGGCCGCCGCCCGCCTGTGTGGAGTCGCCGAACGATGCCAGCGACGCATCGAGTACGTCTTTGCCGCCGTACAGCGTGACCGACAGCGCGCCACCATTCCGCAACCGATGCCGCACGTGGGCCTGCATATCCGTGAAGTAGTACGGCAGCTGGCGTTCGCTCAACAGCGACACGAAGCGGTCGGCGTACGTGCGGCGCGCCGCCACATTCCAGCTCGTCGAACCGCGCACCGTGCCGCCCAGCGACAGCGTACTGGCCAACACCGACACCGACGCCGCGCCGTGCACACCGCTCCGCTCTTCGGTTTTTGGTACCACGCTCAACACGCTCGACAGCCGTGAGCCATAGCGCGCCGGGAATCCCCCGGGCAACAGCTCGAACTCGCCCACGGTTTCGTCGATGAACGTGCCGAACAATCCACCGAGGTGAAACGGATTGTAGATCGGGAAGCCATCGAGCAGCACCAGGTTCTGATCGCTCTCGCCACCGCGCACGTTGTAGCCGGCCGTAAAGTCATTCGTGGCCACGACGCCGGGGAGCAACTGCACTACGCGCAGCACGTCGGGTTCGCCGATCACCGGCACCCGCTTGAGCATTTCGCCACGCACGTTCACCACACCCGGCGTGCCCGAGAGCCGGAATTGGTCGCGCTCCGTGGCCGCTGCGGCCACTTTCACCGCTTTTAACTGCGCCGTGGATGGCGCCAGCGATACGGTGATCGTGGTGGTGTCGCCGGCGCGCACGGTGACCGACACCGTATCGGTGCGGTAGCCGAGGCGCCCCACGATGATCTGCGCGCTGCCCGCCGGCACGCCACTCAGCAGGAAGCGGCCGTCGTCGCCGGTGGCCGTGCCGCGGCGCGTGCCGCGCAGCACGACCGAGGCTGATCCGATCGGCGTGGCCGTAGTGACCTCGACCACACGCCCCTGCAGTGTGCCGAGCGAGTCGGCCCGGGTCAGCGGGGGCTGCGGCGTCGCAGCAGCAGTCAGCGCAAGGAGAGAAACGAGCAGCACATCACCCGAGGTGAAAGGAACAGAAGAGGTAGCACGGGCGGTCCCCGAAAACACAAAAGTCGCGAACTCGTTGGGAGTTCGCGACGTTTGCGCAATACGGCATCCCCATCTCAGTAGCAGGAGAGAGACTCGAACTCTCGACCTCGCGATTATGAGTCGCGCGCTCTAGCCAGCTGAGCTACCCTGCCCCACGTCCTGAAATTTCTCACAGTCCCCACTCGATCGCAAACCCAAAACTCGAGTGCCGAGACGCAAACGGCCGGCCCTTGCGGACCGGCCGAGTGCAGATGGCGGGGGCGGGATTTGAACCCGCGACCTTCGGGTTATGAGCCCGACGAGCTACCAGGCTGCTCCACCCCGCGTCAGAAGGCGAAAACTAGCGCCGGTGCCCCGAGAGTCAACCCCAACCGAGCAATTATGGCGCGCGCGACGTGTCCGTGCGCATCCGATACAACAGCTCTTTCTCGCCGCGCACCATACCCCACTCTTCGCGGGCCATGCGCTCGAGCCGCACGGGATCGCTCGTCACCGCCTTCAACTCGGCGCGCAGTGCGTCCACATCCTGGGCCAACAGGTCCACGTCCCGCGCCAACGCGGCCGTTCGGTCACGCTGCGTGAGCAAGTCGGAGGTGCCGTACTCACCGCCCTCGATGGCATACACGAGGACGGCGAGTGCACCAACGCCCCACGCCACCCGCTTCAGCAAGGGGGTCATGAGTGCGTCAGAGGCCGAAGAGCGCGCCACCCGGATACTCCGCGTAGCCTTCCAGCTGCTCTTCGATACGGAGCAGCTGGTTGTACTTCGCTACGCGATCGCTGCGCGACGGTGCGCCGGTCTTGATCTGCCCGGCCTGCGTCGCCACGGCCAGATCGGCGATGAACGTGTCTTCGGTTTCGCCGCTGCGGTGCGAGATGATCGCGTTGTAACCCGCTGCGCGCGCCAGTTCGATCGCTTCGAACGTTTCGGTGAGCGTCCCAATCTGGTTCACCTTCACCAGGATCGCGTTGGCCACTTCGGCTTCGATGCCCTTCGCGAGAATTTCGCTGTTCGTGCAGAACAGGTCATCGCCCACCAACTGGCAGCGATCGCCCAAGAGCTCCGTGAGATACTTCCAGCCGTCCCAATCGTTTTCGGCCATGCCGTCTTCGATCGACACGATCGGATAGTGCTCCAGCCAGCCGGCATACTTGTCGGCGAGCGCCTGCGGGCTCAGCGACTTGCCACCGCTCTTCTTGAAGTGGTACTGGCCGCCCTGGAACATCTCGCTGGCCGCGACGTCGAGCGCGAGCGCGATGTCATGACCGGGGCGGAAGCCCGCGGCCTGAATGGCTTCGATGATGATCTTGAGCGCGTCTTCGTCGCTCTCGAGATTCGGCGCGAAGCCGCCTTCGTCACCCACACCCGTGGACAGCTTGCGCGCCACGAGCACCTTCTTGAGCGCGTGAAACACCTGCGTGCCCATACGCAGTCCGTCGCTGAACGACTCAGCGCCCACGGGCACGATCATGAACTCCTGGAAGTCGACGGTGTTGGTCGCGTGCGCGCCACCGTTCAGGATGTTCATCATCGGCACCGGCAACGTGCGCGCCATCGGGCCACCCAGATAGCGATACAGCGGCAGCCCGACTTCGAGCGCCGCGGCACGCGCCACGGCCATCGACACGCCCAGCAGCGCATTGGCGCCGAGGCGTCCCTTGTTCTCGGTGCCGTCGAGATCCATCAGCGCGCGGTCGATCGCGATCTGATCGGTCGCGTCCATATCCTCGAGCGCTTCGTTGATCTCGGTGTTCACGTTGTTCACGGCCGTGAGCACACCCTTGCCACCGTAGCGCTCCGGATCGCCGTCACGCAGTTCGACCGCTTCGCGTTCGCCCGTGCTGGCGCCGCTCGGGACGGCGGCACGACCCGCGCTGCCCGTTTCGAGGATGACGTCCACTTCTACAGTGGGATTGCCGCGGCTGTCGAGAATCTCGCGCGCGCTAATGGAAACGATAGCAGCCATAAAGAGAAGCGAAGTAAGGAGGAAGAAGTCGAGAGTACGGATGTACGCTACGCGGAGGCGTGCTCGGCCTCGGCGGGCGCGGCCCGGCGCGAAGGTTCGATCGCCGGGTCGACACCGTAATGTGCACGCAAACAGTCGGCCATGCGCTGACGGACGCGCTCGGCGAGCTCGTCACGGTCGGCGTACGTAAGGCCTGCCGTCGGCACCGGCTCCAGCAAATGCACGTGCACCGTGCCCGGTGACGCCCGGAACTTGGTGCGCGGGTTGACCGCGATGGTGCCGTAGACGACCACCGGCACAATCGGGGCGCCGGCGCCGATGGCCATCACGAACGGGCCCTTTTTGAAGGGACGT
>Ga0049082_10000205_pt1 | contig 15451 bp, 15 predicted proteins | sample GreLakmeHU45MSRF_FD_66718 | JGI IMG/M metagenome (GOLD analysis project Ga0049082, IMG submission 66718) | Freshwater lentic microbial communities from great Laurentian Lakes, MI, USA - Great Lakes metaG HU45MSRF | ecosystem: Environmental > Aquatic > Freshwater > Lake | place: Great Lakes... | reverse complement strand
TCATTCCTCCACCAATTCCTCCTCCCCCGCCGCCAGAGCCTCCGCCTCCCATAAAAGGAGGGGTATCTATTATCAAATTAGTATCAGGAGGAAGTGTTTCTTTATATTCTTCCATATTATTGAATTCTATAACAGATACTTCATTTAGAGAATCTTTTCTACTTTGTATTAAAAAATATTTTTCTGCTTTTAAATCTCCGCTAACTATAGTTAATCTAGATGGATTTAATAATCTCTGTTCGTTCATAGTAAACGTTATCTTACCTTTACTAATAGTCTGGTCTTCAACTTCTACTCCATCTAAAAATGCTTTTGCTAATACACCATTTCTACTTAAACTTGCATATGTGTTTATAGTAAAAACTATAACTCTAGGTTGTATGTATGGGCTTGTGTAAGGGTCAATAGAATAAGGAGGAACATACGCACTTCCACCACCACCACCTCCTCCGGCTGATGTTAATACAGAATCGCCTATACCTCCCGGATTTATACCAATGGAAGTATAATCGTTAGCTAATTCTTCTACAGTTTGTTGTGCCATTTTAAAAATTATTTAACTCTATTTTTTTTAATTATTCCGGCTATTGATGAAGGAGTTCCACTTTTATCAGTACCTAAATCCGTTGCTATACCACTACCTGTAGAGCCTCCTCCTACTAATCCTTTATTCTTTTTAGCTCCAAAAAACTTAGATATTTTGTTTTGATTTAAATCTCTACCTAAGAATCCTGTTCTCTTTTTTCCTTTTAATCTTCCAATGAAACCACCTCTTTCATTTACAACATCGGATACATCTGTTGCCGGTGTTTCCATAACAGGTGTCTGAATTATTATAGGTTCTTCAACTCCAGGAATAATAACTTCTTTTTTAATTATAGCTGTAACCGCATCTTTAACCTCTCCATATGTTGGGATTGAAACAGATACTCTTTCTACCTTAACATTTTCAGATACTTTATCGGATTCTAATTTTTGAATTAAATTAGTAAGATTATCTAAACTTTGTTGAGTAGTTGCATCTATTACAACTTCTTCTAATAAAGTTCTAGTAGGAAGATGAAACTCGCATGCTTCTCTAAACTTTTTTCCTAATAGATTGATAATATCATTTTTATTGTAATAAGTAAAATCTATTTCATCACCAAGTGGTTGCCCAAATTCATTTCCTCCTATTACTGCATTTTTATGTAGTAAAGTATGTCTAACCGATTCTTTCATAGATTCTAAAATCTTTGTAAAAAATTGGTCATAGTTTTGGATACCAAATTCATATTGTATTCTATCTATATAATCTTTAGATTTAGATTTTGAAAAAGATGTTTGTAAATCTGCTACATTCAATCTATTTATTATTTCATCTATCTCCGAATAAACTTCATCTCCACTAAACTTACCATTTACGAAACTACTATAAGCTTGATTTAAATCAATCATTATATCAACTTCATATGGATTAGTTTCGTTGAAGTTATTATATGGTAACAATCTTAATTCACTTCTAGATGGAGAAATCTGATGTATCCACATTCTATCCATTTCTATATTACTACCCACTCTGTTATTTACAAAGTTGAATTGAACTCTAAATATTCCAGTATTATACCCAGCTTCTTTAACTAATCTTTTTACATCTATTAAAAATCCACCACCATCATATACCTTATCTATAATATTTTCACTTCTTATTATATAATCCTGAATTTCGGAAGATGGTATATATCTAACATTTCCATAATCTTTTTGCTCTAATACATTATTACTAGAATCATATAATAAAAATTCCAATACATCATTATTGCCTATATCAAACGGAGTTGGTATAAATCCCTTATCTATTAACTTAAATTCAGTTGAACTAAGTTCTGTAGTTAATGAAGTTCCCTTCTTTAATACATCATCAATATTTTTAAATTTACTTAGTGCCATAATTTTTATTTTTTATGTCTCCACATATTAGCAGTAAATGATAATTCTCCGTTTGGTGTCGAAAATACCACACTTCCTCCATAGTTTTCACCTTTACTACTTATTCCGTTGAATTTAGGATAATCTACTTGAAGTGTTATATCTACTTTTTCCTGTGGCTTAAGTGTTATTATAGATGGGCCGTTAATCCAAACTAAATTAGCATTTTTCATTTTCATATTCACTGTTACATCCTCTAATGTAGTATTGAATAATTCAACGGTTGGGCCATTTAACCAAGTACCAGATGCACTTTTATTTTTATAATCAAAATATAAATCAGCTAATTTCGCATCAGATTTTTCTACTACTCTAGCAGTTATATCTGCACCGGCTTTAGCTCCCTCCGCTAATCTTGCATTTTTACCATTCAATTGTTGAGTTAAACTATCTACTTGTTTTGCAAGAGATTGAACGGTTGCACTCTGACCTTCATTTCTAGCTTGCAATGAGGTTCTATCAATTCCTTCTAAAACAGAACGCTGTAGTGATGTTTGTAATGTATCATTTACTAATGCAAATTGTTTTCTAAGTTGTTCCGAGTTGGATTCTGCAGTTACTCTAAGTAATCTCTCATTATCCAATTGAACATCCAACGATGCTGATATAGATGTTAACTCCGATACTTGAGATTGAAGATTTCCTATTTCAACTGATTGTGATGCTATTGTTTCGTTTGCCAATTCTAATGAACGAGTTACCTCATTATAGATTGGTCTAGGAACTAAATCTAATTCGGTTTCCTCTCCTTCCGGTATCAATTCAAAAACACTTACATCAATTGCTTTTTTTAATTCATCGGTATTATATACTCTTTTTTTAGATGGAGCATATACAAATCCACCTTTAGCATTATTTACGGATGTTTCAAAGTATGGCGTGTTTTTATCTCTAGCAGCAAAAGAACCACTATCCTGTAAAGATTTTTTAATTAATTCAAATTCCATTACTTAACTATAAAGGTTAAATCATCTTCAATAAATTCACTTATACCATTTCTAACTATCTTAAATAGTAATCTATATACTCTATTCTTAGGAAAATTAGAAGTGTCTAAATTAATATAATTACCATTCGCATCACAACTGATTTTTGTGTAATTCGAAAAATCTATTAAATTAACTTTTGTTATTTCGTCTCTAACTCCATAATATGAAGTTTGGGGTAAATATTTAATATCACTATATGAAAATGCGTTTGTAAAAGTTTTAGTTGGATATAAACTCCTTCCTATTATTTTTATTTTAACTTTATTACCCTCTCTATAATTATCTCTTAATTCTTTACTTCTAACTATAATCTGTGAATCAGTTAAAGCTGTAAGAGAGCCTGTTATAAATTGAGAATCATCCCATTCTAATTTAATAAGTGGTTGAAATATAGTATTTGTTTCCTTTGAATAATATCTCAATACCCCATAATCCAATGAAGAACTTTCCGCAGATGATGTATGTGATAATCTAATTCCATAATTATCAGAAGTTTTCCAATATTCATAGATGGATAGGATATCCATATTAATATCTGCACCAACATATGTAAAAGTTTGCGCAGCTTCTATATTTAAATTTACTTCACTCTGATTATCCCAATTTATACCATCGGTTGCAATATTTTCAGGCAATTGTTTGCCCCTACCCATTTCCCAACTTTCGCTTACTGGATATCCATAAATAGAATAACTTACTGCTAGTTCTTCTGGTTCTATAAGATTTAAATGTAAAGTTGCAGATGATGCGGTTACATATAATGGAACATTTTCTATATCAAATTGAATAAATGTTCTAGCATTATCTCTTTCCCCAAATCGTGAATAATGTTTGGATACCGTTAGTATTTCATCTAATCCGGTATTCAATGGTGTGTATAAACTATAAATAGATGCATCTTTTGATGCCGTTACAAAGTATATCATTATATCGCTTTACCTTTAATGTCTTTATCAGGAAACTTAACTTCAAAGACAGATGGGTCTAACGATGGATAGATAATCTTATTCTTTGTTGCCGCTTTTATATCGTAACTATTTCTAGCATATATTCCACCACATTTATTAACTATCTCTACACTTTGAACTGATGCAACACCTTCTACCATAGCAAGTGTTAATTCTATATCGGAAAGATTAATTGGTTGGTTGAACTGCCAGTTGTTTACATCAAAGAATGTTTTTAACTCATTAATACAAGTTAAAACAATCTCTCTTTGATTAAAATTCTTATATGTAGTTATTTCAAAGTTAACACCAATATTAATAATAAATCCATCTATTATGTTAATACCATCGGTTAACATTCTATATTCATTTATATACGTCTTTAAATTTTCTTTAACTGCTCTATTAAGATTAGTTAGATTTCCATTAGAATCATATCCCAATGTATATAAGTTAATTGCAAATGGATTTACCAATTCAGCATTCTGAGTTGTTTTCTGAACAAAACTTCTTACTATATCTTTAATCTCCGTAGTTGAAGGTAAATTTCCTCCCTGAGAAATAGCGTATGTTGAAATAGTTTTAACGATATTAGTAAACTCATCCAAATTATCAGTTGAGTTTAAAATACTTTCAGGTGAATTAGAATTTAATGAATTATCCCCTATAGCAAATACTTTAGCAATAGAACCAAACTTAGAAGGCATTGCTAACGCTCTAACTTGATAATCCTTTGCAGTTACTGCTCTATTTTGAGATGCAAAGTTAGCCAATGCACTTTCTCTAATTTCTTCGATAGTATCAACTCCTCTACCACCTTTTGCAGGTATTTCGTTTTCTACAGCTACTGAATTCTTAACAAATGTTAATATTGTTTCATCTAAATCAGAAGTGGTAACCGAACTATCATCAAATACAATTCTAGATATAGAAGTTAAATCCCCCTGAGAAACGTTTGAACTAATTCCTCCTCCTATTAAGTAATTAACAGTTATAGTTGTATTAGCCGGAGCCTGACCGTATGTTTTTGTTTTAAGAAAATTAGTTGGGTCATATGATTCTCCTATTTTATCTATAGAACTATTTAATCCTAATCCTACATTTTTTACATTGGGTATAATCAATTCATCCGATAAAGAACTATCACCTCCACCAAAATTAATTGATGTAGTAAAATCATCATTTACCTTAGTTGTGAATCTTCTACTTGTTTTTAATAGTTTAAGTAAATATGGAACCGTATCTCTAAATTGATATAAATCCGGGTCATTCTGCTCTACATTAGGATAATCAATATATATTGTTTCCTGTGCCAAATACGGGACTTCATAATATTTGTTACCATCTTCATCCGTTACTGATTCGATAGAAATTACATTTGTATTTTCTAACATAATAGAGGAAAATGCTTCTGCTGAACTAAATATTTTTGTAGCATTAGCTTCTGTTGCAGATATCGCCTGTATTTGTTTCTTTATTAAAAAATAATCCGGATTATTTGTTATTTCGTTTACACTATATACACTTATCTCTCTATCAGTAGGGTCATTAAAATCTAAGTTTTCAACCGTTCTAAAAGTTATATCTCCGTTTGATGTTGATTTAACCGTTAATCCTGAATCTATTCTTAATAAATATCTAGTATCAACTTGCCCTACCGCATCTGATTTACATAATTGATAAACCGATAATGTGGTTACTGCTGGTGCAGTTGATTTAGGTTTATACCCCAATAGGTTAGCCAATGCAAATACATTTTTTTCCTCACCGGCATATTGTATTAAACTTTCTTTTAATGAAGAATCGGTATAATACCCTAATACATCTCCTATATACGATGCCATTTCTATGAACATCATACCAGGAGAAGTTTCATTAAAATCGTTATAGGTATTAGGGAAATACGTTTTGGAATATTCGATTAGATTTTTTCTAAACGCTTCGAAATCTTTACCTAAATAGGATATATCCCTACTATTTTTACCTATATTCTTATTTGTTACTTTGAATGCCATTATTGGATTACATTAAATGTTACTGTCTCTAAATTTTGTTGTCCCGAAACTCTAAACTTAAGTGTAACCGTAAAGAAATAAGTATCTCTACTTGTATTTGATTGGTCTACCACAATATCTTCAATAGATACATATGGCATCCATTTTTCGATAGCATCTTCTATAGATGATTCAATTTCGGTTTCTAAATCATCTGTATTCGATGAAAAAAGTGCATCATATAGGGTTGTACCAAACTCCGGTTGCATAATTCTCTCACCTTTCCTTGTTAAAATGAGATTCTTAATATTGGATTTAACCTGCTCCGAAGTTTGGTAAGATTGGGCAAAGAATCCACCATTCCCCCTTTGGATTGGGAGAGTGATTCCTATTGCCACCCTATCCTTTTCAGGTAGGTCTTTTACTAACTTAGGGCCGGTTATGATTGCCATTATCTATTTTTATCTTTACTTGCCGCTAAAACCTTTGCACTTCTTGCGATTGCTTTATCTAATATATCGTTTCCTGTACTGATTGGAGCAGATGGATTAGCATATTGTGGTTGCATACCCATTTGTGGATTACCATATCCAATCATATCAGGTGTCATAGTACCATACTCACCATCTGTTCTGGAGAAATTAGGTCTAATAGAGGTTTCGTTTAAAACCTGATTTAATAGAGGATTACTAGAGTATTGTTTATCTTCTCTATCTCTGTTTAAAATTTTGTTAGCTAAATCGAACGGGTCAGCACTTTCCTCTACTAATGATTTAAGAGAAGATTGTTGTTTAACCGGTTGTGATTGCTTAACCTCCGCTAACACCTCTTTTCTTATTTCTTCTTTAATAAGAGAAATTTCTTTTTTTACTTCCTCCTGAACGATTATTTGAATTGCTTTAAATAGTTTGTTCGTGTCCATACATTGTTTGTTGTTTATATAAATATTTAGTTTTATTATTTGGTAAAATTATACTCCTGTGGTTGTGGTAGGTGTAGTAGTAGTTGAAGCAATATCCTCCGAACGGAATAGTAGGGCTTCTTCATTACGTCTCTTAATTAAACCCGGATATACCACATCACCACCACGAATAGGGCCAGCTTGTATCAATGCCGCTGCTGAAGTAAGTTCGCCATCTCTAATAGCTTTTGCTATACCCTTTCTCAAACTACCAACATTATATACATAACTTAGTAATGCAGCTTTTTGTCTATCGTTTAATTTTTCAAAAACATCTTCCGGTATCTGATAACTTTCACTACCAACTAACCTAGCTTTATAGGTATTTACAACTTCATATTGTAACATTTTTAAAGCAGCCTCTTTTGTAGTAGTATCCCCACCGGCAGGTATTTTTTCACCAGTTTGTTTGTAATATTCAGGTGTAGGTAATACTTTTCGTATTTTACCATCACTTCCAATCAATTTATCAGTACCAAATCCAAGTCTATATGCATTCACATCCCAAGTTGCTCTTGCAGTAAATCCTTCTTTTTTAGCAATAAATTTGGCTGCTAATTCTGGCCAAGCTGCGTTTAAATCCAATTCACCTAAATTAGCATCAACTGCTCCACCTGCTCCATCACCAGATATTTGACCACTTTCATATGCAAATATTAAGTCATCGATAGTTTCATAATCTCCTAATTGTGATAATAAGGTTTTTATTTCAATTTCATTGTTTTCGATTATTTTACTTGCATCTATTGTGTATCCAACCCACGGAACTATACCAGGACCACTAGTCTGCGCGGGGGCAATACCATACAAAGCGTTTACATTATATTCACCACTAATAGTTTTAAAGTGGGTTTCTGCGGCTTGAATAAAATTTTCTATAAAAGGAACTACCGTACTTTCAGGCTTAATTAATTCAATAGGAAATGGTACGTTCTGTCCTGGATTTGAACAAACTACAGTTAATGTTTGGAGATTTATAGTTGCTCCAGGAGCAGGTGGTATTATACATTGTTTAACCACCTGAAGTGTAGAACCCGCCCAATATGCCACAAATCCTGCGGTGAATAGTTCAAATAAATTTAATTGTTCACTGCTTACTGATTGTAAATTAAACACATTTTTTATTATGTTTTCCAATGCTATTGCATTACCATTCATCACAGCATTACCAACCATCATATCACCGGCAGGAGGTGTTTTTACTGCCATATCGTACGCAGTAGCCAATACTTTAGCTAAATCATCCGAATCTGCAGGTAACAACTCCATAGTTGTTTTAACTTGTTGTCTAAATGTATCCCACGGCATATTAGTAAATATTATGGTTTATGTCCAGTTGAAATTTCAACCGCAGTGGATTTCATTTTTACCAAATCCTTTTTTAATTGTTTAAGTTCGGTTAGTGTTCCTGGTTTAATTAAACTCGTTGGTCCAGAAGGAGTAAGTAATCCACCATCAGCTAAATTTATAATAGCAGTGAGTATATCTTCTAAAATTTGTTCCAAATTATTACCCAACACAGCAGGTTGCATTTCAGAATCTCCTAATCTAATTTTACCGGTTTTTCCTTGATATATAGTAAATATCTTATCAGTAGATTGAATATCAATATCTCCCTTTGAATTTATATTAACACCTAAATCAGTATCTACTGAGAATATCCCATCTGTAATTACACCATAATGGCTTTTAGACCAGAATATCATTTCATTCACTCTAGACGAAAATACTAATCTATCCGATGTGATTAATATCTGATTTCCATCTAATGAAGCTGGGTATGCTTCAAACGCATCCGAATTATTTGTAAGTGGACCTGGAAATACAGCTTTACCTGGATTCATTTTAAAATTAGTTCCTACTAATGGTTTTGGTGAACCAGGAATAAAATCTGATTTATATTTACCACTTGTTATAGCAATCGTAGAACCGTCTTTGTTAACACTCTCCTCTACATCACTACCACCTACTAATCCCCCCAATCCACCCTCAGATTGTTTGTTTCGTATTATAATTGTTGGGGAAAAACTACTAGCACCATTATTGTATCCACTCATTCTGATTGATTGTCCAAAACGAGATTGTATTATAGTATCACCTTCATATATCTTTAACCTTTTAATTTTTTCATTTGGCTTAAAATATCCTCCTGGATTTAAAGCACTAGCTATTCCAGTATTAGATGATAATGCCATTGTTTTAAAATCTTTTATGGATTTACTCGGATTTAATACATTACCCAATGAATTAGTTCCAGCTTGCTTAGTATTTGAATTATTTATAGTAACATTAAAATTGTATCTTCTATAATATGGAACTACAGAATCTCCAAAACATTCAACTATTTCATTTTTAAGTGGAATATTTAAAAACATCTCATCTAATGGATATACCAAAAGAGGTTGTTGTGCGCTTGTTGAAATTGGTTTAACTAAACATACTCCTGGTGCAATCGGGTTACCAGATTGGTCTGTATCTGAGTCTAAGTAAACTCTTTCTACTTTAGCTAAGTAGGTTGTACTCTTTTTTGGATTTATCCTATCACCCGTTGTCGATGGGTTGAATCCAGATACGGTTCTTAAAAAATCACTCATTATTTTTTAGTTTGTTCTAATTTCCTTTGTATTTCTTCCAATTCATATTCAATATCATCTACCTTATCCATAGTTTTGGCCTGAACATCTTTTGAAATTTTTTCCAATTCAACCAGTAAATCTTCCTTTTCTTTGTCGGATAATAATCCACCATCATTAGTTCCCTTATATTCCATAGCAACAAATCTTTGTCCAATTGTTGCTAATCTAATTAGGATATCATCGTTCTCTACTGAGAACTTAACCAAGTCTTTGATAACCGGTCCAATTGCAGCTATATCTCCTGCATGTCTGATTTGTTTTTTGAATTCCTCAATCAAATCACTTATTTTCTGTTTTTTAGAATGTTGGTTGGAATATATCTCACCGAATAAGTCAGATAACTTCTTTTCTCCAAACATTACGAAATCTGTAGATTGTTGTTTTGCCATACTAATAAATACCTTATTAAATAATTTTTTGTGAATCTATAAATCTATAGAATTCTTCGGATAGTAATCCATATCCTTCTGAGTTTGGATGTTGTGTTCCACGAGTATCCCATCGTTCTTTATGTTCCCATAAATCAGCCCTATTAAACGTATTTAGATACCCCCTAGCGGTTTGTTTTCGGAATTCCCAATAAACTCCACCGTCTATCAAATCCGTCTTGTCATAGTGTGGCAAAATACCCATAAACATATCTTCTATACCATCTATAAAGATGTGAGATATCTTATAATGCTTAAAAAATTCTTGTAAAAATATAATATAGTTTTGATTAACTACACTATAATAATTCTCATCATATAGATTAACTAAATAGAATTTCTTATAATCTTCCATAAAGAAATCATAATATCGATTTTGCGTTTGAGTTGATGTAAAGAATCTATCGGGTGTTTCCATAAGATGCTTTGTACTCCAACTTAACCATTCACCTTTCGGCCCCTTTGGAAAAAATGGTAAGTAATCTCTTAAGGATGAACTCCACATTATGACTACTAAATCATTCTTAGTTGTTTCTCCACTTTTTATATCATCTACTATTTGATTGAATATAACATTATTGGGATTACCACTTATCCCATTATTTTGATAAGGTAACCCCAATTTATCACTTAAGTGCCTAACCCAACTATTTTCTTTTTGGAAGATTATCTTTTCGTGTTTAGAAAGAGTATCTTCGATTTCTCTATTACAACCCTCTCCAACTGTCCAACTATCTCCATATGCAACTATTCGTTTCATTTTTTAGTTATAACATAATCTTCTAATACTAACATATCCAATCCAACCTCCAAAAATGTATCTATTGCAGTTTTTGGGTCTCTAATCATTGTTTGGTCTTTAATATTAAATGATGTATTAAGAACTATCGGATATTCGTTTTGTTTTTCTAATTCAGTAAGTAAATCATATATCCTAACGCAATCTTCTCTATTTAACGTTTGTATTCTAGCAGTTCCATCGACATGAGTAATGGCAGGTAACATATCTCTAAACTCTTTTTTAACACCTACTATTTGATTCATATATGGAACTGATTTATTCCATTCAAAATATATAGAAACATCTTCCAACTTTACAATTGGTGCGAATGGTCTAAATCCTTCTCTCTTTTTTACTATCTTATTTATTCTACTTTTTATTTCCCCATTTGTAGGGTCAGCCAAAATAGAACGATGCCCAAGGGCTCTAGCACCAAATTCCAATCTACCTTCGAACCAAGCCACAACTTCACCATTTGATATTGCGTTTGCAACAACTGAAATAATTTCATCATCGGATAATTTATTATATATTAATTTTTTATTATAATTCTGTAATTCTTTTTTGATAATATCAGTAGAATACTTTGGCCCTAAATAAGGATTTGTATTATCAACTCTATGTGGTTGATTATTATAATATGATATTAAACATGCTCCAATAGATGAACCTGAATCAGATGGTGCATTAGGTATCCATACGTTTTTAAATCCTGTCTTCTTTGAAATCTTCCCATTAGCAGTTCCATTGTATGCACATCCTCCACCTAATACTAAATTATCACATTTTGTTTTACGATGTAAATCTTTTAATAAACGAAAAAAGTACATCTCATAAATGAATTGTACGGTAGCTGCTAAATCCTTATGTTCTTGTGTAATTTCTTCTTCAGGTAGTCGAGGTAGGATTCCTAAGTGTTCTGATAATTTAGAAGTAAACATAACCGTGTCACTTTTATGATAATCAAACATTTCCATATTCAAAGTGTATCCACCTTTCTTAGAAGGATAAATTATTTCTCTGAATTTATGTGAAAATGTTTTTGGGTTACCATATGGTGCTAATCCCATAACTTTATACTCACCTTCATTTGGTTTGAATCCTAAGAAGGAAGTAAATGTAGAATATAACATTCCTAATGAATGTGGAAATTTTGTAGCCTCTAATGTTTCCCAACTATTTACATTTCCATGCGCTAAAACTGTCGTATCCCATTCTCCAACCCCATCAATACTCAATATCGCCGCTTCTTTATATGGAGAGGTTAAATATGAATATCCTATATGTGAATCATGATGTGATGTAAATTTAATGTGAGCTTTAGAAAACATCCATTTTGTTTTCTTTATCAAATTAAAATATTGCTTGATTCCTTTTACTCCAAATTTAAATGCATCTTTTATTTGGAAATTCTTTATACAAGTTATTACAACTCTATGTGTTTTAACCAAAGGCTTCTCATAAAAACAAACCTCTTCAATATCTTCAAAACTAAAACCAGATTCTTCAATAATCCACTTAATTGATTTTTCTGGAAACGAACTATCATGCTTTATCCCACTAAATCTTTCTTCTTCTACTGCTAGTAAAACTTTACCATCTTTAAGTAAACATACCGATGAATCGTGATAATAACAACTTATTCCTATTTGTATCATTTATAAAATATATCTTCTTCTATAGTGATATCACCTGTGTTAAGGTACTCCTCTAAGATTTTATCTTGATGTACTTTCATAGTTGAAATCACTTTTGTTATGTAATGTGTCTTATGCCCTGTCATTTCTCTTATTAACAGGTATAAACTTTTTTTGTTAAAATTTTCAATATAATCAACTCTCCTAAACAATTCTAATATAGCATCTGCAATTTGTATATCTCTCTTTTTATCGAATACCACATTTAATTTAACATCCCAATATGATAACATAAGGGTTCTAAACTCAACGTGAGTAGCATCAGTTTCAATTGCTAATGAATCTTCCGAAGGATTCCAACTTTCAGGCATTACAGACATCAATTCATTCTGTTTGTACCTTTTATAATTTGAATTATTTAATAGAATTAAATGGTTTAATGCCATTCTAGTAAAGTAAGAGAATGCTTTACCTTTACCCTCCTGAAACATATGGATTTTATAAATCATCTGAGATACTACTTCTCTTTTTACATCTCCGTGCCCATCATCAAAGTAAGAAAACTTATAAGTATTTAAAACATTTTCCGCTATTTTTTCAAACGGATATTTTATTTCTTCTACATATAATGTATTTTTTTCTCTGAGGTTTTCGGATTTATTATAAGCTATTATAGCTTGCTCCGTCTCCAAAGTGAAATACATTTTACTTTTAGGAGTTTTTGGTTTTCTAGGCATCTTATTCTATAATGTTTTTAAATTCTTCTATTTCGTTTTTAATTTCATCAAATGTAACGCCTACTTCATCATCCTTTTCAAAGATTTGTTTAGCATCAATGTCTCTAATATTCTGTAACAATTGATAGTATGAATCTCTTCTATCTATTATAAATTGCTCATAAACTTCTAACTTATCTAACGCAGTTTTTAATGTGTAATACAATAATCCGATTATCACAATTAATACTCCAATCAAAATATATTCCATAATTTTTTATTTTAAGCTTCTCCTGGTTTACCAAAATGCATCATATACGAAGAATCATCTTTAGTATGAGTTTTTAACTCCGAAGATATCCATTGTTCGACAATATCCTTTTTACTATCTATCATTTCCTCTAAATCTTCTTTTGAAACCAATTCTTTTTCTATAATCAAATCTACTAATGAATATAATAAGATTTGTATTGATATCAGTTGATTAGATTGTTCTACTATTTTATTAGTTAAAACATCGTTTAATTCTTTTTGATTCATTTTGATATTACATTAAAACGTAACCCTTTTCCATATACTTTGATATATGTTTATATTTTATTTGTTCAATATTACCATCGGGGTCTTTAGCCATAACTATTTGGTTTCTTTCATATTGAATTGGCTTTTTAATTGGTTGATTTATATTCTTATCAGCAATTGTTATACCATCTAATAGGTCAATCATTTGTTGAGCAAATATACATTCATCCAATCCTTCTCTATCATTTTCCATATCACCTTTGAATACTACCAATCCTAAATTATCAGTTTGAACTTCTATTGAAAATGCTCTAACTACAATTCGGTTTTTACCATTAGTATCAAATTCAGACATCTCAGTCGATTGAAATGCATCATTAGAATATTTTGTGATGTATGGATTAATTAAAAGAAGTGGAGTTTCTGTGTTAAGATAGAATGCCCTGAATGGTAGATTAACACTTCTTGTACAAACTGCCGAAAGGTTTGTTTTACTAGCGTAACGCTTTAATGTTTTTAATATCAATTCCTCATCTGATTTTGTAAAAGGAGTTGATTCAATTCTAGTTAATTTCATATTTTTTATTTAATATTATACAAAGATAATAAAACTTTTTGAAATTTACAAATAAATCAATATGTTTTTGAATTAAAATCAGTAGGATATGTAATTTTATCTCTGTGATACAACCAATAGTTTATTGCGTTTTGGTCGTTTATCCATTTACTTCTATCACTCCAATCAAATTCAGGTCTAGCGTAATAGGGTAATTTACCAGCTTTATTTCTAATAGCTGAACTACCATATGAGTATTTATCAATCAAACCATCACCATTGGTGTCATATCCATCGATAGAACCATCTCCATCTATATCAATTCCTCTTCTATTGAAATCTTGTGTTAATCCTTTAGATGTGATATCTTCGATAATAGCATCTTCAATGGATTCATTGACTTTTTTTTTTAATTCTTCATCGGTTAGGATTGGTGCAACTTCTTCCACATTTGTTGTAGTGGAATCAATTTCGTTTTTTTTTATGTCCTCATTATATTGAGTAGCTGCATTAACTAATTGTTCATTTGGTTCTGTTGGATTCTCTATTTCATTGAAAAACACCTCAGCATCTTTCTTTGATGCTAATATTGGTGATTCTCCATACACTTCATATAAAGAAGGTACTTTCTCTTCTTTTCTTTTCATTACCAATCCGTTAAATGCGATAATAAGAGAAATTGCGAGTGGGTCAAACACTACTACAATCAAAAATATGAAGAATTTTACTACATTTTTCAATTCTATACCAAATGCTTCTGCCACAAACCTAAACCCACCTATTTCTTTTTCTAAATCGATGTTAGCAATCTTAATTTCGTTGATTTTTTCGGTATTTTTAGCATTATCTTCTTGTAATTTACTAATTTTATCGTTAATTTTACTAATTTCCTTATCTCTAGCATCTATCGAACGTATAAGACGAGAATTTACTGTACCTCCATCTAATATCTTACCTTGATTTGTATTAAATTCTGTAATTTGAGTAGAAAGTTGTTCAATTTGAGTAGTATTTTGGTCTATTTTCGTTTGCCAAACCGCAACTTCCCTATCCACTTGTTGTAATTGTAAGGATTGCTGTTGGAATGCATTAGAAAGGTAACCAAATATACCCGCAGAGGTAATTATCATCAGGATACCCACCGAAATCGTTAAATACCACTTATTAAACCCCTTAATCTCATCCCAAGTCTGTTTTAGGTAGGTTGCAGCCACTAATTTAGCGAATTCTAATGAACCCGCCATTACCATAACAGAAGTAGATGCTCCCGCAAAGAGAACACCCAATCCTGTTACGGAAAAGAATGCAGCACATCC